>Ga0315273_10005878_pt1 | contig 15219 bp, 9 predicted proteins | sample YL17G02_0_MG_FD_205753 | JGI IMG/M metagenome (GOLD analysis project Ga0315273, IMG submission 205753) | Sediment microbial communities from Yellowstone Lake, YNP, Wyoming, USA - YL17G02_0 | ecosystem: Environmental > Aquatic > Freshwater > Lake > Sediment | place: USA: Wyoming | collected...
TCACGTCAGACCACCGTGCATCCGCCATCGACGACGAGCGCCTGGCCGGTGATGTGGCGCGACGCCTCGGACGCGAGAAAGACGACGCTGCCTTTGAGGTCCTCGTCGCCGCCCAGCCGCCCCAACGGCGTCAGCGCGAGCACGCTCGCGCCGATGCGATCGAGCGTGACCCTGGTCATCTTCGACGGGAAGAAACCCGGACAGATCGCGTTGACGTTGATGTTGTACCTGCCCCATTCGGCCGCGAGCGCGCGCGTCATGTTGATCAGCGCGCCCTTGCTCGTGTTGTACGCCATCGTTTCCATCCCCCACTCCGGCGGGTTGCCGTAGAGACCGGCGATCGATGCGATGTTGACGATCTTGCCGCTCTTGCGCGGAATCATCGACCGCTTGCCCACCTCGCGAGAGATGAAGAACTGCGCGTCGATGTTGAGGTTCATCACCTTGCGCCAGCCGTCGTTCGGGTAGTCCTCGGCCGGCGCCGCCCAGTTGCAGCCGGCGTTGTTCACCAGGATATCGATGTGTCCCCACCGCGTCAGCACGGCGTCGACGAGGCCGGGGATCGCCGCGGCATCGGCGAGGTCGCCTGCGACGGTCAGGCACTCGACGCCTGCGTTCTCGAGATCGACGCGCGCTGCATCGAGCTCCTCCTGCCTGCGCGCCGTGATCGCCACCTTGGCGCCCATCTCGGCCAGCGCTCCGGCCATCTGCAGCCCGATGCCGCGCGAGCCGCCGGTGACCAACGCGACCTTGCCGCTCAAATCGAGAAGTTTCCTGACACTCATTCGCGCCCCCGGGTGTTTGCCATGCTGGTGCACAGAGTCAGAGCACGTCGAACAGCCCTGCCGCGCCCATCCCGCCGCCGACGCACATCGTGACGATGACATGCTTGACGCCACGGCGCTTGCCTTCGATGAGCGCATGCCCGACGAGCCGCGCGCCGGTCATGCCGTACGGGTGACCGATCGATATCGCGCCGCCGTCGACGTTGTACCTGTCGGGGTCGATGCCGAGCCAGTCGCGGCAGTACAGCGCCTGGCACGCGAATGCCTCGTTCAGTTCCCACAGGCCGATATCGTCGACGGTCAACCCGTGCTGCTGCAGGAGTTTCGGCACCGCGTAGATCGGGCCGATGCCCATTTCCTCGGGTGCGCTGCCGACGACCGTCATGCCGCGGTAGAGGCCGAGCGGCGCGAGGCCGCGCTGCGCGGCGAGCTTCGCCTCCATCAGGACGCACGCGGACGCGCCGTCGGAGAGCTGGCTCGCGTTGCCGGCGGTCACCGTGCCGCCATCGATCACCGGCGGCAGCGCCGCGAGGCTTTCCCGCGTGGTGTCCGGACGGTTGCCCTCGTCCTTCCCCAGGGTCACTTCCTTGTACGACACCTCCCTGGTTTCCTTGTTGACCATGGACATGGTCGCCGTGATCGGGACGATCTCGGCGGCGAAACGCCCGTCGGCCTGGCCGCGAGCCGTGCGTTGCTGCGACGAGAACGCGTATTCGTCCTGCGCGTCGCGGCTGATCGCGTACTTGCGCACGACGTTTTCCGCGGTCAGCAGCATCGGCATGTACGCGTGCTCGGCATGGCGGGTGACGTTCGGGTCCTTCTCGGCGCCTACCCATTCGAGGTAGCGGTTCTGCACGCCCGAGATGTTTTCCTGGCCGCCGGCGACGATCACGTCCATGCCGTCGACGACGATCTGCTTCGCCGCCGTGGCGATCGCCGTAAGCCCCGACGCGCACTGGCGGTCGATCGTCTGCGCGCCGGCCGTGACGGGCACGCCGGCCGCGATGGCGGCGTTGCGCGCAAGGTTCATGCCGGCGGTGCCCGCAGTCAGCACCGTGCCGATGATCACATCCTCGATCTCGGCGCCGTCGATGCCGGCGCGCAGGATGGCCTGCCGGATCGCGTGGCCCATCAGCGTCGGCGACTTGATGTTGTTGAGCGCACCGCGGAACGCGCGCCCGATCGGCGTGCGGGCGGTGGACACGATGACGGCTTCTCTCATGGCGAATTTCCTCTCGGGTGAGTCTTTCCGGCAGGATGTGTCCGGTGCGACCGCGCGCGGGCGGCGCTCCATCCCCATTGCCGGCAACCGAACCGCTCGAGCTGCGAATGCACGCGTCGGCAGTCAGTGGGGTGACCACAAGCGCAATGTCGACCATCCGATTATCGGCGAAAACGCGTGATCCCGCAGGAGCGCGGTGGCGTCGGGCTCGCGCTGCCGGCGCCCCTGCCGTCGATTCGCGGCCGCCCCCGCCGGGCGGAAGTGCCCGCCGCCCGCTGGTGGCCCCGGGCGAACCGTGGTTTATAGTCTTGAGTTTGGTAACAGTGGGACAGCGGCAGCTGTCACCCGTCGCTCGCGACTCCGGATCGACTTCAAAACGCTTGGGGAATGTTCGTCATGGCCCTGCTGAACGTATCGCTCGCTGACAAGTACACGCTGGAAAGGGGGCGCGTCTTTCTCACCGGCACCCAGGCGCTGGTGCGCCTGCCGCTGATGCAGCAGCGGCGCGACGCGGCCGAGGGCTCCAACACCGGCTGCTACATTTCCGGCTACCGTGGGAGCCCGCTCGGCGGCTTCGACCAGCAGCTGACCTCGGCGTCGGAGCTGCTGAAGGAACAGCACATCCACTTCCAGCCGGGCGTCAACGAGGATCTCGCAGCCACCGCCTGCTGGGGCAGCCAGCAGACCGAGCTCAACGGGCAAAGCAAATTCGACGGCGTGTTCGCCCTCTGGTACGGCAAGGGGCCGGGGGTGGACCGAACCGGCGATGCCTTCCGCCACGGCAATCTGGCCGGCACCTCGCCCAAGGGTGGCGTGATCGCGCTGATGGGCGATGACCACACCTGCGAATCGTCGACCACGGCGCACCAGAGCGAATTCGCGATGGTCGACGCGATGATGCCGATCCTCAATCCGGCGGGGGTGCAGGAACTGCTCGACTTTGGACTCTACGGTTGGGCGCTCTCGCGCTATTCCGGCTGCTGGGTCGGCCTCAAGAGCATGAAGGACACCATCGACGCCACGGCCTCGGTGGACGTCGATCCGGACCGCGTGAAGATCCATGTGCCGACCGATTTCGCCATGCCGCCGGGCGGGGTCCACATCCGCTTCCCCGACCTGCCGCTGGAGCAGGAGGCGCGTCTGCACAACGTGAAGATCGAAGCCGCGAAGGCGTTCGCGCGCGCCAACGGGCTCGATCGGATCGTCATCGATGCGCCGGCGGCAAAGCTGGGCATCGCCACTTGTGGCAAGTCGTACATGGATGTGCGCCAGGCGCTGCAATACCTCGGGATCGATGATGCCGAGGCGCAGCGGCTCGGTTTGCGCGTCTACAAGATCGGCATGACCTGGCCGCTCGAACCCGAAGGTGTGCGGCGCTTCGCGCAGGGCCTCGACAAGATCGTCGTGGTCGAGGAAAAGCGCGGGCTGATCGAGCCGCAGCTCAAGGACGCTCTTTACGGCAGCGCCAATGCGCCGACCGTGATCGGCAAGCGCGACGAGCACGGCGCGATGCTGTTCCAAAGCGACGGCGCGCTCGACCCGAACCATATCGCCATCGCGATCGGCGACCGCGTCCTCGAGCGCCACGCCGATGCCGAGCTCGCCGCACGTGTTGCAGACCAGCGCGTGCTGGAAAGCCGCGTGGCGGAGAAGGCGGCGATGGACCGCACGCCGTATTTCTGCTCCGGCTGTCCGCACAGCACCGGAACCAGGGTGCCCGAGGGCAGCCGCGGGTTGGCCGGCATCGGCTGCCATTTCATGGCGCAATGGATGGACCGGAACACCGCGGGCTACACCCAGATGGGAGGCGAAGGCGCGGGCTGGATGGGCGAGGCGCCGTTCGTCAAGACCAAACACATTTTCCAGAACATCGGCGATGGCACCTACTTCCATTCCGGCTATCTGGCGGTACGGGCGGCGGTGGCATCCGGCGTGACGATGACGTACAAGATTCTCTACAACGACGCGGTTGCCATGACCGGTGGCCAGCATGTCGATGGCGAGTTGACGGTGCCTCAGATCACGCGCCAGGTGTCGGCCGAGGGCGCGAAGCGCATCGCAGTGGTCACCGACGAGCCGGAGAAGTACGGCGGCGACGCCGGATTCGCGCCCGGCGTGACCGTGCATCACCGCGACGACTACGACGCCGTCCAGCGCGAACTGCGCGAAGTCGAGGGCATCAGCGTCATCGTCTACGACCAGACCTGCGCGGCGGAAAAGCGGCGGCGGCGCAAACGCGGCCAGTATCCCGATCCGCCCAGGCGCGTTTTCATCAACGACCTGGTCTGCGAAGGCTGCGGCGACTGCGGCGTCAAGTCCAACTGCGTGTCGGTCACGCCGCTCGAGACCGAGTTCGGCCGCAAGCGGGTGATCGATCAGTCGGCCTGCAACAAGGACTACTCGTGCGTGAACGGGTTTTGTCCGAGCTTCGTGACGGTGCACGGCGGCGGTGTGCGCAAGGCGGTGAGCAAACCGGCGGGCGAGAAGACCGACGCGTTGTTCGGGGCGCTGCCCGAGCCGATGTTGCCGACGCTCGACGAACCGTACGGCATCCTGGTGACCGGCGTTGGTGGGACCGGTGTCGTGACCATCGGCGCGATCGTGGGCATGGCGGCGCATCTCGAGGGCCGCGGTTTCGGCGGGCTCGACATGGCCGGGCTGGCGCAAAAGGGCGGCGCGGTCTACAGCCATCTGCAGATCGCCGCGCATCCCGATCACATCAGGACCGTGCGGCTCGGATCGGGCGGCGCCCGTCTGGTGCTCGGCTGCGATCTGGTGGTCGCCGCCAGCCAGAAGGCGATGGACACCGCGCGCAACGGCACGCGGATGGTGGTCAATCTGCACGAGCAGATGACCGGGGACTTCACCCGCAACGCCAACTTGCGGTTTCCGTCGGGCTCGCTGCAGGAAACCATCGTCAAGGGGGTCGGTGACGGGAACGCCGAGTTTGTCAGCGCCACGCGTCTCGCGACCGCGCTGATGGGCGATTCGATCGCGACCAACATGTTCATGCTCGGCTTTGCCTATCAGCGCGGCCTGTTGCCCGTGTCCGCCGATGCGATCGACAAGGCGATCGAGTTGAACGGCGCCGGCGTGAAGATGAACCAGGCTGCGTTCCGCTGGGGACGGCGCGCCGCGGTCGATGCCAAAGCCGTGGAAAAGCTCATCGCGCCGAAGGTCGAGAAAGCGCCGAGCACAAAGGTGTCGGAGACGCTCGACGAAAGGGTGGCGCGGCGGGTCGAATTCCTGACGCAGTACCAGGATGCGGCGTGGGCTGCCCGCTACCGCCAGCTCGTCGACGAGGCGCGTGCCGCGGAGGCACAGAGGACGCCCGGGAAGACGGGGCTGGCCGAGGCGGTCGCGCGCTACTTCTTCAAGCTGATGGCCTACAAGGATGAATACGAGGTGGCGCGCCTCTACACCAGCGGCGAGTTCCGCGACAAGCTCGCGGCCCAGTTCGAGGGCGACACCAAGCTCGCGTTCCATCTGGCGCCACCGCTGCTCCGCAAGCGCGACAAGGCCACCGGCGAACTGAAGAAGTCGCAATACGGCGCATGGGTGTTCCCCGCGTTCGAGGTGCTCGCGAAACTGCGCTTCCTGCGGGGCGGCTTGTTCGACATCTTCGGCCACACCGACGCGCGCAGAACCGAGCGCGCACTGATCGGTGAATACGAAACCACGTTGCGCAACCTGCTCGTCCGCCTCGACCGTGATTCCCATGCACTCTGCGTTCAGATCGCCGCCATTCCGGAAGAGATTCGTGGCTTCGGGCATGTCAAGGAGCGCCATCTGAAGGCTGCCAAGGCGAAGGAAGCGGAATTGATCGCGTTACTGCGGGCGCCGGTCCGAGCGCACGCGGCCGTGGCATTGACCGTTGCGTAGCGAAGCCTCTATTCTGACCGATTCGACGCACAAACCACGGAGCCCCAAAAAATGACCTTCACCTATCAGCGCAGCTACCGCGGCAAGATCCAGGCGGTCCTTCTCGACTGGGCCGGCACGACGATGGACTTCGGCTGCATGGCGCCGGCCGTCGTTTTCGTCGAAGTGTTCAAGCGCAAGGGCGTGCCGATCACGATGGAGGAGGCGCGCGCGCCGATGGGCGCGCACAAGCGTGTCCACATCCAGAAGATCACGGAGCAGGATCCCGTGCGCAAGCGCTGGCAGGAGCAGCACGGCCGGCTGCCGACCGATGCCGACGTCGAGGCGATGTTCAAGGACTTCGTGCCGCTGCAATTGAAATGCCTGTCCGAATACTCGGCGCTCATCCCCGGCACGCTCGGCATCATCCGGACGCTGCGCAAGCGCGGTTACAAGATCGGCTCGACGACCGGCTACATGACGGAGATGATGAAGATCAACCTGCGGGATGCGGCCAAGCAGGGCTACGTTCCCGACTCGACCGTCTGCGCGTCGGAAGTGCCGGCGGGGCGGCCGTTTCCGTACATGTGCCTGCAGAACATGATGAATCTCGGCGTCTCGCCGGTCGAGGCCTGCGTCAAGATCGACGACACGCGTCCGGGCATCGAGGAGGGCCTGAACGGGGGCATGTGGACGATCGGCCTCGCGATCAGCGGCAACGAGATCGGCCTCTCGCAGAAGGACTGGAAGAAGGTTGCGAAGGCCGATCAGGAGCGCATGCGAGCGGGCGCCTACACGCGCATGTACCAGAGCGGCGCGCATTACGTCGTCGACGCGATCACCGATATCCTTCCTTGCCTCGACGATATCGAGGTCCGATTGGCGCGCGGCGAAAGGCCCTAGGGAATCTCGGAACAACGCGATCAGGGGAGGGCCTGTTCGGGGCTCCCTGGTCAGCTCTTTCCCCCGGCTCGTGCCGCAGCGCCCGCGAGGCCCTTGCCGGCACGGAAGGCGAGCGCCAGCGCGAACGCGGCCTGCGTGAAATTCAGCACCTCGGCGAACTCCTCGTCGGAGAGACGGCGCGCGGCGTCGCTGGCGCGGTAGAGGTTGGCGAATTCCCGCTCGCGTCCGGCCTGCAGCGCCAACCGGCCGATGCCGAGCGACTCCAGCGTTTTCCAGACGTCGGGATTGTACGAGCGCGTGAAGCGCATCACGAACGAGATCGGATCGTTGCGGCCGAGCACCGAGGCGAGCCGCAGGATGATCTCGAACGGCAGCGCGACCTTGCCGTTCTCGACGAGCTCGAGCAGCGTAGGATCCTTGAGGTCGATCGCGTTGCCGACCTCGTCGACGCTCATGCCCGCGGTTTCCCGCATGTGCCGCAGCACGGCGCCGGCCTTTTCCAGCGCCGCGCGTTGCCCCGGTTTCGGCAGCATCATCTTCGCGGCGCCCAGCGTGACGTCGGCCGCGGCACCGGCCATACCCAGCACCGTATCGGTCCACGAGCGCACCTGCTGCGCAAGATCGACGAGCGTGGATCCGCCCGACGGCGATGCCGCGGATCGTGCGCGTCGGGGGGCGCCGGCGCGCGCGGCGGGGCTCTTCGCGGTCTTGCGTTTCGTGGCCATGACGATGGATATCCTTGCCGCCTGTTCGTTGATCAATCGCAACTCTAAGTCCTGTATGGCTATGCTACTCTCGCCGCAAGCCATGCGGTATCGCGTCCACCGCCACCAATGCGGCGGACCGGCCGCGGGGCTTTGCCGGAACCGATGCGATGAATGCGGTCACCACCACGCCGAACGACCCGGTCCCGCCGCTGCGGCAGGCATTCGAGCGGATGCGGTCGGCGTTTCACGCTGACATGGCGCCGACGCTCGCGACCCGGCGCGATCGACTCGCGCGCGTGGCGCGAATGACGAGGCGCCACGCGCGGGACATCATCGACGCCATCTCCGCCGACTTCGGGCATCGGTCGCCGCACGAGACGCTCATCGCGGACCTCCTTGCCGTCGACGAATCGATCAGGCATGCGCGACGGCATCTCTCGCGCTGGATGCGGCCGCAGCGGATCGCGACCGGACTCAAGTACCGACCCGGCTACAACCGGCTGATGGCGCAGCCGCTGGGCGTCGTCGGCGTGGTCGCGCCGTGGAATTACCCGTACCAGCTGTCGATGCTGCCCGCCGTGGCGGCGCTGGCGGCGGGTGACCGCGTGATGATCAAGCCGTCCGAACTCGCGCCGACGACGGCCCTGCTGATGGCGCGCATCGTGCGGGAATCGTTCGGCGAGGACGAATTGGCGGTGTTCCCGGGAGACGCGGAAGTGGGAAAGGCGTTCGTCGCGCTGCCATTCGACCACCTGTTCTTCACCGGCTCCACGGCCGTCGGACGCATCGTGGCGCAGGCGGCCGCGAAGAACCTGACGCCGGTGACGCTCGAACTCGGCGGAAAATCGCCGGTGATCGTCGACGCCGACGGCGCATTCGAAACGATCGCGCCGAAGATCGCGATCGGCAAGCTGTTCAATGCCGGCCAGACCTGCATCGCACCGGACTACGCTTTGGTGCCCCGTGCCCGCGCCGAGGAATTCGCCGCGGCCATGACACGCGCGATCGGGAAACTCTATCCGACACTCGCCGGCAACCGCGACTACACGAGCATCGTCAACGAGCGGCACTATGCGCGGCTCGCGGGCCTGCTCGCCGACGCCAGATCGCGGGGCGCGCGCATCGTCGAGGTCAACCCGTCCGGCGAAACGCTGGATCCGTCTGCGCGGAAGATCGCGCCCGCGCTGATCCTGGACACCGGCGACGAGATGGCGGTCATGCGCGAAGAGATATTCGGCCCGCTGCTGCCCGTGGTCGCCTACGACAGCCTCGACGACGCGATCGGGTACGTGAACCGGCGCGATCGCCCGCTGGCGCTCTACTGGTTCGGCGACAATGCGGCGCGCCGCGACCGCGTATTGCATGGCACGATCGCCGGGGGCGTCACCGTCAACGGGTGCCTCACGCATTTCGCGCAGGAGGCGCAGCCGTTCGGCGGCGTCGGCGCGAGCGGGAGCGGGTCGTATCACGGCGTGTACGGCTTTCGCGCGTTCAGCAAGGAAAAGCCGGTTTACTACCAGGGCCGCCTGGGGATCATGCCGCTGCTGCTGCCGCCGTACGGCGCGCTGCTCGACCGGGTGCTGGCGTGGTTCGTGCGCGGCGGCAGACGATGACGTGGCGCCGTGCACGGGCAGCACCCTGCCACGGAGTCGCGGGCACCAGCGAGCGGGTCGGCGTTCGCGCTTTGATCACTGAGTTCGGGAGACCCGGATGAACTTCGATTACACGCCGAAAGTGCGGGAGTTGCAGGCGCGCCTGCAGGAATTCATGGCTGTCCACGTGTATCCGAACGAGCGCCGCTTTCGTGACGAAGTGGAGGGCAACCGCGCGAAGGGAAATCCGTGGATTCCGACGAAACTCGTCGAGGAACTGAAGACCCGCGCACGCGCGGCCGGGCTGTGGAACCTCTTCCTGCCGCAATCGGCGCACGGCGCCGGGCTCTCCAATCTCGAATACGCGCCGCTGGCCGAGATCATGGGCCGCGTCACGTGGGCGCCGGAGGCTTTCAATTGCAGCGCGCCCGACACCGGCAACATGGAGACGATCGAGCGTTACGGCACGCCCGAGCAGAAACGGCAATGGCTCCTGCCGTTGCTGGAGGGGGAGATCCGGTCGGCGTTCCTGATGACCGAGCCGGCGGTCGCCTCGTCCGACGCGACCAACATCGAGTGCAGCATGGTGAAGGACGGCGACCACTACGTCGTCAACGGCCGCAAATGGTGGTCGTCGGGCGCGGGCGATCCGCGCTGCCGGATCTACATCGTGATGGGCAAGACGGATCCGGGCGCGCCGAAACACCGCCAGCAGTCGATGCTGCTGGTGCCTGCGGCCACGCCCGGGGTGAAAGCCATCCGGCCGCTCACCGTCCTCAATGCCGATGACGCGCCGCATGGGCACATGGAAATCGATCTCGCCGACGTGCGCGTGCCGGTGGCCAACCTGCTGAAGGGCGAAGGCTGCGGCTTCGAGATCGCGCAGGGAAGGCTCGGGCCCGGCCGCATCCACCACTGCATGCGTCTCGTCGGCCTCGCGGAGCGCGCGCTCGAGCTGATGTGCCGGAGGCTTTCCGGGCGCGTCGCGTTCGGCGGCGAAATCTCGCGCCAGACGGTGTGGCAGGAGCGCATCGCGGAGTCGCGCTGCATGATCGAGCAGGCGCGCCTGCTGGTGCTGAAAGCGGCATACCTGATGGACACGGTTGGCAACAAGGTCGCGAAGAAGGAGATCGCGATGATCAAGGTCGTCGCGCCCAACGTCGCCTGCAAAGTGATCGACTGGGCGATCCAGGCGTACGGCGCCGCGGGTGTCCACGACGAATTCCTCGTTGGCGCGTACGCGAGCGCGCGGAGCCTGAGGCTTGCCGACGGGCCCGACGAGGTCCATCGCAACGCGATCGCGAAGATCGAATTGCGCGAGATCGCCGGCGGGGCCGACGGGGGGGGCGGCGCCGGAGCCGCGATGCCGCGCGGGATCTGACGGCAGCGCTCGGGGATCGAGGCCGCTGCAGGGCGAATCGAATGCAAGCGACACGACAGGCAACCAGCAGTTTCGACTACGTCATCGTCGGCGCCGGCTCGGCCGGTTGCGTGCTCGCCGCGCGCCTGTCCGAGGATCCGGCGGTCTCCGTGTGCCTGCTCGAGGCCGGCGCAAGCGATCGCAATCCGCTCATTCGCGTGCCTCTGGGCATCGCGCTGCTGGTTCCCCGGCGGATCCACAACTGGGCGTTCAAGACCACGCCGCAGCCCGGCCTCGATGGCCGTCGCGGATATCAGCCGCGCGGCAAGACCCTGGGCGGCAGCAGCGCGATCAACGCGATGGTCTATACCCGTGGCCATCGCAGCGACTACGACGCGTGGGCCGCGCTCGGCAACCCCGGCTGGTCGTACGCCGACGTGCTGCCGTATTTCCGGCGGGCGGAAAACAACGAGCGGATCGCCGATGCCTTTCATGGGCAAGGGGGGCCGCTCAATGTCGCCGATCCGCGCTCGCCTTCCGCCTTCGCGGAGCTGTGGCTCGCGGCCGCGGAACAGCAGGGCCTGAAGCGCAACGCGGACTTCAACGGCGCGGAGCAGGAAGGGATCGGACTCTATCAGCTGACGCAAAAGAACGGCGAACGCTGGAGCGCCGCGCGAGCCTACCTCACCCCCAATCTCGGCCGGCCCAATCTCGCGGTGCGGACGGAAGCGCACGCGACGCGCATCGTGTTCGAAGACAAGCGGGCGGTCGCGGTCGAATACCGGCAGGGCGGCGAGATGCGGAGCGTCCGTGCGCGCCGCGAGGTGATCCTTTCCGCCGGCGCGTTGCAGTCGCCGCAACTGCTGCTGCTGTCGGGCATCGGCGATGCGGAAGCGCTGCGCGCGATGGGCATCGCAACGGTCGTGCATGCTCCCGGCGTCGGCCGCAACCTGCGCGACCACGTGGATTTCGTCATCGCGTATCGGTCCACAAGGAAGGATCTGATCGGATTCATGCCGGGCGACATCGTCAACGCGTCCCGGAGCGCCATCCGCTACTACCGTGACCGGCGCGGCATCTTCACGTCGAACATTGCCGAGGCCGGCGGCTTCGTCAGGTCTTCGCCCGGGCTCGCTGCGCCCGATCTGCAGCTCCACTTCTGCATCGGCATCCTCGAAAGCCACGGGCGCAAGGTCCACGCGTCGCGCGGCTTTTCCGGCCACGTCTGCGCGCTGCGGCCAAAGAGCGCGGGCCGGGTCGCCCTGCGAGGTCCCGACCCCTTGGCGGCGCCGTCGATCGACCCGGGGTTCTACACGCACCCCGACGACCTCGAGACCATGGTCGGGGGTTTCCGGATTTTGCGCGGGATCATGGAGTCGCCGCTGCTCGATCCGTTTCGCGGCAAGGATCTGTTCACCGAAGGCGTGCATACCGACGACGAGATCCGCAATGTGCTGCGTCGGCGCTCCGACACGATCTACCACCCGGTCGGCACCTGCGGGATGGGCATCGACGCCACCGCCGTCGTCGACCCGCAGCTCCGCGTGCGCGGCGTCACGGGTCTTCGCGTGGCCGATGCGTCGATCATGCCGACGTTGATCGGCGGCAATACCAACGCGCCGACGATCATGATCGGCGAGAAGGCGAGCGACCTCATCCGCGGTGTCGGTTTGCCGGCGGCGGCGGCGCCGGCGCCCGCGGGGCAACGCGCGGACTTCGACGCGGTTTCCACGGAACACAAATGACGGCGCCGAGCGCGGCCGGGAATCCGTTGTACCCTGCCCACAAATCGGCTGCATTGCGTTAAAGTAGGCTTTCCATTGAACGGCTGCAGCCGACCGCTGGGCCGAGCCATCTGCCCCCCCGAGGATTCATGCATTCGCAGTCGATTCGCCAGCCGTATCAATACGAACTTCTGGACCTGCATCTGCGTACATTTCTCGGAGAGATCGACGCCTCCGTATTGGAGACGCTCCGTGAACACCTGCAATGGGTGGAGATTGCAGGCGGTGAAACGCTCATCACGCAGGGCGAGCCCGGAGACTCGATGTACCTCTCGATCAGCGGGCGTCTCCGTGCGTTCGTGCGCAACGATGACGGATCCCAGCGTCCCGTCCGCGACATGGGACGGGGCGAGATCATCGGCGAAATGAGTCTCTATACCGGTGAGCCACGCCTGGCCACCGTCGTGGCGATACGTGACTCGGTGCTCGTGCGGCTCGACATGACGGCATTCCGCGAGCTGCTGGCCAGCAGCGCGCAGGTCTCGATTGCGCTCACGCGGCAGATCATCAAACGGCTGCAGGGCGATCAGGTGCGCTCCGAGATGGAGAAGCCCGTCGCCATCGGACTGTTTCCGATTACCTCGAACGTGGACGTGCGCGAGTTCGGCGAGCGGCTGGCGGCACAACTTGCCACGAAGGGCCGCGTCAAGGTGGTCGATCCAGGCATGATCGACGACAGCCTGCGCGAAGCCGGATTTGCCAGGAGCGATGCCGGCAACGCCGACGCGAATCGTCGCGTCGCCCTTTGGCTCGACGAGATCGAGGCCAGCCACGACTTCGTGCTATTGCTTGGCGATGACACGCCATCGGGCTGGACGCTGCGCTGCAGCCGCCACTGTGACGAGCTGTTGTTGCTCGCCGACGCCTGCGTCCCGCCCGCGCTGCACCCGATCGAAACGGAAATCCTGATGCGCCGTCATCCGCACGCGCAGGCCGCCGAGGTGCTGGTGCTGTTGCATCCGGCCGAGCGGCGGTCGCCGCGCGACACGCGATTGTGGCTGGACCGGCGACCGGTCGCCGACCACATCCACATCCGCCCCGCGCTGGATGGCGACATGGCACGTCTGGCGCGCATGCAGAGTCGCACCGCGGTTGGCTTGGTGCTGGCCGGCGGAGGCGCTCGCGGCTTTGCCCACCTCGGCATTTACCGCGCGCTGCGGGAACGGGGAATCGAGATCGACTACGCGGGCGGTACCAGCATCGGCGCGGTGATGGCTGCCTATGTGGCTTCGGACCAGCCGCTCCTGGCGGTCATCGCCAACGCGCGGAAGTGGTTCGGTTTGAACCCTACCGGCGACTTCAATGTTCTTCCGTTGCTTTCGCTCATCAAGGGACGCCGATTGCGCGGCGTTCTGGCCCATGGGCTGCAGGATCTCGTCGGCTTCGATCCCGACGTGGAAGACCTTTGGAAGAATTACTTCTGCATTTCCACCAACTACTCCAAGGCCAGCGAACATCTCTCGCGCCGCGGCAACCTCGCGAAATGCCTGATGTCCAGCCTTGCCATTCCCGGCGCGCTCCCGCCGGTGATTCACGACGGCGATCTCCTTTGTGACGGCGGGACATTCAACAATTTTCCCGTCGACGTGATGCAGCAGATGCGCGGCGTCGGTCGCGTGATCGGCGTGGACCTCGACTACCGCAAGCCGCGCCGCATCGAGCTTGACGAACTGCCCGGAAACTGGGCCCTCCTGCGCGACCGGTTCCGCCGGCGCGACCGGCGGCGCTATCGACTGCCGTCGCTATCGGCCTACCTGATGAACGTGACCATCCTCTACAGCACCTCGCAGCGACGGCGGGCGCGACAACTCACCGACCTCTACTTCAATCCGCCGATGGATCGGGTGGGCATGCTGGAGTGGAAAAAGTTCGACCTGATTGTGGGGCAGGGTCACGATCACGGCATCGACGTGCTGGGCAAGTTATCGGAAAGCGAGCTGCGTCGATTCAGCGCCGCCGCCGCATCGTCATGAAAGCCCCCTTCCGCATCGACAGCACATTGACGCTCGTCGTCCTGGCACTGCTGATCGCCGGCTGCTACCTCGTACTGCAGCCGTTCCTGACGGCGATCCTCTGGGCCGCGATCCTGTGCGCGACCCTCTGGCCGGCGTTCGAAGGTCTGAAACGTTGGCTCCGCGGTCGCAGGGGCCTGGCGGCGCTGACCATCGTGTTGCTGATCGCCGTGACGATGCTTGCGCCGTTCGTGATCGTCGGCGTCACCATAGCCGAAAACGCGGACCACGTCGGCGATGCCATTCGCACCGCGATCGAGGAGGGGCCGCCCGAGCCGCCATCGTGGGTCGCCACGCTGCCGTTCGTAGGGGAATACGTCGCCGCCACGTGGTCGACGTTTGCGCACGACACGACGAAGCTCCTCGACGAGGCGCGCAAGTACATCGAGCCGGCGCGGAAAGTGTTGCTTGCCAGCGGAACGACGGTGCTGGGCGGCATCCTTCAGCTCGCGTTGTCGATCTTCATCGCGTTCTTCTTCTTCCGCGACGCCGACGTGATCATCACGCGCGGACGCGCGGCGATTGAACGCCTCGCCGGCGAGCGCGGGCAACGTCTCGCGCTGGTTGCGACGGTCACGGTGCGCGGCGTCGTCATCGGGATCCTCGGCACCGCGCTGGCGCAAGGCGTGCTGATGGCGATCGGGCTCTGGATGGCGGGGATCAAGGCGGCGCCGCTGCTCGGCCTGGCGACGTTCTTCCTGTCGCCGGTGCCGATCGGTCCGCCGCTCATCTGGATTCCGGCAGGCCTTTGGCTTCTCAATCAAGGGGCGACCGGCTGGGGCATATTCCTGCTGCTGTGGGGTCTTCTCGTCGTGTCGTCGGTCGACAACGTCTTGAAGCCGATGCTCATCAGCCGCGGCAGCGACCTGCCTTTCGTCCTGGTGTTGCTGGGGGTGCTGGGCGGCGCCGTCGCGTTCGGGTTCATCGGCGTGTTCCTCGGGCCGGTGCTGATCGCGGTCGGCTATGCGTTGCTCAAGGAATGGGCTGCGGGCG
>Ga0315273_10005879_pt1 | contig 15219 bp, 17 predicted proteins | sample YL17G02_0_MG_FD_205753 | JGI IMG/M metagenome (GOLD analysis project Ga0315273, IMG submission 205753) | Sediment microbial communities from Yellowstone Lake, YNP, Wyoming, USA - YL17G02_0 | ecosystem: Environmental > Aquatic > Freshwater > Lake > Sediment | place: USA: Wyoming | collected...
CGGTGCATGCTGGCTCCATGGGAAGGAACATCTGGCGGTAGGACTTGGGGTCATAGTGACCCTCGGTGATCCAAGAGAGGAACAGGCCCATGCGCTCCTTGGTCCACAACGGGAAGGATGAGTCGGCAGAAGCACAGCCAGCCCGCGAGGCAAAATCGAGCCGAGAATGGATGCCGCACCGGCCAAAGTGGACCGGCTTGCCATGTTGCTCTCCCAGATTAACCCAAATCTTGACCTCGCCCTTGAACCGAAGGGTTCCGCCCACAAAGAGACCATCGAAAAGGTCGATGCAATCCTCTACGTCCTGGTAGGACATCCCGTCCTGGAGGGCAAGGTACCACTTCCATTCGCGGGGTATCCGATTCAGCCAGTTGATGGAGAACTCCAGTGAGCGCAGGCCATCCGCAACGATGTCTGGCACCACGGCAAACTGAGGAGCGGGTTGATTCATCCGCCGTTCGACGTAGTTGAGGTAGCGTTCATCGTCGAATGGCTTGCTCTTGAGCCAAAGGGAGTAGGCCCCGTTGTCGAGCACCCACTTCTCCTCGGGGTAGGGCACGAAGGTCGAGTCGGGGATCATGACCCGCCCGATGTCCTTCTCCCGAAGGCGCTCGACGAACTCAAGCTTGCCAGTGGACCCTACATAGATGCGCATGCTGCCTCCAGCGCGGTGCAGCGGGCGAGGAACTCGGCCATCGAGATCTTGCCTTCCGCGCGCAGCTTGAACAGGTCCCGCGCGATCAACACCTTGACCGGGTCGGACTTCTTCATCGCCTCCTTGGTCGCCGCCAGCCGGGCGAGGGCCTTTTCCCCTTCCTCGCGGGGGCGGTCTCTGGTCACCCAGTTCTCGTTCATGGTCTGCCTCCCGCGCTCCACGCACCAGCCCTTGCGCTCCATGTGGGCCTCGCTCTTCGAAGAAAAGACGTCGGTCAACTCAGCGTACACCCCAGAAAGCAAGCCTTTTCTTCGCCTTTCGACCTGGTCCTGGTAGTTGCCCAGGATGGCCGCTTTCGCCGTGGTCTCGACCGCTTGCAGCCGCTGCTCGTGGGTGCCCCCGGCCTGCCGGTAGGCCTTGGCCGCATGCCGCAGCACGAGCTTCCTCGCCTTGTGCGCCCGGTCGGTGAGCACCTTGCGGTCGAGCTTCGGGAGGTTCCAGGTGCCCCGGCTGTACGCAACCAGGCCGCCCAGGAACGTCTCGAAGCCCTCGTGGGTGTACAGGACAGGGCTCGCATCCCGGGAGGCCCCTGGGACCGCGCAGTGAAGTCCAAGGGGATCCGAGAACCACAGGGGGTGTTTCCGGTTGGTGTAGGTGTTGCTGTAGTGGGAAAGAGGTGTAAGGGGGTGGGTGCGGTGGGACTCTATCTCTGAGGGGAGACGGGAGGGTCTGGGACTGTCCCCTCCGTTTCCTCTACCCTTTTCTTGTTTAATTCTTAAAGCCTTTGAAGATATACGTGGGAAGCGGTTAGTTTTCTTCAGTTGTTTCGTGGTCTTACTCTCGAACTTCGCGACCGGACTGGATTTGCTGGGCTTTCTCCAGTGATTGACATGTAACCACCTTATGCATGTTTTCTTGCATCCTGGGATTCTGCGCACAGAGATCCACTTATCGCCGGTCACGGCATGCCTGAGCTTGTTGGCCGAAGACTTGGCGATCCCCAGGGCCTCGGCAGCCTCGGCGTCGGAGACCAGGAACTCGTTGTGGCGCATCCCGGGGTAGGGCTTCGGGGACTTCTTGGCTTGCTCTGCAAGGTGGCCGTAAAAATCATCGAGACGCTGGCAATCGCGGGAGTGGAGCAATTTCCATCTTGACATGCGAGCACGATTGGTGAGATGCTCGCTCATGTTGGACCTCGTTGTTTTGTGTCGCAGCAAAAGACGTAGGGGACGACGGAGAGAGGACCCAAGTGCTTGGCAGTGCGCGGGTCCTTTCGGTTTTTAAAGGCTTGGGAGTTTGCCTGCCGGTGGGAAAAAAAGACAACGATCTCTTGAAGAAGGCGATCCACTCGTCGTGACTCCTGGTGCTTCCGATCGCCCGTCCGATGCCGCTGACGGGTAACTGTTGGGTAGGAACCAGCCTGCCATGCCCACTGGAAGCCCGTCAACAAAAAAGAGGTAGCTCATTTTGAGCTAGTGGCTTCCTTTGATTTTTCATGACTTTTTTTCCGGCGGCATCCCCGGCATGGACATCTGGCCGGGCAGCACCGGGATCGCGTCCTGGCAGGCAGAGGCCCGAACCATCGCCCGCCAGGCCCGAATCAGCGCGTGGGCCGAGCGCAGATCGTCCAAAACCCTGTCGTAGACGGTCTGGGGATAGGACTCTGGGGTGTGGCTCTGCAGGAATTCCAGCGCGCCCCATACGGCCCCTTCGATCTTGTCGAGTTGCTTGTCGTTCATTCAGGTCTCCACGTTGCACGTATGCCCCGGTTTGGCGGGCATCGAGATTGGGTTTGTTGGGCGCGCCAGTATGGTGATCATGTCCAGCCGCGTGACCTTGGTCTCCAGCACCGCGTCGTGCGGGCAGGTGATGCCGACCTCGATCTTCGCCGTGACGTTCCCCCCCGGCGTGGGGATGTCCCGGTACTTGACCACGGTGTACTTCGCCATCCGCCGCGGGGGCGGCACAACCAGTTCGTTATTTTCCATGGCCACACCGTGCCACGTATTGCAATCGATTACAAGACGTGCCAAGGTCCAAACTACATGGTCCAATGGAAAGACTCGAAGTCCTTGTTGCAGGACGTGAGACGCTTCCCAGAGTTCGCCGAACGCTTCTTGAAAATCCAGACCACCAAGGGTGGTGAGCTACTGCCGTTCACCCTGAATCGGGTGCAGAGCTGGTTTTTCTGGAAGCACGTCGTGCCGACCTGGGAGGCGGGGAAGCCCCTGCGCATCGTGATCCTGAAGGCCCGCCAGGAGGGCTTCTCGACCTTCTGCCAGGCCTTCGACCTTTGGGTGACCCTGGGCAGGCGGAACACGGCGAACCTCGTCATCGGCCGCGACGAGGAGCAGAGCCTGATGCTCTTCCGCATGATCCACAGAATGGACCAGAACCTGCCGATCGGAGACGCGCTCCCCGTCTTCGTTAAGGCGAAGTGCAACAAGCACGAGATCGAGTACAACCGCCCGCCCATCGGGAAGTTCCCCAGGAAGCTGATGGGCCGGGACGACCTCGTCTACCTGGACTCGCGGGTGGAGATCAAGTCGGCACAAACCGAAATGAACCTGGGCCGAGCCGGCACCTACCACTGCGTCCATGCCTCCGAGGTAGCCTTCTGGCCCGACCTCGTCAAGTCGATGAGCGCGCTGCTCTCCGCCTGCCACGAGGAGCCCCACACCGCGGTGTTCCTGGAGTCGACGGCGAACGGCTTCAACCAGTTCCACTCGTTCTGGAGCAACCTCGAGCTGGGCGACCAGGAGGTCCCCACGGATTGGCAGCGCGTGTTCGTCCCCTGGTACTGGGACCCGCGCTACGAGCTGAAGCTCGACATCAAGCGGTTCTTCGTGGACCAGGAGGAGGAGGACCTCTACAAGCGAATCACCGAGGACCAGACCGCCCGCGAGATCGACCCGGAGCTGAACGAGGACCGGACCTGGTACAAGATCTTCTGGCGCAGAAAGACGATCCGCGACAAGAGCTTCGGCGACATCGAGAAGTTCAAGCAGGAGTACCCGAGCACGGACGTCGAGGCCTTCATCTTCGCCGGCACCTCGGCCTTCGGGCTGACCGCCCTGAAGAAGATGGAGCGGCACATCAAGAACCCGGTCATGCGGGTGAACATCAACTTCCAGCAGCCTAAGCAGGGTGAGGAGATCAAGAAGGACAAGATGGGCCGCACCCACCCGCTCTACCAGTTCGAGGAGCACGAGCGCGGCCGGCTGCTCATCTACGAGCCCCCGCAGCCCAAGGCGCGCTACGTCATCTTCGGAGACAGCGCCGAGGGCAAGGCGGCCGAGAGCTTCGGCACCGCGGACGAGCGCAAGTCGAAGTTCGACTTCACCGCGGCCTCGGTGCTGAGAGTGGACACGTACCCGAAGATGATCCCCCAGGTCGCCATCTGGCACGGGACGATTGACCCGGATCTGTTCGGCGATCTGCTGGTGGTGCTGGGCTGGTACTACAACGAGGCGTACCTGGGATGGGAGATCAACGGGCCGGGGCGCTCGCTGAACCTGCAGATCGTGGAAAAGTGGCGCTACAGCAACATTTATATGCGCGAGGATCTGGATTCGATTACCCATCGAACGACGCAGAAACCCGGATGGCGCACGACGCCGGGCACCAAGCCCGACCTGGTCGCGACCGGGCAGCGCTACGTCCGCGAGCAGACGCTAGTCATCTACGACTCGGCGACGCTGATGGAAATGAAAGCCTTCAGCAGGGTGGGCCAGAACCGCTACGAGGCGGCGGAGGGCCACGACGACCGGGTGATCACGATTGTAGGGGGGCTTACGGTGGTGGAGCCTCGTTTGGATGCAATCCGCAGGCAGGTGGAAGCAGAGAAGAAGAAGGATGCACTGGCAGTGGCGAAGGTTGGCAGCGAGGATGAGGAGCGGTGGGAGCCGCACCAGCGGCCCCACCCCATCCTCGGAGACGAGTGGTAGCAAAAGGGCGTGCCCGCGAAGGTCCCCTACCCGGGTAGGCGTGGTTCGACTCCACGGCGGGCCGTCCGTCAAAATTTCCGAGCGACATCCCCCCGAGGGACGCGCCCGAAAAGGAGAAGACATGGCGTTCTCGACAGAGGAGAAGACCAAGACCGCGCTCGTGCCGCTGCAGCGGGCCCAGTAGTATGGACAAGAAACGCTTCAAGTGGCACTATACCGGCAAGGACGAGTGCGAGAAGTGGCTGCTCGACCTCAACGAGAACAGCCGCGTGGTGGCCATCGTCACCTGCATGAGCCCCGAGGGCGTGGTGTCACCCTGGTGGGCGGTCTACTCGCCGTTCAAAAAGAAGGCGATCTCCCAGCACCTGAGCGAGGAAGATGCGACCGCCTACGCCGAGAAGACCATCGCCGTCGGGGAGAAGGAGGAACGAGTCGAATGGTAGAGCACATCTCCGAGGAGTTCGAGTCCATCAAGGCCGAGCAAGACCTGTGCTTCAAGACGGTCCCCTACCGGGACCGGGTGCTGGTCAGGCTCGACCAGGCCGACAAGCCCAAGCACAAGTCGGGCCTTATCGAGCTGGACGAGGCCCAGCGGACCAACAAGAAGTACTCGAAAGAGGCCATCCCCGGCACGGTCGTGCGGGTCGGCAACCGCGTCGAGACCATCAAGGAGGGTGACCGGGTGCTACTGGACCGCAAGTGCTGGGTGCCGACGGCGCGTTTCGTGATCGTCCGCGAGGGGGACGTCCTCGCCCGCGGGGACGAGGAGGAGACAGATGGGAAACCACATCATCCTGAAGGTGAGGGATGACTTCCGCGAGATGATGGAACGCATCATCCGACAGGAGAGATCCATGGCCGCACTGACAGACGAAGAGCTGCACAACCGCTTCACGTCCCACGACCCGAAGGGGAACCAGAGCGAGCGGTACGACGCCATCAGGGCTGAGTGCCTCGCAACCGCTAGAACGATCCGTGACAAGTGCCCCGTCTCCCGAGAGAGCAGCGTGGCCCTGACCAAGTTGGACGAGGTCATGTTCTGGGCCAACGCCTCGATCGCCCGCGCGCCAGACTGAACCGCAATTTCTTCGGCCTCAGGGCCTGTAACTCGAACTAGGGTTACCTCGTAGAGCAATCCGCCCGCCTCAAAGATCCCTGCATCTGTCCTGCCTCACCAAAAAAAGTCCGGTCGAAAACTTGACGCAGATCCGGGAGGTTCCCGACAATGGACCTATGATTGAAATACTCGTCGGGTCGATTGTCGGCCTGTGCGTGGTCCTCATCGTCATGCACACCATCACCATCCATATCTTCACCCGCCGCCAGCGGGAGCTGGAGGAGCTTGCGTTCATCGAGCAGAAGGAGCGGCGCGAGTACCTGGCCCACGCTTCCAAGCGGATGAGCCTGCAGGAAGAGAACATGCGCCGGGCCCAGCACGGGCTGGACAAGGATCTGGAGAAGGACGTCGACCTCATGTCGGTCGGGAACAGGCGCATGCGTGAGGGCGGGGCATGAGCGATGGGCAGAAAAAGAAGGACGAGGAGCTGATCCACCTGGTGAAGGAACGCTGGGGCAAGTGCGCCAAGTCGATGTCCCAGATCGTCGCCGGGTGGGAGGAGTCCAGGCTCTTCTACCGCGGGGACCAGTGGCTCCAGCCCCGCGGCACCAAGTTCGTGCCCACCACGAGCCCGTCCTGGCGCGTGCGTTTGACGGTGAACAAATTCCCCAGCATCGTCGAGTCGAAGATAGCCAGCTTCCTCAAGAACCGCCCGATCATTCTCGCCGACTCCGGCTCCGATGAAGACTCGGACATCAAGGCCGCGAAGATCTCCGAGCTGCTGCTCCGCTATTACGACTACGAGCTGAACTTCGACCAGATCCGCTTCGACACCATGCTGTGGATGTGCATCCTGGGCAGCGGCTTCATGCGCGTCCAGTGGGATCCGACCAAGGGCCGGAAGGTCGCCGACGAGGAGGGGAACCTGGTCGCAGTGGGCCAGCCCTGCGTGGACGTGATCAGCCCGTTCGCGATGGCCATCGAGCCCGGCGCGGAGAAGCTCGAGGATGCCGGCTGGTGCATCGTGACCGAGATCATGCTGCGCACCGACATCGAGTCACGGTGGGGAGTGAAGATCCCCGACAGCGGCGACAGCGGCGTCAGCGACATGCACATCCCGATCTACATCGACCGGGAGAGCCGGATCGTCGAGAAGGAACGCGTCGCCGTCCACACGATGTACGAGCGCCCCACGGAGGAACACCCCAACGGGCGCATCGCTCGCTGCACCAAGGACACCAAGCTGGGCGACCCCGAGGACCTCCCGCACAGCGAGATCCAGATCGCCCACTTCCAGGACATCCCGCTGCCCGGGGAGCTGTGGCCGACCTCCTCGGTGAGCCAGGGCGTGCCCCTCCAGCTCGAGATCAACCGCTCGAGGTCGCAGCTCATCGAGAACCGGAACCTCTGTGCGAGACCCCAGATCGTCGCCGCCTACGGGGCCATCGAGCAGGAGAGCTGGGACAACCGGCCCGGCTCCATCCAGTGGTGGGACCCGATCGCCGCGCGCGGCGCGGAGCCCCACTACCTCGCTCCTCCGCAGGTCCCGCAGTGGGTCATGTCGATGCTCCAGATCTCGGAAGAGGACCTGATGGATTTGACCTCGCGCCACGAGGTGAGCCAGGGCGCGACCAATTCAAACGTGACCAGCGGCAGGCAAGCGGCGATCTACAAGGGAGCCGACGACTCCCGGATCGGCCCCGCGCTGCACCGCTTCGAGCGGCAGTGCGAGCGGGTCGGGCGCTGGCTGCTGATGGAGGCGAAGGCCAACCTGAGCGGCGAGCAGATCATCCGCATCGTCGGCGCGAACCGGAGGGGGGAGTACATCCACTTCGAGGCGACCGACGTCAGCGACACCTGCAACATCCGCTACGAGATCGCGAGCCAGTTGCCGTGGGCGCGGGAGAGCCAGCGTCAGCAGATCATGTACCTGAACGCGCAGGGCAAGATCGACGACCAGACCATGATGGAGTTGCTCGAGATGCCCACCTCGACCCGCATGTACGAGACCGAGCAGCAGCACAAGCTGAACGCCCGGTACGAGAACGAGGAGCTGAAGAAGGGCTACTTCCCCCCGATGACGACCGACAACCACGCGGTCCACACCAGGGAGCACGAGGGCGAGGCCAACAGACCGGAGTTCCGCGCGCGGCTGATCCAAGAGATGCAGATGCAGGCGGAGATGACCCAGGAGCAGGCGCAGATCCCGGGCAGCATGCAGTACCTCATGCAGCACATGGAGGCGCACCGCAAGCTCCTGCCCGCGCCGCAGCCGCAGCCGCCCCTGACGCGGGTCAACCTGAACATGGAGAAGCTCATCACCGAGCTGGCCAAGATGGGCCCGGCTGGAGCGCAGATCGCCCAGCAGCTCATCCCCTACGCCCAGGACCTGATGGGCGACGCGAGCGGCTACCAGGGCGCGCGTGCGGAGCAGCCGGAAGCGGCCCCCGGGGACATGAGCGCGGAGCTGGCCGGCGGGATGCCGGCGATGGGCGACGTGGGAACCCCGGCCGGCGGCATGGACGGTCGCATGTACCAGGCGACGAACCCGAACCAGCCCGAGGCGCAGCCCGAGGCGGGCGACACGTTCGGAGGACCGAATGGATGAGGAGCAACGAGTTCGGTGCCCGAACCCTGAATGCGGACGCACGCTCGCCGCGCGCATGTCCAAGGGCAAGGTCGAGGTCAAGATCAAGCGGAGCCCCAAGAAGGTCTTCGCCTTCGAAATTGTGGTGGGCGCGATCATCTGCCCACGTTGCGGTTACCGATTGCATGTGCCGGTGAGTACCCTCGAGGTTCCCCAGCGCAAACCTCTGAACCCCTCAAAGGAGGCACAAGATGCCCGAGGACCTTGATGTAGGAGCAGGAGAAGCAGCGCAGGACACCGGCATGGACTCTGGCAGCGACGGCGGCCCCGAGCCGACCGGGAGCGACGCCCAAGCGTCACCCAGTGAGCCCGTCAAGCCCGACTACATGACCCGGGCGCAGTTCGAGGAGGCCCTTTCTGGCTACTCCTCGTCGCAGCAGGAGAGGCTCGACAAGAGTTTCGGCGGTCTGCAGGACCTCATCAAGCAGATCGCCGAGGGACAAAAACCAAAGCCGCCTCCCCTCATCCCTGACTCGAAGTCGCTGGAGAGCATCGACGCGAACGGCATGCGGGATTTACTGATGAACATCGTCGAGAACCACAAGGGCACCGAGGCCCAGCTTCGCAAGGAGCTGGCCGACCTGAAGCAGGAGTACCAGGCGGGCCGCATCCACGGCCACCTGAGCGATCAGATCGGGCGCGTCTCGGGGCAGTATCCCATGTTCAAGAACCCGACCGGCGAGCACCTGCTGAAGCTGCTCACCATCGGGTCGCTGGAGATGGGTGGCCGGGACCTGAAGAAGTTGAACCTCCCGGGCGTGACCCAGTCCTTGAACAAGTTCATCGACGAGCAAGTCCAGGCGCGCATCGCCGCCAGGACCAGGACCGCCGCCCAGACGACTGCCTCACCGCAGCCGCAGGGTGGGGCGACCCGGGGTCCCGACGGCAAGTTCGTAGCGCCCAGGACGCCCCCGAAGGGAGCCCCGGCCAAGCCCGGGGAGAACCCCGGAGGCGGGACGACCATGAAAAATTTCCGTGAACGGGCGCGAGCGATGATCGAGCAGCACTTCCCGAAAGGTGATGATTGAGGCGGGGTCATTACAAGATCTAAAGGAGAAAAGAAATGACCACGGCGATGATTGGCGACAGCGGATACACCGCGACCACCGGGACTTTCGACAGCAAAATGAAGGAGTTCTACGAGGGCTCGATGGAGTCCCTCATCCCCGAACTCTTTCCCGTGATCGACTGGCTGAAGGAGGAAGGGCGTATCGTGAAGCCCAAACCCCAGGGCAAGTACATCGTATTTGATGTACAGACCAAGCTGGGGTCTGGGGTCGGGTACCGCGGCGAGGGCGACTACCTGCCGACCGCCGACCCGACCACCTCGGTGCAGGGAAAAGTCCCGTACCTGCGGGGACTTAAGGGCCGGATCGAACTCAGCGCGGAGGCCTTTGACGTCCGCAATGGACCGGGGGCTTTCGCCTCGATCATGGAGGCTGAGACGGCGGGTCTCCTCACAGCATTCAAGTACCTCGGCCAGGCCGCAATCTGGGGAGCCGGCGACGGTGTGTTGGCGAAAACCGTGACCGATCCCGGCGGGACCACCGCTCTGACCTGTGTTTCCAGCGAACTGAGCACGGGCATCTACCCGGGCACTCGCTGGCTCTACGAGGGCATGAGTGTTATCGGTCTGACCGCCGGCAAGAGCGGCTACACCGACGACGCCACCTGGACCTCGGCGCGCGAGATCAACTCGATCACGAGCGACACCGCTGCGGTGATGTCCGCGGTGGTCACGACCGCGACCGACGCGCTCTACATCGTCGAGCACCAGACCACCGACTCGACGACCTACAAGAACAAGGGTTCGGTGACCATCGACACCGCGACCTCGTTCACTGGCCCCTGGGGCCTGAGCGCGGCCGTGGACGACGGCACGTTCTCGTCCAGCTACTGCGGGATCAGTGAAAGCACCTATCCGCAGTGGAAGAGCATCATCTCGGCGAACAGCGGCACCGCGCGCACGCTGACCACCGACCTGTTGTACCGCCTGTTCTACAAGTTCACGCGGTACAGCGGCTCCATGAAGCCGGATGTCGTCGGCTGGACCAACACCGATGTCTATCGGGAGCTGGTTGATCTCATGGAGCAGCAAGTGCAGTTCAAACCGCGCGAATTGAAGCCCGGCTACCAGCACTTCGATCTGATGATCGACGGCGTCGGGATCAACCTGAAGCTGGACCACGCGTGCCCGAGCTTCATCTATTTCATCGACCCGAAGTACATCTGCTTCGCGCAGAAGAGCGGGCCGCAGATCGCCGACAACCACGGGTCGAGCTGGCGCTTCGTGGCCGACAAGGACTGCTACGAGCAGGTGTGGCGCTGGATCTTCCAGCTCTACACCACCAACCGCCGGAAGCACGCGTGCCTGCAGGACATCTCTTGCACGATCGCTTCCGTGTGATGAGGAGGTGACAAAATGGCCAAAGCATACGGCTACCACAATCACTTGGTGCCGACCCTGGCCGCTCCGGGTAACACCGCGGGCACCGGGTCCTCGGCCACGCTCGCGAGCTGCAAGTTCTACTTACCGGTCAAGGCGATCCTCCTGGGGATCTACGCGACCGCGACGAGCGCGACCTCGGTGGACACCGGGGCGATCAACGTCCTCGCGGGCTCCACGAAGGTGACGACCTCCGGGATCACCATCGTCTCCGGCACTCTCTCCGGGGCGAACACGGCCATCCTGGGGAACGCCCAGAAGCACGAAGCGGGCACCATCTTCGCCTTGTGCCACAACGCGACGAACACCAAGAACATCGCGAACCTCTCGGTGCAGTTGGTCTTCAGAACCCTGAAGGCCTGAGGAGGAATCATGGGCGACCTCATCGGTGGATACAACAACCACCTGGTGATCACCCTGGGCTACCAGGGCGACATCACCGGCAACCACGCGAGCCGCGCGGTATCGGGCATGCAGTTCTGCCTGCCGATGTCCGCGAGGCTCACGCACATCTGCGGGAGCGTGTCGGCTATCGGAACCGGCGGGGCCGCCACGGTCAATGTGCTGGCTGGCGGTGCGAAGGTCAGCTCCGCCGGTCTCTCGTTCTCGTCTGGAGTGCTGTCTGGCTCCAACGCCGTGATCAAGTCGAGCTACATCCTGAGTGCCGCGGGCACCATCTTTTCGCTGTGCGAGCACACGACTACGGTGGCGCTCTCGAATCTCTCGGTGCAGCTCTGGTTCAGACCACAGGTCGATTGACAAAGGAGGATTCCTCGTGCAGGTCCACCCCCAGGTTGAAAAAGCCGTTTCGAGCTATCACCCGGATCTGGTGGTTCGGTACAACCCCAAATGGACTCGGGAAACGAACCGCTTTTACGTCTGCCAGAAGATCCGCTTCATGCGCGAGATCGACGAGCGGATAGGGCTGTTTGAGGAGTTTTGCTGGGAGTACCCGGTTCTGGGGGTGGACCAAGCACAGATCGTAGATCGCCGATGGTTCGAAGCACTGAATGAAAACCGATGGGACCACAACCGCAAGGACCCGATGGACATGATCCGCGAGAAGTCCGAGCGCAACTGGAAGCTGGCCAGAGGCATGGCCAACGACTGGGCCCGCGACGAGGGCTGGTGGCATTGGAAGAAGTACGCCGAGCAGTTCTCGATGTCGGGGATGAAGAAGGGTGACCCCACCCGCAAGGAGAAGGAGCGGCAGGACAAGCTTGGAAGGGAGAACCTGCTGTGAGCAACTCGGCACTGAGCGCGATGCGGGGCGTCCTGCGCACCCGGCTGAACGAGCCGACGGCGGGATTCTGGAGCAATGCCGATTTGAACAAGCACCTCCAGACCGCGTACAGCACCTACTACGCGCTCTACCTGCGGAAGAATCCGCGGCTCGCCGAGCAGTACTCCGACGCGACCTACACCTCCGGTGCGGAGTCCGTGGCGGTCACCGTGTCTGGGTACACGATCGGCAAGATCGCCCTGGTCGAGGACCGCACCGATATTCAACCGGGCGTTGTCCTGGAAGAGTGCGACTCGAAGATGGGCGTCGTGGCCGAAGCCGTGGGGCCCGACTCGAGCGACAACCCCACCGGGGATCCGGCGAAGTGGTACTACGTGAAGTCGAGCGCGGCGACAACCGGCGTGATCGCTGTCGCCGGCAAGCTCTACCTCACCCCGGTGCCGGGCTCGACCCGCACCATCCGCATCCACTTCCAGGCCGAAGCCCAAAGCCTGGCGGGCGACACGTACACGACCGGGCTCCCCGACGAGTACGAGGAGTGCGTCATTTGCCACGCCGCGGTGCTGGCCAAGGTCCAGGAGCAGGTGCCGCCCGGGGTGCTCTCGATTTTTCAGGATGTACTCGGAAAGGCCGAGCAGAAGCTGCGCGAGCTAGCCCAGGGCGTCTCCCGAGGACCCGGGCGGATCGTGTTCCACGACGATACCTTCTAAGAGGGGCCCCAAGGCCCAAGGAGCGGAAATGAACATCACGCCTCTGAACTTTGAGCGAACGGATGAGACGATCATCGCCTCGACGCTGCCCTCCGGGTGGAAGACCACGGTCGACAGCGTGGAGTACGCCTTCCCCTGCCTGAAGCAGTTCCGGGTCACGAAGGATGTCGCGTCGTACCTGATCGAGAAGGCGCAGAACGCCTTCAACACCCGCACCCAGCAGCATCACGACGAGCGCCGGATGTGGGCGAGGAAGATCTCCTCCTTCAACCAGGCGGAGAAGGACAAGGCTCTGCGCTTCTGCTCCGCGGACGGGACGCCAATCTCGGTTCTCTTCCCCGAGATCCCGCTGGTGGATCTGGGGACTGAGAAGGGCAGGGAGGCCTACAAGAAGGCCTGGGGAGAAGCGAAGGAAGAGGGCCGGCTCCCGGTGCGCGAGGAGGTCATGGTCCGCGGTCTGGACCTGAACACGGGCTACGTGCCCGACCCCGACGCTGGCTCCATCGCCAAGGGCGAGAGCAGGCGGTTCGAGCGGGAGGCCTACGGGGACGACGAGGAGGTGCCCGCCTCCGCGCCCGTCTCCGCGCCCGCTACCGCGCGGGCCCAGGTGGAAGAGCCGGAACCGGCGGCGAAGCTCCCGGTGCGAGTCAAACGGCCGAACAAGGACTGGCCGATGGACGATCTGGCGAAGTACTGCATGAGCAAGGGCTTCAGCGTGACCAAGAGCGACCACAAGGTCGAGGGGAAGCTGCTCGAGCTGGCGGAGCGCGCCCACTCCGAGCACCTGCAGTTACTGGCCAAGTCCGGAGTCCAGGTTGAAGAGGTCTGATGGCACAGGACATGCTCATTGCCCGGCAGCCCCCGCTGGCCAAGGGCATCGACGAGTCTGCTGTTCCCGGCCCGGGAACCGTTGCCGAGGCCTGGAACGTCGAGACCTGCGACGGGACCTGGAGGACCAGGGGAGGCTTCACTGACTGGTGCCCCGACAACTGGGGCGCGGACTGGCCCCTGCGGGTCATCGCGGAGTACATCCCTGACTTTCGGTACGAAGGATCCCAGCACCACGCGCTGATCACGGGTGGTGGACGCTACGGTTCCTGGTACGAGTACATCGGCGACTCCATCGCCGCGACCTCGCACACCGGGACCGGGCAGGGCGCGCACCGGCAGCACTACACCTGGGTGCAGGGGCTCTGGCGCTACGTCGCGAACGACGCCGACGTGAAGTACACCAGCGCGATGCTCGTCACCAACGGGGAGGACCCGCCGTTCATCTACCACCAGGCAACCTCGACCAACCGCGGGACCTGCGTGCCGCTGGATGCCATCGACGGGCTCTCGGGGTTGACCTGCCTGAAGTCTCCGCCGAAGGGGCGCTGCGTCGAGGTCTACAAGGAACGCTTCTTCATGGGCAACCTCTCCGACGGTGCCGGGAACCGGATCTGCTGGACCGGGCCCGACAGCGCGCTCGCCTTCCCGATGAACGTCTGGCCGGCGAGCTACAACCTCGACGTCGGGGACTCTTCCGAGATCAGGGCGATCAAGGCCTGGAAGGAATGGCTGGTCATCTTCAAGAACAACGGGGTCTGGGCTCTGGGCGGAGACGGGGTCGGCGGGGTGTGGAACCTCGAAAGGGTTCAGGGCGAGGCGGGCGCTGGAGCCATCGACTGCCGCGCGGTCTGCGACATCGGTGACGCGCTCGTCTTCTTCAACGCGAACGGGGTCTACCTCTGGAGCGGTGGCAAGATCCAAAACATCAGCCACCCCAGGCTGCAGAAGACGTGGAGGAAGCTGGACTGGACCACCTACTCCGCCTCGGATGGGTACATCGACAAGACGTTCCAGGTCCTGCACGACAAGCAGGATAAGCGGGTCTGGATCTCCGTGGCCACGCTCCCAGCGGACAACGACCTCGCCCTCATCTGGAACTACGGCAACGACTCCTGGGACATCTTCGGGGGCGGCCACTGGGACAACCTCTACATTTACGAGGGGGCCCCCTCTCTGTACACGTACAGTGCGGCGACGGTAAAGGACATGGTCGCCTTCGGGGCCGAGGTGAACGAGTTCTTCGGGGAGGGGCCCAAGATCCTGTTCCAGCGCGGCGGATACCCGGTCACCTACGACCGCTGGATGGGGTTTGACGAGGCGATCGGTAACGTCGCGGACGTCTCCTGGAAGATCCGCTCGCACCCGATGCTGGAGAGCGAGGAGTTCAAGCTCGCCAGGAACGTCATCGTCGACTGCAAGAGCGGGAACCAGAAGGTCAACTTCCTGGTGATCGCCGACGACGAGACCCCTGAGACTGCCTTCAGGAAGTCCGCGACGGCATACAACATCATCTCCTCGCACTCCAACACCAACGAGCACGACGTCGCCGGGACCTCGAACTTCCAGACCGTGGCCTCGGGGCCGGTGGACATCTGGTTCCTGCCCTACCTCATGCGCAAGGAGGACTCGGTTGGGATCATGGTGCCCACGGCGGCGAACAAGATCAAGTTCAGCGTCACTTCG
>Ga0315273_10005880_pt1 | contig 15218 bp, 30 predicted proteins | sample YL17G02_0_MG_FD_205753 | JGI IMG/M metagenome (GOLD analysis project Ga0315273, IMG submission 205753) | Sediment microbial communities from Yellowstone Lake, YNP, Wyoming, USA - YL17G02_0 | ecosystem: Environmental > Aquatic > Freshwater > Lake > Sediment | place: USA: Wyoming | collected...
AAGATCAACGATCTGCTGTGGCGTCAACATCTTGCGTGGACGCCCGTTGCGCTTTGGTTCTGCCGTTTTGGGCTCTACGACCGACAAAGCTGTTCTGGTTTCGCTCATGGGGTGCCGCCCATCTGTTTTGGGATGAGGCACTTATGGCGACCCATCACGCGGCGGTGCTCTTCTCGGTCTGGGCCTTGCGACGGGGAGCGAGCCGTAGGGCGGGGGGCTCGGCGTCTGGGGCGAGGATCCATCGGAGGGAGAGTTGGGCGGGGCCGGGGATGACCGCGCCCTTCTCCCAGCGGACGACGGAGTTTCTGTGGACGCCGATTAGGTCGGCCACCATTTGGACGGACATGGATTTGGACTTGCGGGCGGCGCGTAGTTCTGAAGCGTTCATTGCCCCGTAATGGTGCATGACTCACGGTAGGGCGTCAAGGGACCGTCACGCTTACGTCCAGCGGGCCGCCGGTCCCGTTCCAGAGGCTGGCCTGATGGACGGCCGTCCCCGGAAGGAGCCCCATCTCGCCCGCCACCTCCCGCACAGCCACCGCAAGCCACCCCCACGTCTGCGGCGGGTAGTGGTTCCCGGCCCGATCGACAAGGATCGGGTTGGAGGGCCAGTCCGGGTGCGACTGGGCCTCGACGCGGTACCGCCCCGCCACCAAGCGCCCGAGCTTCGCCCGCTGCCCCCTGTCGGTCACCAAGATGTGCTGGCGGACGAGTTCGAACCGGACGGTGTGGTACTCCTCGTCGGAGGGCAGCCGGACGACAAGCATGCCGGGCTCGCGGACCGTGGTTCCGAGAGGCAAGGCGGCTATCTTTCCGTACGGCATCGCCCCCAGCCGCCCGTCCAGCCGCCGCTCGATCGCCTCCAGACGGTCGAGCATCCGCACCACCGCCCCGAGCAGCCGCTCCATCGCCACGCCGCTGCCAAGCTCGCCCCGCTGGTACTGGGCCACCACCCGGGCCATGTGGGCCTGAAGCGGGTCGGCCCTTGGGCTCCGGGACTGCATCACGAGACGGAGGAGACCCTCGTGAGAGACAAACCAGACGTCTCCGAGGTTGCCCCGCTCGGCAATACCGTGTTCTGTGAACACCGTATTCCTGATATCCATTTTTTGCTTATGCTGGTCCGGGACGCGCTCTACCGCCTGCGTCACCTGCTCGATCTCCAGCGCCTTGCAGATCGGCTTGGCCCGGAACCACGGCTGGCCCTCGATCTCCATGATCGGAAACTGGTGCCCCTCGAAAACCTCTATCCTCATGGCTCACCATCCTGAAGAGGAAGCGACATCTGATCCTTGTCTGGGATCTTGCGTGGCTCGTGGCCCGCCCGCCGCCACTCCTCCCACGTTACCCGCTTGTCGTACGCCCCGATCACCCAACGCTGGAACCCAACCGTCTCGTCGTTCCGGATGAACGGCATCGGGTACGGCCGCGCCCCGAACTCCCGCAAGAGCCTGCGCCTGTAGTCCCGGTCCTCGTGCGTCTCCTTCGGATCGAAGCCGATCAGGATGTAGACCATGATGTGGTCCGGCTTCACCCCGTACTTAACGAGCGCGTTGAGCCCCTTGAACAGCCTTCCCTCGTCGTGCTTGCTGTCCCACGCCGTGTAGATCCGCTTGACCTTCATCGAATCGTCTCTGTAGTTCACGCTCGCGATCGCCGCCGCAGCTTCGTCCGTCAGCATCCGGGCGTTGATCCCCTGATTGAAGGACACCTTGAAGTCACCTGCGCGTAGCTCCTCGATCCGGGCGCTCCAGTTCGGTTGCCCGAAGAAGTCGTTGTCGAGAAGGAGAACCTCTCTCGGGTACGGATCGCCTCGCCAGATGTCCGCGATGGTCGCCTCCTCACGAACCGCGCCTTCGCTACGAGGCACGACGCAGAACGAACACTTCAGACGGCACCCACGTTGCGTAAACCCGAGCGACTGCTTGAAGTGAGGATAGTCCGCGTAGTCGTATCGCTTCGTTGTGACGCCGATGCTCTCAAGGGACAGCCCTATGTCCCATCCGGTTCCACCAAGCACGATGTCGGGGTGGACTCTCTTGGCTGCCTCTCCAAGTTGCCGCGTCCGCTCGAAGATCAGCGACCCGTACACCTTGTCCCATCGGAGACTCGCGTCCGACAGCCGCCGCTGGATCGTCTGGTGATTCCCCGCGTGCCGCAACTCGACCTCGTCCCCCAGATCCCTGTGATGCGCGGCCAGCCGCATCAGCGCTAGGTTCGGGAGCTTCCCGTCGAGTTGCAGCAGGAGGATCCGCACTACCTCCAGATCCCCTTCACCACGTCGTAGATGACCGACAGGAAACGAATGGCCCACGACGGCACGAGGCGACCGGGACCGCAGCGCCAGTCCACCTTAGAGAGCCGCTGGATGGTGTGCTTGCTCGGCATCTGAAGATCTTCGGCCCACTTCTCCTTCGCCCTCTGTCCGATCGCGATTGCCGCGAGCACCGGAGCGTGTCCGGAGGGAAACACGCGACCGATCAGATTCAACAGGGCATCAGCCCTGATCCTGTTCTGTGGACCCTCCTGTAGCTTCTTGTCCACCTTGCGGAGTACGCCTTGCGTTTCCCCGGTGCCGGGATCGAGCGAGAGCAAAGCGCAGAGTCCTCGCGCAAGAATGGCTGCTCCGATCATGCTGTCGCCGCCGCCCTTCCGCAACGCAACCCGTCCGAATAGCGGATGCTCCGGATTCTCCGAAGCGCCCCGGATAAGAGCGCTGACCGGCCCCGGCCACGAGTTCACGGTGAGGTTGGCATTGAGAATCTTCATCGTGTCGCAGATGATGAACAGGATCTTCTCGGCTTCGAGCGAGTCCACTTCCCAGAGTTCCGCGTTGACTGCCTTGTTGGCGTCCACTGCGGCGAGCCACCGCTGCTGGCCGTCGATGATCCAGATAAGCCCGTCCTGCGGACCGTACGTGCGCTTCGCGACGATCAGCGGGTGCGGGAAGATTCCGCCGTGGTTCAGCACGTAGGTCAGGTCGCGAACCTCCGACCTTATCGGATCGCGCTGATACTGCACCCTGTCGATCTGGACCAGCTTGGAAGATGGCTGGAGCACGACGCTCTTGATACGCCTAGCACCCTCCGGAATCAGCAACGGTATGTTGACCTTGTTGGCTGCCGGGGCCTTCTTTGCGGCCTTCGTGGCCGCCTTCGCCTTGACCTTGTACTTCAAGCCCGCCGCGCTAACGCTGGTGCCCATATCATCTCCTCTCAAGTTTCCCAATACGCTATCATAATCATGCGTGCGAGTCAAGGACGAAATCAGATCAGGTCGCGGCCTTGGAACCCGGCCGCGTTCCTGTGCCCGCCGCCGCCGAACTTCTTCGCGACCACCGACACGTCGAACTCCTGACGCGAGCGAAGGCTGTACTGGAACGTCCCGTCCGCCCTCCGCCACCACCCCACCACGAAGGCCGACCTCGGGTTCAGTTCGAGCAGCCGCTCCAGCACCTCGGAGATGTTGTGCTGGCACGCCGTCACGGAAGGCACGCGCCAGCCATCGAGGAAGATCGGGTGCGCGTTTCCGCACGCCGCGTCCGCATAGCTCCGCACCATCGCGAGAGCGCCGGTTCCCAGAGTGATGGCGGACTCGACGTCCCACGAGAGCGCGTCGAAGCTCTCGGGCGCGTAGTCCAGCGTGGCGATGTGCGCGTTGACCGCACGACTCTCCCGCAGCTTCCACTTCCACAGGTCCCGATCCTCGACGTACTCGACAGGCCACGGCCTCGCCTCGTGCGGGAAGAAGTGGTCCCACGCGATCCCGGCTCCGGACCGGTTCATGTCGAAGAGGATGTGGTGTTCGCGCCCGGTCTCGACCAGCGCCTGCCTCTCCAGCCCGGCAAGCTCGGCCTCCGCTGTGCGGTGATGGTCGAGGACGACGGTCCGCGACGACGCCGACATCAGCCGGAACATCTCGGGCCGCTTCCACGAGAAGTCGATCACGTAGACCTCGCGGTCCCTCGCCATGTCGATCGGAGGCTCAGACCCGTACTGCACAGGAACCAGTTCGGCGTTCGGCAGCGCTCGCCTCGCCACCCATGCCGCACACTGCCCGTCACGACAGCTTGCGTGGTAGAACACGACGGGGCTGGCCATCAGATGTTCCTTGGGTCGAGCGACCACGCGATGAAGAACGTCACGTCCGGATGGTTCGCCCGTGGGTTCCTCAGCCGCCCGAGGATCATCGGATCACCACGACGACCGACCTTGTGGTCGCGAGCGATACCGACCTCATCGAACAGCTTCAGGCTCAGTGCCCGCTCTGTGGTTTCCATGATGGCTGGCCGCGCCATCTCCAGCGGGAAGTCCACGTCCCCGAACTCGACGGGCCGGTACTTCCAGCGCGTCCGGTCGTCTCCCTTGCTGTCCACGTAGTTTTCGGAGTAGCTGTCGAGCGTCGGGATCGGAGAGACGGTCTGCCCCTCTCCCTCCGCCAGCATCCCGGCAACCTGACGATGGCTTCCGGGGTCCGACCAGATCTGCCACCCGCCTCGCGGAGTCGTGGCCCGCGTTCGGATCGCGAACACGTCCATGTCGAAGCTCGGCACGATGAGGTAGCCCGCCCGGAGGGCCGCCTCGATCTTCGCGTAGAACACCACCCGGTTCTGGGCGCGGTCCAACTGCCGCTTGAGAGCGAGGCGGCTTCCCCATCGGTTCCTCGCCGCGATCTCGTGCGCCTGCGTCAACTCGGCGACCTCGGTGGCGGTCGCGGACTGCATCTTCGTGGCCCACTCGATGAGGTTGCCCTGCGCTCGCGCCATCTCCGACGGATCACAGGCGACGAGCGGCATCATCTCCGCGCCCTGCGTCGCCGTCTCGACCGCCAGTGCCTCTTCCATTTCAACCCTCTCGCGAAGCCGAGTCTGTCGGCTCCATGTACCTGTCGTGCTCGCCCGTCGTCCACAGGCGGATGTAGACGCATCCCGTCGGCACCATGAACTGCATGCCCAGAATGGTCAGGGCGATCATCCTGCCCGGCATCAGAATGGCCCCGTACTTCTCGGTGATCCGCTGGGCCTCGGATTCCTTCGCTCTGTTCTTCTGGAAGTCCTGAATGTCCGCATCGGTCAGTCTCGCAGCCTGCTCGATCGCGTCGGCGGCGAGAAACGGCCACTGCTGGAGATACTCCCGAAGCTCGTCGGCCTTCGTGATCGTCCTCAGGCCATCGACGTACCGGGCCACCGGCTCATCGATGTAGCCTCGCACCTCTCCGCTCTTGACTGCCGGGGCGGCGTCTAACTCGCGCACGTCCTGCTCACGCACGCTCACGGCATCCTCCACAGAGGGCTCGGATTGCCCGGTACACAGGCGGAGCGAGCACGAAACGGTCCCTGTCTAGCCGCCATCGACCGAACGCCTTGAGCGTCTTCTGCTCGACGTCGAACGATCCCGGAATCGTTCCTATCAGCTTCCCGTCCAGTTCCTGCCGTCGATCTTCAGGGCGGATCGTCGTTCCGATCTTCAGAAGCCCGTCCACCTCCATGAAGTAGACGACGCTTCCGCGCTCCTCCCGCGTCCTTGGCTCCTCCGGCTGGCCGCGTGGCACGCTGTGTTTCACGAGCTTCCGCGCACCCCGAAGGATCCTATCGGCTACCGCCGCCTCGTCTGGGTCTCCGTGCTGGACTATCAGCGCAGAGAGATCGAATAGATCCACGTCACCTCCCGGCGCTCATGCCGTGAAACCCGGTCAGGGTCTCCACGACCAGCTTATTGATCCGCTCGAAGTCTGGCACTTCAGGAAGCGGGCTGTTCTTCTCGGCCTCGCGAAAGAACAGAAACTCCTCATCGGCGACCTTCCGCACCCGTTCCAGCGACCACTCTCCACGCTTGATCCCGACCAACTCGGCCGCATCCTCGCGCCACACGCGAAGCTCGCCTGTCGCGAGGAACTCCGTCCCCATTCGCAGAAGACGGATGAGGTGACTAGCATTCTTCCCGTCGAAGCCGAACTTCTCGACCAGCGCCTTGCGCTTCGCGCCCATGAATCCGGTCGCGTAGAGCTTCGCCGACCCACGTCCGCGCTCGGCACGCAGGGGACACTGCTCCACATGGAACGTTCCCTCGCAGCCGCACTCCGAGGCCCCAGAATCCTTGAATGCAGTCATCCGCCTCAGTTGGCTGTAGGCATAGCCTCCGAACGACTTTCCCGCCAGCTTCGAGGAGAAGAGGTTCCGGTTGTCGATCAGTACGTGCCCGGCGGGTTGGACGAGAAGGTAGTGATCGGGCATCAGCCACAGCGCCGAGATCACGTTCGGGTTGCAGTGTTCCAGCAGGTGGACGAAGTGCCGGTACTCGTAGGCGACACCATCCCACTCGCGGATCTTCACGTCCTTCCCCGCCCACTTCTGGCCTTCCGTCCCGAAGTAGTGGTCGATGCTTGGAATGTAAGCGGTGATGATGTCGATGTCGTCCGCGCCTGTTTCGTCTTCGGGCGGAACGTAGGTGCCGTGAGAGTGCGACCCTCGGTAGCCGACCAGCACTGGAGTCCTCGGGATGAGCCGAGCCTCCTCTTCGTCCGACACGTTGCTCAGTAGGCGCATGATAGAGCACGCTATCATAACGATAAGCGCAGCGTCAAGGCTTTTCTGCGGTGACGACCTCGACCGGGATGCCCCGGACCTTCGCTCGCTTGATCGTGTCGGCCGTCCCGCGAGAGTGCCCGTCCCAGAACGCGACCACCCGATCGACGGAGTCCACGATCTTCTGGTTGCGAATGACTCCCGCCGCCTTCGGGTGTGTCCACCAATCCGGCAGATGGACCTCGACATGAAGACCACGCGCCCGTGCCGCCCGCTCGGCTACCGTATCCACGCCGCGAGCACCACCAGACACGACCGTCGTCCCTTCCTCCAGCGCGGCGACGTACGCCCGCACGGCATTCATGTCCGGGTAGTCGCGACTGCCCACGACGGCGACCTTCACAGCGAGGCCACGGGAAGCGGACGCGGCGGCGGAAGGCAGGCGTAGCAGACCGGAACCGCGTAGCAGCGCCGGGACTCCTCCACCGCCCGACCACAGCGACGGCACTCGATCTTCGCAGTCGATAGCTGCGGCAGATACTTGACGACCTCGGCTATCGCGTCGTCCGTGGCCTTCTTCCATCCGTGCCTGTCGAGGTAGTGCCCACCATCGTGATGGATCACGGCGAGGAGGTTGGCGACGTATCCCTTGCAATCTGCGTCGTACTCCAGTCGCTGCAACTCGGACAGCACGAACTCGATCGCCTCCGCGTGTCCGTCGCCGCCAGACGCACGAAGCCCCGGGATCGTCTGGTCCCGAACGATGCCCAGTGCCTCATGGAGAATCACGGAACCAACTCAAGCGGAGCGGCGTACTCGCCACACGTCGAGTCCTGCGCGACGGTCGGCCAGAACGAACGGACCTCATCGACCTCCGTCGTTCCGTCTTGGGTGGTGCAGAAAATCGGAACCGGCGGGAACCGCTGGCAGGAGCGGTCGGATACAGGGCCATCCGCACCCTCGATGACGAGCGGCGTACTGAAGCGGCAGGTCTGACACGTGCGTTCCATGTTTCTCCTCTAGGATTCGGGCGGCGGCTTCTGTGCGTAAAACTCAGGCTGGAACTCAAGACACCAGTCGTTCGGCTTCGTCAACGGCCACTGCCCCCCATGCGCGGGAGGCCAGCGGCGACATCGCCCGTCCTTGCGACTCGTGCTCACCGAGTCCCACGCAGCGCAACGGTCGCACGACCTCCCGTGATGGACGACAACCGGAGGAATCATGGCTTGTGATCTCGTCCCTCATACAGCGCACGCAGGATCGGCTCGAACAACTCGCGGGCCTTGGCTTCCTCGCGCACGGCCATCGGATAGCGCATCTGAGACTCACCATCGATGTTGGTGCCGGTCGGCTGCGCGTACGCCTTCGCGACTCGATACATGGTGTCGAGCGCATTCACCGTCGCATAGAGCGCAGCCTCCAGCGCTACAGCTTTCGCCTCCTGCCCCGCCCGATCCTTCCGCTCCTCGCGAAGACGAACCACGTCGGCATCTCCGCCAAGTCTGATCTTCAAGAACTTGCCTGTGGCCATCAGCCTTTCCTCACGACGGTCAGCCACCGTAGCCCGTAGGTCCCGAAACCGTCGCGCACGATCCCAGACGCGATCGCAGGCTTGCCGTCGTACTTCCTGTAGCCCTTCGGCAGCGGCGCATCCGGCAAGTCCCACGCCACAACGCAGGACTCCTCGTTCGCTTCATCGATCACGCCCTCGCTGTGGACGGGTATCCCGGCGAACGGGCGCTCGGCACGAACCCGCGTGCCCGGCACCATCTCGGCTATCGTCATCATGGAAGCCTCACTCGTCCCGCACGATATCATAATGATCTGGCGCGGTCAAGCGTCATCTTCGACATCCTGAGCCGCGATCTCTGCCTCAAGCTCGGCCATCAGGTCTGGCCAGCCCGGCTGATCCCACCGGCAGTAGTTCTGCCCGCGCACGATTGGACGAAGAACGTCCGTCGTCCCGGCGAACTGCTCCAACTCGCAGAAGGCGTCGTGCGCCATCATCAGCGCTAGCCTGAGCCGCTCTTCGAGCGGTGTGCCACCACCCTCATCGTCGGTCACGCTGTCGGCCTCGGCGTCTTTCCGCTGGCGATTGCTGAGAGCGCGTGCAATGCCCGCTCCTTCCGCTCTGCTGCAAGCGACACGATACGCTTGCACAACAGCTTCGTGTCCGTATACCGATCCAGCGTCGCCGTCAGTTCGGCGAGATAGAGCGGCCCGCCCACGGCCTCCAATTCACCGTTCGCAACGAGCGCGCCTTGGAGGAAGAACACGCCCATGTCGAATCGGGCCTCCTCCATCGCCCGGAAGATTCTCCGGTGTGCCTCGCTGTGGAAGTCGTCTCGGCAGACGTCCTTACGCACGTAGTCGAACTCTTCATTGCCGCCACGGATGATGAGCGCCAGCAGCAGCTTCTCGCACTCCATGTCGTGAGTCATATGCCCTTCCGCCCTTTCCATCCGTGTGCCTCGGCCACCATGTCGAGAAACGCTGTCGGGTCGAGCCGCATCATCGCGGGCGGCGAAGGTGACGGAGAGGATACCGGCGCTGGCGTGGGCTTCTTCATCGCGCTGGCCTTACCCTTCGTGCCTTTCTTCTGCGGAAGCGTTAGTCCGTCGGCATGTCGGACCTCATCCGCGCCGTCCGCGCCGTGAAGCGTGACGCAATTCTCCAGCGCCCTCGCAATCGCGCCGTCTCTCTCGGCTTGGACCAGCCCGAGCCTCGTGCCTTCGGCGCTGGCACCCGTTGCCTTGCCACCAGCGAATGCCGTGGCGATCGATGTGATGGCAGCAAGAAGCGCGACGTACAGCTTCACCCGGTTCGCGTCGGTCACTTCCACCCCCTCTTGGCCCACCGGTCGAGTATCTCTGCCGTCATCCCCAGACGACCGCCGTACTTTCTCTCAAGCCGGGCACGGCGTCCAGCGTCGTACTTCCACCAGTCCTTCCGCTCTAGATCCCACAGCCGCACCTCGACAGGATCGAACACGCGCTCACCATCCACCCACTCGCACGGCAGCCGCTTCGGAAGAGCGTGCGTCGTGAGAGCGCGCACTCGACCCCGCGAGAGTTGCAGCATGCGAGCCACCTCAGCGGTTCGCATCAACTCGCTCGGTCACGGCTTCACCCTCTTGACCGGGCCTCCGCGCTCCGCCTGATCCGCCTGTGTGGCCGTTCGCCACGCGAGATCAGCGATCATCGCCGCAATGTTCGCCACGTCGGCGCACTCGTCGTAGACCGCGTCGGACGACAACTCGTCCTCGATCGCGTCCTCGACCTCTCGCACTTCCTCGCGCAGCCGCTCCAGCAGATACTCGATCGACTCGCCATGCCAGTGCGGCTTGTGCGCGTTCACGCGGAGCTTGTGCAGCATCCGCTTCTCCAGCGCGTGGACGATCCGTTTCTCTTCGGGTTCTCGGCTCACGTTGAATTCTCCTAGTTCACCTTGAGGGCCGCCGCCATGAGCTTCACGAGGTAGTCCCTCGTCCACTCATGCGCGTCGGCCGCAGTGGCAAATCCAGCCACCGACACGAACGCCTCGGTTCCAAGTGCGTTCAGGAACTCGACGTTGAACCCGCCCACATGGTTGCCCTTGGCGTCGAGTTCGCCGTCCGCGATCACCCGAATGTTGAGTCCGGCCATGTGTTACCAACTCCCGATCACGCGCTTCGGGCTGACGACCACGAATCGCGCCGAGCAGTCATGCCCGTTGTCGCAGCGAATCCGCTCTCCGCCGGTTCCACCAGCACTCACCGGCCGCAGAATCCATGTCGTGAGCAGCGCCCCGCACTCGCACCGCCGATGTGGACCACTCGGGTCCTCACGATCCACGAAGAGGGCGAGCGACTCCAACTCTGCGCTCCTCGCTAGAACATGACTCTCGCGCCGCGCTAGCGCCTTGAGCCGCTTGACCTCTGCGACAGCAATCGAAAGCGCGTCGTGAGCTTGGCTTGTCATCACTCTCTCCTGCGTGGCCGCACTGGCCATTCCGGGAACATCGCCTTCGCCCTGAGGGTCTCGGCTTCGAGAAACATGATCATGAGCCCAAGGTCAAGCTTCGAGCGAGAGACCGTACGAAGGCGAAGGCGCTCGTATGCTTCCACTCCGATGTACCGCATGAAGAACTCCGTCTTGGCGTGATGGTCCGAGTCTATGATTCTGTGGCATGGGCGGCAGAGCGGCGCACCATCGTCCGGCTCGAACCTAACCACATGGTGCCTGCCCTTGATGAAGCAGTGCGCTCCGTCGTGCCACGGTCGCTTCCGGCACATGGGGCAGATGCCGCCCGGCTCCTTCGCTCGAATCAGGTCTCGCCACAGATCGTTCGCGTACTTCACTCGCGCCTTGAAGTCACCAGCAGCGCTCGGCATTCGGACACGTGGACGAGTGCGCCTTGCGATCGGCTTCGAGTTTCGCTTCAGCGGAGTCGCGACCTTGACCTTGGCCTCGGGCTTCGGCCAGCGAACCGTGCGCCAAGACGTAGTCAATGGTCCGTCTCTTTCGAGAGGGCCATGAGGTTGATGTCGTTCCTCATGCTGTCCAACTCGTTCACCTTGCGTCGCTCTGTCACCGGGTTGGGCCACGGTTGTTCGGCTGCGAACTTCGGCTCTCCATCCACCAGCGTGATCGGGGTGAGCGTGAACTCTTCGAGCGGCGTATCGGGCGGCGATCCGTCGGGCGTGCCCCCATACGTTACGACGGGCATCGTCATCTCGGGCGGCGAGGAGAGGAACTCGACAACAAGCCCGCCACGCCGAGTGCGAACGCACCAGCAGCGGCGACCTGCGAGTAGCTCGCGCTTCGCCCACGCCAGATCGGCCCGCAGATCCTTGCCGCCCTTCTTGCTGCTCATGCGACACCTCTGGGCGGTTGACAGTCCGGGCATTGAATCGGAAGCCTTCGGCGTGTAGACACGAGCAGGACCACGTGACGGCAGGGGCCATCCTTCCAGACCTCGCGGACGACCACGTTCTGGACCTCGGAATTGACGACCCGACCGCCGAGTAGCCGCACCACACGAAGATCCTCGACCCGCATCACGGACGCGATACGCTGCGGCTTCGACTCCCAGTGCGAGGGCGCGAGCTTCACGTGGCTTGCCCCCGCTTCGACAGTTCCTTCGTCGTCGTCTCGTGAAGCAGCCGCAGTTCCTTCTCGACAGAGACCATGAACTGGAGTAACGCCGCCACCTGCGGCATCGACGTCCTGAACCCCTGCATCAGAATCTCGATGTGGGAGGAGAACGGAACCGGCTTGGCTTTCACGGAGCGACCTCACCAGCGAGCCGCAGGTACTCTGCCGACATGGCGCTCGACGCCTCAAGCTGCTCGCGTATCCGCCCGATCGCCCGGGACACGTCGTCCTTCGACTCGGTCCAGTAGGCCCCGGCGCTGGAGAACGTCAGGCCGGAACCATCATCGAGGACGAGCGTCACGGTGCCGTCGGCGATTTCCTGCCGGGCGATCGGAAGCGCCCCGAAGAGCGCCCCGATGATCTTCTTCCCGCGATGCTGCAAGATGCACTCGCGGGTGTTCGATGCCACCATCTCGACCCCCTTCGTTGCCGGGCTCGTGTCCGTTGTCGGCCAAGCCACACACCACGTGCGCTGCATCTTCTCCAGCGAGGCCCGGTACGCAGCCAGAAGCTTCCGGTCGTCGTGGTCTTCCGCGAGGGCCTCACCGTCCCTGATGCCCTGCTCGCAATCCGCCATCATTCGCGCAGCCTGTTGTGGACTGACGATCCCATCGTCCATCCCGTGGTAGCCCGCCCGTGCGCGAGCGTAGAATGCGCCCGGTCCCTGACAGAACCGGTTGGGGCAGTGGTGTATTCCACCAGCCTCGACCGCCGGGTCATTCAGGCCGCAGTACAAACAGGTCAGGGGATCGCCCTGCATCACGCCTCCTCGATCGGATTCTTGCCCGTGCCCCACTTGCGGCGATTCCGGCGCTGCTCGTCCCGTGTGGCCCAACGGACGTTGCCGGGCTCGTAGTGTCGGTTGTTATCGATGCGGTCGATCGAGTGCTTCAACGATGGACGCGGTCCGACATGTAGCAGAAACGCTTCGAAGTCGCGCCTCCACTCCTCGCAAACCCGGACTCCGCGCCCTCCGTACCATGCATAGCTCTTGTGTCTCTCGCGTGTACACCGGGAGATCATCGCCCGCCAGACGCTGTACTCGGAAGGACGCGGCCCGCGCACGGCACATCCATGCTTCAGGTTTCGCTTCAAACGAAGCTCCGCGTTGAGGCATCCGCACGACTTAACCCTGCCATAAACTAGCGAGTGTGCAGTCGCGAGGGCGGTCCCACCGCAGTCACAAAGACAGCGCCATAGTCTGGCGTTCGCGCTCGCTGGGCCGCGCAGCACGACACGCAGACGCGAAAATCGCTCCCCCGGCAGCAGAACGGTAGCCAACGTCTTACGCATCGCTGTCGCCCCAGTCGAACTCTTCGTCCGAATCCTCTCCCGGTTCTCGCTCACGCCCAAGGGACACCAGCGCCGCCTCCGGGAATGCCCCCTCCGATGCGCTGCTGCCCCCGGGCGGGGTCGTAGGGTCGTCCCCGGCGTCTCGGTAGGGCAGTCGGACTTCGCGCTCTCCTACGGGCACGGGGGCCTCAGGAACCCGCCGGAGGATGTGGGCCAGCGGGCGCTTCGGCTCCTCAGGCAGCATCAGGCCGGACGCCACCGCGATCCGCCGCAGCTTGTCCTCCATCCCCTCGCCCTCGATCGGCGGCAGGGCCAGCACCACCGCCTCGACCGCCTCCCGGGCCTCCTCGGACGGGAAGACGGAGTCGTCCGGACGTCGCATGTGTTCCCTCTGGGCGCGAATTGCGAACGCCAGCATCGCGTGGGCGACCGGTTCGAGCGCACGACCGAAGCGCTCCTCCTCGAACTGCGTGATCTGTTCGTTCGTTGACCCCGCCCCGAACGCCTGACCCTTCGAGGTCCAGTCGAAGAACGCCTGCGCTATCGTGTCTCGCTCTACAGACACGTAAGCCGTCAGGGACTCGTAGGGGTAGTTGCGATGGAACGTGTAGGAACCCTCCAGCCTCGCGTCCCGATCCTGCGCCGACTCCTGTGGGGCGGCCGTGCCGCCTGTCCGCTTAGGCCAGCCCACCGTTTCCTCCCCCAATCCCCCTCAAGTCCCGGATTCCCGTCAGGATCACCCGAACCTGAACGTCCGGCGACCGTGTCTGGGCCACACCCTGAACGATCCGCTCCACGTCGGCGAGCGCGACATCACGGCCATGAGCGATCGCAGCCTCGATGTGCTTCTGGGCGATCTCGCGGGCCTCGTCCATCCGACCCACATCCCAGAGATCCGCGACCAGCGCGTCCACCGCGACCCTCACGGCTCCACCTTCGGCCCCGGACCCGGGAGCCCCCTGATGATGTCGGCCTGCGCCTTCAACTCGGCCAGCCGCTCGTCCGTCGATCGGATCGGCTTCGCGTTCTCCTCCAGCCGCTTCAGCCGGGCGAGCATCTCCTTCGTCGTCTCTTCCTTCGGAGGAACAGGGGCAACCCTCGGCACCAGCCGTGGACTTGGGTCGTCAGAGATCGCCTTCGTGGCATCCGGCCGCTTCTGCTTCTCGTCGGGGCGTGAGATGAACTTCTGCCCCAGCCCGGGAGACAGGACCTTCTCCAGCGGCAGCGCCTCACCAACCGGAAGCCCCAACGCCTCAGCGATCGACTCCTGCGGCAGCGCCGCCTTCGGGTCGTCCGCCACCACCGCCTCGTACGCCTTCACGAACTTGTCGAAGCGGAAGACCGCGTTGCGCTCGTCAGCCGACATGAAGCTGGCTTCGCCACCAGCCGCCATGAACGCCTCCGCCGCGCCGCGCCCAAGGTTCTCCCGGATCTCGCGCAGGAGCGGATGGTCGCCGCGCTCGAACCGATCAAGGATCTCCGCATACGCCACCGCCGCGCCGCTGGCCGCGAGATGCTCCGGACGACCATACTTCCGAAGAACCTTGATCGTCGGGAAGAAGTCGCCAGCGTCGATCGCTCGGTCCACCGCCGCCATCCACTCCGCGTCGGAAAGATCGTCCAGCTTCTCCCGGTACAGCTTGCCTCGCACCCGCTCGACCTCTTCCGCCACCTGCTGCGGAAAGGCGGACTTCAACAGCAACCATCCGTTTCCCCACGCCTCGTTCGTCACTTCATGCCTCCTAGAATCCCGGCCTTGATCGACGCCACCGTCTCCCGCGACCGGTCCGACTGCGGAGCCGCTTCGGGCGCACCAACAGTTCGAGCGAACCCATCAATGCCGAAACGAGCGTTGCCCGGTACGGTCAGCCACTTCTCAAGATCTCCAAGGACTCGCTCTTCACCGAAGCGATCCACGACCTGACTCAGCGCTGCTCCGACACGGGCTGGAGTCCCAGCACCAGCCCACAACCTCACGACACGGGCAGGCCAACCACCCGGAGTCTTGAGCGGCCTTGGATTCGTCCCTCGGAGCTTCAGTTGCCCCGGCTGACCAACGGATTGTGGTACGGCCTCAACAACGGGCGCATTGACCACAACGGGTTGCGTACTGGGTGTCGCTTCGCTGCCCCCCACGTCGCGAAGCGACGGATGTACGTTAGATGGCGCTGGCGACGGCGACGGCGACGGCGACGGCGACGGCGGGACGTTCGGATGGATGTTCGAACCGGACGTTCGGGTTCGAGGAATAGGCTGCGCTGACCCAT
>Ga0315273_10005882_pt1 | contig 15216 bp, 8 predicted proteins | sample YL17G02_0_MG_FD_205753 | JGI IMG/M metagenome (GOLD analysis project Ga0315273, IMG submission 205753) | Sediment microbial communities from Yellowstone Lake, YNP, Wyoming, USA - YL17G02_0 | ecosystem: Environmental > Aquatic > Freshwater > Lake > Sediment | place: USA: Wyoming | collected...
TAGGATGTCTAAAAACATACGACTATTTGCAGTAATACGCAAGGCATTACCATTGATGTAATAATTTGTTATAATCTTATATTCCTGAAGAATATCTTCCAATTCTTTACCAAGAGTTTCTCTCTCATTCGAATGGAGTGCAAAATAAAATTGGCCCGGTCCACCGGTTTTTGATCCTTCTGATAACCACAATCCACATAAATAACCAAACCGATAATCAAGAGTTAAAAATCGATCTTGTTTTCTATCATTTAACGGTTTATTCGCCCCATATGTGGTCCATATTTTCTGATCATCATATTCATATAATGGACGATTCACTTGTTTCTTTGGATTAAGCATAATATTGCCCAGAAGAGTTGCAAGATCAATAGTTAGAAGGGTTTCATCTGTATCATGTACTATGTATCCAACCCAATCTCCTTTTTTTAGATCTTTGGCTTCTATCCATTCAGGTTTATAGTCCAGATAATGTTTATGTGTTCCATATCGGTTTTCATTAAAATCATTATATCCACATGCCGAACATCGTTCAGTTCGACCCTTCCAACAAATTTGATTTTGTTGCCGCCGATGAGAACATGGTAAACTTTTGATTGCATAAACCGGATGTTCGCTAGTTATTCCGGATGGTTTGATATTAGTATTCAAGTATATTCGATATATCTTTTCATTCTGCACTTCACGGATAAATATTTTTTCAACTTGAGATAATGGTATTGTCATCGATGATAGATTGTCCCCTATTCTTACTTCATCCGCCCTTATAGATGTATCTCTATTTACTCTTATCCATGAATCATTTGTTAGACAGTTCCGGATCGGGTTTTGGAGATTTCTAGTTCTACTTCTGGGATAGAATCTCCTCAGACCTTCCGATAGGCCGCCCATCCCGCCCACCTGAAGATCCCAGAACTGCTTAGCGTGAGATGTGATCGAACTCGCGTCTTCATATACTGGTTGATAGTCATTGGCGCCATCCTCACTAAGTGCCGTTTGGGCCAGGAATCCCCGAAGACCAATAGCCTCAGTGAAACGATAGAGAGATTCGCCGTACGCATATGAGAGTGATGTTGTTCGAATCGGCGTCTTTCCAAGTATTGCGCCGTTAGGACCTCTGGATCGTGATGGAAGTTGTGGTCCATTGATACCCGGAGAGAGTCCCTCGGCGTCCGCCGAATTCATTCCGAGGTATGCGGCATCAAGTTCGTCCTCATGCATAAGTTGTTGGGGCTTGACAATACGTCCAACAGTCGTATTAAGTATTGAACCAATAACGGGAACGTTGTGAAATGGTGGCGCTGTAAGTGGATATGGCCGTTCGTTATATCTCGTATTGTGGAAGGAACAACAGTCACCAACGAATGAGCAAGATCCATCCACCTGTAGATCGTAGATTTTTCCAGTATATAGTTCCTTCTTGACTTTCTGAACTCTGAAGTGAATTTCATTCTCGGTAAAGTGAACATCGTTATCTGAAATCGGGACATATATTTTATTTGAAAATAGCGCGCGAATATTCTTGGTCTGAGTCTCTGGAAAAACAAATTCATATCTTCCACCCCTCTCGTCCACACCAGCATACACACCAAATGAGAGTAGAATATGAAGGACATTAAGAACAAGATGTCGTTGCGTCCAATAAGATTTCTTTGGCGAATATCCGGCATACTCAGCAAGGACCCCCTTAAGCAATCCACACATGAAATCTCGATTCGCCATCAGCATTTCATTGGGAAACTGCGGATGCCCGGTATTGCCAAATCTTTTTACAAACTCGAGGTACAGTCTATTGTCCACCAATTTATCCAGAGCAATCCCAAAACAATGCCATGAGAGGCGCTGGATCAGTGAGTTAATTGGCGGCGATTCGTTTCCTTTTGCTGCCGCTCGGAATGGAGCCTTCGCGCCTCCTTCAAGTTTGCGCATGTATAAGCCAATGAAGAGACCAAACTGTTCATCAAGTATTATCCAACGTCTAAGTGAGTGACCACCTTTATAGATATGATCCTTATCATGTTTATATCCTGAAAAGTATGATAGGAGATCGATCCTCGGGGTGTCACGATATTTTGGCCGCGGCATAACCATCCAGTGCTTGGTTGTAAGTTGATCGGCTCGTTCCCACGCATATTTTCCACTAGGAGATATTGTATAGTATCTATGTTCTGGCGTGGTTGTAGTTGGCAGGGAGATACTATAGAAGGAGACTCCCGCCTCATCTATGAGTTTTGACCACGCACCGAGAACCTTTCTATATGATCCATCATGAGTGAGAACAATATCATTCTTTGAGATATTCTCGACACTTCTGATTCCATCAGAAGTTACAACTGGAGTTCCCCTCGCGACACACCTCTCGTAGTGGTAAGGATCTGTCGCGCCAAGTAATGAAAGAGGTCCAGTATAAAGTAATGCCTCAGTCTTAGAACCAAGAGCTGTATCGGTATAACGATATTGGCTCTTGATTCTGGTATACCAACTTGGCACCCATGATGTGATTTTTCCGCCCGCGAAGGGGCCCTTGGAGTTGTGATAGACACCGAATGCCGCGCAGAAACTTGCGGTTGATCCGACCCAGAAGTCATAGACGCAACCAGTATACTGGATTCGCCGGCATTCCTTGATCGGATGGTAAAGTACTTCTGCACGGGTATAGACCTCCTTGAGATTCTTGCTCGGGAATTCGTCTGGCAAATCAAGTCTCATGTATCTACACTTTGGAACTATGTATGGCATGTACTCAGGCGCAACAATGAGTCTATCAAAAATTCTATCCTTTCCATCCACAAAGAGCTCGATGGACGTATGTTCTGGTATAACACCAATGGATAACAATGCATCAATAATAAAGATGGTCACGTTCTGTCTCTTTCGTTCCAGAACAAGGTGCAACCTATCTTCTTGGTCCATACCACCACAAACCTCGATGAGACCACAAAGGAAACCATTACGAAATTCCACCGAAGCGTGATAAAACTTCTCTATTGTTTCATCACTTCCAAATCTTGTGATGGTCCATAGGAGACCACTGATGTCATTCTTTTCGCAACGCAGGATATATCCACAAGTCGTGCTAATCAATTCGGGGTCGACCGCGAATATCCGTTCTATAAGAGCGGATACCGACAATGCGACATCCAATTGGTATTCATTGAATTCTAGATCCAAGTGTGTTTCATTGACTCGTCCAATTCCGGTATGAATTCCAATCAGTCTGCCAAGTTCATAGAGATTGGTCGTTGGAATATCAATACCCGTATCTGTTATGAGTCCGGAATCGAACTTCCGGAGGGGGTATAGGAGGTGATCGCCCGGCTGAATATCACAAGTTTTCACCCACACCTCTCGTCCTCGGCGCGATACGTATATAGTGTGATCCCCTGTGCACCTCAATGGAAATTCAGGAAAATACTTTGGCACAATCTCAAAGACATGCTCGTCCTTCTCCAAGTTTCGCGCGGCAGTATCGACAACCGTCGTTTCATTTCCACGTTTATCGAAAACCCTATCACCGATAGAGATATCCTTCGCGGGAATCAATCCATTTGGTGTCCGGACAAGTGCATCGTCTGTGATACACAATTCCCAGAATCTACCTTTTCTCACAGGAACCAACTCCTTACCCGAATAGATGTCACTGAGTTCATCATGTGTCCGTGTTAGGTCAGGAAGTCCAAATCCAGTCATAGTGGAAAGACCCGCGCCCATAAAGAATCCCGTCCGTCCGCCTATTGCCTTTCCAAGAAAGAGTGGAAATGCGCCTCGTAGAATCTTTGCGGCAGGACTCTCAATAGAACCTGGGAAGAGACCCTCAAGATATTGCGCGGCTGATGTTATGCCAACTTTATCAAAGAGGCCCGCCCGAAGAAGATTCGCCTTAGCAATGATATCTGCACCAGCCGATGTAGTGCCATCCTCAAAGATAGTGTGATTCAGAAATGGAGTCGCCGCTACAGCGGCATCAAGAGCGCGGTATCCATATATGGCCGCCGGAATGGCGAGAAGTCGCTTGGCGGCGAATTTCCTCAAGAAGTCAGCATTTGAACTGTAGGATAGATCAAGGCCAACAAATCCAAGCGTCCTATTCATTGGAGATATGGCCCATCGATTCAATCTAAGCGAATTCTGTGTAACATATGGTTCTGGACCACCTGATGGTTGTCCAAGTATCATTTTCTTAAAGTCATCAAAAAATCCCGGAATGACCGCCTTTCTACCACTGCCCATCAACCAAAGTCTATTATCGGCCGTCCCACTACCAAGTTCATTCATGATTCTCGAGTTTGAATCATATAGAGTCGCAAATGGAGAACGCCCAATCTGTGGTTTTGAGAATGCCCCCTGAATTGCTTCCCAATGATCGAGGACTGTGGATCTGAGATCTGAAAACATATCAATCGGCGCCAACCCCTTTGAAGTTGATTCCAACTTAGAGAGAGATCCCTCGAAGCTAGTACCTGTAAAGAGTGACTTAAGGAGTGTGGTATCACGTCTAGAAAGACTAGCTTCATCCACACTCTTGTAGAGTCTTTCCAAAAGTTTTGGATGAATTTGTCCGCTCTTTAGAGATCTCTTACCCTCCAAGAGTTTGGTAAAGTATTGACCCTTGAGCCAAGCGCCAGTCGTGATTGCATTCGACTCAGACACAGATGATGCGCGCGAATGCCACTGATAACCAGCATCCGCAGATGATCCAACCATTCCCATCGCCCGGTCTATCTGTCGATTCAGTCTCTCAGCGTTGGGACTCCTAATGTCGGACGGAGAGTTCAACATTCCACGGAGTTCCGTGAACATCGATTCCATTTGGTTGTCACGGAATGTCCGCCTCGCTTCTGGCACTCCTATGATATCCAAAACCTTATTTCGGAGTGACCCCTCTCGATCCAGGATTTCAAATGCCTTCGACTGCCCGCCCTGGAAAGTCCGTCGGATCATACCAACATATGTTTTAAATTCTTCAAGTGTCTCTGGTGTAAGTGATTCGCTGCTCTTGAGCATACCCTCCAGACGGCCACCTGGGCCCGTGAGAACATGTGGTGATCTGGGATCGAAGTCCCGGGTTAACCACCGCCCGAGCTTCCGTCCAACGAATGATTGGTCTTGTCCAAGTTCGAATCTTTGCTTTACCCGGGAGAACCAACCTTTCTTTTGATCCGTCGTTATCTCCGTGCTCCCAACCAGATGCGCCCTCTCGCCTGATGTAAGGTAAAGCATCTTACCGCGACCCTTGTACTCTGGTGGACCAAGTGGACGTACTGGATCGAGTGCATTATATGGGGCAACAGAGAACATGGTATCTCCGACACGGAGGTACACCTCCCCTTGATGAGGCTTTGCGACTCTATCAATTCCCCTGAGTGGATGGTCGGTGGCCTGAAGTATGGACCTCTGATCGTCAATAACTTCGAATGCGCCCATCTTCCTTTGACGCGCCCACCTTTCCCATGGCGCCCAGCCAATCACTGGAACACTTGCCCGGCCGATCATTGATGTAAGAGCCTCTGTGGCATATGCTGCGGATAGCATACCAAAGTTGCCCTGCTCCATTATATTTGTTCCAAGGTAGAGTTTCTTTTCCCCCACCATCTTTCTAATCTCTCCGGCCTCGGCAGCAGACCAGCCGGACTTCTTGGCATATTCATCAATGAATTGGAATGTTGTCTTAGCCTTCGACTCATAACCCAGAGCATGCGCTAGCATTGATTTCTTTGGCGCCCGCGTATACTTGCTCGTGAGCCGACCAAATGCCTCTCTTATCGGAGAACTTTCTGATGCGACTCGGAAGAGTTCAGGATCAACATTTACATTGGTCTTGACCGCCTGAATCTGATCAAGGATCTGTTTCATCTCCCGCTCCACGCCAAATGTAGGTTTTCCTATCTCCTTCCGGAGTTTGATGGCTCGGTTGACCATGTCAAATACGTTGTAAGCTGATCCCCGGAATCGAAGTGGTTGGAGAGAGACGCCCCAGCCCATGCGTTGTCTCTCAACAACGGCCTGACCAAATGCCAAAGTGGTTGCCCTGACGTTTCCAATCATTCCCTCAGTAGAGAATAACTTATGGATTGTCTGTCTACTTCCCGGGCGCCGGGAGATGAACTTCCTGGCTGATTCTGAGAGTGCGTCTTTCGAATGAAGTACCCCGGCGCCAAATCCTTTGAAGGCAAGTTGCGTTGGCGCAAATGCGACACCAAAGCGCACCATTCCGGCCAGGTGCCCTGGAATGTTGTACCACGCTGGCGCCTGTTTTCTACGTTCTTCGGAGAACAGTCCAAGAGCCTGATCCGCGATATACAAACCTGGAACGGTCTTGGCGTACTCTGCGCTCCAGGCGAGAGCCGAGCCCATGAATCTTTTTGAGAATCCCCCATCCGCCTTAAAGTATCCAGAGAGCAGTCTTCTGCGCATGTCCATATCGCGGGGCTGGAATTGTCCGCGCATCGCGCGACGCAATTCCAGTCCGCGGAGTCCGGACTGACTGAAGTATGAGAGACGTTCCCGGCGGATCTGACGATAACCGGTCTGTACAGCAGACACGCCACGGGAAATGAGAGTGGAACGAGAGGAAGCAAGTCCTAGGAGTTCGCCAGCAAGTGGTCGAGCCAGGCGACCAATAGAAAGGTCGGCCATACTCGTGGCTGGACCGCCCGCCCACTTCGAAAGCGTACTACTTCTCAGTATCGCCTGGGAGAGTAAACCCTTGTACCCGGCCTCGGCGGCCGGCGTTCCAAGGCCTCGAATTAGTCTCCCAGCGTTTCTACCAATAAATCTGGAGACACCTCCAAGACCCCTTACCGCCGACTTATGGAAGAGGGTAAAGAGTGCAATAGACCCAAGTACTGAACCTAGGTTGGCTTCGAGTTTATGTCGATCTTCGGGCTGATACATGTTTAGAATCTACAATCAAAAACGGGAGAAACGGGTTGTCCCCATCTCCCCCGTATCCATAGGCAATATGATTTGTCTAGAGTTCCGCCGGGATAGGCCGCTCCGTTGGAAACCCGGAAGCTTCAAGAATCGCCGGCTGGAGAACATCTAGGACGCCAGCTAGATCATCCGCAACCTGTGTCTCGTACTCCTCCGGCCACACGAGGCATGCCACAACAAGTGATCGCATTGACCGAGCAATTGACATGGCATTCATCTCTTGATCAGAGATATTCCGGGCTTGTAACTCACTGAGGTGGGCTCGTTCTTCCGCGGCGAGCCGTTCAAATTCCATGTTTGTGATTCCTCGATAAACATATTCCTTATCGAGGATAGTGATAGTCCACACCCTGCCATACTTCGCCTTCCACTCAGCGAGTTGTTCGGGCGCGAACTTGTGGTCCCAAGAATTATTCATATACCATTCCTTTCATGTTGTTTTTTCCACCAGAAGATTTCCCAAGATTTGTTTAACTTCACTTCAACCCTTCCTCCCGCGCCGCAGGGCCGTAGCCAAGTTTTGCCGACTGCTATCTACACCCATTTTTTGCAGGGGATTGAGTCCGGGTATTTCCGAGCGCGGCCGGTTCTGATCATCCATCCACTGAATCTGCGCCAATCGTATCATAAGCGTTTGGAAGTCAAATTCCATAACCATCTCCGGAGTATACGATGGGAATGCGGAACAAACCAGTGCCGGAATTATATCAATAGATTCCTCAAGTCCGGACCTAATTCTCGAGACCTCTCCTTCTATATATTTATCATCGGAAAACTTCGCGGACTTATCAAAAATAATTTCTCCGACGTAGAGTATTTCTCCCGGAAGTAGGTCCGCGTAAGCTGGTTCCAGAATGGCGCACCTGGTAATGGTTGAGTAGAGACTGAAATATCCCGCGCCCAATTCCCCAATTCTACCCCACTCGCCCAGAGTGAGTTCGCGGAATATCACCTGTCGCGCGCCCAGGTCCACAGTATATCTACGAAATCCCACTATATCCACATCCGTCAGGATATCTCGACACGCACTTCAATAACATTGAGAAGACCATCCACCTCAACTATCTGAGACACGATGGACCCATCGCTCCCAGGTTTTACATATTGCTCGAGGATAACGTTTGCCAATTTCTGCAGAATTGCAAGTCTCGTCGCTGGATTCCTATCCGTTATGGATGGATGCGCCGGGTCGCTTTCGGTCCAATCATGTGGTGTAGATACGACAACCTTGGCAACTGGATTTGGGATGTATGCGCTCTGAGCCGCGTGCCCAGGATCCGTCGAAATACTCTTCGCGGCGAGACCTTTCTGTATAGTCACAGTGATATCAGAAAGGGTGGATGAACTGAAGGTGAGTGTTGATGGATCAACTCCACGTGTTAGATCAATTGTATATGTTCGTAGGATCGGTGCAAAATTCTCGGGATCCGGTCGTCTATCACCAGGTTGGATCGCAAATCCAGTCATGCCACCAATTGGTTCATCCAGTCCGCGAGCAAAGAACCGGTAGGTTTCAATAATGAATCCACTGGATGGGTCGCACGCCTGACCGGATGAGACAATATGAACATCCGTGAGTGACTTCACGGTTGATTCCGCTTCGGGATTTTCTACATTTCCATACGTTATGAGAATATTAAATCCTGAACCGACTTTGGAATAGGATATTCCATTCTTATCTGTGGAAATTATCAAGTCAAGTTCATCGGGTCGAGGAATGCTTTTTGTCGGTTTCAGGTTCTGGAGACCCCAAATACTATCTTCCAACATATTTGCCAGGGAGTCGAAGTTGTATCTACCTCCAAGGATGTCCTCAATTGTATTGTCTGACAATACGATCTGAGTTGTTCCATCAGGATTGACGCCGGCCGCAATGATAGGAGCAATTGCCGGGTTGAGTGATCCGAGGAGGAAGAGTTTCTTATCTGGTGGAATTGCTGCCAACTTCTTGAGATTCTCGGTATATTGCTCAGTATCAATACTCTTTGATTTGATATGTTCATTAATCACATGAAGGTATGCCGTTTCCTTGAATGCGATCGAGAATTCTCCATTGACAATGAAATTTCCCCTCATGATACCATCATACTGTGTACTTGCATAACCATAGACCGGCGTCTTGCTCTGTTCAGCATTCCAACCAATGGTAACCATGTCGACCCGCACATCATTGATATATACCTTAACTTGTGTGCCAGAGAAATACTCCGAAAAGTAGGATCTCATGCGTCGGAGTTGACGAAGAATAACGCTGTCTGGAATAGCGGACGACGCGCTTGCCACATCTGAAGATGATCCGGCATTCACTGTCGGAATGGAGGAAAGATCTGACAGGCGATTCAGATTCCCAGGATTCAGGATAGTAGCAAAACGCGTCATGGAAAATTCCTACAAATTATACATGTTTCCAAGTGTGATAATATATGATCCGGGTTATTGATCCATTTGTAATACCAAACCGTTCGGCCAATTCATCTTAAATATTTATCAATAATTGACGTTCTCGACGTGAAATTTAGAGGTATTTTTTGTTGTGCGGCGTCGCGTTGCAGTGTTCTGATGTTACTTTCAATACGATATATATTCTGTTGGACAGTATCAATACGGTTCTGCTTATCGGTATATGTGCTCGTCCCAAGTTCAACAATCTGGGACTCCATCGTTTCAATTTCTTTCTGCAACTCGGCTATCTGGAAGAGTGTCTTCTTGTACGCATCAATTGCGGCCGTGTTCGGGGCTGCGGCGAAGTCACTTCCAAGGGTGGGATTTGCAGTAAATATAGCCTTTGAATTAAGTCTCCGTTGACCATGAGAGGATTGCCGCCAAACACCATTCTCATCCATCCACATTAAGTCAAGTCCGCGGGCTTTGTATCCCTTTACGTTTTCTATAATCATGTCGCTTATCGACATCGTCTGTCCATCATCAACAATGTCAATGCCATATATAACAAGGGATGAGAGATAACCATCTTCATTCACAAATGTTACTGTTATGTTGAATGGCGGAATCTGGTCGATAAGAATGCTTCCGAAGTCTCCGTCAATTGGATCATCTGGATATACAGTTGCAAATTCCTCGAGAATCTCTCGGTTAAAGACTGTGAAGATCATTGTTCCGGCGATCGTCCTTGGCCCGCGACAGAATGCGATAGGATTTACGCGACCAAGGAGGAGGACGCTACTCTTCTCCCTATGTACAGAGTAACTCAGTGTACTTAACTCGCCAAATACCTTGATCTTACCATCAATGGCGGCCACAGCCTTCATATCGGCGCCAGTGAAGGATGATACGCCCTGGGGGGCATTATAGCTTTGTGGAATAAGACTCATGAGTCATCTCCCATATATACCGCTCGATCTCGTCTACTATACCTTATTATCGACTTTCCTGACTCAAATTTCAAGGGCGCGCTGGGAATAGAGATTTTGCTCGTACAAAATACGGGCCTCGGTTAATCCGAGGCCCGTTTCGGGAGAACGGGAGCGGTCCCTGGAGGTTACGTGTTCAATTACGTCCCGGGTGGAATAAAGCTCTCGCTTCCTAAATCGACCCAAGGATTGTAATTGGGTCGCTGAAGATCCTGAGTCTGAGGACTCACTGTCGGTTGGGGAATCATACCTGTCACATGACGACAAACGAAAGTGCAGTTTGTTTCATTTGTCAGGTCATCGGTAGAGATACCATTTCCTTCATTAAGGATTTGGACTCCCATCAACCGTTCCGTGGCAATTTGACCAGTCTCATTAGCATACGTGATGGTGATGTCAAATGGAGGAATCTGGTCAACATAGATTGGGGCGGCGAGTCTGACTCCTAGCCGCTCGTCGTTGGCAATACCAGTGATTTGGTCGATAGGACGCCAGCCAATTGACTGGAAGTCATCATTCTTCGCGACATAGACGCTCTTATCCATCAAGTCTCGAAGAGCTTGTCTATCAAACTTCTGGAATACCAACGTCCCGGCAATACCTCGCTTTCCTTTGGAAAAGGACCGCGGATCAGGACTGCCGGTCGTGTATATTGGGGCCACCTCGCGGGTAATCGTGTACGAGATGCCGACAAGTTCAGCGATGACCATATTATGGAACACGGCCTTGAGGTCGGAACCCGTGAACGATGTATATGTCCTAGTTACCTGCGAAGTTTGAAGGCCCACACCAGTAGGCATATGTTACCTCCTTCTACAGGGTAGCCTTAAGCTTCAGGGTTACGCGGACTTCCCGCAATTCGAACACCGGCACCAGTACTAGGTCAATTCGTACTATACCGTTGATTTGTTCATCCGGTGTCGATGAGATAGCAAAGTCATAGGCTTGTAATGCTGGGGGTTTCATCTCTACCAACTTCTGTAGTCCAACATTTATTGCCGTATGCATGGCGTTTCTAATCTCCATGGAGTTACCTTCGCCGAGATATGGATCAACAATCTGGCGAATCATGGCCATGACTTGGAATACAATACTCCTCGTCATTTCCCGCTGGTAATCAGATCCACTCGGCGCAAATGTGACCCCAGCCGTAACAACCGGAACTCCGGTTTGATTCAAACGGAAGGTTACATAACGAGCCTTTGTGAGCCGGTCAAGTTGACCATCAACGCCACCCGACAAGGAATATCTAAGTCCCGCGATGCCAAAGATCGGCTTCCCAGTAGGCGATGTATTGATCGGAAGCGAGGCCAGCAAACCAGCATAGAGGCCTTCCGCGGTTCCAACATATGGCACGAAGGCCGCCTCATTCGAGAAGATCGGCTCGGCCGCAAGGATCGTGATGTATTTACTTCCAAACGCCGGAAGGAAGTTGGCCGCGCGCGTGGGATCAGTTGGATCCGGCCTGGTCAAACGATCGACCCAGGTCGAGATGTCCGTGTTCTTATCACTCGCGGCCGGTTGGATTGACATGATACCAACCGTTTCACTGGTTGTGCCGGTTAGGGCTTCGAGATGGGTATGGAATAGATTCTGGAAACCTGCATTCACAGTGGTAGGTGTTCCACTGTCCACGCCATAGATGAGTTTTGTGTCGTCTGCATATATTTCTGCGAGGACGATAATCCCAACTGGATAATCTGAGACGGTTTTGAATGCCGCATCCAGAAGTTCGTACTTCCGGAAATTCGTCATACTGATGCCATCCGTGCCACCATTCAGCGTTTGGACGGTCGATACGTCAACCCACTGTGGATCATAGAGATATCTAAGTCCAATCCGCGCCGGCGCGACACCCGTTGTCCCGGATATCTGCGGCTGTGATTCTAGATTCAGGAATCGAATGGTATCATCGCGACTCGAGTTCGAAGAGGACGATACCAAGAAGTCGGAACCCTCCTCGAGCATATTCTTGAACCTGTAACGGAGGGAGACATCCGCCGGAAGTGTATCACCAAAGGTGATTGTCTTTCCTGATACAAAATAGAGATGCCAGTTCTCCGCGTTCAGAACAGCTGTTCTGGAACCCGCTTCCGCGGTCAGGTCTTCAACAACCGTATCGTAGTCGGCTGTCAGAACCGCCCCAGGTACAAGATAACCCGATAGAGCTGACGTCGGGCCATCAAATGTAACAGTAACCGTATCGGTCGCCGGGGCATACGCGAGGGCATACATCCCGGAAGGAATCACAGTTGTTACATTATTTCGGGTTGCCTTTAACGCCACCGTGGAAAATTCTCCCGAGAGAACCGATCTGGCCCGTAGGGAGTTTATCACGACCATCGATTGCGAGGCATTAAAGTATTTCTGGTTAATGCTATCATCAGGACATACCGGAGACGTGAATGTGTAGGTGTATGTCGCGCCACTCGTGATGGTGCCTATAAGAGAATTGTGGTAATGCAGAATCATCTGTGGAGTGGCATACTCACCAGCAACATTCGCCTCACCTATATACTTGATGATAGTGTCTGTTTTTGCGGCACTGGACCCCTTGATTGGGATTTCGATCAATGTAGCATAGTTCCGCCCAACAATGGATAATCTCTCTGCTTTTTCTCGAATCTCATAGAGTTCAAGAAATTGTTTGATCAGGTTCCCGGTTGTGGGAACGTTAGAACTTCCGCCCGTGACTGTTACATCAGAAATACCAGCCTTGGCGGGCGACCCAGTCGCATAGATAGGAGTTCTCTGACTCAAACATACGGAGAAAAATCCATTACTGTCGGCAGTAACGCCAACCGAATAATCGCCGCCATACCCAGGATCCGAGACTGAGAGAATATAATCAGCCTCAAGCGCCTGAACCGTCGCCTGAATAACCGTATTCAGGTTTGGATCGGCATTGATCTTATCCGCAAGTTCCTGCATGGTATGGACATCCACGTCAGTCGTGAAATTCGCAGCATCATAGGATATCCAACTTTCAATTCCAGTCTTCGGATTGTAGAAGACCAGGTAATTGGAAGCAAGGTGCTTGATTCCATCACCACCCGCATATCGAACAGAAACTTGATTATAGACCTGCCCCGGATATAGTGCTTCAAGGACGAGCGCACTGGCAAATTGTTCCGCGGGAACGACCGAATAATCATAGGATTCTAGATTTGCGGACGTTCCACCAACAACTACTTCCTTCAAGTCCAGTAAACTCTTGTTCCCACCGGATATCCGGAGAAGCCTTATGTCCTTTGGCGAATTATTGGCATTACCACACTCTATTGCCGTATGCAATAGCGACCCTCGGCTTATAGATCCAAAGACTTCGCTAGCTCGGTTAATTCCACCGATATCTGCGAGTCGAATTGGAATATTCACAGGACCATCAGCCGACGTCCCAATAATCAAGATTGATTTTCCAATGCTCGCGCTTGTTGCAATTCGTAATCCCCCATCGATAAGATTGGACCCAATGCGAGACAACGATGAATCAACAAACGGCATATTGTTCTCCTCTGAGGTTATACCTCGAGTTTAAATGTTGCCCGTATCTCACTAATGCGCTGGGTATCTACACACCAGATCTTCTCGACTTGGACAAAGTACTGGAGTGAGATACTCGGTATCATGAACGGTTGAAGCATTTTATCGTCAAGTCGTTCCATAAAGAATAACTCTTTGATACCGAGGGACTTAATGAGACCTGTATATTTCAGGAGGAGTTCTTCCATATATTCGGCAAGTATCTCCACCTCAAATCTCGTTTTTGACCAACAGTCCAACTGGATCGTGCAGTCAAAACGCTGACCATACGTTGAATATATGGCACCACTTGTTACCCCTGCAACCTGTTCCCTTATCATCGGCTTCATCTCAGTTCTTGGACCGTGTGGACCTCTGCCCCTCAGTGTTCCACAGGTCTTCCTTACAACCTTGAATGTAACCGTATTTGAGAGAGTTGCTGTTGGTTCATCCCTTGTGGCGACATGACCCCTGGACTTTAGGATGTAATCGGGATACGCTGGCACAAAGGTTATATTCGGATCCTCCTGCTTCATGATATTATACACGATCGCAAAGAATCCACTAATGTCTACACCCAGTCCGCCCCGGAGTCTAGGGATAGACGTACTTTTTGCTGGTACAGTTGTCGTGCCATCAGGCGCAACCCAGTCGGCGTAGTAGAATCTGGAAAAATCATCCAACGTCACCGGGTTTCCTTTATTTTGACATATAGCAAATAAAACTCGGTTCGTCCATTTTCCGCGTCGCGCATCGGAAAGACCGCCGTTATGTTATACGCCGGTCCATAGGCATCTGGCGCGGGAATTGTGGCGGGTTTACCGCCGCCAGTATATGTGATCTCAAAAATTTCATCATCAATCTTTGGATTTGTAGTATGTCTAAGGAAGAAATGTAGATTTGCATCCTGTACCAATGCCGGCGGTATTGGGAATTCGAGATTTTGACTTTGACTATAGAGTGTACTCCGAACGTCAATCAATTCATCAGTATAAGAGTACTTAGGACCCTGTACCGCTTCCTTCGTGAAGTCCACGAAGTTAGAACTTGGTTTGGACAGATCATATCTCCTATATATCACCCAATGCGCCCGCCCCTCTTTTCGGAAGAGTCCATCCAGAGCGCGCCGGAGATCAATCCCGGCACGTCCGGGAAATGAGGGTCGGTCTACCACCGGGGTCCTCGTTGGTGGCCGCGGGGGCGCCTCTGGGAATAGTTCGGGCGCTCCTCGTATTTTCTCATAGAGGCACGTAGTGGCCACCGAGTGATATCAGCAATAACCCGTTCAAACATCGTCTTGGCTCGAACACCCCACTCCACCCCAGCATATGGCAGGCCGGCATTTACAATGAGTCCACTTGTGGTTTTTATACAATCCCGGAGTTCATCA
>Ga0315273_10005883_pt1 | contig 15215 bp, 10 predicted proteins | sample YL17G02_0_MG_FD_205753 | JGI IMG/M metagenome (GOLD analysis project Ga0315273, IMG submission 205753) | Sediment microbial communities from Yellowstone Lake, YNP, Wyoming, USA - YL17G02_0 | ecosystem: Environmental > Aquatic > Freshwater > Lake > Sediment | place: USA: Wyoming | collected...
CCTTCGTTCCCTGCTCGGTTGGACGCTCCGCTGGTCGGGAGTGCTCGTCCTCAACTACCACCGCGTGGGTGACGGCAGCGCGTCCAGCTTCGACAGAGGCCTCTCGAGCGCAAGTGCCGAAGCCTTTGCCGATCAAGTCCGGTTCTGCAAATCCCAACTCGACGTGATCACACCGGGTGACCTACCCCGAGTCGTTGCCCGTGGGCGGGGCCGATACGCTCTGATCACCTTCGACGACGGCTACCGTGACAACTATGAGGTGGCGTTTCCGATCCTAAGAGCGGAGAGCGTCTCGGCCACGTTCTTCATCACCACGGGATTTGTGGACGCCCCCCGAGTTCCGTGGTGGGACGAGATTGCCTGGATGGTGCGGACTAGCCGACGCGAACTGATTGCGCTTCCCGGCTGGCTTTCCGGTGCGGTGTCGTTCGATGAGCCTGACCGGGAGAGAGCCGTTCGTGCTCTTTTGCAGGCTTACAAGGCAATGCCCGTCGAGTCCACCGACAGATTCCTCGCCGCGATTGCGGAGGCGACGGGGTCCGGGCGCTGCGGGGAGGAGTTGGGCAGGACCCTCTGGATGGACTGGAACATGCTTCGAGAAATGAGGACGGCCGGCATGACTGTCGCCGGCCATACCGTAGACCATCCCGTCCTTGCCCGGACATCACACGAGAGGCAGCGCGAAGAAATACTTGGGTGTGCCAGGAGGCTGGCTATGGAGATGGGCGAGCCCATGCGGTACTTCAGCTACCCGGTCGGCGGGCCGAACACCTTCGACGCCGTAACACACGAATGCCTGCGGGAGGCCGGAGTGCAGTACGCGTTCAGCTACTACGGTGGGTTTCAGCGATTCGGCGACTGGAATGACTACGATATCAGGCGGGTGCCGATCGAAACGTATCTGACGACCGACTGGTTCCGCTCAATCGTTACTCTTCCTCAGTTCTTTTCCTGACGCCGCTCGCGTGCTCGGGCACATCCCCCACTACAATCCGCAAGGTTACGGGCTTGGGTCCAGGCGAGAGGAGAGGATGCAGTCTCGCTGAGGCGGCGCCTGCGCGATGTCGCGCGTGATATACCTTCGTAGTCGGGGGGCTTCAGCCCCCGGGCAATTCCGATAGTCCGTGTTCAGCCTTCAGGAGGCAGGTCGTGGGTGTCGATGACGCCAGGAACCCGCACGGCGACATGCCTGCGGATGAGTTCCGCAAGCGCGGCCACGAGATGGTCGAGTGGATTGCCCGCTTCATGGAGAACCCGGAGCGGTACCCCGTACTCGCGCGGGTCGCGCCGGGCGACATCCGGAACGCGCTGCCGGGTTCCGCGCCGCAGTCTGGCGAGGACTTCGACGCGATCATGGCCGACTTCGATCGTGTCCTGATGCCCGGGATGACGCACTGGAGCCACCCGGGCTTCATGGCCTACTTCTCCATCACCGCCAGCGCGCCCGGCGTGCTGGCCGACTTCGTTGCCTCGGCGTTGAACCAGCAGGCGATGCTGTGGCGCACGTCTCCGTCAGCCACGGAACTCGAAGAGGTGGTGATGGGCTGGCTTCGGCAGTTGATCGGTCTGCCGGACACCTTCGAAGGCGTCATCTACGACACGGCCTCGATCTCCAGTCTGCACGCCATCACGGCCGCACGTGAGGTCGCCGTGCCCCAGGTGCGACAACTCGGGCTTGCCGGCCGCGCCGACGTGCCGCAGCTCCGCGTCTACTGCTCCGACCAGGCCCACTCCTCGATCGACAAGGGCGTGATCCTCGCAGGCCTGGGCCACCGGGCGCTGCGCCGGATTCCGTCGGACGGGGACTTCCGGATGCAGCCCGACACGCTGCGTGACGCGATCGGCGAGGACCGCGCCGCAGGCGTTCTGCCGATCGCTGTTGTCGCCACCGTCGGCACGACGTCCACCACGAGCGTTGATCCCGTGGCCGCCATCGCCGACATCTGCGAATCGGAACACGTCTGGCTGCACGTCGACGCCGCCTATGCGGGCGTGGCGGCCATGCTGCCCGAGCACGCGCACGTCCTCGCCGGGGCGGAGCGCGCGGACTCGCTGGTGGTGAACCCCCATAAGTGGCTCTTCACGCCATTCGATCTGAGCGCGTTCTTCTGCCGCCGGATGGATGTGGTCCGCCAGGCCTTTGCGCTGACGCCCGAGTACCTGAAGACCCCGGACGCCGCCCGCAACCTGATGGACACGGGCGTGCAGCTTGGGCGGAGGTTCCGTTCGCTGAAGCTGTGGATGATCCTGCGCTACTTCGGCGCTGAAGGCGTGCGGGACAGGCTGCGCTACCACATTGCGCTGGCTCAGGAGCTTGCCGGATGGGTGGACGCCAGCCCGGACTTCGAGCGCCTGGCCCCGACGCCGTTCAGCGTCGTCTGCTTCCACGCGACGCCTTGCGGCCGCGCGTGGACCGAACCCGACCTCGCGCGCCTGAATGACGCCATCATGACGCGCGTGAACGACTCGGGCGAGATCTTCATCTCGCACACGGTGCTCAACGGGCGGTTCACGCTTCGCGTCGCGATCGGCAACCTGCAAACAACCGAGCGCCACGTCGCGCGGGCCTGGGAACTGATTCAGCAGGCGCTCGCGACCGAGATACGCCAGCTCCTTTAGACGGCCGGCGGTCTACGGCACCACCGGCACCCGCCGCGCGGGGCCGCGCGTTTTTCCTTACGCTTTACAATAACTCAAAATGATGAGATAAACATCTCACGTAGATGAGTTATTTGGCATCAACAGGGTCTCCATATGTTCGAACGGCCAATCAACCGTCAGATCCTGGCCCGCCTCCGGGAGCCGCGGCGCCTCATTCAGGTCATCCTCGGGCCCAGGCAGGTCGGGAAGACGACGTCGATCCGCCAGGTTCTGGAAGCCATCGACTACCCGTCTCACTACGTCACAGCCGACACGGCGACGCTCCAGTCGGCCGCGTGGCTCGACGAACAATGGACGCGAGCCCGCCAGATGCTCTCGGACTCGCGGCGCCCGGTGGTGCTGGCGGTCGACGAGGTCCAGAAGATTTCCAACTGGCCGTCCTGGGTCAAACGTTTGTGGGATGAGGACAGTTTCGCGGGTCGTGACGTGCGCGTGCTGCTCAGCGGCTCTTCTCCGCTTCTCATGCAGCAGGGGCTGGCCGAGAGCCTGGCAGGGCGGTTCGAAACGCTTCCGATGACCCATTGGGCGTGGCCCGAATGTCGTGACGCCTTCGGATGGAATCTCGACACCTTCATCTTCTTCGGCGGATACCCCGGCGCCGCGCCGTTCATCGACGACATCGAGAGGTGGCGTGCGTACATTCTGGACTCCGTGATCGAGACGACCGTCTCCCGCGACATCCTCCTCATGACACGCATCGACAAGCCAGCCCTGCTCCGGCGGCTCTTCCACCTCGCGTGCGAATACGCGGGACGTGAGCTGACGTTCGAGAAGATGGTGGGACAGCTCCATGACGCTGGCAACACGACCACCGTCGCCCACTATCTCGACCTGCTGGATGCGGCCGGCCTGGTCTCGGGACTTCAGAAGTACGCCGGCGACGCGTCACGGCGGCGCCGTTCGACGCCGAAGCTCGCGGCTCACAACACTGCGCTGGTCAGCGCCGTGGCGGATCGCTCCTTCTCCGGCACGCGATCGAATCCAGCTGCCTGGGGTCGGTGCGTGGAAGCCGCCGTCGGCGCGCACCTGCTCGCGCAGGCGCGCCGCGAACGCGGTGCGGTTTACTACTGGCGCACGAAGGTGCGTGGGTCGGACGTCGAGGTGGACTACGTGACGGTTCGGGGGGCACAGGTGACGGCGATCGAAGTCAAGAGCGGCGCCACGATTGGATCGCTCGAAGGCCTCGCGGCTTTCCGATCGGCATTCGGCTCGTCGGTCGCCACACAACTCGTCGGCACCGGAGGCGTCCCGATCGACGAGTTCCTCTCGCAGTGATGACTCGTCTACAGCACAACCGGCACGCGGCGAGAGCGTGAAGCGCCGGCGGGCGTGATGTCGAGAGCGCAGGCCAGAAGGAGCACGCCCGCCTTGGCCGCTCTTCGCAGGGCCACGCCGAACGCAGGATCCATGTCGTCTTCGGGCGCCACGGACACGACATCGCCTCGCTGCGCCACGAAGACGATGGCGCAGGGTTGACCGCCGCGCGCCAGTGCCGTCAGTTCGTCGCAGTGCCGGGCGGCGCGCGCGCTGACCGCATCGGGGAAGCGCCCGGCGCCTTCGTCGGCCAGCGTCACCGATTTCACCTCGACGAACATCGAGCCCATCTGGAAATCGAAGCGCGACCGGCCGTGGGCGACTTCGGCCCGAATCGAGCCTCCTTCGAGTTCGGGGAAGAGGCCGTGCCCGACGAGCGATGGGAACACGCGGTTCGCGTAGAGGGTGTTGGTGCCGATCCACGTACCGCCCGGCTTCGACGCGACCAGCGTGTAGCGCAGCGAGCGCGGCGGCGGGTACGGGCCATCGACCAGGACCGCGCAAGATGGCGCAATCACGCCCGTGAGGCGGCCGGGATTGGGCAGATGCGCGGCCGCCACCTGTCCGCCGCGCAGGCGCACGATAGCCGCGAATCGGTGCGGGCGCTCGAGGAACGTCGCGCGGAGAGGTATGGCGCGCCGCGTCGCGAGGCGGGGCGCGTCGATGAGGGTCCACGAGAGCATGAAGACCTTGTATCACACGGGGCCGAGGACAGGACCGCCGGCGCGCGATCGCGTCACGCGGAGGCCTGGTGTTACGTGGACGCCGGGTCTTGAGACCCGGCGTCTGCGGTATGCTGCTCACCACCATGAACCCAACGAACCGCGCTGCGTGGTGTGCGGCCCTGTCCATGATGTGCGCCGCTCCGGTCCTTCCGGCGGCCGCTCAGGCCCGGCAGCAGGCCGTTCCCGGCATTCTCCTCGAAGATCTGACGTGGCCGCAGGCCGAGCGCGTGCTGACGCCCGAGACGATCGTCGTCATCCCCCTCGGCGCGGAGTCGAAGGAGCACGGCCCGCATCTGCGCCTGAAGAACGACTTCGTCCTGGCCGAGTACTTCAAGCGCCGGGTGATGGCGCGCGCGGCGGTGGTGGTGGCACCGACGGTGAATTACCACTTCTACCCGGCGTTCGTGGAGTACCCGGGCTCGACGTCTCTTCGCCTGGAGACCGCGCGCGATGTCATTGTGGACATCTGCCGCAGCCTCGCGCGGTTTGGACCGAAGAAGTTCTACGTCCTCAACACCGGCGTCTCGACCATCCGCGCGCTGAAGCCCGCGCAGGACGTGCTCGCCGCCGATGGCATCGCCATGCGTTTCACCGACACCCTCGCAATTGGCGAGGAGGCCGAGAAGGCGGTGCGCCAGCAGGAAGGCGGCACGCACGCGGACGAGATCAAAACGTCGATGCTGCTCTATATCGAGCCGAGTCTCGTGGACATGAGCAAGACCGTGAAGGACTACCACCCGCAAGGCACCGGCGGCCTGACGCGCGACCCGAAAGGCCCCGGCACCTACTCCCCCACCGGCATCTGGGGCGATGCCACGCTCGCCACCCGCGAGAAGGGCCGTCGCGTTGTCGAGGCCATGCTCGAGGGCATGCTGAAAGAAATCGACGCGCTCAAAGCGATGCCGTCGCCGAAGCAACACTAGTCCCGGGGCTCACTTGTGATGAGTGCGTTCGCCCCGGGCACGCGGGCTGAAGCCCGCGCGCTACATTCCCGGCGCATCCTCAACTCAACTGAGCGCCGTGGTCAACCCACCGCTCACGTGTGATGAGCGTGTTCGCGCCGGGGTTAACAGCGGCCTCCGCCCCCCAGCCGCCCACTACTTCACGGTCCCGTCGCGCGGTTCCTGTCGAATGGTGATGGGCCACCCCGGGTAGGGCTTCGCGCCTGGCGCCGACGGATCAACCCAGCGCGGCCAGTTGGCCATCGTGATGGTGTGATCGAGCCGGTCGAAGGTGATGATCCCGTACCCCGGCGCGCGGTCGTTGATATCCGCGGGCTCGATGCCGAGCGTGTGCGGGTTCGAGACCGCGAACACCGTGATCTTGTTGCCGAAGCCGTCCAGGTAGTCTCCGGTGTTCCGCGGCGCGCCGGGCTCGCGGCTGGCGCCATCCTGTTCCGGGAACCAGCGGCGCGGCCAGAAGTTGGCCACCGACGGCACGCAGAGCGCGAAGGGTCCGTCCCTGAACGTGTCGATGCCGTACTGGATCGTGCTGCCGAGATGCTGGTCGCCTGCAATGTGAATCGCCCCCGCCTTCCGCATGAGGCGCAGCGCGGCCAGGCGCGGCGTCTGCGGCCAGCCGTTCGAATCGTGGTCCTGCACGGGCGCTTCGCCTTCCGCGTAACCGCCTGGCGGCTGGATGGGGAGCTTCGTGGTGATCTCGTCCGCGCGCGACCCCTTCGGCAGGGTTGCCACGTTTGCGAACAGCGTCTGCGACACCACCGCCTTCATCCAGACGTCGCCCCTCGAGTCGTTCGACCACCGCTCCAGGAACCGCATCTGACGCGCGCCCAGCAACTCGGCGCCCTTCACGTCTCCCGTTTTCGACGAGTCCCACTCCGGGTTGCGCGCCCACCCGTTCACGATGTGCGCGTCCGGCAACACCACCGCCGGCGCCGACTTCCACTTGCGGTCCTCGAGGATGGCGTAGCTGACGCCTCCCCACACGAGTTCGGTGAAGTACACGCCAATGCCTCGCGCGATCGGCGCGGGATCCACGGGATCGGGCAGGTGGCTGGTCTGCGTGCGCTGGACCACATTCACCCAGTCCACGGGCATCGTGTAGCCGCCGCTGTCCTGCTTCTGCGTCTGCACGCCGACACCGTCGCGCTGCAGGGCCGGCACGATGTCGTTCGCGTCGCGCCCGCCTGCGCCCCAGACATTGCCGTGATACACGTCGTGGTCGTCGGGTAACGCCACGGAGGGAATGTTCCGCAGCAGCTCGCGGAACTCCCATCCGAAGATGTACCACTTGCGAAGGTAGTCGAGCGTCGCCATGTCCAGGGGCGCTCGCTGGACGCCGAACCCTCCCACGGGCTCGTAGATCTGGTCACCGGTGAAGACGAGAAGATCCGGCTTGAACGTCGACACGTGCCGGACGACGTCCGCGTGGGGAAAGCCGAGGTCGTTGTTGCCGGTGAACGCCGCGACGATGGTCTGCGCCGCGGCGCGCGGGTCGCGGCGGATGGTGCCGTCGAAGAACGAATCGCGGACGCCGCCGCCGGTGTCCGTCACCGCGTAGAGGACCCGGTACGGCTGGTCGCGCCCCTCGTCCCAGTTCGACACGCGGAAGGTCGCCGTGCGAGCCATTGGGTCGATCTTCGCGCGCGCAATCTCGCGCCAGGCGCCCGCCGTCCTCGGCACGGCGAGGCGCACGTCCTGGACGTCGCGCACGCCAATCGGCGGCATCTGCGCGGTCAGTTTCAGGATGCTCCCGCTCACGGTGTACTGCGTGAACAGAATTGGGCCGAAGGCATGCTCGTCGTGGGCGTCCACCTTCAGGCCCTCGACGCGCCACTCGCCAAAGCCGCACAGCGCGCCGCTGCATACGAGCGCGACGTTGCCGTAGAGCTTTTCGGGTTCGAGCGCCGCCTGCACGACGGAACCGATCTCGCTCCCTGCGCGATCAAAGGCCCGCACCGACACCCGGTAGTCGCCGGCAACAGGTCCGAGGGTGGCCCGAAACGATGTAACCTGCGCGGGATCGAGAACTGAGCTGCTGACCGACGCGCCGGCGAACAGGCGCCCGTCTGCGCGCAGGCCCGCATCGATGCCCTCGCCGCGGACGGCACTGTCCCGATAGTCAGCGAATCGCCCGTGCGCGGCCAGGCGGACGCCGACCCACGCGGGTTCTTTCGTTGCGGCCACGGTGCCGGTTGAGCTCTGCCCTTGCGGGCTCTGACCGGAGGGGGCCTGGCGAACGGGACCCGGCTGGAATGACGCGAGTGTGACGTTGACCGATACGCCACCCGGACCCTGCGATAGCTCGCGCGTCAGGAGATGCACGGATCGATTCGGGCCAGCAGTGAAGCACTCCAGCACGCCTGCGCGGACGCGCCAGTCCTGCAACGGGTTCGCCCAGTACTCGGGGCCGATCCACACACGATCGGGCGTCTTGTCGAAGGCGCTGACGAAGACGGGGGCGGGGCGTTCCGCTGGTTCCTGGCCTGCCTGATCCGCTGGACGCGCTGCCAGCGTGGCCAGAAGTCCGCACACAGCCGCCAGCACGCATGCACAGGCCAGGACAGCCGGTTTCGAGACCCGTTCTCGCGGTGGACAACAGGCCGCCCACGCAGGTCTTGAAACCGTCTCCAGTAACCGTTTCCGTCTCATCACCACCCTCCGCCATCAACTCCGGCGCTCAGTTGAGTTGAGGATGCGCCGGGAATGTAGCGCGCGGGCTTCGGCCCGCGTGCCCGGGGCGAACACACTCATCACAAGTGAGCCCCGGGACTAGTGTAGAGGAATCGCCATCCTCCAGGCATGCGTCCTAACAGCGATGCGCAGGATACCTCCGTCATCCCCTCATCTACGCCTCGCCCTGCTGGCTGCCGTCGTCACGCTGGCAGCGCTCGCTGTCGTCGGGCTGTCGACTGCGCTGGCCGCGGCGGCGGCGTCCGCCCAGCAGCGTCACCCGGTGTCTGGGCGCGTCATCGCGCAGGTCATGGGCTACGAAGGCGCCGCATGGCTCGAACGGCCCGAACGTGAGGACGAGGAGCAGCCGTCCAAGGCCATTGCTGCGCTCGACATCAAGCCGGGACAGGTTGTCGCTGACGTAGGAGCCGGGTCTGGCTACTACACCGTGCGGCTGGCGAAACGGGTGGGGCCGATCGGCAGAGTGTTCGCCACCGACATCCAGCAGGAGATGCTCGACCTGCTCAAGAAGCGGCTGGCGCGCGAGCGCCTGGACAACGTCGAGCTGGTCTTGGCCACGGATGTCGATCCCCGGCTGCCCGCAGGCCAGCTCGATCTGATTCTGATGGTGGACGTCTACCACGAGCTCGCGCGTCCGCAGGAGGTGCTGCGCACGCTTCGCACCGCGCTGAAGCCGGACGGGCGCCTGGTACTCGTCGAGTTCCGCAAGGAAAGCGCGTGGGTGCCTATCCGCGAAGAACATAAGATGAGCATCAAGGAAGCGCGGATGGAGCTCGAAGCGGAAGGCTACCGCTTCGACCGCGTCATCGACGTTCTGCCCTGGCAGCACATCCTCGTGTTCAGGCCGTAGCGTCCCGGCCGGCGGCGGCCCCACGCGGTTCCGGATCGTGCTGGGAGAGCGTCCGCAGTGATCCGCGGGGTTAAAACCCCGCGGCTACGAAAGAAATATGGTGGTTCCGTCGTAGGCGGGGGGCTTCAGCCCCCCGGTCGCCGAAGGCACTACCGCTCCTGTCGCCCTGGCGAGCGTTTCGGCCGCAGCAGCAGGTCCTGGAAATCGAAGCTGAAGTCCGTGGCCGCCGACACCGCCTGCATCTTCACCTGGTCGATGGTGCCGTCGGGATTCAGGGCGAAGGTCACGAAGGCGTCGGCGCGCAGTTCGCGGTCCCGCCAGCGCACCACGAACGTGTCGTGCTGCCAGTGCTCGAGGTCGCCGGCCAGCGACGGCGTGCGCGAAAAACGCATCACGAGCTTGCCCTGCTCGAAGGCGATTGCGATGTCGCCGTACCACACATCCTCGTACGTGCCCGCGTAACTAGCGAGGGCCAGGGACGGCTTCGAGGTCGCATCCCGTGCGGCGGCGGCTTTCTTCTCCGCTTCGGCGGCCGCAGCATCGCCGCGGGCGGCCACGGCCTGGTACGCCGCGATCCAGTCGGTGGCGGGCCTTCCTGGAGACGGTTTCATCACCTGCGTGGACGGCTTGTTTCTGGCCACGAGAACGGGCTCTGGACCCGCCTCCAAGTAATGGTCGACCACGTGATACGCGATGGCGTCGAACGCCTCGCCGGACTCCTGATTGGTCAGCACCACCACGCCCAGCTGCGCCTCGGGCAGCATCATCACCCGCGAGACGTACCCGGGCAGGCCGCCGGTGTGGGTCCACATCTTCTTTCCGCGATAGTCGCGCACGTTCAGCCCGAGGGCGTAGCCGGCAAAATTGTTCCGGAGGGGCGCCAGTTCGGGCGGCGGGTTCGATGGCGCGAGCGGCGTGACAATGCCCGCGATCTGGCGGAGGGTTCGCTCGGAGAAGAGCCGGGTGCCGTCCGACAGTTGGCCGCCGCCGAGGAGGACGAGCATCCACTTCGCCATGTCTTCGGCGTTGGAGTTTATGCCGCCAGCCGGGTTGGTGTTGTCACTGAGGAAGGGAGCAATCGGCCTTACGGTGCCGTCGATCCGCGCGTGCGTGGCCGCCACGTTGCCGCCCGACGAAGCCGCCGAGTGCAGCACGTTGCTGCCGCTCATGCCAACCTTGTTGAGGATGCGCGTCGTGACGAAGTTCTCCCAGGTCTGGTCGCTCACCGCTTCGATCAGTTGGCCGGCGACCAGGTACAGCACGTTGTCGTAGGCGTACGCGCTGCGAAAACTGGTAGCGGGTTTGATGTAGCGCAGCCGATGGGCGATCTCCGCCCTGTTGTAGGTGGAGGCCGGCCACCACAGCAGGTCGCCGGCGCCGAGGCCGAGACCGGCGCGGTGCACGAGGAGGTCCCGCACGCTCAACTCGCGCGTCACGTAGGGGTCCCACATCTGGAAGCCGGGGAGGTACCGGACCACCGGCGCGTCCCACTCGATCTTGCCTTCCTCCACCAGCAGGCCGAGGGCCGTTGCGGTGAACACCTTCGTGTTCGATGCAATGCCGAACAGGGTCCGGCCGTCCACCGGGTCGGGCGCGCCCAGTTTTCGCACGCCGTACCCCTTCGCCACGACAACCTTCCCATCCTTCACGATGGCGAGGCCGATGCCGGGCACGTCGAAGGTCTTCATGGCGCGCGTGACCCAGGCGTCGAGGTCGGGCGGGGCGGCCGGCGGCGCCTGGGCCGACAGCACAACGGCGAGAGCACAATACGCAACGATGATGGGCAGTGCCCGGCGAAGGTGGGTCATGACGAATAACCTCGAGAACTTGGTTCGGGCCAGAGGGATGCGATTCTGAGTCATCGATAAGCGGGCTGCGGGTCCTGTCCGCGACGTTCTCATCTGTGCTCGGGGTCATGCCCGGTCTGAAGACCCGGCCTCTTTTGGCTGATGGAGCCCGGGGGCTTTTCTGCCCTGCCTGCCCCGAGCGTAGTCGAGGGGAGCGCAGCCGAAGGGAGACCCCGGGGCGCTGCCGCCTGTTTCGCGCGGGCCAGTAACGCTTTCACGTCCAGCACCTCGCCTGCCCTGACTACGTTCGTGATGTTGCCGAGGTCCTCGATTCGCTTCAGCGGGTCGCCCGAGACGACGATGAAGTTGGCCTCGGTTCCTGGGGCGAAACCGGCCTTCGCGCCGACGAGTTCGGCGACCGTCACCGTCGCCGCGCGCAGCGCCTCGGCCGGGGTCAGCCCGGCGCGCACCAGCGCGGCGAGTTCCTGGTGCAGCCCGACGCCCGGCACCGGATAGCCGCGCAACTCGAAGCCCGTGCCTGCGGCCACGCGTCCGCCCGCGCGGACAAAACGCTTCAGGAAGGCCGCCTGACTGGTCCACGCGCGCGTCATGGCCGCCGCCATCATCGGCACCAGTGTCACGCGGCCGCGCAGGAGCCGCGCCTGCAGCGTGGCCAACTCCTTGGCGCCGGCAGCCAGCCATGCATCATCCGGCGACCCGTTCGACGGCTTGAGGGATATGCCAGGGTCTCGATCGACGACACGCCAGCGGCGACAAGGTCGGACATCGACGCCGCGCCGGGCTGGCCGCTGACGCGCACTGGCGACTTTCGAACGGCCACGACGATGGCCTTATAGATGTCGGCACCGAGGGCGTCGTAGCCCGCGATCCAGTCGACCTTCGACGCAACCTGCTGCACGGCCTCCTCGGCAGCAGCGGCGCCGCCCGGGGCGTCGAAGAGCCAGCGGCCCGGGCTCGCGCCCTGATTGATGCCACGGCCGCTCGTCCAGAGCCGCGGCGCCAGCGTGGCCCCGGACAACGCGCGCCCGCGTTGCGCCACGCCCCATCCCGTGCGTACGTTGAGCGTGCGATAGCCCGTGACGCCGTGGGCCAGGCCCATGAGGTAGCAGTAGTCCGCGTCGAGATCGGAGGTGGGCGCGGCCCACGCATGCGCGTCGACCAGGCCGGGGACCAGGACGCCGCCCTCGCTCTTTACCCGCACTGTCGCCTCGGGCACGGACGCAGGCGGCTCGGGATTTACGCTCTTGATACGGCCGTCCTCGATCAAGATGCTGGCCAGCGCGAGGTAGCCTCCCCTGGACACGTCCAGAACCCGGGCCCCGGTGATGAGCACCGGCGCCTTCGTCGGAGGCGCTTTTGCTGGTGGCACCTTTGGCGTCGGTGCTTGAGCGATGAGCGCTGTTCCGAGCGCAACGGCGGCTAGCGTGACGAGCTGGCGCGAGGTGTGATGATGAGCCAGGCCGGTCAGCGTTCTTATGTGGGAGTGGTTCACTCTCCCGTCAGTCTAATCCGAATTGCGCATCCCGAGTTTCGAGCACGAATCCCGAGCCCCGAATCCCGACGGCCTGTTGCCCACCTGTTCGTCATTCCGGCGCAGGCCTCGCCATAGAGCCCGGGCAAAGTCCGCATCTGCGTGAAAGCCGCAGGCGTGAACGTCGCCGACGTGCTCGCCCGCCTAGGCCTCTGTCCGGACGCACCGCCGTCGCCGGTCGTGGTGGGTTATGAAGTGTCCGGCTATCTCGACGCGATTGGGCCTGACCCGACGCGCACGCGTTCCTGCAGGACCTCGCAAACATCGGCGAGGTGGTGCTCACGATCTAGGGGCTCAGGGCTGGGGGCTGGTCTGACGCGGACACTTCGTCTCTACTTCGCGACGAGCGTGGCCCGTGCCACTGCGCCGGCGTTGACTACCAGCTCGACGCGCTCGCGCCCGGCCTTCCCGCCTCGGTCCTCCAGGCGGATGTAGTACGTCCCCGGTGAGAGCCGGGTCATCCCGAACCAGCCGTTCGCATCAGTCGTGGTGCGCGTCGTCTTTCGAAACCAGCCCGTCTTGCGAATCCGGATCGTGGAGGCTTCCACGGCGTGCGCCCCGGCATCCACGACCGTTCCCGCGATGAATCCCCGTGTCGGGCGCTCAATCCACGGCATCGCCGGCACCGGGGCGGGCGCGGTGAACGCGGGACGGACGTTTCCGACACCGCGACCGACAAAGTCGAGGCGATCCGGTTCGGCGGCCTGCGTCGGAGGCGCCGGTGCAGCACGTGCGACTGCTGGTCTCGTCTGGGCGGCGGCTGCTGCGCTACCAGCCGCCTGCGTGACCGCTGCGCCGGTCGCGGCAGACGGGGTCGGCCGGAGGGACGGGCTGAAGTACGAGAAGAACGAGACGCCGTCGGCGCGAGCGCGACTCTCTGGCGACCGCACCCGGGCCACCTGCGCCAGCACGTCTTCGGGCGCGCTCAGGTAGCCGTCGATCCCGACGGCCAGCCGCCGGTCGGTCTTGTGGCGTTTCTCCCGCGCGATCCAGCCGTTGAACCAGCCGCGCACTCTCTCGTCGTGCTCGCGCGCGTAGTTCATCGGAACGGCCAGATCGAGCAGCCCCTCCGAGAGCCAGCTCTGCCAGTTCTGGAAGATCCGCTGCATCGGCGCGGCGTTCTCGAAGTCCGCGAGCGTTACCGGCGGCCTGCCCCATGGAATGGCGGCCGCGCTGACCTTGATGCGGGGATTGATCGCGCGCGCCTCGATCGAGATGCGGCGCATGAGCTGTGTCACTTGCTGCCGCCGCCACCGGATCCACGCTTCATCGTCCGGGGCCGGGACGTCGGTGCGGCCCGTCGCCCGCTGGAAGCGCCCGACGCTCTCGGGGTTGTAGCCCACGTCCGACCCGCGCGGGAGTGTTGGCCCTTCGGTTTCCGGGTATCGGATGTAGTCGAAGTGAATGCCATCCACGTCGTACCGCTTGACGATGTCGAGGTAAACCGACACGAGATGGTTCTGTGCCTGCGGGTGGCCGGGATCGAGGAAGTAGCCGACGGGGAACTTCTGCGTGCCGTCGCGAGCGCTGGTCAGCCAGCAGCTGTCGCCGGCAGAGGACGGCCCGTGGCGACATCAGGATGAGCGACGTGGCCAGCATGAGCCCCACGCCGGCGCTCGCACGCCAGGAACAGCCTGACATGGCTCTATGCCTCCCAGATGCAGGGTCCACTCGCAGCGGTGATTATGATCGATTCCGCGTAGGTGGGGTCAGAGTGGAGTCTGACCCCAATCACTTCTTCAGCGTGAATTCGGCGTGCAGGGGGCGGGTGAAGGTGCCGAGGTCTTCCAAGTTCAGGAGCACGAGTTCCGCCCCTTCGAGCCAGGCCGCGTCGATGCGACTCTCCGTGAACGCGTAGCTGTTGCTGCGGACCTGCCACGTTCCCGTCATCAGAATGACCCCGGACGTCATCGTCAAAGGCGCGGACGAGACGCGGGCGAACTCGAGCCCGAAGGCCTCATGTCTTGCCGCGTTCCTGAGATAGTACTCAGGGAAGTCCATGGTCTCGGGCCGGAGCGATCTGACGCTGGCTTCGCGGAATCCAATGGCGGCGCCCGCGGGCGATATGGAGACCGACGTGATCTCCATCGCGGATCCAGGGAAGGCGAATCGCGTCCCTGGTCGAGCAGGGAAGGCGCCTCGCACACGGTATCGGCTCGCCCGGAACGTCACCGTGCCATTCAGAACCACCGGCTCACCCTTGTGCCGATCAGCCAGGTCGGCCGGGAGGGTCGCAACCTCTGTCCGGCCGAACTGATTGCCAAAGACATTTGGAGGGGCCAGCAATAATGACGGGCGAAGGGCTGCCTGCTTGGCGAGCCCGAATGGGTTCTTCCGTGTGCTCGACCGCGGCCCCGAGAGCCTCGCCGACGGGATGGACATCCGGTCGGACACTGTCCGATCCGAGAACAGCAGTCGCGAATCTATGGCCACCGCCGACAGGAGCACGGCGTCGGACGGGCTGTCCGCAGTGATCACGGCGGAAAGTTGCGTTCGCGGGACAGCGACGCCGTCAATCTGTTCAGACCAGCTCCGTTCGATGACCGTCTCGGGGTCGAGCGAGACGATGACGTCTTCCTGCTTGACGAGGGTCTGATCGACGGGACGCGACGGCCGGATCCGGGGTTCGGCCGGCCAGGCAAGACCCGCCCCGATGGCGGCCAGCAGCGCGAC
>Ga0315273_10005886_pt1 | contig 15209 bp, 12 predicted proteins | sample YL17G02_0_MG_FD_205753 | JGI IMG/M metagenome (GOLD analysis project Ga0315273, IMG submission 205753) | Sediment microbial communities from Yellowstone Lake, YNP, Wyoming, USA - YL17G02_0 | ecosystem: Environmental > Aquatic > Freshwater > Lake > Sediment | place: USA: Wyoming | collected...
GGGGACAACGTGAACATGGTGGTGGAGCTGATCACGCCGATTGCGATGGAGAAGGAGCTGCGCTTCGCGATTCGCGAGGGCGGCCGCACCGTCGGCGCCGGCGTCGTCACGGAGATCATCGAATAAGGACGGCAAGTCATGCGCGATCAGATCACGCTCGCCTGCAGCGAGTGCAAGGAACGGAATTACACGAACACCAAGAACAAGCGGCTGCACCCCGACCGCGTGGAGTGGAAGAAGTTCTGCCCGCGCTGCCGGAAGCACACGTTGCACAAAGAAACCCGGTAGTTCCCGGGCAGGGATCCGGTAGGCCAGTAGCTCAGCCCGGCTAGAGCACCGGTCTCCAAAACCGGCTGTCGGGGGTTCAAATCCCTCCTGGCCTGCCATTGTAACCGTGGTTTCAGAAAGGACCATCCCGTGGGTGCGGAAACGGTAACCGAAAAAGGCGACGAGCGGTTGGGGTTGGTCGCCAGCGCGACCGGGTACATCCGCGACGTGCGAATTGAAATGAACAAGGTCAGCTGGCCGACGCGGAACGAATTGCGCGATTCCACGATGGTCGTGATCGTAATGGTCTTCATCATTTCGATCTTCATCGGCGTTGTGGACCGCGGGTTCTCGTACACGTTTGAAGCCCTCGTGAAGCTCGCGGGTTAGCGAATGGAAGGAACGGCGATGCAGTGGTACGTGATTCACACCTACTCGGGTCACGAGAACAAAGTGAAGGCCAACCTCGACCGAGCGATCCATTCGGCGGGCCTCGAATCCCATTTCGGCCAAATCCTCGTGGCAACCGAGGAATTCGCCGAGATGAAGGACGGCAAGCGCATCACGTCGAAACGGAAAACATTTCCGAGCTACGTCCTCTTGGAGATGGATCTGAACCTGGACACCCGGACGCTCGTGCAAAACGTGCCCGGCGTCACCCGGTTCGTCGGCTCCGGGCAGGAGCCGATCCCGCTGCGCGAGACGGAAGTGAAGCGCATCCTGGGCCAGCTGGAAACGGGCGGCCGGGCGCGCGGCGCCGCCGAGGTGCCGTTCAAGTCCGGGGAGCACGTGAAGGTCGTGGACGGTCCGTTCACCGATTTCACCGGAGTCGTGGACGAGGTGAATCCGGAGCGGCAGAAGGTGAAGGTGATGGTGTCCATCTTCGGACGCGCGACGCCCGTGGAGCTCGATTTCTTGCAGGTGCAACCGGTCTAACGGCCGGATCGCGGCGGAGGATATCCGTCGCGCGTGACCACGCGACGTGGGAGCGGGTGAACCCCGCGAAAGGAAGGAAACCTCGGTATGGCAAAGACCAAACCCATACAGGCCCTGGTGAAGCTCCAGGTGCCCGCCGGGAACGCCACGCCGGCGCCGCCGATCGGACCGGCGCTTGGCCAGCACGGCGTGAACATCATGGAATTCTGCAAGGCGTTCAACGCGCGGACGCAGAACCAGCCCGGTCTCATCATCCCGGTCGTCATCACCATTTTCAAGGACCGGTCGTTCACGTTCATCACGAAGACTCCTCCGGCCGCGGTGTTGCTGAAGCGCGCCGCCGGTATTGCGAAGGGTTCCGGCGTGCCGAACCGCAACAAGGTCGCCACGGTGACCTCGGCGCAGGTTCGCGAGATCGCCGAGCTCAAACGCCCGGACCTCAATGCCAATGATGTCGATGCGGCGGTGAAGATGGTCGAAGGCACCGCGCGCAGCATGGGCATCGACGTGTCGGAGTAGGGGGGGGCATGAGTATAGGAAAGAGATATCGGAACGTGTCCACGGTGGTGGGCGCCGAGAAACTGACCAGCCTGCCGGACGCGATCGAGCGGCTCAAGAAGTCCGCGACGGCCAAGTTCGACGAGACGATCGAAGTCGCGATGCGGCTTGGCGTCGACCCGCGCCACGCGGAGCAGCAGGTGCGCGGCACCGTGGTGCTGCCGCACGGGACCGGCAAGACGATCCGCGTGCTCGTCCTCACGAAAGGGGACAAGGAGCGCGAGGCCCGCGAGGCGGGAGCGGACCACGTCGGAGCGGACGAGTGGATCAAGAAGCTGAACGAGGGCTGGCTGGACGTGGACAGCATCATCGCCACTCCCGACATGATGGGCGAGGTGGGAAAGCTGGGTCGCATCCTGGGCCCGCGCGGTCTCATGCCCAATCCCCGCAGCGGCACGGTCACCTTCGACGTGGCGAAGGCCGTGCGCGAGATGAAGGCGGGGAAGATCGAATACCGGGTCGACAAGGCCGGCAATCTGCACGCGCCGGTCGGCAAGGCCTCGTTCGCCAAGGAGGCACTCCTGGAAAACGTGGAGTCGTTCCTGCGCGAGGTCGTGCGCACCAAGCCGTCCTCGGCCAAGGGTCAGTACATCCGTAGCGTCACGTTGAGCTCGACGATGGGACCGCCGGTGCGTCTGGATCCGGCGGCCGTCCAAGCGAGTTTCAAAGTCTAGCCGTCCACCAACCGGAACGATTTGCCGAACGGAGAGTCAACGCCAATGCCGACGGCGGAAAAAGAAAAGCGGATCAAGGACCTGGCCGACGCGATCGGTCGGTCGAAGTCGATCTACCTGGCCGACTTCACGGGAATGAACGTGCAGATGGTCACCAAGATGCGGCGGAAGCTTCGCGACGCGAAAGTGGAATTCCGCGTCGAGAAGAACACGCTGACCAAGCGCGCGCTCGCGGAGAGCGGCATCAAGGATCTCGACAGTTATCTGGAAGGGCCCACCGGAATCGCGCTGGGCCAAGACGAAGTCGCGGCAGCCAAGATCCTGGCGGAGTTCGCGAGGGAATTCGAGAAGCCGGCCCTCAAGGCGGCGATTGTCGGCGGTCATCTGTATGGCCCCGACGGGATCAAGGTCTTGGCCCAGCTTCCTCCTCGCGAGGTGCTGCTGGGCCAGTTCATCGGTGGACTTCGTTCGCCCATGCAAAGCTTCGTCGGCGTGCTCGCGGGCTCGCTACGGCAGCTGGTGGGAATTGTCGACGCCATCGGAAAGAAGAAACAGGGATAAGGCCCGCGCAAGGGCGGGTCCACCCGAGCACCGCAGGAGGAGGAGAACCCAGTGGAAGCAGCGACCAAGGATCAGCAGATCATCAGCATGTTGGAGAACATGACGATGCTCGAAGTTTCGGGCCTCGTGAAGAAGCTCGAAGAGCATTTCGGTGTCACGGCGGCCATGCCGATGATGGCGGCCATGCAGGGGATGCCCGGCGCAGGCGCGGCGGTCGTGGAAGAGAAGACCGAGTTTGACGTCGTCCTCGTGGGCGTCGGCGACAAGAAGATCCAGGTCATCAAGGTGGTCCGCGAGGTGACCGGACTGGGCCTCAAGGAAGCGAAGGACCTGGTCGATGGCGCGCCGAAGCCGGTGAAGGAGAAGGTCTCCAAGGAAGAGGCTCAGTCGATCAAGCAAAAGCTGGAAGAGAACGGCGCTTCTGTCGAAATCCGATAATCCGCCGCCGCTTCTGGTTCCAGTGGGCTTTATCGAAAGGGTGAAACCGACGTGAAAGCGACTCGCGGCAAAGAGCGACGAAGCTTCAGCAAGATCGATAAGGAATGGGATATCCAGATTCCGAACCTTCTCGACGTGCAGCTGGACTCGTTTCGCAATTTTCTACAGGCCGACGTTGAGCCTCTGAAGCGGAAGAACGAGGGGCTGCAGGAGGTTTTCAACAGCGTCTTTCCGATCAGCGACCCACGCGAGTTCTTCTCGCTGGAGTTCGTACGGTTCGACCTCGGGGATCCCAAGTACTCCGTGGACGAGTGCCAGGAACGGGACTTGACGTTTTCCGTGCCGCTCAAGGCGACGCTTCGTCTCCGCATTCGCGAGGACACGGAGGAAGGTCGCAAGGACAAGAGCATCATCGAGCAGGAGGTCTACCTAGGCGAGCTTCCCGTCATCACCGACAAGGGGACCTTCATCATCAACGGCGCCGAGCGGGTGATCGTGAGCCAGTTGCATCGCTCGCCGGGCGTCTTCTTCGATGATTTGGTGCATCCGAACGGCAAGAAGCTCTTCACCGCCCGGATCATTCCATACCGCGGGTCGTGGGTCGAATTCAGCCTAGACGTCAATGACATCATGTACGTGCACATCGACCGCAAGCGCAAGCTTCCGGTAACGGTGCTGCTCAAGGCGTTGGGCTACGTCTCCGATCGCGAGATCCTGAACCTCTTCTACGATACCGAGGAAGAGGAGATCGGCGGATCGCGCTCCAAGAAGGAGCCGGAGTGCCTCGGCAAGATCTCCGCCGAGGACGTCGTCGACGAGAAGACCGGCGAGGTCCTTCTCGAGGCGAACGAGATCATCACGATGGAACGCATCGAGGGCCTCCGTAAGGGAGGCTTCACGACGGTGCGCACCTTCGTCATCCCGCACCGGGATGAGGCCGACATCGTGCGCAACACTCTGAAGAAGGACTCGACCAAGGCCGAGGACGAGGCGCTCACGCGCATCTACAACCTCCTTCGGCCCGGCGAGCCCCCCCGCGCGGACACGGCCCGTGACATTCTCAAGAAGCTCTTCTTCAGCCCGAAGCGCTACGACCTGGCGAGGGTTGGCCGTTACAAGCTGAACCGCAAGCTCCCGCACGAGGTACTGCTCGGATCCAAGGACAAGCGGAAGAAGCTCGGGCTCTCGGTTCCGAACGACGAGCAAACGACGCTGTGTCCCGAGGACTTCATCGTCATCATCTCGTACCTGATTCACCTCAGGCTCAACGCGGAGGTGCCGGGAGTCGTGATCACGACGGACGATATCGACCATCTCGGGAACCGGCGGGTGCGCGCGGTCGGGGAGTTGCTCTCCAACCAGTTCAACGTCGGGCTCGCGCGGATGGCGCGCATCATCCGGGAGCGGATGACGCTCCAGGACGCGGAGCAGGTCACGCCGTACGACCTCATCAACGCGCGCACGATCTCGGCGGTGATCCAGAGCTTCTTCGGCTCCAGCCAGCTCTCGCAGTTCATGGACCAGACGAACCCGCTCGCGGAGCTGACGCACAAGCGCCGGCTCTCCGCGCTGGGTCCGGGCGGTCTTACGCGCGATCGCGCCGGCTTCGAGGTGCGCGACGTGCACTACACGCACTACGGCCGGATGTGTCCGATCGAGACCCCGGAAGGTCCGAACATCGGTTTGATCTCCTCCCTCGCGACCTACGCCCGCGTGAACGATCTCGGATTTCTCGAGACTCCGTATCGTCGCGTCACGAGCGGCACCGTCGACAAGAAGCAGGTGCAGTTCCTGTCGGCCGACGTGGAGGACCGGTTCAAGATCGCGCAGGCGAACGCTCCGGTCGATCAGGGTGGAAAGCTCCTCGGCGCGCAGAACGTCCGCGAGAAGGGCGAGTTCCCCATGATCGAGCCGAAGGACGTGGACTACATGGACATCTCGCCGATCCAGCTCGTCAGCCCCGCGGCCGCACTCATTCCGTTCCTGGAGCACGACGACGCGAACCGCGCGCTCATGGGATCCAACATGCAGCGCCAGGCGGTGCCGCTCCTCTTCACCGAGGCGCCGCTCGTCGGAACCGGTCTCGAGGGCAAGGTCGCGGAGGATTCGGGTGCTTTGATCCTGGCGAAGCACTCCGGCGTTGTGGAGGCGGTATCGGGCGACATGCTTCACATCCGCTACGACCAGCCCGAGGGGAAGGCGAAGACGGTCGATTACTCGGAAATGGCGGGGATCGATGCCTATCGACTCACCAAGTTCAAACGCTCCAATCAGGACACCTGCATCAATCAGCGCCCGCTCGTGAGCGAGGGGGAGCACGTGAAGAAGGGGCAGCTTCTCGCCGACGGCGCCGCAACGCGGAACGGCGAGCTTGCATTGGGCGCGAACGTGATCGTCGCGTTCATGCCGTGGGGCGGCTACAACTTCGAGGACGCGATCCTGGTCTCCGAGAGGCTGATCAAGGAGGATCGCTTCACCTCGATCCACATCGAGGAGTTCGAGCTTCAGGTTCGCGACACGAAACGGGGCGCGGAGGAAATCACCCGCGAGCTCCCGAACGTGAGCGAGGAGGCGGTCAAGAACCTCGATGAGGAGGGCATCATCCGCATCGGCGCCCGCGTGAAGGCCGGCGACATTCTCGTCGGCAAGGTCACGCCCAAGGGCGAGACCGACCTGACGCCGGAAGAGCGCCTGCTGCGCGCGATCTTCGGTGAGAAGGCCGGGGACGTTCGCGACGCGTCACTGAAGGCGCCTCCGGGGATGGAGGGCGTCGTCATCGATACCAAGGTATTCAGCCGGCGGGAGAAGGACGAGTCGACCAAGAAGCAGGAGAAGAAGAAGATCGACCGTCTGCGCCGCCAGGCCAAGAAGGAGAAGGATCGCATCGTCGAGACCCGGGCCGCGGAAGTGGCCAAGGTCCTCGTCGGCGAGTACGTGAACAAGTGGATCGAAGGGGACGAAGAGAAGGCCGTCGTCCGCGCCGGCAAGAAGATCGACGAGGAGTTCCTCTCCAAGGTGGATCTGGACGCTGTGCCGTACAAGACCCAGGTCACGCGCGACGACCATGTGAACGAGCGCTTCTGGAATCTCATGGAAGGGGCGGCCCGTGCGCTCGACCGGTCCGAGAAGAATCTTGAAAAAGAAATCGAGAAGGTGACCCGCGGGGACGAGCTGCCCCCCGGTGTCGTCAAGCTCGTGAAGGTCTACGTCTCCAAGAAGCGCAAGCTCTCGGTGGGCGACAAGATGGCGGGGCGCCACGGCAACAAGGGCGTCGTCGCCAAGATCATGCCCGAGGAGGAAATGCCGTACCTCCCGGATGGAACGCCCGTCGACATGGTGCTGAACCCGCTCGGCGTGCCGTCGCGTATGAACATCGGCCAGGTGCTGGAGACGCACCTCGGCTGGGCGGCGCACGAACTGGGGCTCACGGTGGCCACCCCGGTGTTCGCGGGAGCGACCGTGGACGAGATCAAGGCGTGTCTCAGGGATGCCAACCTACCCGAGGACGGGAAGACCGTTCTCTACGACGGACGCAACGGAGAGCCGTTCGACCAGCGCGTGACCGTCGGCTACATCTACATGATGAAGCTCTCGCACCTCGTGGACGACAAGATCCACGCGCGCTCGATCGGTCCCTACTCGCTCGTCACGCAGCAGCCGCTGGGTGGCAAGGCGCAGTTCGGCGGTCAGCGGTTCGGAGAAATGGAAGTGTGGGCGCTCGAGGCGTACGGAGCGGCCTTCACGCTCCAGGAGCTTCTGACGGTCAAGTCGGACGACGTCATGGGCCGCTCGCGCATCTACGAGGCGATCGTGAAGGGCGAGAACCCGCCCGCACCGAGCACACCGGAGTCCTTCAACGTGCTCGTGAAAGAGCTTCAGAGCCTTTGCATGGACGTTCAGCTTCGGGACGAAGCGTAGACGAGGAGGCACGAAACAATGCAGGAACTGTTCGGAATCAAGTCGCCTCTCGCAACGGAACGTCAGCGATTCTCCTTGGCGCGCGTCGACGACCGCGAAATCATGCGGCGTCGGCTCTCGTTCAACTCGATCCGGATCATGCTCGCCTCTCCGGAAACGATGCGGAGCTGGTCGCATGGAGAGGTCACGAAACCCGAGACGATCAATTACCGCTCCTTCAAGCCGGAGCGGGACGGGCTCTTCTGCGAGAAGACTTTCGGCCCGGTCAAGGATTGGGAGTGCAACTGCGGGAAGTACAAGCGCATCCGCTACCGCGGGGTGATCTGCGACCGCTGCGGCGTGGAAGTGACGCAGGCCAAGGTGCGCCGCGAGCGGCTGGGTCACATCAACCTGGCCGTCCCGGTCTCGCACATCTGGTACTTCAAGGCGGTGCCCAGCCGCATCGGCCACCTCCTCAACATGTCGATCCGGGACCTGGAACGCGTTCTCTACTACGAATCCTTCGTCGTGCTGGAACCTGGCACCAGCGGCCTGAAGAAGAAGCAGCTCATCTCGGAAGACGAGTACTACGAGCTGACGCAGGATGAGACGATCACGCTGACCGCCAAGATGGGCGCCGAGGCGATCCGCGATCTTTTGCACGAAATGGATCTCGACGAGCTTTCCGCGGAGTTGCGCGCGCTCGCCAAGATCGAGAACTCGGTGCAGCGGAAGAAGGAGACGCTCAAGCGCCTCCGCATCGTCGAGGCGTTCCGCCAGAGCGGAAACCGTCCCGAGTGGATGATCCTGAGCGTCATTCCGGTGCTTCCGCCGGACTTGAGGCCGCTGGTTCCCCTCGAGGGCGGCCGGTTCGCCACGTCCGATCTCAACGATCTCTACCGGCGCGTGATCAACCGGAACAATCGCCTCAAGAAGCTGATCGACATCCGGGCGCCTGAAGTCATTCTGCGCAACGAGAAGCGGATGCTGCAGGAGGCGGTGGACGCCCTTTTCGACAACGGGCGCCGCAGCCGCGCCGTGCGCGGGCAGGGAAACCGTCCCCTGAAGTCGCTCTCCGACATGCTCAAGGGCAAGCAGGGGCGTTTCCGCCAGAACCTGCTCGGCAAGCGCGTCGACTACTCGGGCCGTTCGGTCATCGTGGTCGGCCCCGAGCTCAAGCTGCATCAGTGCGGCTTGCCGAAGAACATGGCCCTCGAGCTCTTCAAGCCGTTCATCATCCGGAAACTGGAGGACAAGGGCTTCGTGCAGACGGTGAAGAGCGCGAAGCGGCTCGTCGAGCGTGAGCGTCCCGAGGTGTGGGACATCCTCGGCGAAATCATCAAGGGACATCCGGTGCTCCTGAACCGCGCCCCGACACTCCACCGCTTGGGAATCCAGGCGTTCGAGCCGGTGCTGGTCGAGGGCAAGGCGATCCGCATCCACCCGATGGTGTGCGGCGCTTTCAACGCCGACTTCGACGGCGACCAGATGGCGGTGCACGTGCCGCTGTCGTTCGAGGCGCAAATCGAAACGCGGCAGCTCATGCTCTCTACGAACAACATCCTTCTGCCGTCCAGCGGTCGGCCGGTCGCGTCGCCCAGCCAGGACATCGTCCTCGGCTGTAACTACATGACGCGCATTCGCCCGCTTCCCGAGGGAAAGAAGCCGAAGCACTATTACGGCATGGAGGACGTCCGAGCCGCCTTCGATCACAAGCAGACGGGGCTGCACGAGCCGTGCATCCTGCATCTGAACGGAGATCGGATCGAGACCTCGGTGGGCCGCGTGCTCTTCAACGAGATTCTGGTGCCGTGGGGCATGGCGTTCAAGAACACCGAGATGGACAAGAAGGCGCTCGAGACACTGGTCGGCGACTGCCACCGGACGCTGGGTAACAAGACCACGGCCATTCTGCTGGACGCGCTCAAGAATCTGGGCTTCACCTACGCGACCCAGGCGGGAATCACCGTGGGAATCGACGACATCATGATCCCGCCGCAGAAGGCGGAGATCATCAAGCGAGCGCAGACCGCGGTCGCCTACATCAACCAGCAGTACCAGCAAAAGGTCATCACCGACGGCGAGCGCTACAACAAGGTCATCGACACCTGGACGCGCGTCACGACGGAAGTCGAAGAGGCGACGTTCAAGGGCCTGGCGAAGGATCGCCAGGGCTTCAATCCCATCTTCATGATGGCGCACTCGGGCTCCCGCGGCACCAAGGAACAGATCCGCCAGCTCGCCGGAATGCGCGGCCTCATGGCCAAGCCGCAGAAGAAGATCACCGGCGGTCTGGGCGAGATCATCGAGACGCCCGTCATTCATAACTTCAAGGAAGGTCTCACGGTGCTCGAGTACTTCGTCTCGACGCACGGCGCGCGCAAGGGCCTCGCGGATACGGCGCTCAAGACCGCCGACGCTGGTTACCTGACGCGCCGGCTTGTCGACGTGGCGCAGGACGTCATCGTGAACCTCCCGGACTGCGGCACGGTGAGCGGTCTGGAAGTCGGAGCGCTCAAGGAAGGCGAGGAAATCATCGAGCCACTCGGGGATCGCGTGCTGGGCCGAGTGGTCGTCGAGGACGTGATCGATCCCAACACGAACGAGATCATCGTTCGCGCGGGCGAGGAGATCGCAGAGGCCGCGGCGGAAGCGATCGAGGAGAGCGGGCGGATCGAGAAGGTTTCGATCCGGTCGGTCTTGAAGTGCGAGGCGGAGCGCGGCATCTGCGGTAAGTGCTACGGACGCAACCTGGCGACCGGACGCATGGTCGAACTCGGCGAGGCCGCCGGCGTCATCGCGGCCCAGTCGATCGGCGAGCCCGGCACCCAGCTCACCCTGCGGACCTTCCACATCGGAGGCGTCGCGGGGCGCATCGTCGAGCAGTCGAGGATCAAGGTCAAGACGCCGGGCACGATCCGCTTCCGCGATCTGGAAGTCGTCGAGCGGCAGAACGGCCAGCTGGTCGTCGTCGGGCACAAGGGCCAGATCGAGATCCTCGGTGCGGACGGCAAGGCCCGCCACCGCTACTCGCCGCCCTACGGCGCTGTTGTGGACGTCAAGGACGCGCAGGCGGTCGTGGGAGGCGAGGACATCTTCGAGTGGGACACGTACAACACGCCCATCTTGACGGAGAAGGCGGGTACGGTCCGGTTCGTGGACATCAAGGAGAAGATCACCGTCCGCGACGAAGTCGACGAGAACACGGGGCTCCGCCTCATGGTCATCATCGACGATCGCGAGAAGGTGCTGCAGCCCCACATCGACATCATGAAGGGCGAGCGCCGCGTGGCGAGCTATCCGCTCCCGACGGGCGCCAGGCTCCACGTGCGCGACGGCCAGGAAGTCACGGCCGGGGAGCCCGTGGTCAAGATCCGCCGCGAAATCTCGAAGACCCGCGACATCACGGGCGGACTGCCCCGCGTCAGCGAGCTCTTCGAGGCGCGGAAGCCCAAGGACGCCGCGACGGTCTCCGAAATCGACGGCCGCGTGGAGTTCGGTGGCGTCAGCCGCGGTATGAAGAAACTGCTCGTCGTCGGCGAGTCGGGAGACACCCGCGAGTATCTGATCCCCCAGGGCAAGCACATGCACGTCCAAGAGGGGGACCACGTCAAGGCGGGCGACCGGCTCACCGAGGGTCCGGTTAACCCACACGATATCTTGAAGATCAAGGGGATCCAGGCGGTCCAGGAGTACCTGGTCAACGAGATCCAGGAAGTCTATCGACTCCAGGGCGTCCGGATCGACGACAAACACATCGAAGTCATTGTGCGGCAAATGCTTCAAAAGGTCCGGATCGAGGATCCGGGGGACACCAACTTCCTGGAAGGCGAGCAGGTGGACAAGGCGCTTCTCCGCATCGAGCAGCGCCGGGTGGAGACAGAGGGTGGTCAGCCTGCGACCTATCAGCCGCTATTGCTTGGGATTACGAAGGCTTCGCTCTCCACGCAGAGCTTCATCTCCTCGGCCTCGTTCCAGGAGACAACTCGCGTATTGACAGAGGCTTCCGTGCTCGGAATGACCGACCATCTCCGCGGTTTGAAGGAGAACGTCATCATCGGGCACCTGATCCCGGCGGGAACCGGAATCAACAAGTACCGCGATATCGAAGTCATTGCGGAAGATGAGGATGAGGTCGAGCGGCCCGCTGGAGCCGAAGAAGAAATTAAAAGTGCTTGACCGGTTCGGCGCGATTTCGCTAAGATACGCGTTCTTTGCGCCCGCAACCAATTGAAGTGGAGAAATTTAGGTGCCAACACTAAATCAACTTGTACGGTTCGGTCGCAAGCGGCAGGTCGCCAAGACGGCATCGCCCGCGCTCAGGGGCGCGCCGCAGAAGCGCGGGGTTTGCACGCGCGTCTACACGTCCACGCCCAAGAAGCCGAACTCGGCGCTCCGAAAGGTCGCGCGCGTTCGGCTCACGAACGGCATGGAAGTGACATGCTACATCCCGGGTGAAGGGCACAATCTTCAGGAGCACTCGATCGTCCTGATCCGCGGAGGCCGCGTGAAGGACCTCCCGGGTGTGCGCTACCACGTCGTTCGCGGGACTTTGGATGCGTCCGGCGTCGACGGCCGGATGCAGAGCCGTTCCAAGTACGGCACCAAGCGGAAGAAGGGGGCGTAACACCAGATGCGTCGCGCGAGCAAGATCCACAAATTCGAAGTGCAGCCCGATGCGCGTTTCAACAACGTGCTCGTGACGCGCTTCATCAACGCCCTGATGCTTCAGGGTAAGAAGAGCACGGCCGAGCGTATCTTCTACGACGCGGTCGACATCATCGAGAAGAAGGCCGGATCCGACGGCCTCACGGTGGTCAAGGCGGCGCTCGCGAACGTGAAGCCGGTGCTCGAAGTGAAGTCCCGCCGCGTCGGCGGCGCCACCTATCAGGTGCCCGTCGAAGTGCGTCAGGATCGGCGCACGGCGCTGGCGCTTCGGTGGCTCATCGGCTTCTCGCGGATGCGGCCGGATCACACCATGTCGGAGCGGCTGGCCGCGGAACTAATCGCGGCTTCCAAGAACGAGGGCGGAGCGGTCAAGAAAAGGGAAGACACCCACAAGATGGCGGAAGCCAACAAGGCGTTCGCCCACTATCGCTGGTAAGCGGTTAAGGACGGTTTCGAAGTGCCCAGGCAGTACGATCTTTCTCATATGCGGAATATCGGCATCATGGCCCACATCGATGCCGGCAAGACGACCCTGACGGAGCGCATCCTCTATTACACGGGGAAGGTGCACCGTGTCGGGGAGGTCCATGACGGCGCCGCCACCATGGACTGGATGGAGCAGGAGCGCGAGCGCGGGATCACCATCACCTCGGCCGCGACCACCTGCTTCTGGCACGACAACCAGATCAACATCATCGATACCCCCGGCCACGTCGATTTCACTGTCGAGGTGGAGCGCTCGCTGCGCGTCCTCGACGGCGCGGTTGCCGTCTTTTGCGGCGTTGGCGGTGTGGAGCCTCAGTCCGAGACGGTTTGGCGCCAGGCCGACAAGTACGGCGTGCCGCGCATCGCGTTCGTGAACAAGCTCGACCGCGTCGGCGCCGACTTCAATTTCGTCATTAAGATGATGCGGGATCGCCTGGGGGCGGTGGCAGTGCCGCTCCAGATCCCCGTGTATCTGGGCGATTGGTTCACGGGGATGATCGACCTCATCGAGATGAAGGCGATCGCCTACGAATCGGACGAGATGGGCGCGAACTACGTCGAGGGTGAGATCCCCCGCGACCTCCAGAAGAAGGCCGAGGAAGCCCGCCACGAAATGCTGGAGCTGGTCGCCGAGTTCGACGACGAGATGCTCCACACGTACCTGGAAGGCAAGAGCGTGTCGCACGAGATGATCCGCCGCGGAATCCGAAAGGGTACGCTGGCCGGCAAGATCGTGCCGGTCCTCGGTGGGACGGCGTTCAAGAACAAGGGCGTCCAGCGGCTTCTGGACGCGGTGGTGAACTACCTGCCGGCGCCGCTGGACGTGGCGGCCGTCAAGGGGATCAATCCGAAGACGCTGGAGAACGAGGAGCGGTCTCCCTCGGACGACGAGCCGTTCGCGGCGTTGGCGTTCAAGATCATGACCGACCCGTACGTCGGCAAGCTCACCTTCTTCCGCGTCTACTCCGGCAAGCTCAAGGCCGGAACCTACGTCTACAACTCGACGAAGGAGAAGGGGGAGCGGTTGGGCCGGGTCGTCGAAATGCACGCGAACAAGCGCGAGGACCGCGAAGAGATCTTCTGCGGCGAGATCGCCGCGGCGGTGGGCCTCAAGAACGTGCACACCGGCGACACGCTTTGCGACAAGGACCACCCGATCGTGCTCGAGGCGATGCACTTCCCGGAGCCGGTCATCCAGGTCGCGATCGAGCCCAAGACCAAGGTCGACGAGGAGAGGATGTCCACCGCGCTCGGAAAGCTGGCCGACGAGGATCCGACCTTCCGGGTCAAGACGGACGAGGATTCGGGCCAGACCCTGATTTCGGGCATGGGCGAGTTGCACCTCGAGATCCTGGTGGACCGGATGGTCCGCGAATTCAGCGTGCAGGCGAACATCGGCAAGCCGCAGGTCGCCTACAAGGAAACGATCTCCAAGAAGACGGAGCAGCGCACGCGGTTCATTCGGCAGACCGGAGGGCGCGGCCAGTTCGCGGACGTCACCATCGTCCTCGAGCCGCTCGCGCCGGGCGGCGGGTTCGAGTTCGAAAACAGCATCAGGGGCGGCGCGATTCCGAAGGAATACATCCCCTCGGTGGAGAAGGGCATCATCGAAGCGATGGAAAACGGCGTCATCGCGGGGTATCCCGTCGTGGACATCAAGGTGAGCGTGATCGACGGCCAGTTCCACGAGGTCGACTCCTCGGAAATGGCGTTCAAGATCGCGGGCTCCATGGCGTTCAAGGAGGCGGCCGCAAAATCGGCTCCCAAGCTGCTCGAGCCGATCATGGACGTGGAGGTGGTCGTCCCCGAGGAGTACATGGGGGACGTGATCGGAGACTTGAGTTCGCGGCGCGGCCGCATCGGGGGCATGTTCCAGCGCTCCGACGCGCGTGTCGTGGCGGCCTCGGTGCCGCTTTCGGAGATGTTCGGTTATTCCACGCGGTTGCGCTCGATCACGCAAGGGCGCGCCGTTTATTCGATGCAGTTCTCGCGGTATGAAGAGATGCCGCAATCGATGGCGGAGTTGATCGTCGCCAAAGTCAAAGGTAGTTGAACCGCACCGGCGGGGATTGATCTCGGCGGACGGAGGGCAGCGGATGGCCAAGCAGAAGTTTGAAAGAACGAAGCCGCACGTGAACGTGGGGACGATAGGACACGTGGATCACGGGAAGACGACGTTGACGGCTGCGATCACGATGGTGTTGGCGCAGGGGAATCCGAAGATCCAGGTGAGGGATTACGGGTCGATCGACAACGCGCCGGAAGAGCGGGAGCGTGGGATCACGATTGCGACGGCGCACGTGGAGTACGAGACGGTGAATCGGCACTATGCGCACGTGGACTGTCCGGGGCACGCGGATTACGTGAAGAACATGATCACGGGGGCGGCGCAGATGGACGGGGCGATCTTGGTGGTGTCGGCGGCGGACGGGCCGATGCCCCAGACGCGGGAGCACATATTGTTGGCGCGTCAGGTGGGGGTGCCGTACATCGTGGTGTACATGAACAAGTGCGACATGGTGGACGATCCGGAGTTGTTGGACTTGGTGGAGTTGGAGGTGCGGGAGCTGTTGAAGAAGTACGAGTTCCCTGGGGACGACATTCCGGTGATCCGGGGGTCGGCGAAGCAGGCGATGGACGGGTTGGGGAAGGACGCGAAGGCGAACGAGAGCATATTGAAGTTGATGGAGGCGGTGGATTCGTACATTCCGATGCCGCAGCGGG
>Ga0315273_10005887_pt1 | contig 15209 bp, 24 predicted proteins | sample YL17G02_0_MG_FD_205753 | JGI IMG/M metagenome (GOLD analysis project Ga0315273, IMG submission 205753) | Sediment microbial communities from Yellowstone Lake, YNP, Wyoming, USA - YL17G02_0 | ecosystem: Environmental > Aquatic > Freshwater > Lake > Sediment | place: USA: Wyoming | collected...
CAGCAATATCTATCAACGCCCATTTCATCAAGCACTTGCTTTGCAGATTTTCCATCTGCAACTTCTTTTTTGAATTGCTCCCATAAATGGCCAATTGGTTTTCCACATGAAAAGCATCTTACTGGAATTATCATATAACTTAGCCATATTTTAAGTTTTTAAAATTAACTATTTGCTTATTTGTATCTCAGGCTCAGATTAACATCTGGCTAAACATTATGAATTTTATTCATAACGTAATGCCTGCACAGGATTGAATTTAGAAGCCCTGTAAGATGGAGCTAATCCTGAAAGAGTTCCTACAATGAACGAGAATAACAATGCTCCGATTATGAGTGTTGGACTCATGCTTGCCTTTAACATTTCAGTTCCCATGTACTGGGCTGCTGCAAATTCAACTGCCTTGGCTATTCCAATACCAATAAGAACACCAATCCCCCCACCTATTAACCCATAGATTCCGCTTTCAATTAAGAAGATAGTTAGAATATGAGAATTTTTAGCTCCTATTGCCTTCATTACTCCAATCTCTTTTGTTCTTTCCATTACAGACATGTACATAGTATTCATTATTCCAATCCCCCCAACTAAAAGAGAAATTGCAGCAATTCCAATAATCACTGCCTGAACAATTCCAAAAATACTATTAAAAGTAGAAAGAATGTTTTCAAATGTTTGAACACTAAAACTTTCAGCTCCCTCTTCTTCATCTCTAAAATCTCGCAGGTTTTCTTTTATATTGTCTGCAACTTTATCTGGATTGTATCCTTTTTTTATCTGAGAATAAATCATTGAAATTTCATCTTCTCTTCCATAAATTTTTCTTAAAGTGTCAATGGGAACATAAATTTGTGCATCATCTTGAGGATTGCCAATTTTTCCAATTAAACCAACAACCTCAAAATCCTGTCCATCAATCTTTATTTTATCTCTTAATCCTATTGATTTTTCAAAAAAATCATCATTCCATAATCTCCATCCTACTGTAACCTTATATTGATCTCCGTCTTTTAAGTCTCTTCCTTTTACAGCCTCAAAACCCTGCATATCTGTTATTATTTTTGCGTTTTCATCAGTTGGAAGTCCAATTACAAAGGTATTTTTGGGTTCTCCCTTGAAAGTAATTTTCCCAGAAGCATAATACATCTCAGTAGCAATATCAACCCCTTGTGTTTTTTGAACTACTTTTAAATCATTAGTAGTTAATATCTTTGAAGAAAAAGCTCCCATTTGTTCTCCTGCAGAAATCATTATTTTATCTCCACCAAGTTTTGCAAATTGCTCTTCAATAGTATTAGAAAGACCTTGCCCTAATGAAATAAGAGAAACAACTGCAGCAATTCCTATAAAAATTCCAATCATAGTCAAAAGACTACGCAATCTTCTTTTCTTTATACCTTCGATAGAGAACTTAATATAATCTATAAACATGAGTATTATTCTTTTCTATTCTTTCTTTTTTTCCAAAAATACCAGGCAATTATTCCTACAATAACAACCAACACTAAATAAACCCAGTAACTTTTTTTAACTAAACCGTATTTTGATAATTCGCTTGAAGAATAAACACTAAATTCCAGATTATATTCATTCACAAATTTATTCTCAGTAGAATCCTGATATTCTAACTTAACAGGTATTATTACTTTTCCATCTTTAGTATCTTTTATAAAGATTTCAAAGTCTTCACTTTCTGTGTCATCTGAATCAATATCCCCCAGGTAAACATATCCGCTTGAGGAAAGCAATTGAAAATCTTCATTGGGGATTAAGGTAAATTGAAGAAATTTAACGTCGGTTATATCTACATTAGCTACTTCAATAGTTATTGTTCCTTTTGAATTTGGAAGCAGGATTGTATTTTCTCTTATGTAAACTCTCAAATCTGGTTCAGTATAATCACTTATTTTAACCAAAAATTCATTGTTAATGTATGAATAAATAATTTTTCCATTTGATTTTACTTGAAGCTCTATTTCATTATCGCCTTGAACTGCTTGTTGGTCCACTTTTAATTTAAATATTACAATAACTGAATCTGCACCTGTTTGTCCTGCTCTTAATTTTCCAATATTTATTAAAGACTCTCCAGTATAAAGAGAAAAAGGATATTTTGGAAGAATTTCTATTTCAACATCATCTGTTGTTTCCCCTCCAAGGTTTTCTACTTTAAATCTTAATTCAACTGTATCGCCTTGTTGTACTGGGTCTGGGTCTTGGTTTAAGAGGGTTACTCTAACTTGTGAAGTCACTGATGTTATTTCACTAGAAATAAAAGAAACACAACTAAGTAAGATTAATGCTGTTAAAAATAATGTTAATATTTTTTTCATATTACCCCTTTTGGTTTATGGTGATTATCTGATACCACCACACCATCCTTTAAATAAATTGTCCTGTGAGCATATTTTACTAAATTAACGTCATGAGTAACAAGAATTATTGTTTTTCCCTGCTCATGATGCAATTTTGAAAGAAGAGTCATTATCTGCAGTCCTGTATTGCTATCAAGATTTCCAGTTGGTTCATCTGCAAGGATAATATCGGTGTCGTTTGCCAATGCCCTTGCAATTGCAACTCTTTGCTGCTCTCCTCCTGAAAGTTCTGCTGGACGATGTTTTCCTCTTTTTTCCAGGCCAACCAATTTTAAAAGTTCTTCTGCTCTTTTTTTTCTTTCATGAGAGGATTTATCTTGGAACAGCATTGGAAGTGAAACGTTTTCTGATGCGCTTAAGACAGGCATAAGATTGAATTGCTGAAAAACAAATCCAATTTTTCTCCCTCTTACTTGTGCGAGGGTGCTTTCATCAAAATGCGATATATCTTTTCCATCAAGAAAAATTTTTCCACGAGTCGGAATATCCAATGCTCCGACCATATTCATCAAGGTGCTTTTTCCAGAACCGCTTTTACCAAGGATAATAATAAAATCTCCTCGATAGACTTTTATGTTTATTCCTTTTAAGGCATTTATTAGAACTTCCCCAAGATGATAGGTTTTCCAGATGTTATTTAATTCTATTATTGGGACTCCTTTTTCTTTTTGCATGATTCAATTAAAGATTTGTATGTTATAAATTTTTCATTTGTTATTTAAAGGGTAACACAAATCTTTAAAAAGAAAATAATTTTAGAAACCCTATTGAAAATAAAAAAAGGTGAAAAATGAGCAAAAAATGCATTTATTGCAAGGAAAAAATTCCCGACGAGTTGGTTGTAGATTTTTGCGAGAGGTGTGGGAAATCTGTCTGGGGGGAGAAAATGTATAGGGCAATCCTTGAAAATATGGAAAAAGCCAGAGAAAATGGGGATTTATGCCATAATAAAACCCCTGAGAAAGAGATTATAAACCCATAAAAGCAAGTTTTTTAAATAGGGTATTTCTGAGTTATTTATGAATAAAAAGAAACCGCTTAGAGCTAGGGGAAAATTAAGCCTTAGTAAGTACTTTCAGGACTTAAAAATAGGTGATGCTGTTGCAGTCATAAGAGAGCTTTCTGTGGGTTACAATTTTCCAAAGAGGCTTCAAGGAAGAACCGGGTTTGTTGAAGAAAAGAGGGGAAGAGCTTTAATTATAAGGATTAAGGATCAAGGAAAAGAAAAAACATACCTTATTGAGCCAATACATTTAAAAAAAATAAAACAGATTAAATAAAATGATAATAAACAAAGAATCATTAAGCATGGTGGAATCAATTGGATATATTGACAAAGATAATAAAACAGATGTCCAGGGATTTATAAAAAAATTTGTCAAAATGAAGCCAATAGAAGCAAAAGAATTAAGGACAAAATTAAAGGCTTTGGATATTATAAAAATGAAAAATGAGCATATTGCAAAAGTAATAGACTTGCTTCCAGAAACTACAGAAGAAATTAACAAAATTTTCAATGATGTTGGATTGGATGAAGATGAAACCAAAAAAATACTTGACACAATTAAAGAATTCAAATAAAGAAAATGGGAAAAGAAGAATCTGCGATAATACTAGAATATTTACCAAATGGATATCCATTGGAGAAGAGAATGATGCCAATAGCCCAAGCCATTGGGGAGAAAAATTTAACTCTTTTGGAATTGGTGCCTAGAAGAGGCATAAATCTGGAAATTGGAGAAAAAGTATATATTGGCGAGGGGAAGAGAGATAAAATATACTATATTCTTGGAAGACTTCATAGAGAAAAACTTACCGAGTCTGGAAAAAGCCAATTGCAAGAATTTATAAAGAAGATAGTTAAAGAGAGAGCAAAGGAATTTGTTGAATTTTTTAATAAATCCGATGCAATAAACAAAAGAATTCATCAAATTGAGTTACTTCCAGGATTCGGAAAAAAGCATATGAAAGAAATTATTGAACAAAGAAAAGAAAAAAGTTTTGAAAGCTTTGAGGAAATGAAGAAAAGGATTCAAAATCTTCCAGACCCTGAAAAGGCTGTTGAAAGAAGGATCTTTCAAGAATTGACAGAACAAGAAAGATATAATTTATTTACACAATAAAATGGAAGCAGAAAATATAAAAAAAATACGAAAACCTACAATAATAGAAGAAAAAAGCGAGAAGAATGCTGAAGATAAACTTATAAGAATATTATCTCATGATATAGAAGGCAAAAAGAATCTTTATTCTGGGCTTACTAAAATAAAAGGAATTTCCTGGAGCCTGTCTAATGCTATTTGTGAAAAATTGGGGCTTGATAAAACTAGAAAAATTGGCTCTTTAAAGGAAGAAGAAATAAAAAAGCTAACAGATTTTATTAAAAATCCGGATGTTCCTCTTTTTTTGTTCAACAGAAGAAAAGACTTTGAAACTGGCGAGAACAGGCACATGGTTGGAAGCGACCTTGACCTAAAAAAAGAGTTTGATATTAAAAGACTAAAAAAGATAAAGAGTTACAGAGGAATCAGGCATGTTGCTGGACTGCCAGTACGAGGACAAAGAACCAAAAGCCACTTCAGAAAAAATAAATCAAAGGGGGCTGGAATTAGGAAGAAACCTAACAAAGAGTCAAATGAAAAGAAAGCATAAAAAATATTCAAAACCAAGAAGGCCTTATGACAAAGCCAGAATAGAAGAAGAAGCTAAAATAGTGAAAGAATTTGGCCTGAAGAACAAAAGAGAAATTTGGAAAGCAGATGCAAAAATTAAAAGGATAAGAGAAAGGGCAAAAAGCTTAGTAACTGCAGATGAGAAACAAAGGGAGAATTTATTTGAAAAATTAAAGAAGATGGGCTTTAATGTAAGCACAATTGCAGATGTGCTGTCTTTAGATAAAAAAGATTATCTAAATAGAAGACTTCCAACAATTGTTCATAGAAGAGGGCTGGTCCCTACAATCAAAACAGCAAGACAAATGGTGGTTCATAAAAAAGTGATGGTTGATGGGAAAACTGTTAATATCCCTTCTTATATTGTTCCTGTTGAACTAGAAAGCAGGATAACACTCAAGCAATCCAAAAAAAGGCTGGAGCCAATCGAGAAAAAAGAAGAATTATTGGAGGAAACAAATGAGTGAAGAAATTGAAATAAAGGATGAAGAAACAACAGAAGAAATTAAAGAAGATGCAGAAGAAGAGACAGAACAAAAAGTTTCAAGAACAAAAGAGGTTGAAGCAGTAGTAAATATTTACACCTCCTTTAACAATACAATTGCACATGTAACTGACATGGCTGGGCAAACTATCATTAAAGTAAGCGGGGGGATGATTACAAAACATGACAGATTAAAAGCAAATCCGACTATTGCGATGTTTATTGCAAAAAAAATTTCAGAAGATTTAAAAGAAAAGGGAATTAAAGCACTTTATATAAGAATAAGAGCAAAAACTGGAAATCCAGCTCCTGGACCTGGAGCAAATGCAATAATAAAGAGCCTTTCCAGGGAAGGGTTCAGAATATCCAACATACTTGATACAACAAGGACAGCTAGAGGAGGTCCAAAGAAAAAGGGTGGAAGAAGAGGAAGAAGAGTTTAAAAACCCAGTTCAAGATATTTTAAAATGGAAATTATAGATTCCCAAGAGAACAAGATTACTTTTAAAGGAAAGATAGAGGAAAGCATCACAAATGCAATAAGAAGATACCTAAATCAAATTCCAGTTCTGGCAATTGATGAAGTTGAAATAATAAAAAATGGTTCAGCATTGTATGATGAAATTGTCGCGCATAGGCTTGGATTAATCCCCTTAAAAGCAGAAAAGGTTGGAGAAAAAGGCGGGCATTTAAAATTAATTGCGAAAAAAGAAGGGTTTGTTCAATCAGGAGAATTAAAGGGAAATATTGATGTTGTTTATGATAAAATTCCAATTACCTTCCTGGATAAAGAACAAGAGTTGGAATTATCTGCAACTGTAAAACCTGGCAAAGGTGCAGAGCATGTAAAATTCTCGCCTGGATTAATGTTTTACAGAAGAGTGGCAGAAATTGAGATGGACAAGGGACTTTTAGAGGAAGTTAAAAGAGCATGCCCAAATGCCAATATAAAAGAAAAAGGCGATAAAATTATTGTAATGGATGATGGATCAAAGGAAATTTCAGATGTTTGCATAGGAATCAGCGAGAGGGCAAATAAAAAATCAGAGACAAAAGATGGAGAGGAGATTATAATCACTGTGGAAAGTTTTGGCCAAATGCCTGTGAAAGAAGTTTTTAAAAAATCTATAGATGTTTTGGAAAAGGATTTGGCAGAGGTTTCTAAAAAAATCAAATAAATAGGCTTAAAAATCTATTAATTCTTGTAATTTTATCACTATGCGGAGTTGCCGGAGTGGTCAAACGGGACAGCCTCAAGAGCTGTTGGCTTAGTGCCTGCGAAGGTTCAAATCCTTTACTCCGCATAAACTTTATAAAGGCAAAAAAGCTTGAATTTTTATCTGCGAGTTAACGCGCTGAGCAGAGGAAATTTTTTCTCTGTAAACTTCAAATGAAAAGTAAAACATTAATTGGCAAGCAAGTAACAAGAAAAGGAAATCCAGAATTAATAGAAACAATACTAGCTACCAAAAAGAAAAATGCATGGCTTGAAGTAGCAAGAATTCTTTCAGGGCCAAGAAGAAGCCATATGAATATAAATCTAGAAGATATAAATAAAAAAACAAAGGAAGGTGAGATGGTAGTTATTTCTGGAAAAGTTTTGTCGCAAGGAGAAGTAGATAAAAAGATAAAGGTAATTGCTCTTGGATTTTCTGAATCTGCCAAAGAGAAATTAAAAAAATCAGACTGTAAAATCTCGAGCATAATTGATGAAATTAAATCAAACCCAGACGCAAAGGGGCTTAAAATACTAAAATGATACAAAAAACAAAGAACAAAAAAGATTCAGCTGGACACATTAAGATAATTGATGGAACAGGGGTAGTAATGGGAAGACTGGCAAGTTATGTTGCTAAAGAAGCATTAAAAGGAGAAGAAATAGCAGTACTCAATTGCGAGGATATAATAATTTCTGGAAACAGGCAAATGAATAGGGAACATTTTGAAGCTAGAAGAAGAAGAGCTGGAAGCGGTTTTAAGGGACCCATACAGCCTAGGCCAGCGTATATGATGGTTAAGAGAGCTATAAGAGGAATGGTTCCACAATACAGATATGGAAGAGGTAGAGAAGCATTCAAAAGAATAAAATGTTATAATAACGTGCCTGAAGAATTTAAAAACAGCAAAAAAATAATCCTGGAATATCCAAAACCTAAGAAATATTCAAAAGTTAAGGAGTTTGTTGAAAAATGAGCGAAATTAAAATAGTAACCTCTGGAAAAAGAAAAAGAGCAGTGGCAAAGGCAATTACTACTGAGGGAAATGGAAAAGTAACAATCAATAAAAAAGATTATAAACAATTGCAATTCTTTGACAGATTAAGAATGGAGGAGCCATTAAGAATAGCAGAGGGCATATTAGGAAAGCTGAATTTTAATTCTGAAATTACAGTTCGTGGCGGTGGAGAAAAGGGACAGATAGATGCTGCTAGAATTGCTCTTGCAAGAGGGATAGTGGAATTCACCAAATCTAAAGAAATTTCAAAAACCTTCTTGGCTTATGATAGAAACCTTTTAATTGCCGATGTCAGAAGAAAAGAGACTCGTAAACCTGGAGATTCTAAAGCAAGAGCAAAGAGACAAACATCATACAGATAGTTATTTTTTCTTTATGCAAATAACTGCGTTGATTTGAATCAATGAAGAAATTTATTTCTTCTTTATTTTCTCAAGCTTATCCTGGACTCGATTAAAAAATATTGATGAAACAATTGGCTGGTGACTGCCATCAAAGATTTGATTATTAAATTTTATCTTTCCTATATAAGTAAAGTTTGTTAATATTTTTTTGAGCCCGTTTACTGAAAGATTATGTTTCTTTGCTAATTTATTTAGAGTCATTTTATCCTGAAGAAATTCCTCAAAAATTTCTTCTATCTCTCTAAAATTTTGTGCTGGGATTAACTTCCCATTTTCAATGCAATATCCAAATGGGGCCCTTGACATTAATTCCCCTTGAGAGGCTTTTTTTATCATCCCTCTTTTCTGTTCCTGCCCCCTGGTTCTTGAAAATTTTCTAAATGGCTCTAAAACCTTTCCATCTACTTTGTCTTGGATATATTCGTCAACTTGCTCAGGATTATTTGGGCAGAATCTGTAACAAATATCGCAAAAAATTAATCCAAATTTTGTGTTTCCCATGCATTCGCAATCACATTTTATACATTTATCCATCTTAAGAAGAAGAAATTTAGATTTATATAAATTTCTGATACAAAAGCTTAAATAGGGTTTTTTATTTGCATATTCACGATAGAGTTAGCAAGGAGGAAAAAGCATGGGAAAAAGAATCTATGTAGGAAATTTGCCTTTTAGTGTTACGCAAGAACAGCTGAAAGAGCTTTTTTCTCAATATGGAGAGATAGAAGAAGCAGTTGTAGTGATAAACAAGTTCTCAGGAAGGTCTAAAGGTTTTGGCTTTGTTTCTTTTAAAGAAGATGCTTCTGCAGAAAAAGCAGTTGCAGAAATGAATAGGAAAGAAATTGAAGGACGAGCTCTGAATGTCAAAGAAGCTGTACCTTTTGACGAAAACAAACCTCGAAGAAGATTTGAAGGGGGAAGTGGAGGAAGATTCGGCGGAAGGCAGGGCGGATTTAGCAGAGGACCTAGAAGAGAGCGAAGATTTGAATCTGAAGAATCTGAATCTTCTGAAGAACCAAGTGAAGAAGGATTTGAATAGTTAGAAGGTTCTAAAAAAAACTTTATTTTTTTATTTTTTACTTTATATCAAAGATTTTCTGATATTTATTTTTTAAATAATTCCCTTTGATTTAAAAACATAAGAATCACTGCTGGGATTATGAAAAGCCAATCAACTGTAAAAGTAAGATACAAACAAATAAGAGCAATTATTGAATAAATAATAACTCTTGGTTTTATTGGCATTCTCCCTCGAGATGATATTCCACGCTGTTGTTTAAACAAGCCATACAGCTATTAGAATAAGTTTTATTATCAGAACCGCAAACAGGCTCATAGACTTGGATGCAATAAATGCCAGGGCCTCTTTGTTCTTCTGAACAAAAATTCAAAAGATTTCCGTTTAATTTTACTCCTTCAAGTCCTATTGATCTTGGCAAGCTTAAATTATTAGCAAACCATACTGTCAAACAGCCCTTGCAATCTCCTGCACTGATATTTAAAAAAGTTAAGCCATATTCTTCTTCTTTATCTTTTCTTATGTCGCTAAGAATCTGTCTATCAACTCCAGAAACTTCCCATTCCCTTAAACATATCCTTAAGGTTTCGTTCCAGGAATATCCTGCAGGAGTTAAACATCCATGCTCATCTCTTTCCCCGCCGATAATCTCATCGACATGCAATCCATTTCTTAACACAACTATTGAAGCAATTAAAACAACAGCAGCTAAAATTGCCAAGACAATGGCAGTTTTTTTAAATTTTTTCATATACTGGTATATGAATATCTCTTTTTATATTTTCTGTTGGGATTAAAAAATGTGTGGAGCAAATTTGGGGTGAGAAAGCAATTCCATTCCTGAAAGTCCTCCAAGAGGATGAGCTAAAATATCTGCTAAATAAACTAATCTCGGACATCTCGGGCCTTTTCTCATTTTTCCTCTGTTATTCTTGTTCTTTTTTATGAAATTGTCAACAACTACATCAGTCAATCCTAAATCTTTAAAGTAATTTCTTAACAAATCTTTTCTATCTTTTCTAAATCCGCCACCATCAAAATAAATTTTTATGGAATCTACATTCAAAGGTATCTCTGGAGAAAAAGGAGAAGTTGGCTCTGTTAAAACAGAAGTTACAAGGGTTTGGGCTGCTTCAGTAAGATTTGCAGCAGAACTTCTATACTTATATTCCTCTCCTGTTAAAATAGTAAATCTATAATCATGCCCTGGATGATGAATCCATCTTTCAAAATCAGAATTTCTTCTTACATTTGGCCATTCTCTCACAATGCTGTCATCTTGGTCTGTTGAAAAAAGAGCAACTACAATTTCACCCTTTTTTTTATCTTTTTCTGCGTGATTTGATTCATCAAATCCAAAATATAAAGTATTCACTTCAGTCACCTCTTTTTCAGTCATACAAAGAATAACAAAGTGTGTTTTTTAAGGATTAATTGAGTAGAAAATAGATATTGAAGTATTAGCTCCAGCCTAATTTTTTAAGTGTTGTAATGTTTTTGTTATAAGAGTCATTGTTCCTGTGCATTCCTCCTTAAGATATTCTCTAAAATCTTCTTTTTTATTTGGAGCATAATAATGACAGTCCTTGCATAAGGTGATTAAATTATTTAATTCATCTTTACCATCTAAAATCAATGGAATAATGTGATGGGCTTCCAATAAGTCTCCACTGTTATCTTGTAACAAACATTTCTGACAGGTAAAATTATCTCTTTCTAAACATTTTTTTCTTAAAGGATTTTTTCTGTTCATAAGTTATCAAAAGGGGATTTAATTTTTTTTAATTCTTCTGTAGAAACATGAGTATAAATCTGCGTTGTAGATAAATCTGCGTGGCCTAAAAGCTCTTGAATCATCCTTATGTCTGTCTTAGATTCAAGCAAATGTGTTGCAAAGCTGTGCCTTAATGTATGGGGATGGACTTCTTTGTTTATTCCTGCTTTTTTTGCTGCGTTTCTTACTATTTTTTGCAAGTTTCTATCTGTTAATGCTCCATTTCTTCCGGAAAAAAGATATTCTTGATGAAGTTCTTTTTGTTGTTGGACTTGTTTTTGGAGTTTATTTACTAATTTCTGAGGAATATTAAATACCCTATCTTTTCTTCCTTTTCCTTGTCTTACATAGCCAATCATTTCTTCAAAGTTCAAATCAGCAATTTTTAGATTAATCAGTTCTGAAACTCGAAATCCACAGGCATATGCTATTTGAACCATTAGTTTGCTCTTTTTTGTTGGGGTTGCTTCGATTAGTCTCTGGACTTCATCTTTTGTAAGAACATCAGGAATCTTTCTCTCTCTTTTTGGTCTTTTAATTCCAAGAGTCACATCCTTTCCAAGAATGTTTGCAAATGCGAATCTTAGTGCAGATAAGAATACAATTATTGATGAGGATGCCTGATTTGACAATTTTTCAGCCATATAGAGTTTAACATCGTCTGTTATGATTTGTTCTGGAAGTTTTTTTGTAAAATCTAACAAATCCTGAACTGCTCTAACATAGTTCCTAATGGTGTATTCTGAGTTTTTGGATATTTTTAGTTCAACTTGAATTTTTTGCAAGAATTCTTCTTTTTCCATATTAGATTTAAGAACAATCAATCGCGCATGTTCTGCTATTTTCGTTTAAACCAGTACAATTACTACAAAAACCATCCCCACAGGTTCCACAGTCATTAGGACAAAGAATATTGCTTTCTCCATCCTCACACTCGCAATTTCCACAATTAGTTGGGGTGGTCTCTCTAGAATCAGATTCGTCTTCAGGTGGTTCAGAAATATTACTTAGATTTAGTAGAAGGATATTATTTACAGGGATGTTATTGCCAGTAAAATTAAGGGTTATGTTTTCTTCAAGAGCGGAAGATTCGTTGGTATTATTTGATTGATCTGATTTGCACCTTTGTACTACTTCAATATTTGCCTGATCAATCTGCTCTGGTAAACCCGAACAATTATAGGTGTCGTAGTTTGAGGAATTCAGATATTGCCAGCTCCAACATTGTTTTAATGTGACTTGTAGATCAGAGACAGTATCTCTTGCATCTGAGCACCTTGCATCATCCAATGCTCCAGTCATGCTTACAAAGATAACCGCTGAAAGTATCGCAATAATTATCATTACAATTAAAAGTTCGATGAGAGTTACTCCTCTTTTGTTCATTTTAAGAATTTTCTCTTTTTCCATTACATAGATTGTGCGAACTTCTTTATAATTGTTATTAAAATGTTCAAGGCTTAAAATTCCATTTGTTGTCTTCTTTAAAATTAAATCCTTTTTCTCTTAGTTGTTGGGCAATTTCATTGCGGTACCTTAGATCATGAAACATCTTGTGATGATTTGGACAAAGCCCAACTAAATTCTCTTTTAAATTATTAGATTTATTTTCATCCAAATGATGTAAGTCAACAATTTTGTTAAATCCGCAAAGGGTACACTTCTTTGTTATCTCTTTATAAAGTTCAGTGCTTATGTTGTGTCTCACTCGGTGATTACGAGCTTTAGTTGCTTCTAGCATAAAAGTGGTATTATAACATCCTCCACACAAACCTTTTGCTTTTAGAGGGAGTATTCTTTTGCATCGTTTACATTCTCTTTTTTTTGGAATCCAGGCAAGCTTGACATAACATTTGTGACAAAAACCCTTTGCTTCATGTTCAATTTCTTCACCACAATTTTTACATTTTTTAATCATCAAGATTAAATTTATTATTTTATATAAAAACAATTGTAAATACTTTAAAGTGACTTCTCAATTATCTCGTTGTTCTGAGTAGTGGCAATATAGGTTGTACGAAGTATTTACTCATAAAATCGCTTTAATCTAATCTCCCTCAATTTTCTGTTCACTTAGGTTAGCTTTGTGAAGGCTTTTAGAAAAACTGCAGGATTCCCATGACAATCAAATACAATCCTATAGCCCATCTTAAGAATTTTGGAAACACCAAAACCAAGAGGCCTACAATAATTGCCAGAATCGCTGAAATTGTAAAATTTATTGCAACCATAAAGAAACTAAAAGATTGAAGTATTTAATTATTTCTAAATTCCGGTAAATTTTTTATTAATTTAGTTCTTGGCGGGGGTTGTGCACTTAGGTTAGCTTAGTTATAGCTATTGAAAGATATAAAAGTTTAAATAAAAATTAGGGGTATTTTTTAAAATGATTTTTTTAGATTTAGAGACAAGTGGGGATGATGATTTCATTAAATATGGTATTGCAAGCATAGGAGCAGTTGAATTCGAAGAACCTCATAGAAATTTTTATGCTGAACCGTTATTGCCTCACACAAAAGAAGTGCTGCAGGCAGCATTGGATATTAATGGGTTCACAGAATGGGAGTTAAGGGGGCATTCTAAACCTAATTTAGAGCATGTATTAAAGAATTTTAGGATATGGTATGAAAGATGCCATAATCTGGACTTAGCAGGGCATAACATTGGACAATTTGATGTTAGATACTTAAAACAGGCATTTAAAGAATGTGGAATAGAGTGGCCATTTGGATTTGGAGTAGTGGATTTAAGAAGCGCATATATTTCTCATTGTAAACAGAGGGGTATTGAATTACCTCAAGAAAAAAAGAGAAATAAAGCTCATTTTGATGATATTCTGGAGTTTGTGGGTTTGCCAAGAAGACCTGACCCAAAAACATCAAAGAAAAAGCATAATGCCTTAGATGATGCAAGATTAACAGCTGAGGCTTATTCAAGGTTGATTTATGGAGCGAATTTGATTCCTGAATGCGCTAATTATGAAATTCCTGAAAGGTTATGCACTTAGGTTAGCTTAGTTATGGCTGTTTATGTGCTGGGTGTGTTGGAAAAACGGGGTGTTTTTCTTGTTTTATCGACGCTGGATTAAAACTAAAAAATGCCATTTTAAACAGCTGTTTAAAGGTTATTGTGGCTGTTTATGCCCTGTGTGTGGCTGTTTAAACAGCCTGTTTGTCCAACTTTTTTCAAAAAAACAGGTGTTTTTTAGGGGTTTTTCAGCACATTTTTTAAAAATCCAGCAGACGAGACAAGAGCAGTTATCGACGGGGGAGAATTGTGAAGTTGTCGTCGGACAAAAGGTTTTTAAACTATATTTCATAGTATATATTATGATTTTGAGGTGGATTTTTGGCAGGAAAAAAGAGGTAGAGGAGATAAAAGAGACCACTAAAAAAGGCTTTGAGGATGTTAAAAAAGATATACATGCTGTAAGTGGTTGGATTAAACACCTGGATTCTGAAAGAGAAATACAAAAAAGAGACCTTGCAGATGTCAAAGAGAGTTTATCGTCTATAAACGAGGAATTGGAAGGGTTGAAAAATGTTCTTTCTATAATGGGGGATCTAAAAACAAACAGGCTGTTTAAAACAAACAAACAGCTGTCTAACAAACAAACAGCTGTTGTGGCTGTTCAAACAGCTGTTCAAACAGCTGTTCAAACACCGAATTTAGACCAATTTTCTGTGACTGAGAGAGCTATTTTATGGATTCTTTTAAATACAGATATGAAAGTTAGTTATGATGATCTTGCAGCTATGCTAGGAAAGGAGAGGTCAACTATAAGGGGGCAATTAAATAGCATAAAACAGAAAAACGAGAGTATAATTGAAGAAATAATAGAGAAAAATGGCAAAAAGAGGGTGTTTATACCTGAATATATCAAAGAAAAGCTACTAAAAAAGCAAAAAGTGAGAGTTAGAGCAGCAAAAAAACCATTAAAAAATGAACAAGATATGGAATGAGAGATCAAAAAGAGAGGCCTATATAAATTCCCTATGCCCGGAATCAATAAGTGAGACACAAAAAATAGGGTTAAAAAGCAGAAAAAGAGAGTAAAAGTGAGTTAAGGCCTTTTTTGCCCTTTTAAGGCTTAAAAATACAATATTCGGAAAATAGAAAGCAAAACCTAAAGAGAGTTATAGTAAATAAACCGTATACCGAATAATTATGGCTAAAATAATGGGTTTTATAGTTCTCTAAGCTGGATTATCGTCGACAAACTTGCAATTTTCTTGAGATTATCTGAA
>Ga0315273_10005888_pt1 | contig 15209 bp, 13 predicted proteins | sample YL17G02_0_MG_FD_205753 | JGI IMG/M metagenome (GOLD analysis project Ga0315273, IMG submission 205753) | Sediment microbial communities from Yellowstone Lake, YNP, Wyoming, USA - YL17G02_0 | ecosystem: Environmental > Aquatic > Freshwater > Lake > Sediment | place: USA: Wyoming | collected...
TTGACCACGTCGGATTGATACAAGAGCCGGTCATCGCCGTATATTTTAAACACAACACTTCCTTTTGCTCCGGCTTCAGTGTCGATCCCCACATCAGTTGTAAATCGTTTGAACAAGCCATTCAGATCATAGACTATATAACTGTTTGCATGTGTGCCGATGCCTTTTTTGTAAAACGAATACTGAACAGATAAACGGTTCCAATTTTTTGACGATCCGCCTGCATTGACCGGCATGTTTGTTACTCTGCCTCCATAGCCTTGCTGACTTGTGTGGGGCGTGAGTTTCGTGAGGGACACAGGGGAGTGGGTGATGAGGGGGAGGTTGAGAAAAATAAGGCAGAAGACGGAAGACAGAAGACAGAGAAGAAATGAAACAAGACCGATAGTTTTTCGGGCGATATATAAAAAGAAAAAAAAGAATGAAATTTGGAAAATCGACAGGGGGATGGTAAAGGTCGGGGTGCGGAGAAAAAGAAGGAAAGGGATGCTGTTACGGGGATAGTTATAAGATAAAGCAGTGTGAAGATTGAGAAAGAATAATATTGAGAACACTATGTATCCAATAATAAATATTTGGAATGTTCTGGTTTTCCACCATAACATACGCATTTTTTCGGTATTTGTTCTATAAACATAAAATAGTCCCCACAGAAGGAGAAAAACCGATACGGGAAATGCGTACCGGTCGTGGGATTCGGTTTGGAAAAGAAAGAAGGAAAAGGCAACGATAATAAGAGCAGTGAAGAAGCGGAAGAGAATGTCGAACCGCTTTTGCTCGTAGAAAAAATCGTCTGTGGTCGCGCGTTTTCCCCCGTCCGACGTCCTCGTCCCGCATTGCTCAAAGGTGTTATATATGTCCATTGACCACATAAACATCTTTTGTAGGTTATATAAGGTTTTTATAACTAAGTTGCGGGACTGCGGGCGCTCGACGGGGGTCCCCCGACGCGCGCCACTAGCGTTATCTTCAAAGTAATATTTATTTTCGTTCACCGTGCCTTTTTCGGCATTTCTTATTGTCTTTGTCCACATTTCTTTCAGCGTTTCCTTTATCATTGTTATCACAGCCAATAGATACCCTGTGGAAAAAAGGATGAGGCCTGTGGTTTTAGCATTGATCATACCCACAGAGAGGATTTTATCCGACATTTGCATGCCGGCTCCTTTGGCAACAATCCACCAGAGGTTGAACGCGTTGAGGGACATCAAGGGGAAGTAGTCGTAGTTGGAAGTCAGGGATTCCAGGACTGCTGCCATGTTTTTTTTGAAAAGGAATTCCGCGTTTAAAAGAAAAAACGCTGCAGTTGCGCCGATTATTCCTTTTACAAGTCCTTTGAAAGCACCCAGTTGCCATACAAGGAGGAAGAAAAGAGGGCCGTAGATCATGTTTTGGAGTTTGGTCATCATGGAAAGCATAAAGATGCCTCCGGCAAGAACCGGTTTATCGGATGCTGCCAAAACGACGGCAAGCAAAAAGACAAATACCCCCAGCGAGTCCACCTGTCCCCACCACGCTCCGTCAATCGTGGAGATGGGATTGAATAAATAAAGGGCAGAAAGCAGAAGACAGAAGGCGGAAGACAGAGGGGGAAAGCCAATTTTTTTAGCGGATTTTCCTATCCATATCAGTAATCCCGCAATCCCAAGGTCGGCAAGGATGGAAGGGAGTTTCGCAATAAGGAGAAACAAGACATTGCCGTTGTTCCAGTAGTCGTTGAAGATGTGGGGATCGGCAAACAGGCGGTAGAGAAATGCCAAACATCCCAGCAAATAGGAAAACGGGGTGGGGTAGTTGTTGTTGGTGGCGCCTATCCCTGAAACCACACCGTTATCCAGTGCCGACAGTCCCCAGGATTTCCAAAACGCGATATCCGCCTCAAACCCGCGGTTGGGCACAAGGAAGAGGCGCAGCGCGATGGCTGTGAGGAAGAGGGAGATGATTATATATTTTTTCCTCATGCTGTTGAAAGGCTCGGAAACGCATTTTAAAGAGACGCTCGCTTACATATTCCCCAAACAAACCGCTCGCTTAGAGAAAATTTGCATCGATTCAGATGGATTGTTGTAGATTAGTCCTATGCAAATTTTCTGTACTCTTTAAAATGGTTTCCTTCGCCTTTCTATTAAAGTTTGTTTCCCCACGAAACACTTTCCACAATAGTGTCAAACACCGTCTCATCCAATATACCATTGGCAATCCGTATGATGAGCTCGGGTTTCCCCGGGACCTCAAAAAAAATATCAAGGTTGGGCGTTTGGCCTTGGGCATTAATAAACCGCGTTTTGTAGCCTTTGAGTCCTTTTTTGTTCGTAAATTCCGTGATAGTAGAAACACCGCTGAGCCCTGAGAACTGCTTCCACCAATTTTCAACAAATTCTTTTTTTGGTTTTTTGACATACGGTTCAAATGCTTTATTTTTGGAAAGTTCAATGACACTCATGAGGATGTTCTCAGAAGGTTTTTTTCCGCTGCCGGAAATGCCGGCCGAGTCAGAGGGGTCATTGGGAAAGCCGGTGAGCTGGAGGGTTTCGGGGTAGGAAAATTGGTACGGAAAATGTTTTCCTTTCCATATGTTCCAGGGGGTTTTTTCATCGACAGTAAATAAGGTGCTCTCCTCTCGCTCTGGTATTGGCGAAGTCGTTGGTTGTGAGAAGCTGGTCCAGCTGGGGAGGACTTCCGTTGGACCCAGGTACGTTTTTCCTGCCGGGATGGCGATCGTTCCTTTATTCGTATTGGACAGATGATAGGAAAGATAAAGGACAGAGGTGAGGAAGATGCTCAGGGAACCGTATAAAAGAAGCATTGATCCGTTGAATGGTGTGTGTTTTTCCTTTTCAGTGCCTTGCATACTGTCCATACCTTAGCAATGTTTCAAAAGAGATTCAAGAGACGACTTTTTGCGGGGCTCAATTTACTACGGTGCTACCTCCTGCCATTCATAGGAGAGGTCTTTGAGGATATCCGGGGCAGTGACGAGGAACGCCGGATTGTAAAGAAAAAGGTCAGCGCTCGTATTTATGTTATGAGCAGTTGTGGAAAGATCCCTTTGGAGGACGATGTCCTTTGCCATGAATATGCCTTTGCCCACAAAGCGTTCTGTAGCAGCATCCGTGGAGTGTCCTGTTTTGATGCGGTTGCCGGCGATGTACACCCCCTCAACAAGAGGAATCGTTCCGTCCCACGTCGTTCCCACTGTTTTGTCAACAATGATGTCGTCTTTGACGACAAAGCCCACAAAGCCATTCCCGGTGATATTGATTTTAGCGTAGATATCCAGCGATCCTTCCACTACGATAATGATTTTTTCTCCATCCGCAACAACCCATGGTTCATTGATGGTGAGGTCTTTGTTCGGACGGTCATTGGTCGTATACACAGTATACTTTGCTCCCGGTACTCTTGTTGGTTTTCCTCCCGTTTCCTCATAGGGAACAACCGTTCCCTGAAGGAGCCTGGTTTTAAAAAACGTATACCAGTCCTTAGAGGTCATTCCATTGTCCGTGTTCCAGTTCGTAGAGGAGATGTTTTGAAGAATATTGCTCATCTGAAGATCTGCGAAATCCACTCCTTCTGAGCTTGAGACGATACCCGGAGATGTGGGAGCGGTGGTCTTGTCAAACAGAAGCGAGGGGGAAACAGCAAGGGGCATAAGAGAAACAATGGTTTTTCCAAAAGTGTTGCCTCCGCCGGTCACCTGAAACCACGGCAGGATCGGGCCGTATCCCACGATGAAGTCTGCAGTCATGTTCGGGAGAAGATACACCGATACCCCCAAAAGGTACGTGGGATTTGAAGTCGTGTTGTAACAGGTCAGATACGGGGAGTACAAACCACTTGTGTTGTACGCTCCTACTTCCCATGTCCAGTAGGCAGTGACATTGCTGAACCGTACTCCCTCAGCGGTTTGGGTGAGGGGCCCATAGACAGTATTAAGGTAGAACTTGGTGCCGGTCAGGTATTGTTTGGTAGGGATTGCGTCGCATCCAGCGGTTTCCGGGGAAGCAAGGCAGGTTTTAACAAGCTGAAGCTGGTCGCAGGATTTTAGGTGGGCAATGTCAGAAACGACAGCTGTTGCCGTGATGACGCCACTTAAGGAAGGAGGCGGAGGCGATGGAGGCGTGGGGACATTGGGGATGCTTGGTGGTAAGGTATGAGCGCCTCCCCACTTTTCTTTTTCTCCCGTTGGATCAGGTACTAAAACGCAAAAGCCTCCACTACAGCCCACGTTGGTATAGTGGACGCCCCAGAGGTTTTGGCCGCAGGGCACATTGGGACAGATGTAGTCGCTATGGACGACGACTTCATTGGCAAACTCTTCTGCTAGCGCCAGGGTAGCTGCATCCGCTGTAGGATCCTTTGGTGGATCAATCTGTCCGGGATAGTCATCCACTGATGCAAAAATAAGTGCCGGAGAGCGTGTAGTAATAAGAAGAGGTATGGAAGCAATTAACGCGATAAGACCAAGGAAAAGTATTATTCTCGAAAGTTTGTTTGTGATTGTGTGACAGGGTTTCATGAGTTTATGGAATCTTTACCGGATAGTCCGGATCTGCACAGCCAATATGGGTTATGAGATACGCGGTTTTCTCTCCGGTGGTTGAGACGTCTGCAGCCACAATCATGTTTGCTGACCCTTGGGGAAATAGGGTTGTGATAAGGGATCTGTCCACAAGTGTTCCGACATTCCGGTCTTTGGCAAACCAGATGATATTCTGGTCTGCCACTTTTGTCTTTGTATTAGGGTAGTAGGTGGTTCTGCAGTAAAGATATATGCGGTCAGGGATTTGGATGGCAACTCTATCGCTTTTTACATCAATGGTTACTGTAGTTTCATCCCAGGATACGACGTCTCCGCGGAACAAGGTCTGGGAGGCATAGGGAGAAAAAGTCACCTCATCCGTCATCCGGTAGACATTGTGGGAGACGTCAGTTTCCTCTCCGGGTGTGGGAGGAAGCTGTTGACCGGACTTTGATTCTTTTGGGAGTTGCGGTTTTTTGGTGGAAAAAAAATACTTTTGTGCAAAAAAGACAGAAGTAGATATGATAATAACGATGACTGCTGCAACAACGAACTTCAGAGAGGATTTCATACATCCATTATGGTCATAAACCTAAAAGCGTGTCAAGATAAATGTATGCGTCGCATACATTTGAGACTACTGCCCTCCAAGTAATTGTTCCGCATAGGCACTTGGTGTTTGGTAGTGGAGTGCATAATGCGGTCGTTTCTCATTGTACCAAATACAGTACTTGAAAAGCTTCTCACAAAAGAGATCCTTGTCATCGACAAGGTCAATAATACGATTGATACACTCTTCTTGTATGGTTCGGTTAAATCGTTCCACCATGCCGTTGATTCGGGGACACCTCGGGTAACAGAATTCATGACGGATGGTTTGTGTTTCCAGATAAGTATGGAATGCACCAAGGAACTCACTCCCATTGTCTGTTTGAATTGTATGAATAGGATACGGATATCGCTTCTGGAAAATATGGAGCGTTTCAATGGTATGAAGAGCAGAAAACGATGGTACGAGGTGACACCACCCACGTCGAGTGACGACATCAATGACACTCACAAATCGGTAGGTTCTGCCATCAAAATACACCGTAATCCCATCCATCTCACAGTGTCCGGTGGAAACACCTTTGGGAGCATATTTCCTTCGAAACAAGGCTGGTTTTCTTCGTCGTGTGGTTCGTCTGGTCATAGGTGTCGTGATTCGATATCGCGTAATGATCTTTCCAATTTTGGTTGCTCCATAGGAAGAAACACCCAGAGACTGTGCGTATGCGTCAAGGAGTGGCTTAAGCTTTTCTTTCCCGATGTTTCCATAGGTGTCTCTGAGCGCTCGAATGAGGGTGAGAAACCGATCATCAACGGTCATACACCTCGTATGGTGTGGTCGAGTACTGGTTGGAACAAGAGAGATGAGGCTTCCGTTCATCCGTTTTCTCCACCGGAAAATGGTAGATCGAGAAACACGGTAGGCATGGGATGCTGACTGCCATCCGAAGTGTTGAGTGTGATCAAGGACAGTCAATCGAAACTTTGCAGGCTCTGAGTCTTCAAACTTCAAGGTATTTGCTATGGTTTTCATCACCATAGCATACCCAGATCGTGAATACAGAGGAAGGTGTTGTCGAATGGTGTGAAACTCTCGTGAAACGTTGGTCATGAAACGCTTACAGCGTCTCAAATGTATCGCGACTTATTCAGATAAAGATATTACTTGACTGGTGTTGAAGTGGGAGAAGGAAGAGGAGCAACGGGAATGGAGAGGACTTTGACAACTTTAGTAATAAATTGTGTTCCACTTTTCATAGTGCCAGGTGTTTCTACCCACAATGCTTCTATGTCGTCACCATACTGTCCAATGTAGAGTGCATTTTTTACTGCGATATATATATTAGTATCTACATCGTCAAATGCATTCATAATTGTAGTCGAAATACCCATGTACCGTAGCTTTAGTGCTGTTTTCTCAGCTGGTGTTGCATCTGGGAACCAGATATTTATATCTCCCTCAATTTGTAATGGTGATACGTAGTACATTCCCACACCATTCTTAGATTGTTCAAATCCCCATGCTTGGAGATATCTACCCGTTTCTTGAAATTTGTTAATAGTATCGGAAGGATTACTTCCTACAAAATACCGAGTACTGCTATCAATCTTCACTTTTGTCCGTTCTGCCTTTGGCAGGGTGGTAATATCAATACCCCATTTCGGTATTTCAAGATAAAAAAGTTCTTTTGCCCAGCTTGGGAGTTCCTGTTTTTTTGGTACCTCAGCAACTGCTTGTACTTCTACCTCTGTAGTTGGTTTTTCTTGTTGTTTTGGTGGCGGGGTAGAGGTAGGAGGAAAAATCGGTTCTGGCGGCATTACTGTGGGAATTACTGTGGGATTCGTCAATACTTCCTGTTGTGCGTTTCTGGCACGAATTTTATCAACCAGTTCATCAGAGCCAACGGTAAATTGCAGATCCGGAAGTTTATTTTCAGATCCGGGCAGTAAACAGAAGAATGGTTCTGTGGGAGCAGGAGGAGGAGGAGATTCTAACCCATATCTTTCCAATTCTTCTGGAGACAATCTATGTTCAAGAGGAGCTTGAGGCTGAGTAATGTCTGTAAAGAGTGCTTCTACCTCTGCATTGGCTGCTGGATTAATGAGGGGAGAAAGACCTTCAGGAGAGTGTACTATCATATATATCCTATAGTTTACCTTAATTAGATAGGGTTTGTCAAGAAAAGATGTTACCGGACAGGGGTTGAAGTAAATTACGGGATGGGAATGTTGAGAATGCCGAGAAATTTTGTAGTTTTTTCTACAGATTTTCCATCATTTTGCCACATGGTCCATTCAACAGTATCGTCATACTTTTGAAGTAGTAATAATAGAGATGTTTTCATATGGATACCCTCTTTGTCACGAAATTCATTCATAAATGCTTCTGCAAGAGCTATCTCCCTTTGTTTTAAAGCTGCGATTTTTGCTGGAGAAGCGTCTTTAAATCTTGATTCAATGTACGCATCTATTTTCTGTTTTGTTCCATGATATATAACAACTTCAAACCGTGACCCTGTTAGTTGAAATCCATACCCTGTAACATACTGATGCTGTTTCTCATATGTCTGGATTAAATCCGAAAGGTTGCCGTCAAAAAAATAACGTCCTGATCCGAGTTTGTCTTTAATTTCGAGTTTTTCGGAGGGATTCAACTTATTTACATCTACCCCCCAGGCCGGAAGTTCATAATAAAAATATGGTTTTGCCCAGCTTGGGAGTTCTTGTTTTTTTGGTGCTTCTGCTGGACTCGGAGACGCCTCAATTGTCGGAGACGGAGTCGAGCTTGCGATCTTTGTCTCTGTCAGTGCAGGGGTTGAACTTGCAATCTTTGTCTCTGTTTTGAGAGGGGTCGGTTCTTGTGTTTCCGTCTCTGTCGGTGTTGCTGTTGCCGGAGGGGTTGGAGATTCAACTTTTGTTGGAGTATTATCGATTACAATGGGTGAAGGTTGCTCTGCTGGAACGGTACTAAACCCTACTGCAGCTTCGGTTCCGCTATCCAAAACTACCTTAGGACGATTCTCGTTGGAAAAAATTTCAACTGCTGATATAGGTGCTTTCGGTGTACATCCTACAAGAAGAGATGCTGCAACCAATGCCTGACTAACTCTGAGTGCTGTTTTACCTCCGGGTAAGGCACGTGAAGGAGGTGGCATGTTCTCTATTGAAGTTTCAAGTCGTTTATACGCTTCATCCGCTGCGTCTCGTACACGCTGAGAAACATCCCGAGACTCTCCACGACGGACAACTCTCTCTTGAGGGGCATTAGCTAGGGTCCACAGAACTGTTCCTACTGCTCCTGCAACAGTTTCCTGTTTGTCTCTGGATAATTGAGAAAAGCTTTCATGATGAAGCACCGGCTCCAGTTGGTCCCATAACGTACGGGGTGCGTTCTCGCTACCAACAACTCCCTCCTCTAAAGTAAGCGGAGTCATACAGGTAAGCAGGCCCTGCAAACCCCGGACGTCAGTTATGCTTCCTGTCCAATCCCGTAAGACTTCAGTAAGCTTCATGTTGCTAACACCATCTTGAACGTGTGTTGGAAGATGTGGGACAAAGGAATTATCTGGGGAAAATCCCGTCTCAATGGTTTCAATGGTACTTGCCTTTTCCAGAGAGGTCATATTATCCTATAGTATACCTTTATTTAATACATTTGTCAAATTATTGTCAAGAGGGGAAAATGCTATGGGGATTTGTGCTTCAGCTTCTTCAATTTTGCCAAACAACCTGTAATACATTTTCATAGATAATTATCTAAATAAGGGTAGGGTTAGTCCTGCAGAGAGAGGTAATACCAAACGAAAAGCGACCTTAGCGGCAGCTTCTCCTAACTTTTGCCATTTTTTTTCAGTTGATACTGGCGCAGACAATGACGCTAAACCACCTTCGTTTAAACCATCATTCTTTATTGCTTCTAAAGAATTCGTACCTTGAATGGGTGTAATGTCCTTTTTTCTAAATATTTCTTGAGTATATGTCATGGTTTCAATATTGAGCCTACAATAAAACAAAAGTAAAGTCAAAAAAGTCAAGAGGGGAAAATGCTATAGGATTGATATAGGATCTCCAAGGCTTACCTTATTTCATGATAGCCGGTTTAAGCTTCTGAGCTTCCGTAAGAAAAAACTCCTGCCATTCTTTTTCCTGAAGATCAATGAGCATCCGCGGATAATCTTTCAGTTGCCCCGCCAGTAGATACCGTGAGGCAAGGTGGAGAGGGTCCACATACCAGTCAAATTTTATCCGGGCTTTTTTTACTAGATAATCCATGCTCCACCCCTGAGTTTTATGGATCAAATAAAGATCGATAAAATCACGGCTCCGAGGCTTTGTGGCGATGGTTTGCATTTTATTGACCGCAATATCCAAAAGACTATCAATTGATAATTTTCCGTACTTCTTTCCCCGTTCAATCCGCGGGAACGGATAGTAATTAAAATCAACTTTCAATATTCCATCAGGATGCGTTAACAAACATGTGTGCAATTCAAAGACCAGCCGGTATTCAACCCTGGAAATCTCAGGGATATGCTCCCGAAGTTTTCGTATATATGTTTTTACGGATACGGCGGAAAATTCTGATTCGCAAAAGAAATCAAAATCTTCTGAATACCGATGATGAAGATAAAAATCCGAGAGTGCTGTCCCGCCTGTCAGATAGAAATTGGAAAAATTTCCGGAGAAATGCGAAAACACATCAAACACTTTTTTCTGAAACGGCGTTAAGATAGACGATGCCATAGAAAATGTATAAGCGCATTGCGATATAATGGATCCAGGGAACTTCGTATATCAGGCCATAAGCTGACAAGCTCCTTTGCCTGTAATTTTTTTCCGTCCAATCCATAGTTAATCCGCTGAATCATCTGCCAGCGTTTATACCCTTTGGGATCGCGTTTTTTGAAGGCTTTTTCATCAACTGACCAGTGGCGTTGCATACTGTTATTATATACCCTTCGCCATCGGAATTGCTACGGGGTTTTGGGCAAATCTTTTAGCTTCGCAAGGCCTGTCCTTGTGAAGCTAAGTTTTTCCCTGATATTACCGGTTGAGCTGGATGGAAAAAGACGTAACACCGGAAGGAGCGGAAAACCGGTAGATGCCGGGAACAAATACTGCCGTTTGATCGTTTGCGTAGGAGCTATTATTAATTGTTATGCGTTGACTGTCTGGCTGAATGTGCATCTTGTATTGTTCTTCAATCATAATATCAAAGCTGGTTTTTGAGTCCTCAGATACAGGTTGCCCGTGGACATTGAGTTGGATACACGATCCTTGACGGCATTGGAATTGGGAGCCAAGGGTGTAAATTTTTTTATATGCGCTTGGTAGATAGTGGGTGGTCATGAATGCCAAATCCTCAGGTTTTCCCATCCAAAACACATACCCTTTCTGGTCCATGACGAGAAATTTCGTTTTTGAGGCAATGAGGCTTTCGGAAAGGGTCGGTATCGCTGGTTTGACCTTATCAGCAAAGAGAGGAGAGGTGAAAAGGCAGCAGATGTAATAGCTATCCGGCCGAAAGATATAGGATCCCACCATGTCATACACCGATTCATCCGGTCTTGTAATTTTTGAAATATCGGCAAGTACTCCTAATTGCTCTTCGTTTTGAGCATGTATCCTTGATTGATATTGGAGAAAAAATGAATACCCAAAGATCCCGGCAAGAGAAAAAAGGATCAACAGACTCCAAAGAGAGGTCTGCGTTTGTTTTTGTATCCAGGTAAAACCAATTGTCAATGCGTACGCAATCGTGATGGAGGCAATTGCCGTTGGTATGATGAAGTACTGGACATAGGGTTTCGGGAAGAGTATCACAAAAAACGTTGCACCAACAAAAAGAAAAAGAAGAAACAGACCGATCCGGCGAAATGCTTTGATAAAAAGGAAAAAACTCGGGATAGTTACGATCCAAAGAACAGTGTTTACGACCCAAGGGAGACTTATACCGCCTTTTGTGACATAGATAAGCGGCCAGGGCGAAAGGGTCGCTAAGGGAGAAAATGTGTTGTTGCCGGCGTTACTTATGTATGCATGGGAGGTTATACCGGTTATGAAATCCGGGATAAGGGAATGCACGCTTAGATAAACAAATAACCCAATAAGCGGCAGAGACATCCCGACAGAAATCATAAAAAGCCGTATGAGGAGCGTTTTTTTATCCTGATTCCACAAAAGAAGAAATAAGACTGCAGGGAGAGCAAAGATAATTTTAAACATGATAAGGAAACTGAGGGAAAAGAAAAAGCCGCTCAAAAATAGTAATAAATGGGTCCTGCTCGCCTCGCTGAGTCGAAGCGGGTAGGCAGGCTGTCGCGCGCTGAGGTCGCATAAAAAATTTTTTCGGACTTCAGTTCCAAGCATTGTTTTCTCCATAGGCTTCCTTCTAAAGAGGAAGTGAAGCCGAAAAAAATTTTTAACGCTCCCCGCGCGCTTATTTTTATTTTCTTTGTGTGCGCTTGCCCTGAGCGTAGTCGAATGGTCACCCGTTTTATTATCAATGTTTACAAGCAACACCGTACTAATAAAAAAGAGGAGTACCATTACCATATCCGGACGGATTTCAATGGTTTTGTCAAACGTCATAGGAAATACGGTAAAAATAAGGACGGTGAGAAGTGCGGTGATCGTATTTTTCGTGATGCGCTTCACAAGTACAAAAAGGATCCCCAACGTCCCCAGATAGACCAGATACATGACGAGCCGTCCAACAAGCGCAACAATAGGCCCTTGGGGGAGAAGGTATAGAGGGGTAAGAAATTGCAAAAAAGAAGGAGCAATGATGAAAAAGAAATCTTTGTACGGAAGTTTACCCTGGGTCAAAAGATATGCCCAGTGGAGATAGGCAAACTCATCCGGGTCAAACTGGCGGTTTAAGCTTATCGAAAGTTTGAGAAGAAGGACAAAGCCCAAAAGAAAAAGCAAAACAACAGGAAAAATCAAAAGGGTTTTTTTCTTCATCCTTTTTGTTATATACCCTTCTTACTCGATCCGCCAGCCGGCGGATCAGTCTAGAAGGAGTTATACCCGTAGCGATTCTGATAGCGGAGGGTATACAATGGGTGTACGTATGAAACGTTTTGTGTGGGTGATCCTCATCCTTTTTTTTATCCTTTTTTCCCTTTCCCCCATGTTTTATGAATTTTCGCAAAAGGAAAAACTTTACGGCCGGTCTTTTGAACTCGTACACAATTACATCACCGATTACCATTTTTATCTTTCCCGGATCCGGGAGGGGATGGAAGGACGATGGACGGTGGTTGAACAGTACACAAGCGAGCCGCACGGAGGGTCGCTCATCCAGATTTTTTACCTTCTTTTAGGAAAACCGGTTGCATTTTTTTCTGATCCTCTTGTGGGTGCAACTTTCGCCTACCACACAGCTCGAGTTCTGCTGGGAGCTTTATTCCTTTATCTTCTTTCCCGTGCTGTGAGGCTCGTGTTCCCTTCTTTTTTGTGGCAGGTGTTGGCGTTTTTTATAGTTGTGACTGCAAGCACGGTTCCGATTATTGTCCCTGTTGGCGGAAGTGTACGGTTCGGCGGGTACATGTCGTGGTGGACGGTCATGGATAGTCTCCAGCGGATTACGTTTTTGCCGCACCTTTTACTTGGCCAGGCGGGGATTCTTTTTCTTTTGTGCGTGCCGTTTGAACATATTTTTCTAAAATTCATTATTGCTTTTTTGTTAGGGCTGGTATTTCCGCCGGGAGCTTTGTTTGTCATGGTCGTTTTTGGGGTTATGAGTGGTATAGAATTTCTTTTTGCACCCCGCGTTTTCATGAGATCTGCCCGGGAACGAACCGTTTGGTTTCAAACAAGACTTCTTTCCCGGATGGCCGTTATCACCGGGTGTATACCGGCGCTTCTTTATTACAGCCTCATATTGACCCAGCCTCCGTGGCGGCGGCTCGTTGAGTTTGACATCCTTCATCCGACGCTGTTTTCCCTTTTGGAATACGGATATGCGGTGGGGCCGGTTCTGGTATTTGGTACAATCGGGGGAGTTTTGAGCCTTGTCAAAAAAGAAAAAAACACGCTTGTTTTCGTTTCCTGGATCATCGCGTGGGCCGTACTTCTACTCGTTTTCCGCGTAGTACCTCAGCAGTCAGCGCTTCGCTTTACTGAAATGGCGCCGAACGTGCCACTGGGGATTTTGACGGCGTATTTGTTCTATTTTATGTTTAAGCGCGTTGAGGTTATGAGAAAACATGGTAAACAAAAGCGCGCTTCCGTCGGTAACGAAAATTTAGACGCGTCTTCAGTTCCAAACGCTTTATTTCCATCGGTGCCGTCCTTAAGAGGAAGTGAAGCCGCGCAAAATTTTGTTACCTCCGAGCGCGGGATTGCCATTCATTTTTTAAAAATAATCGCATTATCAGCGCCAATTCTCATTATTGCTGTTGGTCTCGGCGTCATGATTTCATCCTTTTTTTGGCAAAAGGATTTTGTTGACCAAAAAATACGTGCGGGGTGGCCGGCAATCTCCATGAACAACATCATGGTGTATCCGGTGACGGGATTTATTAGTGCTCTGTCTTTTATCGAAAAACAAACGCCGGTTGGGGCCATTATCCTTTCTGATTTGACTGCCGGAAATTACATTCCCCCGTATACCGGCCGCACGGTGTATATGGGTCATGACAATACCCTTCATAAAGAACAAAAAGTGGATCTCGTCCATCGGTTTTACCAAGGAGAGATGCGTCCCGCTGAGGCAGAGGTCTGGCTTTCTCAAAACCGCATCAGCAATGTGTTTTTCGGTCCGCAGGAAAAAGAATCGCAGAAGGATATCGCTTCTCTTTACCCGTTTTTGCACGAAGTGTATAGGAATATGGATGTTACCATATATGCCGTTTTCCCTGCCAAGCCAAACTAACCCATGACTCAATTGTTTTTTTCTTCCTACCTTCATCACCAAATGAGTGTGGTTGCACCGCAATTATCGGGTTGCCGTAGTGTGCTGGATTTTGGATGCGGGGACATGGCACTGGACCGTTTGCTTATATCTCAGAATACGTCCTTGAGGATAACCGGCGTTGATGTTCTTCGGTTTTTTGTTCCGAAAACAAAAGGGTTGCGCTTTCACCTCTATGATGGCGCTAGGTTGCCATTTCGTGACCGTTCCTTTGATGCCGTGTTTTCCTATCATGTGTTTCACCACACCCGGGACCCTTTTTTTGCATTGTCCGAATGCGCACGCGTTTGTAAACATCGGATGATCATTGTGGAACCGGTACTTCGATATTCTTTTGAAAAAATTGGATTTACCTTTTTGGATTACCTTACGAATATATGGAAAAAAGAACACGTGTCCATGCCATGCCGTGTCCGCACACTTTCGTGGTGGAGAAGGAAGTTTGAGACACTGAACCTTTCATGCTCAGAGATGCGGTCTGTGGGCGTGTTGCCAAAATTTTTTCCGATCGGAGAAACAAAATTATTTGTCCTTAACAAACGCGTATCATGACTTACACATTGTCATCGCGAGAACCCTCCGACTCGGAGGGAACGAAGCGATCTTTATCATAGAGATTGCTTCTCCGGCAAAGCCGGATCGCAATGACAGGATTGGTTTAACTGTCCTGCATAAGTACTGAAGTATGAAAAAATGTAACTCCTGTAACGGGACATCATTTGAACGTATTAAAATACAAGAAAATGGGTGGCGGATCGGGCGCTGTAGGAAATGTGAACTGGTGCAGGTTGTGCCACAGCCTTCGCAAAAAGAAATCCGACTTTTGTACCGAAACGACTGGGAGCACTTTCTGCCTTACCAGAGCCAAACAGATGCGCACAGAACGTATTTTCAAACGCTTTTTTCTTTTGTTGTACGATCACGTTCTTTAGAGAGATTGCCTCGGGTTTTAGATGTGGGTTCGGCAACCGGCGTCTTTTTGTCGCTTTTGAAAAAAAAGGGAATACAGGGAGTTGGCGTTGACGTATCCCGTGATGCTGTTTCCTATTGCCGGAAAAATGGGTTAGAGGCCTATGAGGGCACGCTTTTTGAGGTAGTTAAAAAGAAAAAATGGCAGGGTGTTTTTGATGCGGTTTTTGCCTGTCAGGTGATTGAGCATGAAAGGGATCCTCTCACATTTCTCAAAACCGTGAAGAGCATTGTAAAATCAAACGGGAT
>Ga0315273_10005889_pt1 | contig 15208 bp, 13 predicted proteins | sample YL17G02_0_MG_FD_205753 | JGI IMG/M metagenome (GOLD analysis project Ga0315273, IMG submission 205753) | Sediment microbial communities from Yellowstone Lake, YNP, Wyoming, USA - YL17G02_0 | ecosystem: Environmental > Aquatic > Freshwater > Lake > Sediment | place: USA: Wyoming | collected...
TGCTGCTCGTGGAGACGACGGACCTCACTTCTCCCCCAAAAGAAGTGATCCGCCGGTATAAGGAGTTGGCCGAGATCGAGCGCGGGTGGCGTGCACTGAAAAGTTCCCTGCTGCTGCGGTCGGTCCCCCACTGGACGGAGCGGCGGATCCGGGCGTATGTGTTTCTCTGCATCCTGGCACTGCAGATCGAACGATGGATGAGAAAATCTCGCCGATCGGTGTCGCCACAAATGGCCGTAGACCTGTTGCGGCGGATCAAGGCGGTCACGGTGACCTCCCCGGGGGAAGTTTCCTGGTGACGACGATCATCACGGCGGTGCAGAAGGATCTGCTCAAGCGATTGGGCGTCCCCCGTTGTCCGGGGTACTTCCGGAATCGTGTAACGTATAGAATTCGGGATTATTGATGTTCAGCTCCAATGAAATCAACGAGTTGGCTCATCGAGGTGTCGAAGTTCGGGAGGCAACGCTCTCTCTTTAACTTCTTTCTTGTAACACAAGCTCACCTGCCGTTATGGAGTCCAAGTGGATAGCCGTCAAGTGCAGCGCCTTGTTGGGCAGACTTTAATTCATCTGCCGTCTTTTTGCTATTACAGCAAACGTATTTTTCATACCTAACACAGTACCTATGGGCTGAAAAAGACGACTCTGAGTGCTGAAATAAGAAACGATAACACAATTAAAATCATGCTCTCTAAGCAATCCATCAATGGCGTTTTGGTCAATACCATTTCTTGTTAAATGGTATTCGGCATTGTCGTGTACCGAATCCTCAAGATAGATTCCACGAGCACGTCGTAACCGTCGCTTTAGCCCATCTATTACATCACCCTTAAAAACACGCCATGAGAAGTAAGCCAACTTTCCAAACAGCATATTGAATTTTCCAACGGTGTCATATCGAAGTGGGTCTTGGAAGGAGAAGAATTGACCAAAAGGACTTAAGGCTGTTATCGCTTCTCTAATCATTCCCATGTAATCTGGTACATGATGCAAAAATGAGTTAACAACAATAATATCGAACTTCTCACTTTTGTCTCTTAGTGTTTTATTTATGTCTTCACACCGTACTTCCAACATATCGCCAAAATGTTCACATTTGGTCCGTAGTGCGTCAAGTTGATTGTTAGAGATATCAATTGCCACCACTTTTGCACCAAGTTCCAGGAATGGTAGAGTCACTGACCCTTCGCCAGCACCCAGATCCAAGACCTTGGGGATTTTTGTATACTGTTTAGCACAATCGAAAACCTGCACAACCAACTTGCCGTAAAGTGTTCTTAATGAGGCGTGTTTGATATGTGGCGCTCCTTCGATGTATGTTTTGGTGGCTTCTGCGCCGTAAGCCGATATATTGGCTAATGCTGCTATTCGATTGACTCTTTTGTCCATCTTTACCTCTTTTCAATGCCGCCCAACTAGAATTATACACAGCATCTTAATTGATTGCGCATAATCTACGGAGGGTGTCAATGCTATCCCGCCACACATCAAATTGTTTTTCCACGACCGACTCGATGTCTATGAGAGATTGAAAGTAACGAATATTAAGACAGTTTCAGCGCGTCAACTTCCAGACCCGTTCGAGGTAGGTCGATGTGGTTTCGAAGAAAATAAGATCCACTTCGAGGTTGAGCAAGGCGGCCGTGGAGAAGAAGACTTCCTTCTTGATCGACTCGTCGTTCTCCAGAAAAACATCCATGGCGCGGTAGAGGTTCTGCAGCGTGGGAGATTTATGGAGTTGAATGTGCCCATCACTGTCGAACCCGCGCGTCAATGGCGAGGAGAATATCAGTCATCCTGTTCCGATGAAATTAACAAGTTAGCATTCTGTCAGCAGCGACCGGATATTCTCCTTAACAAATTTCTAGGTTTATGAGTCATATCCTGAAACTTCATAATAATATATTCTTTGTATTTTAATAAATTGAACGGCACGAATAAATATAGGAACATCACTAATAACCTGGAAAATCTTTTAAATCGAGTTGATCGTTCACCATAGACACTTTCAAGAACGAAGAGATTACAGTCTATAGCGGCAACCAACGACTGGAATGTCATTTCTATACCAAGTATACGGGCTACTGACCGCATCAGACTCATCTCTGTTAAATTCTGGCAGGATTTATCCCAGCGACGAAGATAATGTTTTTCTTGGGCCGAAAAACTGACCACTGATCTATAAATAATCGACAGCGGTGCAATATTTTTGTTCGATACCCATTCTTTATCTATAAAAGATACTTTACCACAATTCAGGATCGCGTTTTGCCAAATGCAATCCAATGCATCTCCCTGGAAAGTACCATCCTGTAACGCAAAGGCTGAAATCCCTTCCCACCAAGCAACAACAGGAACTCGAAGCCGTTCTTCTAACGAAAGATTGACTCCACTTCTTAACATTGCGCGAGCAATTGTTGTATGAATGGAAACACCATCAGTCCACAGGAATTCATCTAATACATGATTCAAAGTTGGATTATTTTTGGCCATTTCACTGCATTTAAAATAATTTTTTGTCGTTCGAATAGCACCGTTATTTTGCTTCGAAATCGTAGTCCTGACCATTAGATCAGAATTTCTATTAATTGCGTAAATGTCGCCCATCCATCCATCCCGAAGCAGGGATATTTTTTCGTGGCCGACAATCATGAAATAAGAATTCGCGAATATTTTTATCAACTGGTTTTTTTGAAACTCGTGCCAGACAAGTCTTTCATGCATGCGCGGCTCTTCGTGCGAACCAAAATTATGACTCGTGGTGGTTGCAAAAAGATCTGCACAATTCACCTCCTCCAAAAGTTCGGCCCGTATAAGCGCGGTTGGAAGCTTATAGTCCGGCAATGGAAGAAAAGTTTCCACAAAAGCATAGTGCTCTCTTAACATCCCATAAAGTTCAACATACCCAAAGGTAGTTGGACCGTTTGGAAATCTGGCATAACCTTCGAGTCCATCATACATAATATTCGTATGCTCTTCTTTGCCACTAGAAAAATACCTTAATCCAAACTTATTCTCAATGGCCACAATAAGATTTCCTGTCGGCTTCAGCAAAGATGTCAACAATCTTATTAACTCTTTTGCAGGTTGATCATGGTTTATAAATAAAGGAGCATATTCCAGCACACCATTGCAGATTACAAAATCAAATTCTCCATCAAAAATCACATCCTCAAATGAAGCACAAAGTACAGAAACAGAGTCAAGGTCGCGAGTTCGTGCCCTCGTTATATTTGCGCGACGTGGACTACCCTCAAGCGCCACCACATTGGCAACCCTTTCACCAAGAAACCGAGTAATGGCACCGCATCCACACCCTACCTCTAACACCGACGCACTTGACGGCAACGATAGTGAATTATAGGCAATTGAACGCGTGCGGGACAAATGATATAGACTGGGCCAATCCTTAATTTTCTCCTCTAACTCCCGAGAGTTACTGGAGATATCTTCGGCGTTATTTATTACATTAAGGATATAGTTTTCAATATCCTCACCATCACTAAAATTAAACGAGCGCTGTTCTTTAATATAGTAAACTCCTTCCTTATTTTCCAACTCATTCTTAACTAAATCATTTAGTTTCACAAAATACCTTTTTATTAAATTACTTGCTTAAAGAACATATTTTATCAACCAAGATTAACCAAAAGATAATAAATTACTGTTTCAATCAATATTTTCTAAGCTTGATAATCATGGTTACACTTGTTGATATGGGTAAATTCCTAACGATATATTCTTCAAAATATTTAACAAAATTCATCACCTTATCATCTTTAATTGCTTCGATAAAATATTTCGTAAATTCATCAACCTGTTTCTTTGTTAAATTGCAACCAAACATCGAATTAGACGTAAAGAAATTATAGGGATACAATGCCTCGACTTTCAGTCCAAAATTGTTAGCAACATCTTCTATTTGTTTTTCATTGGCAAATGGAGCATAGTTTACAGCAAAATAATTACTCGTAACTTCTGCGTTTTTTCTATTGTTTTTTAAGAAATCCGTATTGTCACTACTTAAAAAATTAAACATAATAACTCCTCCATTTTTACAAAGGCGAGCTTGTTCTTTAAGTAATTTCTTCCAATCTGGAAAATGGAGCATAAAATCCATGGAGACAACTGCATCAAACTTTCCATCTTCAATGGGAATCACATTGGCAGGGGATTCCAATATTTCTATATTTCTTTTTCCCTTATTATTATCTATGTAACTCAGCATTTCCTTGCTTATATCACAAGACAAAACTCGACACCCATTATCCGCCAATAAAAAAGATAATCTTCCGGTGCCAGCCCCTACATCCAAAACATAAGAATCTTTCTTTATATTATCAATAAAGATATTTGCCGTTACATTATAAAAAAACACATGCTCCACTTCTTTATGATAAAATTTAGCCATTTTTTTTGATTTCCAAGCGTTATTTTTAAAATATATTATGTCTGAGTCCGATTTAAATTTTGGTTCTGATTGTTTCAGCAAGTATTTCCTAAGTATATTTTTAATCATGTTGGGCGTGTTTCAATTTATTAGAATAACCGATAACGTGTTGTAACATACTTCCCTCACAAACGCATATGTAATTAGCAAAAGTGGATAGGAGATTATTTAAAATCGTTTGTAGGTTTTGATTCACTAATCACATCTCGTAGGGCAGCTTCAACGCAATCAAGAATATTGTCCGGCTGGTAGCAATAGTTCGCCTTGAAACGCATTAAGACTTCCTTTACTTCTGTACTATTCCACCATCTCTCGACGTCATTCCAAATCTTATTAACATGGGCGGCGGCGGATTCTGAGGTTTCGTGGAAGATGCCTACTCGTTTGAGTTCCTCAAAATAGGGGACAGCAGAGTCACGGACTGGCGATGTTTTCATGTCCCAAAAAACTATAACTGGTACATTTGCGGCCATAAATTCCAGATATCCAGTTCCGCCATTATATGTGTAGATAACAAGTCTCGATTGAACGACAAGTTTTGCAATTTGATCCAAACCATCGTTTAGTTGAACCTTTGGCATACAATTTCGCCAACGCATATCCTCACTGAAATAATCTTCCGATGACCGGTCAACCTTGCGACCCACTGACGAAAAAGCTTTTGCCAATGGATAAAGTCTTACAATTAACGAATTGTTACGAATATTATTCGGCAGGAGTCCTGCAAACTCTATGCATCTATCAATATCCGCTAATAGTTGTGGCAACCCTACACCCGAATCTAAACGAAATATATATGGTGGCCATAAGCCTCGTACCAGTAATAAGCGATTTTTCTTGGCACCTTTTTTTCCTTTATATTTATTAACTTGTTTTAAGATCCCTACTGGTAAAAGATTGGAAGAACCTTCCTCGGTCCAACCCCAAGTTAAAAAACAATCTGCTATTTTTCTTTCATGCTTTTCTGCCCACTGGAACTTTAGCAAACCAAACCCCCCATGCTGGCCATATACTAACTTTGCGCCTTTTTCTATATGACAAGCTGAATATGCCATAGAAACAGTGTCTTGCCAAAGAGCATTCGAGGTAAATATGAGATGCGGCGATTTTGGCCAAGGCAAGCTTAGCGTTTGTTCTGTTAATCTCTGATATCCTTCTAAATATGTAGTAGGTATTTGCATAGGAATCAAGGTTGCCAAGCATTTTTCAAACGCGCTTTTTTCGGGAAGGTCACAAACCCAATTGCGTTTCTTCAAATCGACGTCACAAACCACTGGTGGTATTGTTGCCCACAAGTGTGGCGCCTGGTTAAATCGTAGATGAAGCTTCAATTCATCAAAGCCCGACAAATAAGTAGCGATTAAAAAGAACTCTTCATTTTTTGCAAAATATTCAGCAAGTATGCTATAGGCTGCAAATATCTTTCTTTTTAGACTGAACTCTTTCCTGTCTGAGTTTGCTCTTTGGACACTTTCGAAATGCCCTTGGGTGACTTTTTTCACACACTGCACTGCTGTGAAATTTTCGATAATAAATGCATAGATGGCATGGTTCCACTCATGACTGACCATCAATTCGGAAAAAAAGTGCTCCATGCTATTAGGAGTTATCGATCCTTTCTGTCCGGTCAATATTGTAGTTTCAGTAACCGCATAACTATTCACAGCCCGATGAATAGACTCCCATCGCTCAAATAGTATATGTATAAAATAGGCAAGCCATGGCCCAACGAGTATTCTCCAATAGCGTAAACTATGATCAACACCATGAATTTCATTTAAATTATTTGCCAAATGACGTAGGACACGTTCATAAAGTTCGCATAGGTATTCATAATCGTTTTCTAATTTAATCCGATCATTCCAATGAAACGAAACAACCTTGGCGTCAAGATTTTTCCATACATGTTGACGACTATACATCCGGCACCATTCCCCAAGGAAAAGAACTGGCGCATCAAAAATCCATGATTCCTCAAGGGCCGTTGTGATCAAGACACGCGGTGTTTCAGTCATCAACTTTGCACCATATGAAAGCGACCAATGTTTCTCTGGTTTAAAAAAAATCGTTAATTTTGATTATTTTTGCTTATTTGCATGTAGAACATCAAGACTTTTTATTAACAACTAATTCACTGGTCTATGAGTTATTTTGTTTAATAGCAATCGTGTAATTGACGATATGTCCTCCCTGTCAAGGCCAAATAATAGGGGCTTAAAACAGAGCAACCCTAATACCATGGAGGAGTAGAGCATACCAGAAAGAAGAAATTTGATGATAATCTTATTTTGAAGCATAGATACTTTATCGATGACAATCATGACGAAAGCAGAAAATGCCAGGAAGAGAAAAACACTAAGGATCTGATGTCCGATATAACGCCAGAAATTAAGTTTTAAAAATCGACAATTAAAGTAGAGATGCACATTCACACCGAGACATTGCACAATCACCATCTTGATTGCCAATCCGGTTGCACCGGCATTTAAACCCATTTTGTTTTCAGGAGCAATCAAAAAATAGCCTATAGGGATACCTAATAGCATAAAGATAATACCAATTTTGCTATATAGTTCTGTCCGTCCTGAAGCCAGGAACACAGCCCCACTTAACATGCCATACGTTTGATGGATTTGAGAAAAAGCCATGATAGCTATCGCCGAAGAGGCGTCGTGAAATTTCGCCCCTCCAAACATATAGGCCACGGACTCCGCCTGTATAGCAATAAAGCATGAAAAAAAAGCCACAATTCCATAAAAAAGCGGCAGGTAACGTCTAAACAGACGAGCCATCTGTGTCAGATCATTTTTTGTATATGCGATTGAAAACTCTCTTATTATCAGAGAGACTATTGAACTTGTAAAGAGAAAGCAAACAGCACCGATTTGATAGGAAAGCCCATAGAATCCCTGCTGCACCCCTCCACCGAAAACCTGCAAGAACCAGCGGTCCAGAACACCAACAATCAGTGCCACTAAAGCATAAACGAACAAGGGTTTACCATAATGATAAAATTCTTTAGTATAGGAAAATATACTATTTATCGACAATTTCCAATCTTGATCAAATGAATGCATTTTAAGAATTTGTATGATTAACACGATAAGAAATAATATTACAATGAAGTTATAATAAAACAAATTTTCCAGATCCAAACGTTTATAGAAAAATAGAAAATATATTAGAATAAATCCAATAATTTTCTGAGTAATTTTGGCCTTCTCTACTTGAACGGTCAAGCCATAGGCATCGCCCATATTATTAGCTATTTGTAAAAACCAGTTTAGTATCGCAAATAAAATAGCTAAATATACAAAGAATATCGATTGATCTGGCCATAGGATCGAATTGAATGACGCTATCTGTGATAATCCAACAAAGGAAAATACCATCACTGATACTATAAGTGAAAAAGTTATATAAAACGAGACAAGACCAAACTCCTTCTGCCGTTGGGAAATTTTTGTATAAAACCCGTTGGATGTACCCATATCGAAAAAACCGACGATTTGTGTAGAAATGTTGGTTAAATAGCTAAAATCACCATATAATTTCGGTCCAAGACTACGGGGAATTATGCTCTGTGTTATCAGGCTGATTATAAAACCAATAATATTTGCGAACAGCTTAACAAAATATCTTTTTTTCAGAGAATCAACTTTCCCATCTTGAATTGCCATTAAATATTACTCCATTACATGTAAATATCAAAGGTAATAATTTATACTGCTATTCCTTTTTTTATCTTCTTAATTACATATTCAATTTCTTCATTGGAAAGCTTCGGAAACAATGGAATTGAAATGGCACGTGTATAATATTTTTCCGCCATTGGACATAATCCTCGGTTATAACCTAAGGTCCTATAGTAAGGATGAAAATAAACTGGAATATAATGGACATTAACTCCAACGTTTGTCTTCGCAATCAACCAATTGAAAATATTATTACGGTTCTCAACAAGGATAACATATAAATGCCTTGAAGAATCAAAGCCTTCCTTTTCTTTTAAAAAATCTATTTGCTCAATTTTCGAGAACGCATTATCATACGTATTTGAAATTTCTTTTCTTCTATCAATATATTTATCTATTTTGTTCAACTGACTTATACCAAGGGCGCACTGTATATCCGTTAATCGGTAATTGAATCCCAACTTATGCATCTCGTAATACCAGGGGCCCTCGGTTTCTTTCAGATATTTTACACTTCTCGTAATTCCATGGGATCTGAAAAACACCAATTTTTCATATATATCGTGATCATTCGTTAAAACCATCCCCCCTTCTCCGGTCGTTATCTGTTTTACCGCGTGAAAACTTAATATTGTCATCTCTGAATGGAAACATGAACCAACCTTGATCCAATCCTGGCTGTTTTTTAACCTGTATTTTGCCCCAATCGCATGAGCAGCGTCTTCAATGATTTTCAAATTATTCTCTTTGGCAATTTTGTTGATTTCTTCCATATCGGCTGGTTGACCGGCAAAATGGACAGGAATTATTGCTTTGGTTTTTTTCGTGACTTTCTTTCTTACATCAACCGGATCAATAAGGGCTGTGCTCGGTTCGACATCAGCAAACACGGGCTTTCCACCACAATAGAGGACACAATTGGCAGAGGCAGCGAACGTATTCGCCGAAGTTACGACTTCGTCTCCCGCAGATACACCGGCCGCAAGGCAGGCGATATGCAGCGCAGAGGTCCCGCTGTTTACGGCAACGGCGTATTTTGCCCCACAATACTTGGCAATATCTTTTTCGAATTTCTCGACCAGCGGTCCCTGGGTGAGATTTGACGATCTCAGCGCTTCTACCATGGCAACGATATCATCTTCCTCAATCCACTGGGTTGCATAAGGTATTTGCCGCATTATATCCCCAATCGTTTACGAACTAGAGTACTTAGTCGAAATTTCGGTATGCAGCGCTTTTGTTTTTGGGCTCTCCTGAGGATTCCTTTTTAATCAATAAGGTCCCAACGAACCGCCGTGCCCTTTGGAATATCTTTTATTACTGTCTTGCCAAGAAGGACATCGAAGTGCTTTGGCGGAAGGCCATACCCAGGCCTCACCATACGTAAATTATCTCTGGTAAGTACATCTCCGGCCTTCATGTCTTTAGCGATGTAAAGAGAGCGCCGAAATTTCATCGAAGGCTTTTCTGCATCCGTTGGGCCGTAACTGATACTTCCCAGCGCTTGCCATGCACGCTCGGTTTCGACCACCAACGATCTCATTTCATCCGGCTCCAATGAAAAAGTGGAGTCCACTCCACCGTCTGATCGACGCAGCGTGAAGTGTTTCTCGATGATTGTCGCCCCCAATGCAACGGCGGCCACCGCAACACCAATCCCCCGGGTGTGGTCGGAAAGACCTACTTGAACACTGAACTTCTCGCGTATATGTGGGATCGTCAGAATGTTGGTATTCTCCGGAGTCGCGGGATAGTTGCTGGTGCACTTGAGCAATACCAGATCGTTACAGCCAGTCTCACGCGCAGCGCGCACGGACTCGTCCAGTTCCGCCAACGTAGCCATGCCGGTTGAAATGATCATGGGCTTTCCGGTTGCGGCCACCCTTCGGATAAGCGGGAGATCGGTGTTCTCAAATGAGGCGATCTTGTAGGCGGGACAACTTAGCGATTCGAGGAAGTCCACGGCCGATTCGTCAAAGGGTGTGCTGAAGCAGATAAGCCCCAGTTCCTTGGCCAGGTCGAAGATCGGCCGGTGCCACTCCCACGGGGTATGGGCCTCCTGGTAGAGCTTGTAAAGAGACATGCCCTTCCAGAGGCTCGATTCATCGAAGATGAAAAACTCCCCCTCATCGAGGTCGAGGGTCATTGTATCCGCGGTATAGGTCTGAAGCTTCAGTGCATGGGCACCGCAGGCGGCCGCCGCTTCCACGATCTCCAGCGCCCGATTGAGGGACTGGTTGTGGTTGCCGGACATTTCAGCGACGACAAAGGGTGGGTGGGAAGCCCCGATCATCCGGCCGCTGATCGTAATCTGTTTCATGCTTGCTCTGTCCGTAAAAAGAATTTACGCTCCAATTCCGGTTTGAGCTTGGTCCACTGCTCCGTAAAAAGCGCGAATGCGAAGATGTCCTCGTAATTGTCGTTTTTCCGGACGTGACGGCGAAAATGTCCTTCGCGTGAAAAACCAAGTTTTTCGTGGAAGGAGATGCTCGCCTGATTGAAGGCAAAGGATTCGCCGATCACTTTGCGGATATTCAGCTTTTCGAAGAGGTACTCGAGGCCGAGAAAGCCCATGATCGTTCCGCATCCTCGCGGCGCGTCGGTTTCGCCGAGGTAAAAACCCCAATGGCACGTATTGTTCACGCGATCCACCCGGTTTACGTTCACGATGCCGACAGCTTTCCCCGAAATCTCGAAGATGAGAGAGAGAGCCAGTCGTTCGCTCTGAAGGCGCTCAAACCATCGGAGGTGTTCTTCCCAGGTGATCATATGATCCGTGTACATGCTGGAGCGTATCCGCTCTGAGTTACGCCAAACAAGGATGAGTTCGAGATCTCTCTCCTCAACGGGCCTAAGCGTGCAATCCTTACGAGTCAACATAAGGGCGTGTCAACATATCGGAGATAGATTCAACGCTTGATGGGGCGTCCGGGCCACCCATAATGGCCAAGGAGCGCTCGCTCATCGCGTTCAAGTAATCCGGGGAAACCAACGCCATCCGTAACGCCTCGGCAAGGCCCGTGCTCGTGACGTCGGCATGCCAGCCGATATTCCTCACTGCCCCTGCGGCCGACATCGCTTCGGCAACTTCACGTTGATTGTCTGCCAAGACCAGAACGATGGAGGGAAGCCCAAGGAAGCAACGCTCCCACGTAGTTGTCCCGCCCGCCCCGATCGCCAGATCCGCCGCGGCCATGAACTCTGCCATGTTCTCGACCTGGAGATGAAAATCGGTATTCGGCATCCCTTGGCAAATCTCCCGGATCTTATCCCCTTTGGGGTTTGAGACCCCGACGACCACATCGACTGTGATATCGGAGCGATTCATCCAACGGATCGCCTCGAGGGCTTTGGCCGTTTCGTTTGAAAGGTCGCTCCCGCCGAAAAAGATAAAAATCCTCCGCACCCGGCCATCGCGGTGCCGCAAGGTCTTGCGCGCCGCGGCAAACTCGGGGCGTAACAGCGCGTAGCGGGGGCCGAGCAACCTTTCGCATCGATCCGGAACCAGCCCATCGTACCTGCGCTCCAACCCCTCGTAATGATTCTGGTCGAGCAGCAAGTCGCAATCGTGGGGGCGGTCGGCCAGATCATCAATGATCATGATTTTCTCCGTGAAGGGCCGCATCTGTCCTTCCCACCGCATATCCAGAGCATAGTGATCCACTATTAGCCAGGAAAGCTTAGGCATTCCAGCCAGAACCACAAGGGTGTTCTTTGCGTCAATTTTCCAATCGATGCCGGACCAGTGGGGATGCAAAGAGGACGATATTCCTTTATCCCCCGACATTTGGGGTGGCAAGTGGTGGACAATATATCCATTGTTTTCAATAAGTTTATTAAGATCCCCGGGAAGTTCGACACAGATGAAAAAAACTGAAGCACCCCTTTGGCGTAAAGCATCCGCCAAGGTCAAGCAACGGAACAAGTGGCCTGTGCCAAGTGTAAACGAAGAATCCGTACGGAAGGCAATTCGGCACGTCATCCGAGAACCTATTCAGTAAGGATTGACTGGATGTTCACGTTCCGTACGGCAATCCGATGGGTGGAGAGGAACTTCTTGGCTTCCATGGGCGTTTGCTGGGTAAAGTGAAAGATGCTGGCCGCCGCCACGGCGGAACAATTCGCGACAGATATCGCTTCGTACATATCCTGATAACTGCCGGCTCCCCCGGAAGCGATCACGGGAATACCCGCGTTTCGGGTTACCTTTTTTATAAGATGCAAGTCGTAACCTTGCATGGTCCCGTCCCGTTCGACGGAAGTGAGGAGGATCTCCCCGGCCCCCAGTCGCTCCACTTCTCCTGCCCAGGAATCCACGGGTTTCCCGGTGGGGCGGGTCCCGCAATGGGAAAAGCATTCATACTCTCCGCCGGCCGTTTTTCGTGCATCGATGCTCACGACGATGCACTGGGAACCGAATTTATCCGCGGCTTCCCGGATAAGGCGGGGATTGTCATACGCGGCGCTGTTGATCGAGACTTTATCCGCACCCGCCCGTAGCAAGTTCTTGATGTCTTCCAGATTGCGGACTCCACCGCCGACCGTTAAAGGAACGAAGCATTCCGCCGAGAATTCGTTGATCGATTCGTAGTCGGGAACCCGCCCTTCGAACGTTGCCGTGATATCCAGGACGATCAATTCATCCACCTGACGGGTATTGTAGACTTTAATCGCCGGCATCACGGTGCCAACCCGGCGCCAACTGTCGAACCCGACCCCTTTCACCAAGCCGAATTCTTTCCATAGCAGCGTCGGGATGACTCTAACTTTTAACACGGGATAAAGGAGTCCCCTACAGGTTCAGGAAGTTATCCAAAACATGAAAGCCGGGCCGCCCGCTTTTTTCCGGATGGAACTGCACCCCGAATATATTCCCCGTTCCAACCGCGGATACGAATCTTCCGCAGTATGGAGTGGTGGCAATGACATGGTCTTTGTATTTCGGAATGAGGTGATAGCTGTGTACGAAATAAAAATCGGAACCGTCCGGGATGCCATTGAACAGGGACGACTTTCCCGAGGGATAAATCTCGTTCCACCCGACGTGCGGAATCTTTTCCGCGTGGCTGTGGGGCTCAAGTCGCCGGACCTCGCCGGGCAAAAGGCCAAGACCGGGGATATCTCCCCCTTCATGACCCCGATCGGCCAACAACTGCATCCCGAGACAAATCCCCAATAAAGGAATCTTTTCCTCCTTTGCCGCCTCCTGAAGAGCCGTTACCCACCCTCCCTTCCGCAGGTTGACCATTCCGTCCGCGAAGGAGCCCACCCCCGGAAGGACAACCCGACTTGCAGTCCTCAGCGCCTTTGGATCATCGGAAACCCGGACCGTAGCACCGCACTCTTCCAGAGACCTCCGGATCGAGCCAAGGTTACTCAGGCCGTAGTCGACGATCACGACGGACAAGAAGCATTTTCCTTCCGGATTTCCGGATATTTTATCTTGGTGAGGTTCCCGTACCTGTCCTTGATCAGGTTCCCCCGCGCATCCTTCAAGAACAGTTTCTTGTTCGTAAAGCGGTCGCAAATGGCGTTGAATTCGTCTATGCCGAGGCCCAGCGGCTCCAGGATCTTTTCGATGGGCTTGCCCAGGTATGTCCACGGAAATTTACCATCATGGCGACGAACCAGTTCGATTCCATCCTGACGGGTGATCCGACCGCGACGGATATGAAGGCAGGCGATGTCGGTCGCGCGGCCAAAACCGAATTTCAGAAATTTGAAATAGTCATGGATCCCTGTTTGATGATTGTCGAGGTTTTCGTAATTCACGATGGACCCTTCCACCGTGGTGTGAAGGGTGGAAAAACCGTGAGCTTGCGAAATCAGCGCGTTGGAATATCCATCCCAAGGGATATAGTAACCGAGAAAGATTCCGCTCACCCCAACCCGCTTCAGTTCCTCGTCCGTCGGGTAGGTATAGGGGATGAGGTGCCTCTCGTCGATTCCTTCCAGTCCGATCAAATCGGAAACCCTCAACCCCAGGAGCCCCCCGAATTCCTCAAGCCAGCGCCGGTTCAAGATATTGTTCTCGCTGGCTGCCCCCGGTCCTCCGTATTCGTTCTGTGAATTTTCACCCCAAACGATCATAGGAACTTCGAATTCCACCGCCGCCCGAACCGGGATGGTAAATATCCCCACATGTTCCGGCCATGAGATATCGCCGACCTGAGTCAGGCCGACCCGGTTCAGCTTGCTTCGGACCCTTTTATTCGGGGAAAATTCAATGTAATCCACTCCAAGATTCTTGATGTTTTCGATATTTCTGCGCCCGATGTCCGAAAGATCGCACGTTGTCGCGGTCACGCAGAGTGGGTTTTGTCCAAACTGCAGCATCCGCACGACCTGGTAGGTGCTGTCTTTCCCTCCGCTGACCGGAATTATGCAATCCCACCGCTTGCCATCCTTGGACCGATATTTTTCAAGAACACGAATGAGTTCCTGCCTGCGGGATTCCCAGTCGATCTCTTTTCTTTTTTCGTAGGAACGACAGGCATTACAGATGCCATCCTCGCCTATGTGGAGATCAGGCTTGGTATTCGGCATTACGCATTTGTTACAGTAATCCATCTATTTCTCTCCCTTGGAATCGAATGTCATCTAGTTGTTTTTTCGAGTAAAAACCAGGTGATATCATCTTGAGGGAATTGCGGATCCCCGTGATAAACAAAACCGTAATCAATCAACCGTAAATCGGGATATGTCTTTTTCAGTTCACCCGCAAAATCCCTCTTGAACAATCGGTCCGCGTGACCACGATAAATAATCTCTACAGGGGTCGGATTATAATATTCCGCCAAACAAATATACCGACTGCTGGTTTGATATAACAACCTGTAAACAGAAGGCAGGACGCTTGGGTTCAGATGGATCAACACTCCCTTAATGAGAATAAAATCGCGCACATAATCCGGGGAGAAGTCGAGAACCGATTGATGATAGACCTTCACGTAACCTAACTTCTCCAACTCTTCAACTGCCTTCCGGTTGATTTCAACCGCCGATAGTTCCACGGATGGGAGAAGATGCTTGATCGCTCGCAAGTTCAAACCGATATTTGC
>Ga0315273_10005890_pt1 | contig 15203 bp, 10 predicted proteins | sample YL17G02_0_MG_FD_205753 | JGI IMG/M metagenome (GOLD analysis project Ga0315273, IMG submission 205753) | Sediment microbial communities from Yellowstone Lake, YNP, Wyoming, USA - YL17G02_0 | ecosystem: Environmental > Aquatic > Freshwater > Lake > Sediment | place: USA: Wyoming | collected...
AAGGAATCGCTGACTCACCCAAGCATCCAAAGCTACCTCAGTGGGAGTACGAGGAAGGGTTTCGCCTCGCCTGTCTCACTTCGATTCAAAATGACCTCGATGTCGAAATCCCGATCGAGTCCCAGGTAGACCGATCCGTTCTGAAACTTAAAGGCGATCGGGCCATCCACAAATACCTCCTCTCCCCTCAGGACATCTATCAGCTGGTCAAGGGATGGGAGGTCGACCCTGCCGTTTTCAAAAGGACCGTTCAACTCGATCCCCCTACCCTCGAGGATAACGTCAGTGACTTGACCCGCCTGACCATGGCTCTCGCACGCCAGTATGGTATCGAACGAATCTCCACTGATTTTCGGGCCCTCATGAAGTTGAGCCGGATCCTTCGAGAATCGGATTGGAAAGTCACCACCACCCTGGTTTTGACCAAGAAAGGATATAAACTCATCAATGTCGAAGCCGGAGATACGACGCGCCAGAATTATTCGATCGTACTGGACATCGGGACGACGACGATCTTTGGCCAGTTGCTCAATCTGAATGAGTGTGTCGTTTTTGCGTGTCCGGACGGTCGCTGTGATGGGACGACCCTCTTCGCCCTGGCCGAGGCCTCAGATTATAATGGCCAGATCAGTTATGGGGAGGACGTCATCACCCGGATCGTCTATTCGCAAAGGGCCGGGGGGCTGAAGAAATTGCAGGAGGTCGTCGTCACAACCCTTAATCGCATCATCGAAGAATTGCTCACCATGAGCCAGATCGATCGGTCGCTCATCTCCCACCTCGTCATCGCTGGAAATACAACGATGACACAACTCCTCTTGAGCCTCGATCCGAAATACATCCGTGAAGAACCGTATGTCCCCACGGCCAACTTCATCCCGCCTGTGCGGGCCATCCATTTAGGAATCAACGTGGGAGATCATGTCCATGCTTATGTCTTTCCACTGGTAGCCAGTTATGTGGGAGGCGATATTGTGGCCGGAATCCTCGGCTCTGGCATTTTTCAGAGGGAAACGCTCACCCTCTACATGGATATCGGCACCAACGGAGAGATCGTCCTTGGGAACAAGGACTGGCTCGCCAGCGTCTCCTGTTCTGCAGGGCCCGCTTTCGAAGGTGCCGGGATCCGGTTCGGGATGAGGGCTACGCGCGGCGCCATTGAGGAAGTCAGCATCCACCCTCACACCTTGGAGCCGATGATCTTGACGATCGGCAGGGTGAAGCCGATCGGGATCTGCGGCTCTGGTCTGATCGATGCGGTGGCGGAGCTTCTCGCGACCGGGATGATTGATCCGAATGGAAAGTTCCGAAGGGATCTCCCCACGGACCGGATTCGGAGAGGGCCAGATGGTTATGAATACGTCCTTGTCCGAAAAGGCGAGACGGTAATCCAGGAGGATATCGTCCTCACGGAGATCGATATCGAAAACCTGATTCGCACCAAAGCCTCGATCTATGCGGGCTGCAAGGTCCTTTTGGAAAGTGTCGGGTTGGGCTTTAAGGATGTGCAGCAGATGATTATCGCCGGAGGCTTTGGACGTCATCTCGATCTCGAGAAGGCCATCTTCATCGGCCTTCTCCCAGAGCTCGAGATCGAGAAATTCATCTTCGTCGGGAATGGATCCCTGTTGGGAGCACGCCTTCTCTCTTTCTCCAAGGATCTATTGAAAGAGGCCGAGCGCATCGCCCAGATGATGACGAACCTCGAATTGAGTAACCACCCCACCTTCATGAACGAGTTCACGGCAGCCATGTTTCTTCCTCACACGAATGCCTCTGCTTTCCCGCTCGTGATGGAGACCCTCCATCGCATGAGACAGGGAAACGGTTCAGAGAGGAGGGTTGAAAGGCCTCTGTGAGTTTTACCATTGCCGTATCCGGAAAAGGAGGAACGGGAAAGACGACGCTGGCAGGGATGGTGCTTCACTACCTTCTGGACAAAGGAAAGGGACCCATTTTGGCCGTCGATGCGGACGCCAATGCGAACCTCAACGAGGTACTGGGCGTGGAGGTGAAGTCCACCCTCGGGGAGGCCCGCGAACTGATGAAGAAGGATGTCCCGACAGGAATGACGAAAGACATCTGGTTTGATTATAAGGTCCAGGAGTCCCTGGTTGAAGCCAAGGGGTTTGATCTGATCGTCATGGGACGGCCCGAGGGCCCTGGCTGTTATTGCGCCGCCAACACCCTGGCGAGGAAATGTCTGGACCTCCTGACAGAAAATTACCGATATATCGTCATCGACAACGAGGCGGGGATGGAACATTTCAGCCGCCTCACGACGCGAGATGTCGATCTTCTTTTCGTGCTCTCGGATTCGAGTCGACGGGGTATCCTGACGGCTTCGCGCATCCGGGATATCGTTCGTGAGCTGGATCTACACATTGCTCACGAGGTGTTGGTGATCAATCGGGTCCAGGGGGAGCTCGAGCCCCAAATGACGGAGGAGGCTAAAAACCAACGCCTGGAACTCGGAGGCGTGATCCCTGTGGACGAGGAGATCTCTCGATATGATCTCCAAGGGCGGCCCACATTCCATCTGCCGGCCTCGTCGAAGTCGGTGCAGGCCGCCAGGCGTATCTTTGAGAAATATATTCCATAGTCCATTCACGCCCCTCGAGGAGAGGGGATGCCTGAAAAGGGGGGAGGAAAGATGACAGCCAAATTGATCAGCGGCAATGAGATTGCACAACAGATTCGCGAGGAATTGAAACAAGAAGTGGACCAACTCAGAGAGAAACACCATGTGGTCCCGGGTCTGGTGACGATCCTGGTGGGTGAAAACCCTGCCTCGGTCAGCTATGTCACCGCCAAACAGAAGACCTCCAAGGAGTTGGGGTTCCATTCGATTCAAGACAACCAGCCCGCGAGCATCACCGAGGAACAGCTGCTTCAGCTGATCGTTCGATACAATCAGGATCCGAAGATCCATGGGATCCTTGTTCAACTCCCTCTGCCCAAACATATCCATGAGACGAAAATCCTCTATGCCATCGACCCGAGAAAAGACGTCGATGGTTTCCATCCGGTCAATGTGGGAAAGCTCATGATCGGTGAGGCGGAGTATCTTCCGTGCACTCCGGCAGGCATCCAGCAGCTTCTGATCCGGTCAGGGGTCAAGATCGATGGTGCCGAAGTGGTCGTTGTGGGGAGATCCAACATCGTCGGGAAGCCCATCGCAAACATCCTTCTGCAAAAGCAGAAGGGAGCGAATGCCACCGTCACCATCTGCCATACGGGGACGAGGGATATGGGCTTCCATACGAAGCGGGCGGATATCCTCATCGTCGCCGCAGGAAAGCCCAAGGCGGTCACGGCTGATATGGTCAAGGAAGGGGCGGTGGTCATCGACGTGGGGGTCAACCGAATTGGAATGACTCCGGAGGGAAAGGCCAAACTCTGCGGAGACGTGGATTTTGAGGGCGTGAAAGAAAAGGCCGGCATGATCACCCCTGTCCCTGGCGGGGTCGGACCGATGACGATCACGATGTTGATGATGAACACGGTCAAGGCTGCAAAGCTGGCGGCAGGAACCCTTTGAGTCATCGACAATGTTCGGGCTGCTGTTTTATAATAGAAATGGTGGGGAATCATTGAGCAATAGTTTCTACGAAACTATCTCTTCTTGCATGTTTTGCGAGTAGTTTTCTTGGCTCGTTCAGTACAGCGTTACCAGAGGAACTTGGAGCGAGGGTTCCAAAAGCAGAGGAGTGTATAGTCATCGATACGCCTACCCTGTTTCAGAAAGGGATCATCTAAAAGGGGAAGGAGGAATTTCCGTGTCAGAATACAAATTGGAAGAGAAGACTTCTTTCGATGGGAAGAAAGTGAAGGTGTTAGGCGCCACCTTTGAAGAAGGCAAGCCCGAAACCCCCATCAACTGGAGGCAGAAGCTCAGGGGTCGCGAGGAGATGCTCGCCTACCTCAAGACCGGTGAACGTTACTGGTTCGGCGAAGAGTGGTATGGAAGCGAGAAGCGAAAGACCAAAGCCTAGAAAAATAAGCGAACGGAGGTAAGGCTCATGGCGTTCGAGATACCCAAGGTGACTTACACGGGCAAGATCAAGGAAGTCAAGCTGGGAAGAGCCCCCAAGGCTGTGACCATTGGTGGAGAGAACTCTTACCCCTTCCACCTCTTTGAAGGGGAGATGCCCCATCCCCCCCGGATTGCCATGGAGGTTTATGATGCACTCCCCGACGATTGGCCTCCAGCGGCCTTGGAACCTTTCAAGGATGTGGCCACTGATCCCGTGGCCTGGGCCAAGAAATGTGTGGAACAGTACGGGGCGGAGCTCATCGCTCTCCAACTCGCGAGCACAGACCCGAATGGCCTTAATCGTCCGGGTGAGGAGGCTGCTCAGACGGCCAAGAAGGTCGCCTCCTCTGTCGATGTGCCGGTCATCGTCTGGGGGAGCGGGAACGCTGAAAAAGATGCCGATGTCCTTCGCAAGGTGGCCGAAGCTTGCGATGGCATGAACCTGGTCATCGGTCCGGTCGTGGAGGACAACTACAAACAGGTCGGTGCAGGGGCGATCGCCTATAAACACACCGCCGTGGCGTCTTCACCCATCGATATCAACCTGGCCAAACAGCTCAACATCCTCTTGGGCAACCTGGGTGTCCCCGACGAACAGATTGTTGTCGACCCGACCACCGGAGGACTGGGATATGGGATTGAATATACCTATTCAGTGATGGAACGGGATCGGATGGCTGCCCTGACGCAGCAGGATGAGCGGCTACAATTCCCCATCCTTTGTAATATGGCTCGAGAAGTCTGGAAGACCAAGGAGGTCAAGACACCCACGGAGGAGGCCCCCTCCCTGGGAGACGCAAAAAAGAGGGGGATCCTGATGGAGGCTGCCACAGCGACCATGCTTCTGCTGGCGGGAGCCGATGTGTTGGTGATGAGACATCCCGAGGCCATTAAGCTAGTTCGGGAGATGATCTCTGACCTTATGGCAAAATGACGTCGAAGGGGGGATGATTCTAAAGGAGGACAATATGGCAAATTTGGAAAAGAAGAGCATCGATCCAGCAACGATCAAAATGATCAAAAAGGCCCAGGCCGATGGATGCGAGACCATCTTCGATCGGGCAGACTCCATGAAACCCTGCCCGATTGGAGCAGAAGGCAGTTGCTGCAAACATTGTGCGATGGGACCGTGTCGTGTTCCCGCCCCCAAGAAGAAGGGCGAGACCGCCGAGGAGAAGGCTCGAAGGGTGGGCCTCTGTGGCGCCACGGCCGAGACCATCTCTGCCCGTAACTTCGCGAGGATGGTGGCCGCGGGAACGTCCGCCCATTCCGACCATGCCCGCGGAGTGACAGAGGTCTTTCTGGCTGCGGCCAAGGGCGAGGTCCCGGGATTCAAAATCAAGGATGAGCAGAAGCTTTACCAGGTGGCGATGGACTTTGGCGTTGAGATTGGCAACCGATCCATTCAGGAGATCGCCACCGAAGTGGGCCACAAAGCGTTGGCCGAGTTTGGACGTCAAGAAGGAGAACTCCTCTTCATTAAGAGGGCCCCGCTGAAGAGGCAGGAGATCTGGAGGAATTTAGGGGTCATTCCTCGAGGGATTGACCGAGAGGTCGTGGAATTGATGCATCGGACCCATATGGGGGTGGATCAAGATTATGAGGACCTCCTGAAGTCTGCCGCCCGTTGTGCCTTGGCTGATGGATGGGGAGGTTCGATGATCTCCACTGAGCTTCAAGACATCCTTTTTGGAACGCCGGTTCCCGTGTTGGGCCAGATCAATCTCGGGGTGTTGAAGAAGGACGAAGTGAACGTGGTGGTCCACGGCCACGAGCCTCTGCTTCCCGAGATCATGGCCGATGTGGTCCATGATCCGGAGATTCAGAAAGCAGCGAAAGAAGTAGGCGCCAAGGGAGTCAACCTCGTGGGCATGTGCTGTTCGGCCAACGAGATCTTGATGCGTCACGGGATCCCCGTGGCCGGGAATTTCCTTCAGCAAGAGTTGGCGATCGTTACCGGCGCGGTCGATGCGATGGTGGTCGATGTTCAATGCGAGATGCAATCGCTCGCTCAGGTGGCGAAATGCTATCATACCAAATTGATCACCACCTCCCCGAAGGCCAAGATCGAAGGCGCCACGCACATCGAATTTGTTGAACACGATGCGCCCAACGTCGCCAAAAGGATCTTGATGGAGGGGATCCGAAACTTCAAAAACCGAAAGGCGAATGTCGACATCCCGCCAGAGACGATGGATCAGGTGGTCGGATTCAGCCATGAGACGATCAACTACCTTCTCGGGGGGGTCTTCCGCGCCTCTTACAAGCCCCTGAACGACAATATCATCAATGGTCGAATCCGTGGGATCGCCGGTGTCGTTGGCTGTAACAATGCTCGGGTGACTCATGATGAGCCGAACCTCATCCTGATTAAGGAGCTGATCAAAAATGACGTGATCGTCCTCGTCACGGGTTGCAGCGCCATGACCTGCGGAAAGATGGGACTCTTAACGCCTGAGGCTGCCAGGCAATATGCGGGAGAGGGTCTGGCCTCGGTGTGTGAGGCGGTGGGTATCCCGCCGGTCCTTCACATGGGCGCATGCGTCGACAACAGTCGAATCCTGATGGCCGCTGCAGCCGTCGTTAAAGACGGAGGTCTCGGCGATGATATCAGCGACCTCCCAGCCGCGGGCGCGGCCTTGGAGTGGATGAGCGAAAAGGCGATTGCGATTGGTCACTACTTTGTCGCCTCAGGGGTCTACACGATCTTCGGCACCACCTGGCCAACCACAGGAAGCGAGGCGGTCACCAAGCATCTCTTTGAAGACTTTGAAAATACCTTCAAGGGGAAATGGGGGTTTGAACCCGATCCTTTGAAGGCCGCCAAGCTGATGATCGAGCACATCGACAAGAAGCGGAAGGCGCTAGGGATTGATAAGGCCAGGGACAGAGTCCTCTTCGATATGGCCAAACGTCGCGAGCTCGATGCCGCCTAACCCTCACTAGAGCCGGAAGGAGGAACGAATGTCCAAGATCATTGCATCCGCCGCAATCCGAGGGGGTCAGAAGATCCTCGCAAGGGCCGAGAAGAAGTACCAGGAGGCCCTTGAGAAATGGGGACCCAATCAGGAGGTGGGGTTCCCAAATACCGCTTACTACCTGCCGGTGATCTATGCGATCCTGGGAATCCCGGTAAAGCATCTGGCAGACCTCAAACCTGTATTGGACCGATGTCGTAGCTTGATGCCTCCCCTGGTGAAGGAAAAGGTTGCCCTACCCTACTTGGCTCCTGCTCTGGATGCCGGAATGGTGACCTTCTTTGCCGAGGAGATCATCGAATCCATTCGTTACCTTGAAGATCCAGGTTTTTATACCAAACAGGAAGACCCCTTGCCCAATAACATTTGGCTCGGAGCCGCGGATGACGTGATCTTTCGCAAGCGTGGGATCGAATTCGTCGATGGGACAGCGCCTGGATTTGCCGCCATTGCCGGGGCAGCCCCCTCGCCAGAAATCGCCAAGAAGATCGCCACGGAACTTCAGGAGAAAAACCTCTACATTTTCATGTGTGCCGAGAACGAGGGAAAACGTTTCTCTGAACAGTTGGTCGAGGCAGGGGTTCAGATCGGGTGGCCGACCCGTCTCGTTTCCTTTGGACCTGACATTTCCGCTGCTGTCTTTGCCATGGGCTTTGCCTGTCGTGTGGCGATGGCCTTTGGAGGAATCAAACCGGGAGATTTTCGAAAAAATCTGATTTATAACAAGGACCGTACCTTCGCCTTCGTCATGCCCCTGGGATTTGTCAACGATGAATGGTATGCCAACGCGGCGGGGGCGATCAACTGGGGATTTCCTACCATCGCGGATACTCCCATTCCCGAGGTCCTTCCGACGGGCATCTGCACCTACGAGCACGTGGTTTCCAACATTCCTCATGACCAGATTGTCCAGAAGGCGGTGGAGGTCAGAGGATTGAAGGTCGCCGTCGCGGAAGTCCCCATCCCGGTCTCCTACGGTCCTGCCTTCGAAGGGGAAAGGGTACGAGGCGAAGACATCTACCTGGAGTGTGGCGGAGGAAGGACTCACGCGGTCGAGTGGGTTACTTCCAGGAACATGGACGAGGTAGAAGATGGAAAAGTGGAAGTCATCGGTCCGGACCTTGATCAGATCAAACCTCCCGCTCAATTGCCCCTCGCCATCGTTGCCGAAGTGGCCGGACGGCAGATGCAGGAGGATTTCGAACCGATCCTGGAGCGGCAGATCCACCATCTGATCAATTATGCCCAGGGGATCATGCATATTGGCCAGAGAGATATTGCCTGGTTGCGTGTCAGCAAGGGCGCCGTGGAGAAAGGGTTCCGGCTCTCCCACCTGGGAAAGATCCTCCATGCCAAATTCCACCAGGACTTCGGCGCGATTTTTGATAAGGTTCAAGTCAAAGTCTACACCGAAAAAGATAAGGTGGAGGAGATGCTCGCCAAAGCGAAGGAGGTTTACGGCAAAAGGGATGTGAGGATTGAAGGGATGACGGATGAGACGACGGACATCTTTTACTCCTGTACCCTTTGCCAATCCTTCGCACCGAGCCACGTGTGCGTCGTGAGTCCCGAGAGGACCGGACTTTGTGGCGCCTACAACTGGATGGACTGCAGGGCCTCCTTCGAGATCAACCCGACCGGCCCCAATCAACCGGTCGCCAAGGGGGATATCCTTGACCCGAAACTCGGACAGTGGAAGGGCGTGAACGAGTTCGTCTTCAAGGCTTCCCGTCAGAAGATCGACCACTACAATTTCTACAGCTTGGTCTATGATCCGATGACCACCTGCGGGTGCTGTGAATGCATTGCGGCGGTTCTCCCCATGTGCAATGGCGTGATGACCGTTAACCGGGACTTTCCCGGCATGACCCCTTGCGGCATGAAATTCACCACCTTGGCAGGCTCGGTGGGAGGCGGCGCCGTGACCCCGGGGTTCGTAGGCCACAGCAAATACAATGTCACACAGCGAAAATGGCTGATCGGAGACGGTGGCATCAAACGGTTGGTCTGGATGCCCAAAATGCTCAAGGAGGAGATTGGGGAACGTCTCAAGAAGCGATCTGTAGAGATGGGCGTCCCAGACCTGCTGGACATGATCGCAGATGAGACGATCGGCATGACCGAGGAGGAAATTCTTCCCTTTCTGACGGAGAAGAATCACCCCGCCCTCTCGATGGATCCGATCCTCGGATAAGAAAATATGCATAGCGCAAAGCGCCTGCCTGCCGGCAGGCAGGCACGGCGCATAGCAAAATCCTTTTTCTAATCTTTAACGCTACGCGCTATGCTCTCAGCGCTTTGCCAAGTTACGTTGGAAAGGAGTGGAAATCATGGGACTGACGGGAATCCAAATCTTCAAACTGTTGCCGAAAACGAACTGTAAGGAGTGCGGTGTCCCAACGTGCCTCGCCTTTGCGATGAACCTCGCTGCAGGAAAAGTGGAACTCTCCTCCTGTCCCTATGTGTCAGAAGAAGCGAAAGCCCTACTTTCCGAGGCCTCTGCCCCACCCATTCGGCCTTTGAGCATAGGCTCGGGGGGAAATGTGGTGAAGATCGGTGGAGAGACCGTTCTGTTCCGCCACGAAAAAACCTTTGTCAATCCCCCCGGACTCGCACTCCTCGTGAGCGACGCCATGCCCGAGGACGAAGTGAATACCCGTCTGAAAAAATTCAAAGACTTGAAATATGAAAGAGTGGGTCTGACGTTAAGACCGGAGATGATTGCCGTAAAGAACGAATCTGGCGATCCAGGGAAATTTGAGTCCCTGGTAAAGAAGGCGAAGGCTGAGACCGATGCGGCTCTCATTCTGATGAGCGAAAAGTTCGAGGCCCTGAGCGCGGGGGTGAAAGCGTGTGCGGACCGGGTCCCATTGATCTACGCGGCCACCGATGGCAATGCGGAGGCTTTGGCCAACCTGGCCAAGGAGAACAAATGTCCCTTGGCGATCAAAGGGGACAGTGTCGAAACCCTCTCACAGCTTTCTGACAAGCTGACCGCCGCGGGTCTTAAAGACTTGGTTCTCGACCCTGGATCGAGGACCCTCCGAAGGGCCTTCGAGGATCAGATCTTCATCCGCCGAGCCGCCCTGATCCAGAAGAACCGTTCCCTTGGATTTCCCACCATCACCTTCCCCTGCGAAATGACGAAAGACCCCATGAAGGAAGCCCTCATTGCCGCCACCTTTGTCGCAAAGTATGCGGGCATCGTCGTCCTCTCTGACTTCCACGGCGAGAGCCTCTTTCCACTTCTTGTGGAACGGCTCAATATTTATACCGACCCTCAGCGGCCGATGATGATGCAACAGGGCATCTACCCCATCGGGAATCCGACCGCCGAGTCCCCCGTTCTGATCACCACCAATTTCTCACTCACCTATTTCATCGTCTCCGGGGAAATCGAGTCGAGCCGCGTCGCCACCTGGCTTCTCGTCATGGATACGGAGGGGCTGTCGGTTCTCACCGCCTGGGCTGCAGGAAAGTTCGTGGGAGACGCCATCGGTGTCTTTGTCAAAAAGAGCGGCATCACGGAGAAGGTCAAGCACCGTCGTGTCGTGATCCCGGGAGCGGTGGCCTCCGTGAGTGGAGACCTCGAGGAAGAGCTGGGCAAAGACTGGGAGGTCAAGATCGGCCCGCGGGAGGCTGCTCATATCACGGCTTTCCTCAAAATGGGAAATTAAATTGAAGGGTTCAAGGATCCAAGGGGTCCAGGGGCCAAGGAACTGCAGGTAGATATTTGCCCTCGAGAACCCTGAAATCCTGGAACCCTCGAATCCTATGGTTAAAGGAGCGAGCCCATGTTACTGATCGGTGAGAATTTGAATGTGATGGTGAAAAAGATTGGAACGGCGATGAAGGAGAAGGATCCGAAGCCGATTCAAGAGCTAGCCATGGCCGAGGCCAGGGCGGGGGTCGACTATATCGACATCAATCTGGGTCCGGCCCGCAAGGGCGGGGGAGAGATGATGGAGTGGATCGTCGCGATCGTTCAGGAGGTGGTTGACACTCCGCTCTATCTCGATACCATCAATGCCGAAGCCATCGAGGCGGGCCTCAAAGTCTATAAGAATAAGAAGGGAAAGGCGGTCATCAATTCCATCATGGCCCGTCCAGAAAGCATGGATGTTAAGTTCCCTCTGGCCCAAAAATATGACGCAGGACTGGTCGCCCTTCTCTGGGGACCCTCCGGTCTCCCAAGGGATGCGGAGGAGCGAGGCGTCCTGGCTGCAGAATTGATGCAGAAGGCGATCGAATTTAGCATCCCGGGCGAGGACATCTGGATGGATCCCATTGTCACGCCCATTACCAGTCCTCAGAGCCAGGTTCAGGTCCCCAGCTGCGTCGAGTTTATGAAGATGTTCAAAGATCTTCAGGAAGTGAATCCTGGGATGAGATCCACGTGTGGCCTTTCCAATGTCTCCAATGGTGCCCCGGACCCTTTGCGGCCCATCCTTAACCAGACCTACATGATTATGCTCGAACGGTATGGGATGGCGTCTGCCATCGTCGATGCCTTCGACGAAGATCTTCGGCGCTTTGCGAGAGGGGGTCACGAGAATCTTAAGAAACTGGTCCATCGGGTGATGGATGGCGAGGAGATCGATCTGAAGACCTTGAGTAAGGAAGAGGCCCACTACGTAAAAACCACCAAGGTCTTGATGGGAAAAATCCTTTACTCCGATTCCTGGCTGGAGCTGTAGAACAGTCCTTGTTTACGTCACTCCACCTCAAAAGGCGGCGGCTAAGAAACAGGCCAACACCCTGAGACCCTTTGGATTCGATCGGCCCCACTGAGATCAAGCCTTAGATTGCGATGGAACCCTCGGTTTCTTGCTATCTCCTGTGGCCTCTTTGGGTGGTGGTTCAGGGGACGGCGGTTTGATGCCGAGCCGCTTGGCAGTATGGTCTCTGCCGAGATAGAAATTGAGCCAGGACGAGGTCTGCCACAAGTCCCAATTGCACGGCGGGACGCTATAGGCGCTGATCTTGGCCTCCTCATGATAGGCCTTGTATCGCTGGTAGGCCTGGACCCATAAGCACTTCTTCTCGTTGGGATAGACCTCACACCATCCTTCATAGCTCCCCCCGCAGGCCCCATTTCGCTGATTCTTAGGACACTGGGACATGGGACAGACATAGGCGACGTCAAACAAGGCACAGTCTCCACAATTGAGGCAGTGAAAGAGAGCTGCCTTCGCCAAGTGCTCAAAGAACTCAAAGACCTTCTTGGCCTTCGGTGAAGCATCAACCCATCGGGCGAAGGGTTGAAGATTCTTGAACCACCAGCGTTTCTCGTTAAAGAACATGTGGTGAGCCACCCTGGAAAAACGATAGATCAGGGGTTTGGAAGGGTTAAAAGGCTTTTTCGCATAGACCTCCGTGTTCAGCCCGGTCTTCGGATCCTTCTCAAAGAGATAGAAACCATCCTTTTGAGGATAGTCGAAATCAGCGACCAGACTCCCCCAGTTCTTGGAAAGCTCTTCTCCCTTGGTGATGATGAACTCCACCATATCGTATGTGATCCCGTGACCTCCGATGTGAGCTCCTGCATAACCCATGCCTTTGGCGATGGCGTAAAGTTTGGCCGCTCGCAGGAGACGGGTCGACTTTCCCTTGTCTTGGGCCTTGGCCTCCTCCGCCAATTCCGCCACGAGTTTTCCGGTGACCACACAGCCCGGGATCCCGTTGGCGTTCATCAGTTTTGCCGCTCCATAGGGGAGGATATAGATATTGGCCAGAGCTGGGATCGAATAACCATTCACTCTCAGCCACTGCAGCACTTCGTGCAATTTTCTGGCGTCGTAGCCTACCTGGGTGATGATAAATTTGGCCCCAGCTTCGATCTTCTTCTTGAGCTTAAAGTACTGGGCCATCAACTCAGATTCCTGTTGCTTGAATGGAGAAACACAGACGCCAGCAAAAAAATCCGTAGAGGCAAGAGTCACTTTTTTCCCCATCACCATATGTTCCAGGCCTCGGTTCATCGTCTCAATCAGACGGATTGCATTCACCGGATCGATGTCGAACACTGGCTTGGGTCTTCCTTCAAATCCTTCCATCGACGGGTAATCACCCGACAAAACTAGGATGTTTCTCACGTCACCCGCGGCAAGGCCATAGAGCATGCTCTCGATCTCGCTTCTGTTTTTATCTCGTAACGCCAGGTGAACGAGAGGCTCTGTCCCCAGTTTCTTGATCTCCGTGCAGAGCATCTCCGTCGAAATGGCTGGATTCCCTCCTGGATTGTCTGTCACGCTGATGGCATGAATCTTCCCCAACTCCGCTGCCTTTCTCACGTTTTCGATCACGAGTTCTTGCTGCAATTCGAAGGCGCCTCTGCCCGGAATCTGTTCCCAGGTCACACAGAAGATGTTGCGGTTCAGAATGGCTTCTCGAAGGGTATTGGCCTTCTCGCTTAGCTTGGTATCAATCCTTTTGGTCAACCCGAAGGACGCCATGGCCTGGGGAATCGATGCGGTGTCGTTCAGCGAAATCGACAAGTAATCTTCAGCATCCATCTCCATGGCTTCCTGGCTGGTCCATCTTTTTTCCGGTCTTCCGGGAAATTCAACATCCACGACAAGCAGGGGAATATGCTTTGTGATCCAACCCTCTCGGAGTTTTTTGTGAAGCCTGAAGGAAGCGCCTCGAGGATCGAGGTATCCTAAGATCAAGACATCGGGCCGTTCCGTTCTCGCCCTAGAGAGCCCTTCATTTTCATTCGATACATGGAGGACCTCGAACTGGCCTTCGAGAGACTTCCCCGTCAACTGCTGAAAATCTGGCTCGCTGCCGATCACAAGGACTTTAGGCTGTTTCTTCATATTCTCCATCCGCTATCTCCATGTCGGTTCGATTTCGTAACCATAGCACCTGTCCCGTCTCTCATGTAAGAGTCCTATCCAACACATGACCAGAACACAACCACAAACTCAAGAAGGGTGAAGGGAAAGTAGACGTTTTGATGATCCGCCCCCTTGAGAAAGGGAGGATCAAAACATTATGAAGCTCCCCGCCCCTGTCTGCCGACAGGCAGGCACAGGGCGAGGCTTCCCGGAAATGAATTATCTTTTGTTATTGTGCCCCTTGACTCCGCCTACAAGGCGGGGCTTGCGGGGCACAGAGCCGGTCAAACACAACACCAAGCGTTTTTGTCGAATATTCTAGTTCTTCTATTTGAGAAGATTATGGCGGACCTGCCGATAAGGATACCCTCACCCTACTCATCAATATCCTTCATATTTCCCATTTAGTCAAGGAGAACAGGCTTGAAGTGTTAGGTTCCTTGACTGAAAGAACAATCTAACAAAGTTCCTTGACAATCGTGATTCCAATGTGACACTGATCCTAATATATAGATGAAGTGAAAGATGTGAACGGATAGAAATGTCGGGGTAATGTGACAGAGCCCATCGAAAAGGCTCAAGAAAGGACGGAGTTTTAGCCATGGGAAAAGTTATGATCGCCTATTTCAGCCGAACGGGGAAAACCGAGCAGATGGCAGAGTATATCGCCGAGGGGATTCGAATCACCGGACACGACGTGGAGCTCAGGAAAATCTCCGATCTCAAAAGCGAAAAAGACCTACTGGGTTTCGAGGGACTTGTGATTGGGTGTCCCACCTATCACAGGACCATGCCAGGACTTGTCGAGACTTTTCTCTTCATGGCACAGAAAGCCAACCTTAAAGGCAAGGTCGGAGGGACTTTTGGGTCCTATACCCACAGCGGGGATGCTCCTAAGATGATCTTTGATACTCTGGAGTTCGTCTTCAAAATGAATATGGTGGATTTGGGTTCCTTTAACCTCAAGGAACATCTGGTTGACACGAGAGATGGAATGAAGGCTTGCCAGGAATATGGAAAAGCCGTCGGCCAAAAACTGGGTGGATGACTCGCCTCTGCCACCTGCATGAGAGCGAGTTGTTGGGTTCAAGTCCTAACTGAAGTGGACTCGACACCTCGGGTTTGGGAGGCAAAATGATTCGGATTTGGTTTATATGGGCTACCGTCCTTGGATTTCTCAGTGTTGCTCTTGGGGCTTTTGGGGCTCATTCGCTCAAGAATGTCTTGGATGAATATGGAAAAGCTATCTATGAAAAGGCTGTCCTGTATCAGATGTTTCATGTGATGGCCCTATTCGCCGTAGGTTTCTTGCAGCATTCACATAAAGAAGCATGCTTCGCTCCTGCA
>Ga0315273_10005891_pt1 | contig 15202 bp, 16 predicted proteins | sample YL17G02_0_MG_FD_205753 | JGI IMG/M metagenome (GOLD analysis project Ga0315273, IMG submission 205753) | Sediment microbial communities from Yellowstone Lake, YNP, Wyoming, USA - YL17G02_0 | ecosystem: Environmental > Aquatic > Freshwater > Lake > Sediment | place: USA: Wyoming | collected...
ATGTACTATCTCGAGGAAAAGAATCAAGCTGCGATCGCCAAGACAATTGGCGTAACGCGCTCAATGGTCTCGCGCATGCTAACGGAAGCACGTGAAAGCGGCATTGTGGAAATTCGGATTCAACGTCCGCTTCAATCTGATCCCGAACTTGAAAGCATACTGAAAGATAGATTTGGCCTCAAGGATGTTTTTGTGGTGAACACCAACCATCGGAGCGGCGAAAGACTGGTCCGCGCTCTTGGAAATGCAGGTGCGCAGATGCTCGCACGCTATCTCGCTCCCCAGAAGACCCTGGGATTGGCGTGGGGAACATCCATCAGCGCGACGGTGGATGCGTTCGAAGCTACAAAACCGATACCTGTCAAAGTGGTGCAATTGGTCGGAGCCATGGGCGCCCGCAATATGGAATACGACGGTCATGATTTGGTCTCACGCTTCACCGAGAAGCTCGGAGGGGAGGCCTATTATCTAAATGCACCATATATTTGTCAGAATGCGGATTTGGCAAGATCCTTGCTGGAGACCAAAAGTGTAAAAGAAACCATCAGCGCGGGGAAGAAAGCTGATGTGGCGCTATTGGGGATAGGCACCACCTCTCCAGACCATTCAAGTTTTTATCTTGCCGGTTATGTGTCGCGGCAGGAACTGGATGATCTGCACAGGCAAGGGGCAGTGGGCGATGTGTGCGGCCTTCACTTTGATATTGATGGTCAACCTGCATGTGAGAATTTTTGTAAGCGACTGGTTACCATCCAGTTGCATGATTTGTTTGCTATTCCGTTTCGCCTGGGAGTGGCAGGTGGGGAGGGGAAGGCCAGTGCCATACTAGGGGCGTTGCGAGGAAAGTATATTAATGCTTTGGTGATAGATAGTATTACAACCAGGATTATTTTGGATCAGGACAAGAACTGATTCAGCGTACTTAATATTTATCGTATTGGAGGTATTCATGCAAAAAGCAAAAGAGAAAAAGATCGAACCAAGAAGGACCAGTGGCGATTACATTGCCCGCGCTCGCCGGTTAAAACTATCCGATGAACAGCTGGTTGAATTCTATGGAACCATGTACACGATCCGTCAATTCGAACTGATGGCTGACAAGCTTTATGCCATGGGGAAAGTACACGGCACGATGCATCTTTCGGCAGGCCAGGAAGCTGTCGCCGTGGGCACTTTTCGGGCGGTACGCTCTGATGATTATGTGCTCAACCATCATCGAGGCCATGGGCACTTCATCGCAAAAGGTGCAGATATCAATCGGATGATGGCTGAGTTCCTGGGCAAGGACACCGGGTATTGCCGAGGCCGCGGTGGATCCATGCACATCGCAGATGTGGAGGCAAATAATCTCGGGGCGAATGGGATTGTCGGTGGCGGTATTCCGCAGTCAGTCGGTGTGGGACTCGCTCTGCAGATGCAAAAGCGTGATCAAATATGCGTTGTCCTGTTTGGCGATGGGGCTGCGAATGAAGGGGTATTCCACGAATCGTTGAATATGGCGGCTTTATGGAATCTGCCCGTGCTGTTCATCTGCGAGAACAACAAGTACGGCATGTCCATGGATGTGGAACGTGCCACTGCCAGGCTGCCCATTGCGCAGAGGGCGGAGGCTTACGGCATGCCCTGGCATTATGTGGATGGCAACGATGTGCTCGAAGTCTATGAGACGATGATCGGGGCGACGCAACATGTCCGCAGCGGCCAGGGGCCTGTCCTGGTCGAGGCAATGACATACAGATATTTCGGTCATTCCAAGAGTGACCGTAACTTGTATCGCACCAAGGATGAGATTGAAGACTGGAAGAAGAACCGCGATCCAATTTTGCGCTTCAAGGGGCATCTGCTTGAAGCAGGTATTTTGAACGAAGGTAAAGCCGCTGAAATCGATGCGGAAGCCTTGAAGGTGATCGACAAGGCAGTTGAATTTGCGGAATCTTCACCTGAGCCTGATCTTTCAACATTGATGGAGTTTGTCTATGCCTGAGATAACTTACCTGGAAGCAATTCGTCAGGCTCTCTGGGATGAAATGAAACGTGACGAGCGTGTGTTCCTGATCGGGGAGGATATTGGACGTTATGGTGGGGCATTTGGCATGACCCATGGAATGCTGGATGAGTTTGGCCCTGAACGCATTCGGGAAACCCCGATCTCCGAACCGTCCATCATCGGAGCTGCACTCGGGGCTTCCTTGTTGGGTATGAGGCCTGTGGCTGAAATGATGTTCATGGATTTCACACTGTTGACCCTTGACCAGCTGGGCAACCAGGCCGCGAAAGTGCGTTTTATGTTCGGTGGTAAGGCTACTGCTCCCATGGTAGTGCGCATGCCAGGCGGCTCTGGTACTGGCGCAGCCGCTCAACATTCACAATCCCTGGAAAGCCTTTTGATGCACATCCCCGGTCTGAAGGTGGTCAACCCCTCCACGCCATACGATGCCAAAGGTTTGATGCTGAGTTCCATTCGCGACCCCAACCCGGTCTGCTTTGTGGAACATAAACTTTTATACAAAACCAAAGGTGAGGTTCCCGAAGGAGACTATACGATCCCGCTCGGTGTATCAGAAGTAAAACGGCAAGGTCGGGATCTCACAGTCGTCGCCAATAACATCATGGTCATCCGCGCACTAAAGGTAGCTGAAAAACTTGCCGATGAGGGGATCGAAGTCGAGGTGATTGACCCGCGTACGATGCGTCCCATGGATACCGAGACGATCATTGCCTCGGTTTGCAAGACCGGACGGTTGTTGGTTATCCATGAAGCTTGTCAAACGGGTGGTTGGGCGGGGGAAGTGATCGCAACTGTTACTGGGAGTCGCGCCTTCGATTACCTCGATACACCTGCGCGCCGCCTGGCAGGGAAAGACATACCTATTCCTTATAATCGCGCTCTTGAACGCGCAGCCGTACCCCAGGAAGAAGATATCGAGCAGGAAATTCGCGCCATTGTCAGCGGACAATATTAGAGGTCTCCATGCCGGTTCCTTTCATTATGCCCAAATTCGATATGGATCAGGAGAAGGCCACCATCATCTCCTGGGAAAAGCACGAGGGGGATACCGTCAAGATGGATGAGACGGTTCTGACTGTTGAAACCGACAAGGTTGCCATTGAAGTCCCTTGCCCTGCGGATGGAGTGCTTGCGGGGATACGTTATCAAAATGGTGAGACCGTGCCGGTCACCACTGTGATCGCCTTTGTTCTGAAACCAGGAGAGACGGATGCTGATCTGCCCAAGGACAGTACTCCCGCCTCTTTGTCCAAGCTTGAAGTTGTTTCGCCACAACCAGCAGTTGCTTCCTCCTCGACGGTCGCTCATTTCGCTGCTACGCCGGTGGCTGTCCGTATGGCAAAAGAAGAAGGGATCGATCTGGCCAAAGTCCGTGCTTCAGGTGACAAGATAACGCGCGAGGATGTGGAGCGTTACATGGCGGAACGCACCAAGCCAGCGGGTCGTGTGACTGTCCCCGCGACGCCGGCTGCCCGGCGCGTCGCGCACGAGAAAAATGTGCCGCTCGAAGCGATCGCAGGCTCAGGTCCGCGTGGACGCGTGCAGGCCGCGGATGTGCTCGCCTTCCAGGCACCTCAACCACTAGTCTCGACTTCGAGCGATGGCCGTCCAGCGGATGTTGTTCCATTGGTTGGCATCCGTCAGCGGATTGCCGAACGCATGCAGACAAGTTTCCAGGAATTGCCTCATATTGCTTTGACCGTTGAAGCGGATGTCACCGCGTTGGAATCGGCGCGCCTGCGGTTAAATGGGCTGGCGGAGAAGCAGGGTCATGGCAAAGTTTCGATGACTGCCTTGCTGGTTAAGATTGCGGCCTGGGCATTGAAGCGCAATCCTTATGTAAATGCCTCGCTGATTGGCGACCAGATCCATCTGTGGCACGATGTGAATATCGGCGTTGCTACTGCACTTGATGAGGGGTTGATTGTCCCAGTCGTTCGGCAGGCACATGAGAAATCCATCCACCAGATCGTTGAGATACTTGGCAACCTGACCTCCCGCGCCCGGGAGGGCAAACTGACCCTCGCCGATGTCCAGCACGGCACTTTCACAATTTCCAATCTGGGCATGTTCGGTATTCGTCAGTTCAGAGCCATCATCAACCCGCCGGAGAGCGCCATTTTGGCTGTTGGCACGGTGGTACGTAAACCGGTTGTGATCAATGACCGGGATGAAGTGGCTGTTCGCCCAATCATGACACTCACGTTATCTGCTGACCATCGCGTGATTGATGGTGTGGTTGCCGCGTATTTTCTCAACGATCTCACACTGGCCATTGAAACGCCGGAAACACTACTGTATTGAAACGGAGTCAGAATGCCTGAGCTACAAGTAACTGTCACTCATAAAGTGGGTTTGCATGCACGACCTGCTTCATTGTTTGTTAAGACTGCCAGCAAGTTCACATCCAAAATCCAGGTGAAGAACCTGACAGCGAATGGAAGTTTCGTGGATGCAAAGAGCATCATCATGGTATTGACTTTGGGCGTGATGAAAGATCATGAAATACTCATCCAAACACATGGGGCGGACGCTGATGCGGCGTTGGCCGCGTTGAACGCTCTTGTTGTAAGCAATTTTGGTGAGGCTTAGTTGATTGTAGAAATGTGAGAGCACCCATGCTAGAAAAATCATTTAAAGGCATTCCCGCAAGTGATGGGATCGCGATCGGTCCCACCTTTTGTTACATTCCGGCAAATCTGATCATCCCTGTTTGTGCGGCTGGAACAGTTGATGAAGAGATGGCCCGTTTCGATACAGCCCGGGAGCGCGCCCGCGTTGAGCTGCAGAGTCTATATGCAGCCATCGAGAAAAGGGCAGGCAAAGAGGAAGCCGCCATTTTTGAAGCCCATCAAGTTATGTTATTGGACCCTGCTCTCGAAGGAAAAGTCTGTGAAGCCGTAGAGATCGGCCAAACCGCGGAACAGGCTCTGGTCAAGGCTGTTGATGAGCTGGCTGGCATGCTGGCAGGCATGGATGATGAACTCTTTGCCGCACGCGCGCTGGATGTGAAAGATGTTGGCCGCCGTCTTCTACGGATATTACTTGGCTTGCCGGATACTGCGTTGGATGCAGTAACCGAACCGTCCATCATTTTCGCTGAAGATCTAACACCTTCTGATACAGCCAGTCTTGATCCCAAACTTACGCTTGGCTTCATCACTGCGCAGGGCGGGCTTACTTCACACAGCGCCATCCTTGCGCGAACCCTTGGCTTGCCCGCGATCGTTGGCATGGGGGAAGGCTTGTTTGAAAAGGTAAGCGGTGTTGCATCGATCATCATGGATGGACGCACAGGCGAAATGATCATTGCGCCTCAGAATGAAACCATAGAGCGGTATAAAGAGATCCAACAACAACGCGAATTGCATTTGAAGATCCTCAGAGACGCCGCTGATAAAGACGCGCATACCGCGAACGGTCGCCGCGTGGAAGTGGCTGCAAATATTGGTGAAGTGGAAACAGCCCGCTCTGCAGTTGAAAATGGCGCAGAAGGCGTTGGACTGCTTCGCACTGAATTTCTTTATCTGGAAGATACCAGTCCTCCTAGTGAAGAAAAACAATACGCGGCCTATCGTTCCATTTTTGAAGTTATGGGTCAGCGCCCGGTGATCGTCCGCACGCTCGATATCGGTGGGGATAAGCCGCCATCTTATTTGCCCTTTCCCGATGAGATGAATCCATTCCTGGGTTGGCGCGCGATCCGCATCAGCCTGGATGAGCCGGAACTGTTCAAGACCCAATTGCGCGCCATTTTACGCGCGGCAGTTGGACATCACGCGCGCATTATGTTCCCAATGGTTTCGGATCTGGATGAACTGCGGCGAGCGCGCGAAATCGTCGAGGCGGTCAAACGGGAGCTTGAGCTTGCTTCCGTTGAATTTGCCGGTGACACACCTGTAGGGATCATGGTCGAGACTCCTGCCGCGGCTGTGTTGGTGGATGTGCTTGCCGAAGCCTCCGACTTTTTCAGCCTCGGCACAAACGATCTGACTCAATACACGCTGGCAGTCGATCGCGGCAACGCAAAGGTGTCCGGACTTTTCCAGCCATTACATCCTGCTGTATTACGTCTCATCAGGCAAACAATTGACGGGGGTCACGCAAAGGGTAAATGGGTGGGCATGTGCGGCGAACTGGCCGGCATGACGAAGGCTATCCCGATCCTGCTTGGATTGGGCTTGGATGAGTTCAGCATGAACCCGCGTGCCATTCCTGAGGCGAAACACCTGATCGGCGCGCTGACGGATGAGCGCGCACAGCAGATCGCAAATGAAGTCATGTCCATGCGGACTGCCGCCGAAATCGAAACTCATATGAAGGAAGTTTTGGGGAAGATCTGAGTATGGCAATATTCCTGGACTCCGCAAAATTGGATGAAGCCCGATTCGCTCGTGAATTGTGCTGGGTATCTGCTGTCACCACCAATCCGGTTTTGCTGGCAAGCAGTGGATTGTCGCCCGAGGAATCCCTGTCACAACTTGCCAGGCTTGATTTTGAGTATCTCTTCTACCAACTCACTGCATCCACAACCTCCGAAATGGAGAAGGAAGCCCATCTCGCGCGCGAAATTGTCGGCAGATCCCTGGTACTTAAAGTTGCACCTGATGAATTGGGATTTCGATTTGCAGCCCGGAATTCGCCCCATTTCCTTTTTTGCCCAACAGCGATCTACAGCCCGGCACAGGCAATGGTTGCACGTGCAGCTGGAGCGAGATTCGTGGCAATCTACGTTAACCGGGCAACGCGCCTGCTCGGAGATGGTATCGAACTGGTGAGAAGTGTGGCGACAGTTCTCGCCGGGAGTCAGACCGAGATCGTGGCGGCCAGCTTGAAGTCCGGGGAGGAAGCGGTACAGGCAGTCGCTGCCGGGGCGAAGCATATTACCGTCCCATTTGATATCCTGGGATCTTTGGTGGTACATCCACTCTCAGTTGAAACGATTGATCAATTCCGCAAAAATGGGACTGGCCTTTCGTTTGGAAATTAGTCTCAAGTCAAGGAGAAATCATGGAAGAAATTTTGCAAAAACTTTTTAACTCGATTTTGGAAGGCGACCTGGCTGCTACGAAGGAGAATGTACAGGCCGCGCTGGATGCCAACTTGAATCCAAATATCGTCCTGAATGATGGAATGATCGCCGCCATGCGCGAAGTAGGGGCGTTATTTGAGGCAGGGGAGTACTATGTTCCCGAGATGTTGATCGCTGCGCGTGCCATGCAGGGTGGGATGGCACTCCTGAGACCTCATCTCCAACAAAGCGACAAAAAAACCAGTGGCAAGGTGGTGATCGGCACAGTCAAGGGTGATCTGCATGATATTGGCAAGAATCTGGTGGCATTGATGCTGGAAGGAGCGGGTTATGAAATCATCGATCTGGGTGTGGATGTCCCTGCCGAAAAGTTTGTTGAAGTAGCAAAGGAAATCCATCCGGAAATTGTTGCCATGTCTGCCCTGCTCACTACCACCATGCCATCCATGAGAACGACCCTGGATGCGCTGACCGCCGCGGGATTGCGCAATCATACAAAAGTTATTGTAGGCGGCGCACCTGTCACCGAGGCTTATGCCCACCAGATAGAAGCTGATGGTTTTGCACCGGATGCCAGTCGTGCGGTCAATATGGTCAATGGCCTATTGGTGGACCAGACATGAGCGAGGGTGTTGATCCCGATTCGCAAGGCAAAGGCTAAAATTTGCGATTCACTAACCACAAAAGCGTAATTTTTCCTAGGGAAAAGATGTTTGAACAAATATAGGCGGGAAGTTGGCTGAATTTCTCGTGCCCGAGGCGGTCTGCCTGAATACAGTCGTGTCAATTTCCGTTGAGAAGGGGCTACATGCCCGTGGTATTGAGGTGACAACCCCAGTGAAAGGCTTTATGCGCCCCAGCCGGGCGCATGTCTGTTAGAGATTGTTGGTATGCATCCGTAGCATTCTGGGAAGATCTGCATAAGCCGATCTCAGGTTTTCTTTTGCCCTCTGCGCTTGCTATCCACCACTAAAGCCGCTCGCTTTTTGGCAAGCATCCGTCTGTAACTAGGCATGATCTTACGTGGATTTTCACCGTTGAGCACGGCAATGGCATGGGTGATCAATTCATCCTCATCCAACATGGACTGAACAGCCTCGACAGACTTGCGCACAGGGTACAAACCTGTCTGCCCGGAAATCAATGGGAAGCGCGCCGCGTTCACTGTCTCCTTCCAGGGGATTTTAATCGTGGAGCGGATGTGCTTGATCGAACTATCTTTATTCACCCGAGGATTCAGATGAATTTCCTTGGCAACCAGGACTACGAGATGGCGATAAATACGAGTTAACGCAAGCCATGCCATCAACATAATGAGCCCGTAGGTCAGAACCAGGAGATTGATCGTCAGGGCATGGGCCTCATAAAAAAATAATATTTGTCTTCCCACAGCCCCCAACATCCCTTCAACTACCACTCGCACCATGCTTTACCTTCCCTTCTGGAAAATTTCGAGGGGCACCCTGGGCAAGGCGCCCCTCGAGACAAGTCGAATTTGAAACCTTCAGAGTGGCTACTTGGAAGCGCCCGCAAAGACATCCCAGGCGTGCTCGTTCTTCTTGTAGAAGAAGAACAACAGGCCGGTGATGATCGCGAATAAGACGATTCCAAACCAACCCAGATACTGACCGAGCCACATAGTCACCAGCGGTGACCAGACGAACCCGTCGGCAATACTGGAAATCATGGAAGCGTTGGCGGGAATGGCAAAACCAGCCTCGCCCGCCACTTTGGTGATGGTCGGAGCCAGGGCGTTCGCCGAAAAGAATCCCGCGATGACCAATACAGTGCCGATCATTACCATGCGGACCACGTTACCCTTTGCCGCCGGGGCAATCTGGGTGCACCAGAAGACCAGGACTGCCAGGTCAGCAAACAGGATCATGCGGTTGCCCGGCAGGATGATCGAGAGCAAGATCGCGATCGGGACGAGAAGCAAACCCGTGGCAATATTCGCCGGATGACCGGTAAGCACGGCTGAATCCAGACCAATGTAAACCTCACGGCCGCCAGCGCGCTTGGACATGAATTCGCGCGCCGATTCCGAAATCGGAATCAAACCTTCCATCAGGATGCGCACCATGCGAGGCAACAACACCATCACCGCTGCCAGCTGCATGGCGAGGAGCAACACTTTGCCCAGGGTGGGAACGAAAGCGCCAGCAAATTCACTGAAATAAGCGATCAAACCGAGCACCAGGCCGATCAACAAGCCCATGATCATGGGATCACCGACCGTGGGGCCGAGGGTCTTCTCGATGCTCTCAGTGTCCGCTTTCCAATCGCGCACGACGGGGATGCGGTCAATCAGCCAGTTAACCGGCAGGCCAATCATGACCAGGGGAGCCGTTGCACCATGTGGAATGGAGATACCGGGCAGTTCGTAGAACTCCTGGATGCCCTTGGCAGTCCAGTCGCCTAGGAAGAGCATGAAAGCCGCAGTAACGGCAGCAGCCGCCAAACCCATGACCAGGTTACCAGTCACCGCCGCCACCAACGAGCCGGCGAAAGCGTAGTGCCAAAAGTTCCAGACATCCACGTTTAGGGTCTTGGTTACTTTGGTCACCAGCAGGATGACATTGACGAGCAGGGCAATCGGGATGACCCACAAACCAACATCGGTCGCAAAGGCCACAGCCGCCGCGGCAGGCCAACCAACATCCACGATGTCACGCTGAATATTTGCATTGGTCACCAATGCCTGCGAGACCCCTGACAGAGAGCCCCACATCAGGCCAATAACCAGGTTGATGCCGATGAAGGCCACACCAATGGTTACTGAAGAACGGAAAGCCCGTCCAACCTTGGTGCCCAACACGAGGGCAAAGATGAAGATGAACACCGGCAAAAGGATAGTAGCCCCCAGGGTGTCCACAAGTGACTTCAAAACTTGAGCAAATGCATTCATTTCTAATCCTCCAGGGTTATCAAAATGGGAAAAACCAATTTATACTCAAACAAAATGGGGACGTGCAGACAGATGATTTATATGCCATAAGCCTCCTTTACTTGCTATAACTGTATTCGTCAACCATTGGTTGAACACGGATATGGACGCTGGATGACGTCTGTTACGCTTATTTTTGAGCATGTGAGCCGCTCTCTGGTACGCAGATATCTTCAAGCTTTTCCTGATGAATACGTTTACTTGCTATAACACACAATAAAATCGGAAGATGCGTGCAAATACAATAAGCATTCTGGTATTAACACCAGAACGCTTATTTTCGCAAAACATCCATGATTTGTGCCATAACTTGCTCCTTTCCAATGCCAGTCAGAAAGGCCAGCCCCTTGATCACTGGAATACCAGGGTCAAAGCGCAGTGTGGACGTGGTGACAACCAGGTCAGCGCCATCGGCCAACAACATCGGGATCTCGGCCGCTTTACATTGTTTAACGATGACGCTCAAGCCTTCCTTCTTGCAGGCTTCCTCGATGGCGACGGCTACCACGGTAGATGTGGCGATTCCGGTACCACAAGACACAATAACTGTTTTCGCCATACCAAATCTCCTTTTTTGCTGATGAAATATCCGGCTGAGGCTGGATCAGGAAGAAGATGACATCCTGTTAAGTATACTTAACACCTGTTCAGGGGTCGTCGCTTCGGTGAGTTGACGAACGATCTCGGGTTGCTGGAAGATGTGCGAGACCTCCTGCAACATGGTAATCTGAGACTTGGGCTGGTCAAGTGCCAGCATAATGACCAGGCGCACCGGGACCGCTTCATCAGAATCTACCATATTATAGAATACAACTGGCTTCGTAAGCGTCGCCAGCGCCAAGGCAGATTGATTGACAAATTCGATGTCAACATGAGGAATGGCGGCATTAATTTCCCCGTCCAATGGAAGCCCGGTGGGCATATCCGCTTCCCGCTTTAGCGTTGCCTCAATAAAGCCGTCTTTTACATAGCCCAGAGCGTGCAACTTTGTACCGAGCATGCGAATCACTTCTTCGGATGTCTCTACTGTGATTTGGAGACAAATTGCTTCCGGCTTCAAAAACTCATGAATCTCCATGCCTGTTTCCTTATTTCGATGCCCTTGACGAAACTGCAGGATTGCGCTAAAGTAACATATGTGAACCGTTGTTCACATATGTGAAGTGTATATCAAGTTTGCATATTTGTCAATACTCTTAACTGACCTTCGGACAAAAAAAGCCTTCCAAGCTGGATAATAGTGTTTGCAGAAAACCAAACCCAGAAAGAAGGCTTCCATGGGCAAGTTTACTCATTTTTTCGATTTTTTAGCATACGTCTTTGATTATGGCAGATCTGTAGAAAAACCGAAAGCGATTACGGCAGGTATTTTGAAGGCCCGCTCGTGTCACTTGAGCGACATTGCCTGAGAAACGCCAGGGAATGAATCTGCCAATTACAAATGTATTCAGCGGTTTACATCTGAACTTCAGCCCTAAAAATAGATTAATTCCGGTCGCCTTGCCAATCAAGGATCCTATACTCCAATGGATTGACGAAAGGAAGTATGAAACGCCCATTAATTCTTGTTACGAATGACGATGGGATTACATCTCCCGGCTTGGCTGCCGCAGTGGCAGCACTTGATCCGCTCGCCGACTTGTTGATCGCTGCACCGGCCTCACAGCAGACCAGTATGGGACGCAGCCGGACACGGCTTTCGGAGCAGGATGGACGGATCGTGCCGCAGACCGTCTGGTTTGGCGAAAAATCCTGGGAGGGGTTCTCAGTCCAGGCAACGCCAGCGATGGTGGTGGAACATGCCTTGCAGGAATTGGCTCCGCGGCGCGTGGATTTGGCCGTATCGGGCATCAATTACGGTGAAAATATCGGTACCTGCATTACAATTTCCGGAACCATTGGGGCGGCCATGGAGGCGGCCGAGCGCGGTATCCCTGCCCTGGCTGTCTCGATGGAGACAGATGTTGAACAATATTACAAGCACGACAAATGCGTAGATTTCCGAGCCGCGATTTATTTCGTACATTTTTTTGCGTCACGCCTGATCGGTAAGTCCCTGCCGTTTGATGTAGACGTACTCAAAATAGAGATCCCGATGACTGCCACACCCGATAGCCCTTGGATGGTAGCCCGCCAGGACAGGCTTTCGTACTACACACCCAAAATCGTCAGGTCTTCAAAGGATTTTGAATCTGCAAGCCGGCTGGAACATTCGGTGGCGAAAGGGCAGTTCACCCAGCCCGGCACAGATGCTTATGCAATGGCAAAGGGTTTCGTGTCAATAACACCTCTCAGTCTTGATCATACCTCGCGCCTCGATATGTCCGAAGTGCAAATGTTGATCGAGGCGAAAAAATAAGCGCGGCAGAAACGCCCCGCAACAGGTCATAAAGGAGGCACTCATGCAAAAACAAATGAAATGGGCCATTCTGGGTACAGGAAAAATTGCCAACCGGTTTGCGACAGCCCTGAAGAATATCCCTGAGAGGGCCGTACTACTCGCCATCGGTTCACGCAGCGCTGAATCAGGGGACGCCTTTGGGAACAAATATTCCATCCCCAGGCGTTACATCGGTTACGAAGATGTTGCCGCCGACCCGGATGTGGATATCATCTACATTGGAACGCCCGGCGTGTTTCATCATCATGACGTGACCATGTGCCTGGAGGCTGGGAAACATGTGTTATGCGAAAAAGCCTTCACGGTCAACGCCAGAGAAGCTGAAAACCTGATCCGTCTGGCCCGGCAAAAGAGCCGTTTCATGATGGAAGCCATGTGGACGCGTTTCTTCCCCATCCACATCAAGATCCGTGAACTGCTGGCCGAGAAAGCTATCGGGGATGTCAATGGGATGGTTGTCAATTTCATGGCAAAACCGCCCTTCGATCTTAGCAATCGCTTTTTCGACCTTCGCCTGGGAGCTGGAGTGCTTATGGACACAGGCTCGTATGGCATATCCTGGGCATACAGCCTGTTGGGAAAGCCACAACAGGTTACCGGTCTGGCTTATTTTGGCGAATCGGGAGCAGACTATTCGTCCGCCTACGTTTTGAAGTATCCGGCGGGTCCGATTGTTACCATCACCTGCTCGCAAATTTCATATGATTATAAAGAGGCGGTTATCTTTGGCTCACAGGGGAAAATCGAGGTTCATGATCCGTGGTATAAACCGACCCGCATGACCCTGCATGTTGAAGGGAAGACGCCGGAAGTGTTCGATATGCAGCTGGGCAAATATAACGGCTACGAGTACGAAGCTTGCGCCGTGATGGATTGCATCCAGCAGGGGAAGACGGAATGTGAAACCATGCCGCTGGATGAGACACTGGAAATCATGAAGACGCTGGATCAGATTCGGGAACAGTGGGGCTTCCGGTATCCTGCTGAAAAATAGGTTCTCCGGACTTCTTCACGGAAAACCCTAAAGAACCGAAAAATAAGTCAAAGGGACAATAGAAAAGTGTGTTCTCCTGGGTGAGTCACCAGGGGAATACACTTTTTAGAAGACCGCACCCGGCTCGATGTTTGGAAGAGAGCCACTGTTTTGTGTTCTACATTAAGCATCAACAGGTATTGCAGAAACTCTTCAATAAGGAAACACTCGTCAATATTTTGTGTCCTAGAGAAAATAAGAATGGATGATTGGTATCCAAAATCATTCCATTCTGATGTTCAGTTGGCCTTCTCCATAACTCGTTATCTCCAAATCCTTAATTTCTCACCATCCGATGCTTTTGGCTCAGACCCTAGGAATTGATTCCTCCATTTATTAAGGCTGTCCGCAGATCAGGTTCCAACTCCAAATAAGCATCATCGGGTTCTGCGCCCAACGCATCCAACACCTTTGTGTAGAAGGAGCGTGCTGCAGCAGTTAGGACAACATCCAGAACTTCCTCATCAGTAAGACCGTAAGCAAGCAAACCGTTGATATCCTGTTGAGTGATGCTGTGCTGGTCAAGAATGACTTTTTCAGCCAGGGCCATCACGGCCACATCCTGTGGATCCAGGCCGGCATTCTGGTAATCAGTGACGATCGCGATCAGTTGCTCTGCACTGAAAAAGTTCTTACGGAGCACCGCTCCGTGAGCCAGCAGTCAGTAAGTGCATTTCAGGGCCAGTGCGGCCGCAAATGTGACTAATTCAAAACGCCGCAATCGCATTTTTGAACGGATGGTGCTCTGCAAGTTCCGCCAGGCTAAACTGACCTCGGGCCGCAGACTAAATATCTTGTGGTAATTTGGAATATAGCCGAGCTTTTGGATCTGCTCTTCATAGATTTCTTTTAAAGTGCCGGTAGCCTCTTCCGGCGGCACGGTGCGAATATTTGGCATACGCGTTTTCCTTTGATAATTGGAACAAGGAGGATATTTATTCAAGTTTATTGAGACGCAGATTAACCAAGAACGTAGTGATTAAAAATGATTTGTAAAAAAACTGGTCAATGAATATATAAAACGCCGAAGCGCTTGAAGGAGTATATCATTCAAGCGCTTCGGTTATAAAAAATAAAATCCTGCGGTCCCGACGGGCTACACAGCCACTGTTACAACACCGTTCAAATCATCCCTCCGGGGATTCCATTAGACGAAGCTTTCGCATTAATAAAAAAATGGCAGAACGCAAAAAATAATCCCCCAGAAGAATCTGATTCCTAGGTAATTCTGGTTTGTTTAGGTCGTAAGCGCCTCACACAAAATGTGTGAGGCGCTTTGATTCCTGTACCCTTTACATCTTCGGACCTGGCACGTCATGCAAATTTATCCCACAGAACATTCAAGGAAACTTAATCATGCTGAACATCATTTCGAGACTGATTCAATTCGTCTACAACGCCATCAAATATTTGTTGGGTTTCCTAACGATCCTCGTTTTGGGAATTGTTGGCGCGGTTCTCTATGCCCTGCCCTGGCTGTTACGCGCGGTGGCTTTGCTGTTCTGGCTGGGCGCGGCATATCTCGGCATTACTGCGATCGAGACAATTTACGCACCCTACTCCCCCGCCATCCCGGTGATGGCTCTGCAGTTCGCCGTAATCCTGATCTCGGTTGGGTGGGTAATCATCCTGCTTCGTAATAACCCACAGCTTGTTTGGGGCGGCATGGCAGCGGGCGGACTGGTCGTAGGCAGCGCATCCATTGGAAGCACCTGGCTATTGGCTCACTGGCAATATGCCGATCTATTCTTTCGAGTACTACCGCCTGCCCTGTTCTCCAT
>Ga0315273_10005892_pt1 | contig 15202 bp, 16 predicted proteins | sample YL17G02_0_MG_FD_205753 | JGI IMG/M metagenome (GOLD analysis project Ga0315273, IMG submission 205753) | Sediment microbial communities from Yellowstone Lake, YNP, Wyoming, USA - YL17G02_0 | ecosystem: Environmental > Aquatic > Freshwater > Lake > Sediment | place: USA: Wyoming | collected...
CCAAGTCCACCAAGCCTTCCTACATCGCAATGAAAGAGGTCGAGGAGGGGCTCATCAGCTTCGAAATCATTGCATTGGAGAAACCCCATCCGACCGGCACCTAAGGAGATAGCGTGCAAGTAGCGCTCGGAGTGACCGGCTGCATCGCCGCCTATAAGGCCATCGAAGTAATGCGCGGCCTGCAGAAGGCAGGTGTATCCGTCCAGGTGATTCTCACCCGCGCGGCACAGGAGTTTGTCACGGCTTTGACGTTTGAGGCACTGTCGACTCAAACGGTTCTTACCGAAATGTTCCGCCGTGACGAGAATCAGAAAATTCAGCACATCAGGATCGCGCAAGAGACACAACTTCTCGCGGTCGTGCCGGCAACGGCCAATATCATCGGCAAGATGGCGCACGGAATCGCCGATGATTTGCTGTCGACTGTTTATCTCTCCTCGCCCGCTCCCGTGCTCCTCGCACCGGCCATGAACGTCGTGATGTGGAACCATCCGGCCGTACGCGCGAATATCGATATGCTGAAAGCCCGCGGTCATTACTTGGTCGAGCCGGAACCGGGTGATCTTGCCTGCGGCATGAAAGGGGAAGGCAGACTCGCTGCCATCGAAACGATCATCGCTCGCATTCTCGAAGTGCTGAATGTTTCCCAGGGCCTTTCCGGACTCAAGGTGCTGGTGACCGCCGGCCCCACGATCGAGGATCTGGATCCTGTTCGCTTCATCTCGAACCGGAGTTCTGGAAAAATGGGATACGCGATAGCGCAGGCGGCGAAAAATCGCGGCGCGCAGGTTTTCCTGGTATCGGGACCGACCGCCTTGCAGCCCCCGGCGGGAGTGGAAACGGCGTGCGTCCGCTCCGCAGGCGAGATGAAAGAGGCGGTGCTGCGCCGCTTCCCTGGCTCGGACATCGTCATTATGGCCGCCGCGGTGGGAGACTACCGTCCGGTGGAATGTTCACCGCACAAAATGAAAAAGAATTCCTCCACCCTCTCTCTCGAGCTGGTGCCGACCGACGACATCCTTCAGCAACTCGGCAGGGAAAAGAGCCGCCAGATCCTCGTCGGATTCGCCGCGGAAACGGAAGACCTGCTCCAAAACGCCCTCCTGAAAATGCGGCGTAAAAACCTCGACTTTATCGTTGCCAACGATGTCGCCAAAGGTGTCTTCGGGGCCGACTCTGCAAGTGTTCACCTGCTGAAGCCCGATGGCGAAAAAATCACGATCTGCGACGCATCGAAATTCGCGATCGCCGATCGCATTCTTGATGTGGCACAGGAAATGGCCGCCGCCCGCAAAAATCTACCGTCAGGCAGTGAGCCCGGATCCTCATAATGAAATCAGGAATTGTTACCCTCATCGGGCGTCCCAACTCCGGGAAGTCCACGCTCCTCAATGCTCTTGTCGGCGAAAAGATATCGATCGTATCCGACAAGCCGCAAACCACGCGCTATGGAATCCGAGGCATCCTGAGCGATGCGCGCGGCCAGGCGGTATTTGTCGACACCCCCGGTATCCACAAACCGCAATACCGCATGAACTTGCGGATGCAGCACGTAACCCAGGAGGCCATGTACGGCGTCAATCTGATCCTGCTTCTGATCGACGGATCCATATCATTCGGTTCAGGCGAACGATTCGCGCTCGAACTGCTCAAAAGTCTGAAACCGCGGGCTCTGCTGCTTATCAACAAAATCGACAAGATCGCAAAACCGAAGCTTCTGCCGATCATCCAGCGCTACAGCGCCGAGTTTGACTTCCTCGAAATAATCCCCATTTCCGCAACCGGGCGCGATAACCTGAAGCTGGTTGAGGAAAAAGTGTTTGAGTATCTTCCCGAGGGAGAGGCCGCTTTCGATACGGAGCAGATCACGGACCGCACCGAGCGATTTCTGGCGGCCGAATTCATTCGCGAGAAAATCCTGGAGCGGACTTGGGACGAACTGGTCTATGCGACCGCAGTCCTCCTGCACCGGTTTGATGAGAGCAGACGGAAGAGCAAGAACCTTGTCTTGATCGAGGCCGATATCCTGGTGGAAAAGCCATCGCATCAGGGTATCGTTCTCGGCGCCGGCGGAACGATGTTGCGCGATATTGGAACTGCCGCCAGGATCGAATTGGAGAAGCTTCTGGGCTGCAAAGTCCACCTCGCACTGAGGGTTCGGACCGTTGAGAAATGGCGCAACAGTGAATCCGTCCTGAACGAGCTGGAATTTGCACCATGACCGACCAGAAACGCATGGCCGAGGAGCTTTTGAAGCATCTGCGCCTCTACCAGGATCTCGGGGTAAAGTGGGTGGAACAACCGTCCGCAAAACGTAAAGCCCGACAGCGGCAGCAGCCCGTGGAGGAACTCGCGCCGCCAGCCCGGATTGCAGCCGCAGCCGCGGCACAGCCTCAGCCGGCCAGAATCGTCCCTCCGGTGACCTCCATGTTCGACAGCCTGCCTGAAAAGCAAGAGGCGCTGGAGGCAATCCGAGTGGATATCGGGGACTGTAAACGGTGCAAGCTGGCCCTTGCGCGCACCAACATCGTCTTCGGTTCAGGGAATCCCACGGCCGACTTGATGTTCGTCGGCGAGGCGCCCGGCGCGGCAGAAGACGCGCAGGGCTTGCCATTTGTCGGCCGTGCCGGCCAGCTCCTGACCAAAATCATCGAATCGATCGATCTGAAGCGCGAGCAGGTCTACATCTGCAACATCCTCAAATGCCGTCCCCCGGAAAACAGGAATCCCGAATCGGATGAAATCGCCACCTGCGAGCCTTTCCTCTTCCGCCAGATCGCTTCAGTGAGGCCCAAGGTGATTTGCGCCCTCGGGGCTTTCGGCGCGCAAACCCTCCTGCGGACAAAAGAGCCCATCTCGCGCCTGCGCGGGCAATTCATCGACTATCGGGGCGCAAAACTCATGGCCACATTCCATCCCGCATATCTGTTACGCAATCCGGGCGAGAAACGCAAGGTATGGGAAGACGTGCAGAAGATCCGCGATTATCTTCGCTCAATGGGACTGACCAAGAGCTGAGAATTTCGAGCCATGTTCCCCAGCATCCTTTGCGGGCGGGATGCCAGAGGCTGTCTCAAACCTCCCCGTAAGAACATGTTCATTGAACATACGCCGCAGCCCGGGGCTCAGCCCGCCGACACGATGAAGGCCACCGCTGACGCCCACAAAAGGATGTCGATGAGCAGGGGCAGGTCCTTGACCATCAGCAGCTCGGGTTCTCCCCCTTCGGCTTTCCCGTAGATGAGATAGAGATACCGGAATATTCCGTAAAGAACGAAGGGAAGTGTCAGCGGCATCCGATGCGATGGGAATTTTTGCATCGTTTGATCCGAGTAAGTATAGAGGATGTAGGCGAGCAGAGTGCCGGCAGTCACGACGGCGATGAGTTGATCGAGAAACGGCAGCGAATATTCGCCGAGCACGGTGCGGTGGGTCGAGGCGTCCGGGGCGCTCAGGATTTCGCTCCTTCGCTTGCTAAGCGCAAGAAACAGTGAAAGCAGGATGGTGCAAATGAGCAGCCACTGCGATATGACAACATCGATCGCGAAGGCGCCGGCAGCTGCCCGCAGGACAAAACCGGCCGAAATCGCCATCACATCAAGGATGACCTGGTGTTTTAAGACCAGGGTGTATGCCACCTGCAGAATGAGGTATCCCAGGAGACAGGCCTGTCCGGCCCCGGGAATTTGCCGCGAGAGGACAGCCCCTCCGGCCAGAAGCGCCAAGGCGACGCCGACCGCGGCCGCACCCTTCACCTGGCCCGAAGCGATGGGGCGGCGGCGCTTGCGCGGGTGAGTCTGATCCGCCTTTCGATCGAAAAGATCATTGAAAATGTATACCGCGCTCGATACCAGGCAAAAGGCCAGAAAAATGCGAAGAGACCGTGCGCGTTGTGAGGGAATATGTGCCTGAGCGGCGAAGAGGAGCGCGGCAAACACCAGCAGATTCTTGGTCCATTGCTGCGGACGCATCATCGCGAGACAGGCGAGAGCGGTTTTGATCATTTGCACCGGATCTCCAGGTTTGAGCTGGGCTTTTGCAACCGTTTCCGCCATCCGTTGATACCCCGGCACACTATAGCACGCAGCTTCAGAGTTCAGGAATACGACTCTTGGCGCATGCGTGCGCGGCTTGCAAAACAGAGGACGGGAATTCTATGATAGACCGGAATGCAATGATCCGGCATCCACCGAAGAAGGAACCGATATGAATCCTCGTTTCCCTGGAATGGGCAAGGTGGCAGTTCTCAAGACCACGCCGGAAACTGTCCTGGATGATTATTCCCGATTACTGTCGCTGGCCGGCCTGGAGCAGGCTTTGCCAAAATCCGCGGAGACCGTGCTGAAAATGAACGTCTCCTGGCAAACGTGGTATCCATCCTGCTCTACGACGCCCTGGCAATTAGAGGGGGTCATCCGGGCGCTGAAATCATCGGGGTATGAAAAGCTGATCGGGGCGCACAATGACACGGTGGTTGTGGATGTGAAGGACGGCGAGAAGAACAACAAGCTCCGCCACGTAACGGACCAGCATCATGTCCCGTGCGTCTACCTTTTCGAAAACCAGTTTGAATGGATCACCTATCGGCCCAAGCAGCCGTTTCTAGTGCTCGACAAGGTGTTCCCGGAAGGGGTGCGCATTCCCAAGGTGCTGATCGATAAAAACGTTGTGCATCTGCCCACGGTGAAAACTCACGTCTTCACGACGATAACCGGCGCGATGAAAAACGCCTTCGGAGGTCTGTTGCACCGGAACCGTCACTGGACTCATTCCGTCATCCATGAAACGTTGGTTGACCTGCTCCAGATCCAGCAGGACATTCATCCCGGTATTTTCGCCGTCATGGACGGGACCTTTGCGGGCGATGGCCCCGGCCCGAGGGCGATGCGATGGCATGAGAAGGACATCATCCTGGCATCGGCGGACCAGGTGGCCATTGATGCGGTCTCCGCGCGCCTGCAGGGTTTCGACCCCATGAAGCTGAAGTTCCTGCGCCTGGCGCACGAGAGAGGACTCGGCGTCGCCGATCCGCGTGAGATCGAGATCGCCGGTTATGACATCGCACAGGAGGAGCCATGGAATTTCAAACAGGAGGACACCTTTGCGAGCCGGGGACAGAAGGCCATCTATCACGGCCCTCTCAAGCCCTTTGAAGGGCTGCTGCTCCGATCTCCCCTGGTGCCCTGGAGCTACTTTGCCAGCAATCTCTATCACAATGTTTACTGGTATCCGTTTGTGGGACGGCCTCGTGTGGCGGCGGCGCTGCCGACGAAATGGGGCAGGCTGTTCCGGCAGTACGGTGACGGCAAAGTAGTCATGCCCGGTATGGAAACAAAGACGGTCGCAATGGCGTTGTGCGGGCTGCTCGCCGTCACACTGGTGCTCCTGCTGGCTGCAGCATGGCTCATGTAACCGCCTGCGGGAGGCCTCGAGCCGGCTCCGGGTATTGCAGCTAATTCCATCAAGGTAAACCACCGCCTCTGGCGATGAGACACGAAAAGGCTCTGCCGTTCCGGCGGCAGGTAACCTGTTTGTTAAGAAAGGACATCATGGAAATGAAATTGGTCTGTGCCCCGGAGGGGCGGCAGACAATAGCCGGGGGTGAGCAAAGCGAACCCCCGGTTGTGAGCTCGGAAGGTAAAGCCCTGAAAGGGCGACAGAATCTTCTGCCGCCCTTTCAGGGCTTTACCCATTCCGACATCAACCCCGGGTTCGCTTTGCTCACCCGGGGCTATTATCTGACCGCCCCTCTGGGGCTTCGCTAATGCCAACGCCTCCCTCGGAGAGGCTTCCTGAGGCCACCCGCTCTGCGCGTGCAGCCTCACCACCCCTTGGATCCTTCAGATATGTACGAGTATGCAGATGTCGCAGTGCCCGTGGCGGTCCGCAGAACTTTTAGTTACGCAGTCCCGCCTTCGTTTCGCAGCCGGCTGAAAATCGGCGCCCGCGTGCTTGCACCCTTCGGCCGCAAGGTGGTCACGGGGATCGTCGTTGGAGGTTCGCCACAAAAACCGCCGGGCGACTTCAAAATTCGGCAGCTGCGAGATCTTCTGGATGACAGTCCCATGGTTCCTTCGGATCTTGTGGCTGCCGCGCTTTGGATCGCGCAGCACTACTTCACCTATCCCGGCGAGGTGCTCAAAATCCTTTTCCCGGCCGGATCTCAGTCATCCGCGGTTCAAAAGGCGCGGCTGAGCCCCAGGGCGGAACAGCTCCTGGCAGGCGGATTCCGCCCCCCGGGCCTGCGTCTGCAGGAAGATAAGATCATCGATGCCCTGTCCGGGCACGGCCCGATGACTTTCAAGGAACTGCAAGCCCACTGCAGATTGCGCGATGCTCATCCGGCGATCGAAGCACTCTCTGCCTCCGGCTGGGTCATCGCCGAGATCGAACATTTAAAACCTCGTGTCAGTGCTAAGGAACAGCTTGGCATCCGGGCACTGCCCGCGTCGGTGAATATTCTCACCAGCCTGCCGCCCGCTCAACAGAGGATTTATAAATGCCTGGAGCCCGGCGGCTTGCCCATGCCGCTGCAGGAAATCCTGCGCTTGGCGTGTGCGTCTGCCGGCAGCGCAAAATCGCTCCAGGGCAGGGGATTGGCGATGCTGGCTCCAATGCAGATCAACCGCCTCCCACTCGATCTCTCGGAGAATCCCGCGCGCAAGGTCGTGGTGCTCACTGAAGCTCAGCAGAACGCATTCGAAACGATCTGTGCGCTGCTCCGCCAGAAAACCGCCAGCCGCTGCCTTCTGCACGGGGTGACCGGCAGCGGTAAGACGGAGGTCTATCTGAGGCTGATGGCCGAGGTTATCAGGGGAGGTGGAACTGCACTTTTTCTCGTTCCTGAGATCGGACTCACGCCCCTCCTGAGCCGGATTGCCCTCTCGCATTTCCCGGACCAGGTCGCTCTCCTGCACAGCGGCATGTCGCCGGGCGAGCGCTACGATCAGTGGGACCGGATACGCACCGGTCAGGCGCCGGTGGTCGTCGGAACCCGCTCCGCGGTTTTCGCGCCTCTGGAGAACCTTCAGCTGGTGATCATCGACGAAGAGCAGGACTCCTCGTACAAACAGGATGAAGCGCCGTGTTATCACGCCCGGGAAGTGGCATGGCAGCGGATCCAGCAATCGTCGGGAGTCTTGCTCCTGGGTTCGGCTACGCCTTCCGTCGAAACCTATCACGCCGCCGTCGCCGGTCATCTCCGGCTGCTTTCGCTTCCCGAGAGAATCGAGGCGCGCCCCATGCCGCAGGTAACCGTTGTCGACATGAGTGTGGAATTCCAGCGCCGGGGCAGGAAAACGGTCGTTTCGGAACAGCTGCTGCATGAGCTGCGCGAGCGGCTCAAGCGCAGTGAACAATCCATCGTTCTGCTCAATCGCAGGGGATATGCGCGCACCTTGCTTTGCCGCAGCTGCGGGCACGCCTTCTCCTGTCCCGATTGCAGCATATCGATGCCCTTCCACCACGAAGAGAACATGTTGCTCTGTCACTATTGCGGCCGTCAGGAGAAGGTGCCGGAGACCTGTGTTTCCTGCGGAGGAGACTTCATCTACTTTGTCGGCGTGGGAACCGAACAGCTGGAGGAAATGCTCCGTTCACTTCTGCCGGACGCCCGGATTGCGCGGGTCGACCGCGACACGATGAGACGGCGTGGGGCCCTGCGTAAGGTCCTGCTCGATTTTTCGAATCACAAGATCGATCTGCTGGTCGGCACGCAAATCCTCGCAAAAGGCCACGATTTCCCCAACGTGACGCTGGTGGGTGTGGTGGCGGCCGATGCCGGCCTGTCCTTTCCGGACTTCCGTTCGGCGGAGCGCACCTTCCAGCTGCTGACCCAGGTTGCCGGCAGGGCAGGGCGCGGTCAGGTTCCCGGAAGCGTCATCGTACAGTCGCTTTATCCGGATCATTATGCGCTTCAGTTTGCGCGGAAACAGGACTACGCCGGATTCTTCAATCGCGAAATCGAGTACCGGCAACTACTCGGCTACCCACCGCACACGAATCTCGTCCAGATTCTCGTGACCGAGGAGAGCCAGATGAAGGCGTTTCAGACCGGTGGGAAAATTGCTTCGGCGTTGAAGACCTGCGCCTCTCATTCCAGCGGGGGCAAAAAAATCGTAGTGCTGGGGCCGGCGTCTGCCCCGCTGGAAAAGCTGCGGGGCAAGTATCGGGTTCAGGTCCTCATCAAAGCGGGATCGGGCCAGTCTCCGGTTCCCGTGCTGCAGGCGGCGTTCGATCACCTCGCCGGGCTCAAGGTTTCGATGAAAAACGTTCAGGTTGATGTGGATCCGCTCTCGCTGCTCTGAGGTCATCCTGGGTTCCGGCCCGCCCGGCGTTGGTTTTATATTATGAGTTTGGAGAATGAGGCAGATGGCACATGCTCACCACCATGACTCGCATCGGGCGCTGAAGGAGCAGGGCAGTCGCGATCTCATCTGGGCCCTGGCCATTACCGCCCTGTGGTTTCTGATTGAGCTCGTGGGAGGAATATATTCAAACAGCCTCGCACTGCTCGCCGATGCGGCGCACATGCTTACGGACCTCGCGGCGCTCGCGCTCAGCCTGTTCGCCCAGAAAATCGCTTTTCGTCCCGCAACGCACCAGAAAACCTACGGATACCAGCGGGCCGAGATCCTTGCCGCACTGGCCAACGGAGTGTTCCTGGTGGTGGTCGCCATCTACATCTTCTACCAGGCCTATCGGAGGTTCATTACGGTACCCGAAGTGAAGAGCGGGCCCATGCTGATCGTGGCGGCAACCGGCCTGGTCGCCAACCTGGTGACGGCGGCTCTCCTCTACCGTTCCCAGCGCGACAGCCTGAACATACGGGGCGCATTCCTGCATGTCGCCGGCGACACCCTGGGATCCATTGGCGCAATCCTGGCCGGTTCGGTAATGGTCCTTTGGCAATGGTATCTTGCCGATCCCGTCGTTTCGGTCGTGGTCGCAGTGCTGGTGCTCATCAGTTCCTGGCAACTGGTGCGCGAAAGCGTCGATGTACTGCTGGAGGGCACTCCCAGTGACTTGAACATCCCGGAGATACTCGCGGATCTCGGGAGCGTACGGGGCGTGCGCGCAGTTCACGACCTCCACGTCTGGTCCATCACCTCGGGAATGCCGGCGATGAGCTGTCATGCCGTCCTGACGCGCGACGTGGATCCCAGCTCGGTTTTGTCCGAATTGAGCCGCGTGATGCGTGACAAGTATCACATCGACCACACCACGATTCAGATTGAACCGGAGAGCCTGATCGAGGCGGAGGCGATTTTGCGGCCACCATCGTGAGCGGAGCATTTTTTCGTTGCTTTTATGCATCGGCCTTCGCAGTCCCGCAGTGCATAATCTCATGACAACGACTGAATTCAGCGCCGAGGAGAATCGATGAAGGAGAATGAGGAAGGGCGGACCTCAGGCCTGCGCCGCAGTTTTGACGACGACCACATGCGAACGGATAGGGAGGGATTCATCGGCGAATGCGCCCAGGTGCACTACTCCATGATGGGATATGTCCCGGAGGTAAAACCGATTCTACAGACAGTGCAGCGCGACATCACCTACCAGCTGCAGGCGCCGCGGGCGGTTGCACTGCGGTTTCCCCTCGGCAATCCCTTCGGATCATCGATGGATGCTTCGATGCAGACCAGGATTTTACGCGATGCCCTTGCCGTACTGGATTCCGCCAAAACTCCGGGAGAAATCGTCGATCTGCCTTATGACTGGGAAAAAGGTTTAACAAAGCCATACCTCCAAAAACCGGACGTCCGAAAATCGTGTCGGGCAACAATCTCCTCCAGAAGGTCGCCCTGTGGGGAACCGGTTACTGCTTTTTAGTGCTCCACTCCCAATCGGTGATGTCTAGCTGCTTGGAATCGTTGTATCCAGCCTCCTTAATCAGGGATATCACATCTTCTGCCTTTGATCCCATACCAGCAAGCTTATCCGGATTGATTTCAATAATCAGCTTTGGATGAAAGCGATGCAAGGTCTGCATTGCTCCTTTCAGGACCAGAAACTCAGCACCTTCGACGTCGATCTTGATAACGTCGATCCTCTCCAGCCGGAGATCATGAACGACGTTGTCAATCGGGCGACCGCGCACCGTGAAGGAGAAGTGATGATCCCTGCCACCTGCATTCCGGCTTGCAAGCGAGGCAAGTTCCGAGATATCCCCCTCATACAACGTGATAGTCTGTTCGCGATCGGTGCAAGCTATTGGCTGGACAATCACATTGATTGCGCTGCTGGCCGCAAGGTTCGTGCGAAGTTGCTGCAGTGCAATTGGGCTGGGTTCGAACGCTACCACCAATCCGCCTTTTCCAACCCTCTTGCACGCCCTGATAGTGTCGTAGCCGATATTCGCGCCAACGTCCAAGAAAACGCTCCCCACACTAAGACCACTCTCGATGGCCTGCAATACTTCCGGCTGCCATCCCTTTTCAATCACTATCAACCGTTGGATATAATCAAGCGGATCTAGAAAAAGGACAACGCCGGGTTCAAACTCCAAGCGGACAGGTACGGCACCAAGCTTAGTCATCAGAGGGATCAGGCGGAAAAGAACATGCCTGCCCCGCTCTATCGGCCATCGCAGCGACCAAAAATGAGCAGATCTTACAAATCCGACGCCAATCACAGCCCTGCCCCGAACAGAGAGTGAGAGAACAGCAACGGATCCCGCGAACAGGATGACAAGCACGAGGATTGCTGTAGTCGCCCTCTTAAGCCACTTCGCGCGGAAAATCGCTGAGACCATGGAATACCCCTACAAGAGGAATTAACGGCATATCGCACTCATAAATCATCGGCGACAGCGGCCCGGAATTGCGAACCATTAGGATAGAATCCCCTTTGACGACCAGACAGATGCACGTGAGGCATCGATTCCATGACGCCAACTATCCCACCATATGATCGCCCGGCGGAGGCGGATCCGACGGAGGCCGGTAAATCGATTCCGCGGCCGGCAGCGGTGCGCGGGTATCGCGTTTCTCAAAAATGGCAACGCCGATCGCGCCGCCGAGCATCGCCACGATCGAGTAGATGATCAGCTTGAATATCGCTCCCAGCACGAGAACAAGGGCGCCGATCCCTTTTCCTCCGGCCAGCGCCGAAACGAATGCTTTCTTGACATCGGGCGGCAGCTGGGGAATCTGCTCCAGGATCTGCTGCATCCCTTCCAGGCCGAATCCCAGCCGCGACAGCAAAATCTGAAGCGGGATCGAGAACAGCGTGTCAACCAGCGCCCCGATGGCCCCCGCCAGGAGCCCGACCGTGACACCGCGTCCGAGCGTGACCGCGACAGGCGAGCCTTTTACATAAAGGTAGCTGGCCAATACTCCGCCGCCGATCACCCACGCGCAGCAGAAACAATTGCCCAGGCTGAGGACGGGAAATACCGACAGGATTCCGAGCAGCACGCCGCCGATGAGCGCCGGCCTGAGAATTCCTTCCTGACTCATGGAACGCCTCCTTCAGTTTCGCTTGCGTGTGAGCCCGCAGATTGCTGCAATCGAATTTCGTACAGGATCTCGGCTGCGCCCGGCAGCAGCAGGGTCATCAGCATGGTGCCGAAAAGAAAGCCGGTGAGAAATCTGCTCGTGGCCGAATTGTTCCAGAGCCCGGCATACGGCAGCACGACATCCAGCAGAAGCGGGCCGGCGGCAAGAAGCACGCAGATTCTTCGGCGCTCAACGGAAAAGGAAGAGGCCCACCATCGACGCGGCAGAAGCGAGCCGGCAAAAAGCCCGAAGTAGATTCCGGCGCAGCGGTGACATACGGCCCAGGACATTCCCTGCAGCGCAAACGAGCGCTGTCGCATTTGATGGCAAACAGGTGAAAAAAACAAGTACAGAAATTCGGCCAGGCGAGGATGCGCGTGCGCGGCCAGCAGCGGAGCACCCACGATAGCAAGCGAAAGCACAGCTGAGAAGCAGATGAGCAGCAGACGCGCCGTTCGCAGAGTCTCGCGGAATATAAGCATCAAAAATTTGGTAGCAGGAAAAATCCTGTCAGCGCCGTCCGTCATTATACCCAAAACTCCCGACAGCAATCGAAAATCCTTCGGCGCGAATAGCTGCAACGGAACAACGCCATTTGCAGCCAGTAATCATGCGGTGACGAATAAAATGGCATAAATATTGCTTGCTGGTTTTCGGTTTTAACAATCCCCCATTTCAACATACAAGATTTGGGGTTGAGCACCGGTATACCCCCTCTATCTTGTGGAATCCTGCAAAATATTGCTTGACAAGCAATTCGGATTCCCTTATATCAATGCGCGAAAGGTAAGGAGTGGATGAAAGTCGGATTCACATTCAATCTGAAACGGGGTGATTCGGAGGAAGCTCCGGAGCCTCCGAGTACCGGCGTCGAGGTCCAGGCGGAGTGGGACGACGAAGAAACTATTAATGCCGTTTCTCAGGCTCTCGCTGAACGACATGAAGTAATCCCTATTGAAGCGGGCCCGGGAGCATTCGACGCCCTGCGCAAGAGCCGGCCCGACATAGTCTTCAACATCGCTGAAGGGGCATTCGGTCCCTGCCGGGAAGGACACATCCCTTCGATTCTCGAATACCTCGATATCCCCTACACGGCAAGCGATCCGCTGACTTTGAACATCTGTCTCGACAAGGCGCGAGCCAAGGAGATCCTGGCCTATCACGGTCTTCCGACCCCGCGTTTCCGGGTTGTCGCCACCAGGAATTTTTCATTTAACAGCCTTCATTACCCGCTGGTCGTCAAGCCGCTGTACGAAGGCTCCAGCATCGGTATTCGCGATGATTCTCTCGTATCCACCCGTCAGGAGATGCGCGAGAGAGTATCGTGGCTGCTGGACCGGTACAGCGAACCGGCTCTGGTTGAAGAATATCTGCCGGGTCGTGAATTCACTATCGCCATGATCGGCAACGGTGATGAAGCGAGAGCGTTGCCTATCGTCGAGATCAAGTTCGATTCTCTTCCGCATGGCGTAAATCCCATTTACTCCTACGAAGCCAAGTGGATTTGGGACAACACCGAAAAGCCACTGGAAATCTTCGAATGCCCCGCAAAATTGAGCGCTGAACTTCAGGCGGAGATTGAGCGCATATGTCTCGAAGCCTATCGCATCCTGAGGTGCCGGGACTGGTGCCGAATCGACGTCCGTCTGGACGCGTCCAACCGTCCTCATATTCTGGAACTCAATCCGCTGCCTGGCATCCTGCCTCGCCCGGAGCAGAACTCCTGTTTCCCGAAAGCAGCCCGGGCCGCGGGGTTGAGCTACAACCAGTTGATCAACACGGTATTGGACATCGCCTGCAAGCGCCATGGGATGGGGTAATGGGACGCTACGACTGCGTCGTTCTCTACAACGCCGCCAATCTCTCTGAAGTCGAAGGTTGCCAGGAAAAGATCTACCCTTCCACGGTTTTGCGCGAAGAGGTGGGCGCAATCGAGGAGAGCCTGCGCGAAGGCGGGTACAGCCCTTACGTTCTCTCCGTCGATCACTTCTCGCGAGAAATGGTCCAGGTTCTGACCAAGATCTCCCCCAAGTTCGTTTTCAATTTGTGCGAAGAGATCAACGGCCGCTGCGAACTGGAGATGTGTGTCGCGGGATTGCTCGATCTCATGGGAATACCCTATACCGGTTCGGGTCCCATCGCGCTGGGCCTGGCGCTGAACAAATTTCATACCAAGCAGATCCTGCGCGCTGCCGGACTCCCCTCAGCGCGAGGGTACCTGCATCCGCCGGCCGCGCAGCCGGTCCGGCGCGGCGGCGTCCGATTTCCGGTCATCGTCAAGCCGGCTCACGAGGACGCCAGCCTGGGGATCAACGCCGGCTCGGTCTGCCACGATAATGAGCATCTCGAAACCCAGGTCGCCTACATCCACAGCGTTTATCAGCAGGAGGCGCTGGTCGAGGAGTATCTGGACGGCAGGGAATTCAACGTCTCCGTCATCGGCCCCGATCCGGAGGTGCTCGCCATCTCTGAGATTGATTTCCGCGGGCTGCCCGAGGACGAACCCAAAATCGTCAGCTACCGGGCGAAGTGGGACGAGGAAAGCCCGGCCTATGGAGGTACGTCGCCTATCTGCCCTGCCGTCATCCCGAAGCGGCTCGAAAAGCGCATCAAGGATGTGGCCCTCCGGAGCTATGTCACCACGGGCTGCCGCGACTATGCTCGAGTGGACATGAGAACGGATGCGCGCGGCAACCTGTTCGTCCTCGAGGTCAATCCGAATCCCGATATTTCGCCAAATGCCGGATTCGCCCGCGCGGCAAAAGCCGCGGGGTTGTCCTATACGGATATGGTGTTGCACATTACACAGTGCGCCCTGGCACGGGGCGCGAAAGCCGCGGCCACGGTATATGCCTTCTGACGCAAGATCGAAGATCCTGATTCGTCCCATGCAGGAGTCGGATCGATCGGCAATTGAGCAGATCCTGGAACGGGCGGGGAACTTCCACCCGGGCGAGATTTCCTGCGCCTTGGAGTTGGTGGACATATATCTTCACAATAAGCAGCAGCGCGATTATTTAATCGTGGTTGCAGAGGGTTCCGCGGCACGGATTCGAGGTTATGCCTGCTGGGGTCCGACGCCTCTCACCAAGGGAACCTACGATCTCTATTGGATCGCTACGGATCCCGAGATGAAGGGATCGGGCTTCGGCCGCGCCTTGATGGCCTTTGTCGAGGATCATGTGCAAAAGGAGAATGGTCGACTCCTGATTCTGGAAACATCTTCTCAGGAATCATACGGGAATACCGTCGGATTCTATCGCCGCTTGAGCTACGAAGAGGCGTCGCGGATTCGGGATTTCTACGACGTGGGCGACGATAAGATCACTTTCGTCAAGAGATTTTCCCGGTAAGGAGCAAGTTCACCGATGGAACAGTGGAAGCTTGATTTGAAGAACAGCGTCACAAAGGGAGAGACCGTCGCGCAGGATTTCGACGCCGACGTCGAAACCGTCGACCAGGTGCGGCAGGTATATCCCATGCGGATCCCCCGCTACTACTACAACCTGATCCAGGAGAAAGGCGATCCCATCTGGATGCAGTCCGTTCCCTCCATGCAGGAGCTTCAGGATGGGGAGGCCGAAGAAGATCCCCTGCACGAAGATGAGGACAGCCCCGTTCCCAGGCTGACGCATCGATACCCCGATCGTGTTCTGTTCCTGATCACCGACCGTTGCCCGATGTACTGCCGCTTCTGCACGCGC
>Ga0315273_10005893_pt1 | contig 15199 bp, 21 predicted proteins | sample YL17G02_0_MG_FD_205753 | JGI IMG/M metagenome (GOLD analysis project Ga0315273, IMG submission 205753) | Sediment microbial communities from Yellowstone Lake, YNP, Wyoming, USA - YL17G02_0 | ecosystem: Environmental > Aquatic > Freshwater > Lake > Sediment | place: USA: Wyoming | collected...
TTAAAGTCGGTGGCTTTTTGGACCTTTATGGTACCAAAATCACTTCCCTTCCATCAGATCTTAAAGTCGGTGGTACCATATATCTTCCTAAAGGTTTTGAAGGTGAGACTTATAATTTTAAGGTTAAACGATGACACAGGCGCTACTTAAGGCTCTTCATAAGGCTGTCGCTGCGTCCTCGGGCCTTGTTAGCATAGATGATATTGATCTAGAGGAATGGGGCGAGGAGATGCTCAAGCAGCACGGCGTTAAAGTCATTGGTAACTACGTCCGCAAAGATGACTTCTCGGTAGACCCTGTTATTGATAAGTGTGCTTTCATAGACCTCAACCGAATCCGAACACATCTCATTGTGTTCCATCTTGGTGACTTTAGGCCGCCGTCAATAGTTCATCGCTATAGCCAAAAAATAATCAGGCTTTTTAATATATTGGATTTAAACATTGCGGCGTAGCCGAAGAATTAAGGTAAGTAGAGAGAATTAAACGTCGGATACCGAGAAGCTTTCACGCCGCTGTCGGGCGTAACGCTACCACTTAGCCCAGCTATATTAGGGTAAAGGGGAAACCATGAACTCTCGACTTATTAAAGCCCTGTGCAATGTTTTAGCCGATACACATGACGAATCCATACCAGACCAATATGGAGCCCTTCGCAAAGCAACTAAGGGAAAATTAAAACCTATCCTCAAGATTCCAGGAGTGAAGGAGGACGATGTCTTCGATGCATTTGCCATGGTTTGGGTCCACTTGTACGACATTGATATGGATTGGGATTCCAACTATTCTCGCGTAGTTGGGTTGTGGAATAAGGTGGTTTTAAAAGGGAAGCTAAAGAAATTACCTGTAAAAAAGGCCGCAGTAGATTTAAAATATTTTGACAACCGGAGACGGATAAAAGGCAAAGCTCTGGAAAATCCAATTATTGTTGGAAAGATTGGTGGTCAGAATATTGTACTCGATGGGAGCCACCGGCTCATCAGCAAAATCATCTCCAAACACAGTACAATAACCGCCTTTATTATCCCGCTTTCCTCGGAATTTGCCGAATTGACGGCAATGCAAGGTGAAGTCACGAACCCGGAAACCTTAGCCGGGGACAAGGGGATCAAAACTGTTTCCTTAGAGCGCCCTTCAAATTCTGCCGCGTGAACATCACGAACACCATGATGAACAAGATTCCGTCCCCTATGTCGCTGGGTACAGTGTGGATCGATATAAAAATGTCATTTATGTTGACAGCCGAGTGCCAAGATTTTTTCGTAGTAAGTCTGGCTCTCGTGTTGATGTTTATATTATCCTTGTGGGACGGCGTGGGAAGCTGGGGGATGAAGCCAAACCGGCCTGGCCCCTGGAGACACGCACTAGGAGCAGATGGGGGTAACTCCGGATTCTAGGTCTGACTGGCCAGCAGTTGCCGGAGTCGCGCCCGGCTCCCACATTTTTCAAATACATTTTAAGAATTGGAGTAACAACATCAACTCCTTATTGCTTAATATCACGTCTGCTTGTAAAAAGATAATAATACATCCCAAGAACTAAAGAGAAGGAAACGTAACTAATGTCACGGAAGCTATTTGTTGGCGGTCTCAGTTGGTCTACAGATAATGATTCTTTGCGGGGAGCCTTTGAGCACTACGGGCAGATCGAAGATGCTAAAGTTATTTTCGACCGGGACTCGGGAAGATCAAAAGGGTTCGGCTTTGTAACTTATGCATTTGATGAAGATGCGGACACAGCCATTACTGCCCTAAACGACACCGAACTTCAAGGGCGAAAAATTCGAGTTAGTGATGCTATCTCGAAGCCCCGCGATTCCCACCAGCAACCTCGAAGCTATGACCGCAATAGCTACGATAGGGGTAGTTACGATAGGGGTAGTTACGATAAGGGCGGTTTCGACCGCAGGCGCGGGTAATTTCCCAACCCCTTGTCTAAGTTATACTTAGATCAAGGGGGAAACAATAATGGCCGAAAAACCGAAAAAATATGGTTGGCGTCCGGATATTCCTGATCACAGAGATCGTGTTTTTTCAATATCCCCTGCAAACTCTAAAGCACTGCCAAGCAAAATAGATCTCAGCTCTAATATGCCACAGCCTTATGATCAAAAATCAATAGGTTCCTGCACGGCCCAAGCTGTTGCTGCCATCCTGGAATACTCTGAAAAAAAACAAAATAAAGAAAACCCCTGCACCCCATCTAGACTTTTCATCTACTACAATGAGAGGGTTTTAGAAGGAACAGTAAACTATGATACTGGTGCCACAATAAGATCAGGGATCAAAACAATAGCTACCCTGGGTTACTGTGAGGAAATACTTTGGCCGTATAATATTAAAAGTTTCAAAACAAAGCCAGCATTGGCCGCATATACGGACGCCAAACAATGCATAGTCTCATCTTATGAAAGAGTGCCACAAACTGAATGGGCTGTGAAAAGCGTATTAGCCGAAGGTCATCCTGTAGCTTTCGGCTTTGCTGTGTATGACTATTTTGAATCCCCCTCTATGGCAGCGTCCGGGATCTTACCCCTGCCAGGAGCCGGTGAGCGCCAACTCGGCGGACATGCCGTTGTATTGTGCGGATACGACGATTCTAAAAAAAGGTTTCTAGTGAGAAACAGTTGGGGAACTAAATGGGGTCAAAAAGGATATTTCTGGATGGATTACCAGTATGTACTGAATATCAACCTGTCAGATGATTTTTGGGTTGTTAAATTGGTCCCCCAAAAAGATTGACTATTGGGAGAAGGGTTTACTTCTGATGATCCTCGCGTCCGTTGACAGTGAAATTAATGCCTTAGTGACATCACTTGAGGCAAAACATGATGCAATTTTAGAAGTATCCTACCGAAAACCCATAAACCCAGAACAAGATTCAGCATCGGCAGTGATACACGCCATCCAGGTCAAAAAGAGCAACCGTGGGGAGGGGGTTGGCTCCTCAATTATGAAAGAACTAATTAATTTTGCAGATGACCACGGTTTAATCCTCTTACTTACACCTTCTACTGATTTCGGAGCCACTTCGGTAAACCGGCTTAGAAGGTTTTATGGGCAGTTTGGTTTTAAAAGGAATCTTGGTAAATTTAAGGACTACCGGTTTTCAGAAGCTATGATTCGGCAACCCTTTAAACCAAAATCGGTTAAAGCTTTATTGAAAGCTATCTCCTGTGTCCTGGCTGATAATATTGCATCTCCAACCGTTGCCTCCTATGACGATTGGAAGGGCAAAGGCTGGATTCATTACTCCTCTGTGCCCTATTTGAAAATCAACCCTAAGCCTTTTCATCAAGACCCTTCGGGCATCTATCTTTTCCCTAAAGACTTCAAGACAATCGGCAACTGGAAAAACTACCCATACCGCTTTGAAGTAGAGGTCCCTTCTACCCTCAGAGTCTTAGACCTGGCCAAGCTCTCCGAAGAGGATGCTCGGGGCTTAGTAGTCAAACTCACCAAAAAAGAGCCTCGAATCGAGCCCAGTGAGTATTCTTCCTACCAAGACCAAGCTTGGGAAAACCTCACCAACCATTATGGTCGTACACAGCCCCACAAGTTTAATAAAGACCTAAGGGCTGCGGGCTACGACGCAGTGTTTGATGACACTGGTTCAGTGCATACCTCAGAGGTTCAACTCATTGTCCTGGATCCTACCAAGGTCAAAGTGGTCAAGATGAATGAACCCTCTGACTCGGGCTTTGACGACGTAGTGTTTGTAATGGATCACCTTGCCGGTCTAGCTAAAGACTACAAAGTGACCATGGAGAAGCCCGTCAAAAAGAAGGGCATGTGGGATGTTGAAAAAAAGGTCAGAGGTCGAGTCACTATTAAAAATGGCGAAAATGAAGTAGTCCTTGCAGTGACCCCCGAAAAAACTGGCGGACGCAAGGATCAAAAATGGTCCGATGAGATCGTGGTATACCTGGAATGGTCCAAACCCAGACTTGAAATGAGCTACGGGGCTAGGTTCGACCGAACCGGCAGAGACCTCACCAAGATTGACCAAGAGATTAAGATTATCTTCAAGAAAGTTTTCCAGATTTGATCGTCCAATCTAGTTCGGAAAAATCTCGCGTATTCCCCTTAATAGTTGTCGTGAACATCTCCTTAAAATTGATAATTCTTGGTAGGATAGCGAACCTTCACAAGCCAATCTGAATTTGAGTTCTCACGAACGCACCACTTCAGAGTTGCATCCGGGTTTTTTAGCACAAAACCCTCGTCAATTTTAGGATTCCATATCGATACCCACGCTTTCTCAAAACCTTCACTGAGATTTTTAGCTCGCCAAATGCCCGGTTCAAATTCCCAGTGCGAGTAAGCTTCAATTCCTTTCTGGGGGATAATCCAATCCAAAATCTTTTGTCTCTCCGCGAACGAGCTTCCAACCAAATGAACATTTTGATGTACGATGATATCGTGGATGTAGATAGTGTCCTTTATAGTAGGGGTTTTGCTGTGTAGCACCTCAGCAACGAGAACGGTCCACCGTTTCTGTGGAGCCAAAACAGACAGAGTTTTTTTCAACTTTTCAGGGCAGGACCAAGCTCTATGCGGCTTACCGTGACGAGTAACAAATTTTACATCTCCAATAGGATCAATGATAATAATCGTACAGGTGCCGTTCTTCTTATATTGTGCTACCCAACCGCGAGACTGGTAGAACCCGAGCATATCTGAAGTGATAACGTGCTCGGGTCTGGGTGGGAAAAGAAATTGGCCAGTTTCGTATTGCATAGATCTCTCAGAAAAAAGGAAGCCATCCCTGGCTTCAAAAAGTCAACCCAACCCCAACTTATGCCTTTTTCTTCTTTGGTGTTTCAGAAGCTGGCAACACACCCATTTCTTGCAACATGCCGATCGCAAGCGACTTAGCTTCGTTAGTTACAGTCTTCTCGCTCTTGATGTTAGCACCGTTCAGATGCCATTTTCCGAGAGCAAGAGTGGAAAGCTCGGAAATGATTTCCACGTATTGTTCCTTGGTCAAGTTTTTTGCTGCCATCTCCAGCGTGTTGTCTGCCACAACATAGGTAAACTGTTCTGGCTGAAATTTAACAAGATTTGGGGCAATGGTCTTTAGCACAGGATGCGAGGAAAGAGCTTCGCTGACCGCTTTACGCACTTCAGGGTTTGACAACAATTGGTCGTCAAACGTATACCGTGCCTCAACTTTTACCTTTTTTTCGAACGGGATTTTAAAACCTTCCAGCACTGGCAGTATTTGCTCGCCAAGTGGTTGGTTTGACGCTTTTTTACGCATTTCAACGGATGCAGATGAAACTTCACCTTCCGCAATAAAGCTGCTGGGATGTGACTTGCTGGTTGTAGCGTCCTCGGCATAGATCCCACGCGCCTTAACTTTTAACTCGCCCTCAAGCTGGTCACCCAAACCCTCTAAAGCCTCAACTAGCGTTTTGATTGCAGCCAGCTTATCGAGATCGGAGCCAAAGTTAATTCTTTCCCTCTCGGCAGTTTTGGCCTTCTTTTTGACTTTCGACATGGGGTCGATGGGGGCTGCGCTAAATAGGTCCACGGAAGGGGTGGAAGTGGTTTTTGAAGGGGTGCTTGGGGTTGACTTTTTCATGGTATTTACCTCTTAAAATTGGGGTAATTTAACATCCTATTTGAAGTATTTTTCGGCTTTTGCAAAATTCGAATTTAAGCCTTTTTAGTAATTTTTAACCTTTTCGGTAATTAACGGTTGTCTCATTTATCCAGATCAATTTGACCTGCGACAGCCCTGGACCATGCGGCTGCCAGCGAAAATGCCCCCTACGGGAACTAGCATCTATGTGATAGTGCTTACCGTGAAAACTGTACCCAATGTTGACTACTTTGAAAGGGCAGTGGTTTTCAATATGCCTTAAAAATTTTTCTTTGTTCTTATATTGAGGGTAACGGGGCATCTCAGGGGTTAGATCCGGTTCCCCCGAGTTTATGTAGAGTAGAATTTTAAAACCATATGCCAGCATATCTTTGGGCACACTTGGGTTTTCTAAACTCTTAATCGCTTCGGATACACTACCTTCTAATGTTGTTGACCCCATTAACACTGAAGGTATTTGTCTCCCCTCTGTCATCCAGTTGGGGTTATTCTCCTCAAGTGAGTAGAATCGATATGCTAACAAATTTTTGGAATGATTTTGATCCGAGAGGACATTAATAGGACCAACATCAATAATAAAATTGTCAAAAGCACAACCCTTGTACTCAAAAGAAATACCTTTAGGGAATTGCACATAAAAGGTTTGACGTTCACTTGGACGAGGCAAAACGCTTACGGGAATGTTGAGGTCGGTGTCATATAGGTGTTTCCCGAATTGCTCGGAAAGCTTAAACACAGCATCCTGCTTACCCTTTGCGATATTACGTATGAGTGTACTCACACACTTATCTGAAGGCAAAGGGTGTGCATAGTCATAAGCCTTGGCTACATTTTCTAACTGCACATGATACGGATCATTAATCAACCGTGGCAAGTCTTCGAAGATGCGCTCTTGAATCTGCTGGATATACTTTTCAAGCGTAAGTCTCATGCGGCCAACCCCGTGCAAATTATACACCCCTATTCGGGAGCTGAATATTTCCAATTCTTTACTTCATAGTAATAAAAAAGAATAGAAAAAATTAAAAACTAAGTTAACAAATCCGAAAAGAGATATAACAACTTCGGAGTAGAAAATGGATAAAACCTTACAAAAGTATGTTAAAGATCAGGGTCTTGCAACTTTACCTGACAACAAAACCCACATCAACCGCATGGAAATCCGCAGTTCTTCCAGCACTAGGGTGTATGTTGTCGCACAGTCCAATTCATCTGGGGAGTGGCAATGTAGCTGCCCTGGGTGGGTTCTGAAAAAACCTGGAAAGCAAAGGACTTGCAAGCACTTACAAGCAATGATGCCTGTCCTGCTGATCTCCGACAAAAAAAGCATAGCAGGGCCATGAACTCCAAGGTCAAAACAAAAAAGAATAGTGCTGAGCGGCTTTTTGCTAGGTACAAAACTTATGAAGGTCAGCCCGGTAATACTGCCCAATGGCGTTCTTTAGCCGAACGTGTGCTCAGTAGTTCCCCAAGTAACAACTTAGCTCTTTTGGGTTTGACAGGTTTACCTTCCAGCCTAGATGAACTGAAACAGGCTCGACGCAAGGCAATGGTCATAGCTCATCCAGATAAAGGCGGCAGTGAAGACCAAGCTGCTAAGATCAATGGTGCCTTTGAAGTGTTGTCAAAAATGTTCCCAGAAAAGATTGCAGCATTCACCTCAGATCCAACGGGTCTTCAGCATCCAGCCCGATGTACCTCAGAAGTACCAGACTATATGCATGGCCATTTTGTCGCTGAAGAGAAAATTAACGGTGAGAGGTTTCTTCTATACTTCGGATTTGACCCCTACGGTCGAAGAACGGGAAATACCCTGCTATCTAGACATAAATCAAAATCCGACAGGTGCTATTGCGATCGCTCAGATAGTGCTGCCCACATAACCGGCAAAGTCTACATAGGTTTGGAACATACGGTGTTAGACGGTGAGATCTTCAACACCGATCTAGAAACTACTGGTTCAATCATGAGGTCCTCGAATAATGAAGGTAAGCTAGTAACGTACTATGTTTTTGACATATTGGTTCACAAAGGCAAGGACGTTAAAAACCTACCACTGGAAGCCCGCAGGGAAATTGTGCAACAAGTTGTTGCCCAAATGGCAAACCCGCATGTCAAACTCCTTGAACAGTACGCTTCCAACTTTGATAGCCACTTCGACCGAATTGTAACCGCTGGCGGGGAAGGTCTAGTCGTCAAAGACCTCAGACTTGGTTACGGTCAAGGTTGGTCCAAAATGAAAAAAACCGCAGATGTTAGCTGTATTGTTACAGGTTGGAAACCGGGGAAGAAAGCTCTTGAAGGGATGGTCGGCTCTTGGGCTGTGAGTGTATACGACGGGGATAAACTGGTTGAGGTTGGATTTGTGTCTGGTTTTACTAATGAACTCAGAGAAGACATTACCAACAATTTTGACGATTACCTCGGTACTGTGATTGACGTGTTCGCCTTTGAGTTAACCAAGGCCAATCGTCTCAGGAACCCCACTTTCCACAGAATCCGCAGGGATGTTACTCCTGAAGACTGTACTTTGGAAAAACTGAAGGATGATATGTCCAAAATTCGCAAAAACAGGAAAAAAATGTAACCCTGTTATTTGGAAGTGTCCGCAATCAAGGTATTATCAAAGCTTAAAACCCAAACAATCCCGTTGTCGTTTTTTTCAACCAAGGACCACCCATAATCGAATAAATTTCCTTCTTCGAAGTTCTCTGGAATTTTGAACTTCTCACTACTGTATTTTTCCACAACTAGCGATGCGTCCCCCGTTAAGTCGTTTAAGTGTTCTTTGACCTCATCGATGCTGTAGTGGAGTTCTTTGATCTTCCTTTTACCTTTATCCAAATTGGTTCTCGAAGAGATTCCGAAAAGCAGGGCTTTGAGATGGTTTCCGATTTCAACCTTCCAATGGTTTTTTGCATTGGCGACAGGCATGATCATCACTTTGATCATCTCTTCCGCAAGGCGTAATGGCAGATCACTATCCATGACTTTTTGAGCCATTTTCTTAGGTCTCTTTGGCATCCCTAATACTGTTTCCATATTACCCCCTGAGCCAAGTATCGGTAATATTTAGTCTCTTATTCCGTCAGGTCTTTGTATTGATGTTTTCCGTCTTGGCGAAGGACCAGAAGGAAACCGTGTCGTTTAGCCCAAAGAGAGTACGCTATGATTGCCTTTGAGACAATTCCTGCAAGCTCTTTAGCTGGGGTGTTTTTGACATTATCAGCCGAGATCAGACCAAATTCATAGGAAGAGACTTCATGGATAAAGTCCTTAGAGTTAGCAGTGAGAAATATTCGGTGGCTGAGTAGCTCTTGCATAATTGCGTCGTCGGATAGGCCGTTTCTTGGAACTATTACTTTGATGTTCCGCTCAATGAGGAAATCTTTTAAGTCCAGAAGATTTTCGTCTAAGACAAGTATTCCTCTGGACATAGCTATAGTTGATTTCATCTGCCACCTCAGGAAAAGACAGTACCATACTTATCGGCAGAAATAATAAAGAGCTTTAAGTACCCGCAATTAAAGAGTAAATTTGTAAATAAAATAAATCAGCCACGGATAACTGCACAACGGGGCCTATACTGCGCCACCCATAGCGTCAACCCAAGCAGAGCCAGTCCACCATATCGGTTGCTCAACCACGACCGGAAAACCTTACGAACTGGGAATATTTGTAATTCTTACCTTCAGTAAATAATCCAAATTTCCTTAATTTTGAATTTTCAAAAAACCGAAGAGTTATATGAACAACAAGAGGGAGACAAGTCATGAAGGTTCTAATTTCTTTAAGTTTTTTGTCGCTTTTAGGTGCTTGCTCTGTATCTGTAGATGATCCTGAAACCAAGGGTTTAGGGGTTAAAAAAGTCACCGAGAGTGAAAACGAGTATGTTTCACCTGTAGCAGTAAAGGGTTACGTATCGTCGGCTTTCGATCTTACAGTAGATGGTAAGAATTATGCCGATTCCGAAGATTTTTACTCGGAACAACTCGAAACCCTTGAGCAACAGAAAAATGACGGCGGTTACGACGACTATGTGCTGAGTTTCGAAGCCGAAGTGGGCTTAGGTGAGCTTAAGAACGGGATGGATGTTTTTGTCGTCGCAACCGCCGAGCAGGGCTTCGCTGGAGAGACTGGCATTCTATATGATGGTACGTTTCAAGTCAATATGCCCGGAGATGCAATTGGCGATTCTTTTCAAGTCCGGGCAAACAAGCGTATTGGCGTAATACTTACTAATTCCGAAGGAAATCAAATTCGCTGGTGCTATAATTTCTACGGCAGTCAAAAATTCACCCTTGAAGAAAACCCCAAGCCAATCATCCTGCGCCACTTTTTTACGAAATTGACCAAATATCGTTGCTCGGATAGCAAGGCATCTGCGCTCGAAATTCCTGCAAAAGAAACGCCAGCTCCAGCTCCAAGTTCAACACCAAGCCAAAGTTCAGAGCCAGCGGTAACGACCGAAGAAGAGCCAGTAATGCCAGTACCTGCACCGACCCCCACACCAACCACTGACGTATTGTCCAAATAAGGGGTGCTGCCATGTTTTCAATGGTACTGAAACGAAAGTTCTTTGAGATCAGCGATGGGAAGTTGAATGAAAGTGTACTCGAAATCACCGTATCTATACACCATGGGGATCTGGAGATACTAAGTGTGTTCCAAGTAAAGAACGGTGCAAAACTAAAGCTGTCATGGGGATGGGAAGAACTTGAGTGCCTTTACAATACTGAAGATCTTGTCTTGGACGCAATAGGCTATTTTATGGAACTGGATAGCAAGCTGTTTCAAGAGATACCAGGAACCGACCTTCGTCTAATGAAATGTGCGTGAGGAATGCTATGAATCTAGACCTTAAAAAAATTTGTGCGGAAATTTGCAACAAGCACGGCCTAAATTTTCACTTCTTTTACCCTCTGCTGTTGCAATCAGAAGTGAATACACAGAAGGCTGCCGAAACTTTTATCCTAACCCTTTTTGAAGAGAATTTTGGAAATGAGGGGGTTTTCGATCCAATGCCTTGCCTGGAAACTTTAGGTGGCATCCGAACCTCGGCTTTAAAGTCTGGTATTGATTGGATCGCGGAAGAATCTTTAAAACTAATGACACAGGGGAAGAAAGTGATATGAAACCAGATCTTGAACTTTTGAATCGAAATTTAAACCGTATCTATACGGATGTCCTCACTCTTGATTTGCTGATATCTGTGATCAAACCCAATCCAAATGCTTCTGATCTTATGGAAATAAGAAACAATCTAATTAACTCTCTAAAGATGACCCTCGAAAATCAAGGGATGTCCAGCGACCATCTCGAAAGGCGTGAGGTATGAAGAAAATATCTATACAATGGATAAAAGATACCTCTGGCTATTACCAAATTTTTGCAACGTCCAAGGCTGCGGTAACTGCGCTTTTAAGACATGCAATCAATCTGAAATACAACCCCGATAAGAAACACTATACCGCCAGAGTTGCAGCTCTCCCAAGTTCAAAAAACCTTAACCTTAAAGAGATTGTCTTAGAGCAAGTACGGGCAAACCCTGTCAACGAGGCGGTGAAACGAAAGTCTTTGAAACTTTTCCAGGAAATTCTGGAAAAAGAAGCTGAAATCGAAAAGATGGTTGCAAAGACAGATCAGGAAATCCAAAGGCTGGAAAACTTAGTTCGCGACCATGGGTTGAAGTTAAAACAGGGATACCCAAACGACTCCCAGATCTACTTGAAGGAACTGAAAACCAGACTCCACTTTCAGGAAGCCGTTTGCGAGGCATATAGCATCGATGCTATTGAGGAGCTTAAAGCCAAATACCCTATTTTAGGGAAAGCTCTCTTCCTGGAAACCAGGATGCGACTAAACTCAAAGGTCTTAGTCGAAGAGGTTCTGCCTAATTTACCCTCGAAAGCTATAAATGCAATTTTGAGCTTGGAAGTTACCCCACGATTTGTCCGGACGAGTAACAAGAAAAAAAGCGCCTGCGAACATTGTGGCGGAGATTTAAACCGTCTAAAAGAGTGCAAAAACTGCAAGATATAGAATTTTGGCTCATCTTATTCATGAAACCTTAGCGTGCTTCGGGTGTCAAATACGCCCTTAAATTGAATTGGAATCATTTGAGGTATCCATGAAGATTACCAGCGCCCTTTCAAAAACGCTATACCACCGGACAGAAGAAGATAGGGCTATCAAGGTCCTTAAAGAAGACATGTTCCGAATGTCCACATGGCTGGGAACCAAGATGGATATGTCCAAGGAAACAGAACACCTCTGGTTTATGTCCACCGCGACCAGACCAGATGCCTATAAAAGAGGCAATGTGATTTTCGTCCTCGATGGTGAAGAATTTAATAAGAAGTACCATGGCTCCCCTTTTGATTACTGGGGGGAGGAGTGGAGAAGGATAGCGAAGAAAGAAAATAGGGAAAATGATTTCGACGAAGCCGAGGAAAGAATTTACTCGGATACACCGACAATTCCAAAAGCCAGTAATTACATCAAAGAGATTCACGCAGAATGGTGGATGCCGGATGAAGATTGGCGAGCACAACACGCATATAACAGACACAGAAATTTGGCTTTGATTGCCAAGCAACGCCAAATTCCCCTCTTTTGGTATGAAGACATGAAGGACATGAATGCCTTGTCGAAAGAGAAGGCTAAGACGTTCTCGGACTTCCCCAAAGGCCCGAAGATGTCGGAGGAGGAAAGAAGTTCCTTTAAGGATAGAGGGGTTAGTTCTTACACCTACAAGATGTGGAATGCCTTGTTGAGCGTTGAACCGGCCAAAGCATACAAGGACCTCCCGAAAGACTATAGAGAATACTTATCTAGGTATAGTGATGGCCACCTTGGATTTGAGGCAGCCATACACAACGCAACGAAAAACATGAAAACCGAAGAGATGCGTTACATCTACAAACTCGCAAGTCAGATGAAGCGGACCGGGACTAAGACCTTCAAAGAATTTTATTGGAAGATGCTGGATAAAGTGAGCAAGATGTACAAAGAGAGTCAGGCAGAGGCTTCTCTGATCAAAGCTTTGGCTAACGTTGTGCGTGAATCTCTTTGATGTCCTTGGTTTTATTTATAGCTGTATCGCATTAAAGAATTTCGTAAAGGCATCTTCTAGTTCAACTAAAGATGCTGCCACCTTGTCCGCATCTAAAAACGCTTTAACTTTTTCAACGCCAGTGAGTTCGATCCAGATTCCGGGATCATTAGAGGATGGACTCCATCCAGCAGTAAAATAGGCGGTCTTTACCGATCCAGACTGCTCACTTGAAGAAACTGAAGAGTATTCCTTCTTAAGTGCCTTAACGAGGTTCTTTTGGAAATCTTCCTGAGCCGCAAGAACCTTTAGGTCCGAACGCTTTACTTTGCCACCAACAACTTCAACGCCAAGCTTACGAAGAGCTGCCGTCAGTTCTTGTTTATTCATCGTTCTCTCCAGAAGGGTATTAAGTGTTTTGTCTGCCGTCTTGCATTTAGAGTTTGGAAACATCACTTCCCACCCATACTTTCCACGCTTCAAACTCTCTTGAAAAGCGCTGGCTAACAGCTCTGCGTGGGCTTTCTTTTTGAAAATGAGGGTGTGACTTATTGTTTTTGAAGATGTGAAGGTCTTGCCTTTGGGAATAAAAACCTGATTCCCGCCATCAACATCTTTACCAGTGATCATCACGGCATCATACTTAGCCCGTTTAACCAGAGCGCCAAGCACTTCGTCTCGGATGCTTTTGCCTTCAAAAAGAGGGTTGCCCTTCTTTCCAGTAAATATGTCGCTATCAAGCCCTGAGGTATTCTCGTCATTTAGGTGAGCTAACTTCCCCAGAGTTATTTCAAACTCCGTTATGACAGCCCAGTTAACCGCTTCCTCGTCAAAGCTGACAACTTTTCTAATTTCCGGGCGAAAATAGGTCCCTTGGCCGTAAATTCCCCAACCCACCCAAGATGAAACATTCTTAGACGGCAAAATATCTGGAACTGCACGCCAGACTCTCACTAGCTAGCCCCTTCTCATTTCCAGGGTCTCAACGGGAACGTCTAGAAGTTCTGCTAAAGCCATTCGGGCTCTACTCACAATATAACCACAATTTAGCTTCTTGATACTCATTTAATTGCTCCAGCAAACATCTTTGTTAAAATTGCGCTGGCTTTCGAGGTTTGACGCAATTCTATGTTCACAGTCGGGACATTTTCCTCACGAACATTGGACCCGATCTTTTTCGCAAATGCTTCGGCTAGGTCATCATCATAAAACAAAATGTCCATGCCAGTTGGCTTTGGCTTAAGTGAACTATCGAAAGGAATAATCAATTGATCACCCCCATCAATTGATTCCTGGCCACCGCTTTTTGGGTCAGTTAAAAGGACTGCATCAAAGTTCCACCCCACCAACTCGGACACTTGATCTCTTGGAATGTCATCTTCTACTTCGTAACCTTCAACCACGTCGTCTTTGAGGAATGTGACGAATTCATGATGAGCGCCGAGACCTGCTGTATTTTTAGGGGTTAGTGTCAAAAAGTTCCCAGATACCGAGTAAGTGTATATGATACCGAAATTTACAAAACCTTTGAAACCTATTGCACCTGTCGCATACTGCTCAGCGTAACTTTCACTTAAAGAAAAATAAGTCCCTTTACCAAATATTCCATCGCCTTTGAATTTGTGATCGACCTTGTTTGGTAGAATATCTTTGGTGCCCCTATATACTGTCAAAGAGGTTGCTTTGGCATGAATGACTTTAGAAATGGCTCTGAGTAGCTTGGTTTCACCTTTAGCCTTCCAACGATTCAACCAAAACTTTTGGGCATCTTTCGACAAACGATCTTCGAACGTCTCTTCTGTATCCTCGGATGAGGGTACTGCTTCTCGACCACTCAACTCTTCAGCCCAATCAAACATGGCAGTCGCAAGGCCCTTACGGCGGTACGAGGCATTAACCCATAGTTCAGCAGATATTTTACGTCCAACTAAATTAATGAGTACACTGCCTACTTCTTTGGGTCCATCGTAAGCTCTAATACTAAAGTCATGGCGTTTTGGATCTGGATCTCGGATCGGATCGTCTTTACTCCAAGGCGCAAGAATCAGTTTTATCTTGCCTATCATTTTGCTTTTCTGCATGATTGTTTGATAGGGATGTTAAGGGAATCTTTTTGGGTTAAACTTTCGGACGATTTGATCCTTACCCCGGCAGCCGCTTTGGTCTTAGCTAGAAAGGCTAGAACATCGCCCTTTTTGACCTCTGAAGGCTTTTCGGTACCAAACCAATAGAGAATCTTTCGTTTCCCGCCCGTCGATGCTTTAGATACTAAAGCCCATTCTTTACGATCAGTTTCACTACGATATCTCTGCGTTAAGATTCCGGCGATAATCTTCTTGGTACTTGCCGTCACTAAGCGATAAAAAAGATCTAATTCCCCATCCTTGAGTTCCATTCTGTTTTTGAGTTCGCACGTCATTGCTGCGACCAAATCGGCTTTGGCAAAGTCGATATCACTTTTTCCTGGCTCATATTTTGGAATACCATGACACCAAGACAGGGTAATTTCTTCGGTAAGGTTCTGAATAGTATTCAAGAG
>Ga0315273_10005894_pt1 | contig 15197 bp, 10 predicted proteins | sample YL17G02_0_MG_FD_205753 | JGI IMG/M metagenome (GOLD analysis project Ga0315273, IMG submission 205753) | Sediment microbial communities from Yellowstone Lake, YNP, Wyoming, USA - YL17G02_0 | ecosystem: Environmental > Aquatic > Freshwater > Lake > Sediment | place: USA: Wyoming | collected...
TGTCGGCTCACGCCGACGCCGACGACTTCGCCCGCTGCCTTGGCCCCATCGCCAAGGGGCTTCGGGCGGCCTTTGTGGTCCACGGCGAAGACCGCCAGCTTCCGGCCATGCGGGACATCCTCACCGCCGCCGGCTGTCAAACCGTCCACATCCCCTCCCCCGGCCAGCGGTTCACGCTGTAGCACCGTCTGCCCACTGAGTCCCCGGCGGATATACTTGTGGTGGGGCGCGACATGAAAAACAGGGAAATCGCCGCGATCTTCGCTCAAATGGCCGACCTGATGGAGATACTCGGCGAGGACCCTTTCCGGGTGGGCAGCTATCGCAAGGCCGGGCGAACGCTGGAAGAGCTTACCGAAGGCCTGGAGGAACTGGCCCAGGCCGATAGGCTGACGGAGATTCCCGGCATCGGCAAGTCGACGGCGGAGAAGATTAAACAGTATCTGGCCGACGGTAAGATCACCGCTCACGAGGAACTGTTGAGGAAGGTCCCACCGGGATTGCCCTCGCTGCTTGGCATACCGGGCATGGGTCCCAAGACGCTGGCCAGACTGTGGAAGCAGGCCGGGGTTACCACGCTGGAGGAACTGAAGTCCGCCCTGACCGACCCGGGGCGGATGGAGGCCGTCAAGGGCATGGGGCAGCGCAAGGCCCGCCTGCTGCTGGAATCCCTGGCGTTCCTGGAAAGCGGCGCGCACCGCGTGCGGATCGACCAGGCCGAGGCGCTGGCAGCGCCGCTGATCGAGGCCGTCAAGAAGGATCGCTCCGCCGGCAGGGTGCTGGCGGCGGGGAGCCTGCGTCGGGGCAAAGAGACTATCGGCGACATCGACTTGTTGTGCGAGGCGCCGTCCTCGGCCGCCGAGGGGATTATCGCGGGTTTCGCCGCCGCTGCCGGCGTGAGGCGGGTGCTGGCCAAGGGCACGACCAAGGGTAGCGTGCTCCTGGAGGGCGATGTACAGGCCGATCTGCGCGTGGTGGATGGGAAAAGCCTCGGCGCGGCGCTGATGTACTTCACCGGCTCCAAGGAGCACAACGTCCGCCTGCGGGAACTGGCCGCCAGGTGCGGGCTGAAGCTCAACGAGTACGGCCTATTTCGCGGCGACAAGGCCGTCGCCGGCGCCGACGAGGAAGGGGTCTACAAGGCCCTCGCCCTGGCCTTCGTTCCGCCGGAGTTGCGGGAGGACCGCGGCGAGTTGGACGCGGCGGCGGAGGGGCGCCTGCCAAACCTGCTGACACTGGGCGACGTCCGAGGCGATCTGCACGTGCACACCACCGCCTCGGACGGAGCAAACACCATCGAGGAGATGATCGCCGCCTGCCGCCAGCGCGGATATGCGTACTTCGCCATCTGCGACCACTCCAAGTCGCAGGTGCAGGCCCACGGGCTGGACGAGGCCAGGCTCGCCCGTCATGTGTCCCAGATCCGACGGGCGGCCAAGAAGTTCCGCGACATCCTCGTGCTGGCGGGCATCGAGGTGGACATCTTCAAGGACGGGTCGTTGGATTTCGGCCGCGACGTATTGAAAAAGCTGGACTTCGTGACGGCCTCGCCGCATTCGGCGCTGTCGCAGGGCGCTGCCGACGCCACGCCGCGCCTCATCAAGGCCATCGAAAGCGGCTGTGTGCATTGCATCGGGCATCCCTCAGGGCGGCTGATTAACGCCAGGCCGGGAATGGAACTGGACATCGAGGCCATCGCCGCGGCCGCCGCGGCGCACAACGTCGTCCTGGAGGTCAACGCCGACCCCTTCAGGCTTGACCTGCGCGACACGCACATCCGGGCCGCGCTGGCCGCCGGCGCCAAGATCATCATCAACACCGACGCCCACGCCGCCACCTCCCTGGACCTGATGCGATACGGCGTCCTTAACGCCCGCCGCGGCTGGGCCACAGCCGCCGATGTGGTCAATACCTACCCGCCGGAAAAACTCCTATACTGGCTCAAGGATCGTCGCTGAGGCGGTCCGCCACCTTGCTCCGCCGAGGCAGTCTTGGCTACGAGCCGCCAACGAAAGGCAGCGCACGCGACTCTTGGCGAGTCGAAGGAGGATTGCGATGGTTCCCACTCGCCGCAGGCGGGGTGAGAAACTTCCTTCTACTGGTTCGTGCCCCGGATAGTGGAGGACGGGGTGCAGTCCACCGTGAACCGTTGCGTCATAACGATCATGATGGCCGCGGGCTGCTCCTTCTCTCCGATGCCCGGCAGCACCGCCGCGATGCGCAGGCGGCAGTTCCGGCTGGAGACGGATGGCACGGTCCACTTGGCGGATTTGCCCGGCTTGAGGTCCTTGGCAACCATCTGCCAGGACTGTCCGTCATCACGGGAGAACTGTAGTTCGACCTTTTCGTGCTCGGCCGCTTCCCTGGGAACCCGGCTCAGTGTCTGGCTGCTGCCCCCCCACAGGAACGCCCCGGGCTGAGGCCAGCCGTCCTGGCCTTCGATGCCCGGATGGGCGACGGGTTCAAAGGGTCCGGCGGGCCGGACGGGCGGCTGGGACGCCGCTGTTCCCTGGGCGACCACCTGGAGCGTGTCGCTGAAGGCCACCGCCACGTTGCCGGCTTTGTCCTGGGCTTCCACACGGAACTTCAGGCCGCCGTCCCTGGCAGCCTCGGGGGGAACCTGGATCGGTTCGCTGCCGGCGTCGGGAAGCTCCTGGGGGAATCGCCCCCACATTAGGTTTTGCGGAAACTTGGCGAAGAACGTGCTCAGCTTAATGGTTCCGGTGGAGAGGTTCCTGTCGGAGACGCCCCAGGACACGTTGACCGTATCGCCGACCTTGTAAACATGCGGGATTGTTTTCTTCTCGTCCTCCCATGGTGCCGGGGAGACGCTCACCACTACTGCCGGCGGGCTGTGGTCCACGATATAAATCCGGTTGGGGGCCTCGGCAGGCATGTCGGCCGAGGCCTGGCCGGGACCGACCAGGCGAATCCAATAGGTCCCGTCCTCCTTGGCCCGGAACAGGAAATGCGTCTGATCGACGCCGAAATAACCGGCCTTGGTCCAACCCTTTCCGCTGTCGGTGGAATACCACACGCCCATGCGCGGCTCTCCGTTGACCTGGTAGCCGCCGGGATGGCGAATGAAGAAGTACTCCTGGTGAGTGTAGTAGACGGGGATGCCCTGGCCGAGGGTCTCGGTTACAGGGAGGTCTTCACTGGGGCGGTAGTAGATTGGCGCGTCGTAGGTCCAACTGGGCAGATCGGCCTGGGGGTTCCACTTGGGGTTCTCATCGGCCTGCGTGCAGCCGCCCAAGGCAACGCCAGCCAGGATCAACCATGTCGCACAGCGCATAGTCAGGCCCTTCCAGACAAGCTGTCTTCGTCATGGTTCTTATCGGCCAAGGGACGGCCTGACATGATGATTTTGGCAACCCCGCCAGGCCGGAAGGAGGGGGGTCATTTCAAGGCGGCAAAGGCGTTGGCGAAGACCAGCCGCCCATCGGTCCGGGTCACGCCCCCAGCCGTCCAGCGGGGATGCTGGGTGACCTCGACGAACCGCTCAGGGTGCGGCATCAGACCCAGCACCCGTCCGGTTGGGTCGCAGATCCCGGCCACGTCATCGACGCTGCCGTTGGGGTTCACCGGGTACGGACCAGCGGCACCGGAGGCATCCACATATCGCAAGGCGATCTGGTCGCCCCGGCGCAGGTTGTCCAACACGGCCGAGTCGCGCGGGACGAACTTGCCCTCGCCGTGGGCAATGGGCAGGGCGACAATCTGGCCGGACCGCAGGAACACGCACTTGGCGCTCTCGGCACGCAGATGCACCCAGCGGTCCTCAAACCGCCCGTTGTCGTTCCAGGCCAACGTGGCGTCGCGGTGGGCCGAGGCTGGTTCGACCCGCCCCCAGGGCAGCAGCCCCGACTTAATCATCACCTGAAAACCGTTGCAGATGCCCAGCGCCAGCCTGCCTTCCGCCAGGAACTCGTTCAGCGGCTCCGCCAGGCGGTGAAGCATCTGATTGGCCAGTATCTTCCCCGCTGCCACGTCGTCGCCGTAACTGAATCCGCCGGGAATCACCAAGAACTGATACTCCCGCAGCAGCGCGGGGTTCTCCATAAGCCGGAAGACGTGCACGCGCTGGGCTGTGAACCCTGCCTGCTCCAGGGCGTACTGCGTCTCGCGGTCACAGTTCGTCCCAGCCGCCCGCAGAACTATTGCTTTGGGTGTTGGCATGGGGGCGGTTCTGGTCGCGAAGACCACGACAAATACGGGACGCACGCAAATGGAAACGGAGCAATCTCCACCGCCTCAGTCACGGTACTAGCCTTTCGATAACCGAGCATGGAGTTAACCAAGAAACTCATGCGGAAGCGTGTTGAGGGAACAAAGTCCTTGGGGTTAATCCGGAAGGTACCCTACCCTTTCCGTTGGTGATGATCAATTCATGAAGCAGTGCGTGGTGGGTATTCTTCATGGGAACCATGTGAACCGAAAGCCCATGTCGCTTCGCAAGCGCCCTGACATCCGTTGAGTCATCATAGGTCAACATCACGGGGCCCATTGCTCTTGCCATGAGGCCAAACAGGGACTCATGATCAACCTGGTTGTGAACATAGAGACGCTTCCCCGCGCGCTTACCCCCTGCGGTGTACGGAGGGTCGACAAAGAAAACGGTATCAGGGTTGTGAAGGTAGTCACCGATCCATGCCAGAGCATCCCCGTGGAAAAAAGCCATCCGTTCCTTCATCGCGGCGATCGCAAATATCCGCCGAGCCAGGGTTCCTGGATACCACCGGGACGCTATTCCGCGCCCATTCTCGCCCTGCTTGACCATGCTCGCGCCTGGGGCCATGATCCCGCCTCGATTGACCCGATTGCGCAGTATCGTCTGAAACGCAAGTTCACGAGTCGATTTCGCGGTATGCCCAAGAGCTTCCAAGACATTGCTTCGGGTAATCTCAAAATTGACAATCCGTCCCGCCAGCCAACCTGCGTGCCCACCAAGGATGGTATGCCATACAGCGGCTACATCCTCGTCCAACTCCCCGAAAATGACCTTATCGGCCAGATTCTCCGCGGCAACGGTAAGTGATGTTATAGCCCCTCCGGCGAAAGGTTCGATGAAGAACATGGGTCTCTTGGGCCATGAACGAAGCCATGCTCGTAGGTATGGAACCAACCAGGTCTTACCTCCCGGGTAGCGGAACGGACTTCGTTGCGGCACCGATGCCACGTTGACAACGAGCGGTTGTTTCGAGATCATGCTGGTCGAGGTGGTCATGGTACATACCGAATAGCCGAGGTCTTCGGGCACACTGTAGGGGATGATAGTCCCGAGGCACTGGCAAATCAAGAAAAACGAATCTGCCCCTTTCGCGAGGCCAAGTGCGCCAAGGGCGGAAAAGATGACCCTCTGGGGATCTGCTCTTTGACGGATGGTCATAAGCTTGCGGTAATCTGTCCGCTAAGGTTCATCGAATCCGGGCAGGTTTTTCGGGACGTGGCTCGTCTGGCTTTCGGCCTCGGTTCCAAGGTCGTAGCTGTCCCGGAAGTCCAGATTCTGCGAACCAGGAAGGCAGCAGGAGAAGGGAAGCCCGGTCATCGTGTTGGAAAGGTTGACTACCTGGTAGCCCGTTTGGATGCTTCTGGACGCCCGGACGATTTTGCGGCTTTGGAGGTGCAGGCGGTCTATTTCTCGGGGAGATCGTTGCGACCCGCACTCCGGGAATTTATCCGAGATCGCAGGTTACCCAAGGATGCGGAACGCCGGCCCGACTGGCGATCATCCGCTCAGAAGCGATTGATGCCCCAACTCGCATTGAAGATCCCGGTGTTTAGACGTTGGGGGAAGAAATTCTTCGTGGCCGTGGATGCCGGCTTCTTCGCGTCTATGCCGGAAATACGCGGAATTAGCGAACTGGCCAACAGCGAGATAACTTGGGCCGTATATCCCTTTTCGCGGTCCGGGAATTCCCATTCCATCGGGACTCCGGAATTCCGGTATTCAACATGGGATGATGTTCAGACGGCCCTTAGGGAAGGAGTTGCCCCGGCCCCTCAGGAGATTCTGGAAGAGATACAACGGAAATACGAGAAAGCCTGCCTGCCCATCATCACTACATAGGCATCATCAACCGTATGTAAACGTGCCCTTCCAAGCCTCGGCGGCGGATTCGACGGCCAGGTCGATGACCGCACCGGAGGAACCGGCGATGACGCACCGGCCGGTGTCAGTCACGCGGCCCAGTTCACCGAAGGGGCAATCCTTCACCAATCTCAGGAACCTGTCATGGTTTTCGGGGGCGACTTCGACGAGGAACCGCCCGGCGGACTCAGCGAACAGCAGGGCGGCCTCGGAAATCCCGAAGCTGCCCACCGCCGCGGAGGCCCCGCGCAGGTCGGTCGGCACGGCAGCGAGGTTTAGCTGGACTCCCAAGTTCCCCCCGATGGCCATCTCGGCCGCCGCGACGGCCAGTCCGCCCTCGGAGAGGTCGTGGCAGCTTCGCACGAGTCCGGCGGCGATGGCCGATGAAAGAGCCAGCATAGTCCGCCTGCTGGTGGCCATGTCCACCGGTGGGACGTCCCCGCCGCTTTCGACGCCCTCAACAAGCAAATAGTGGCTGCCGCCCAGGCCGCCGCCGGTGCGGCCCAGGATGAACAGGAAGTTGCCCGGTTCCTTGAGATCGGTGCTGACACACCGTGTGCAATCATCAATCACGCTGATGGCCGAGATCAGCAGCGTCGAAGGAATGGTGATGGTCGCGCCGCTGTCGGTCTGAAACTCATTGTTCAGCGAATCCTTTCCGGAGATAAACGGCGTGCCGTAGGCGATGGCGGCGTCGCGGCAGCCGAAGGCCGCCTGGACGAACGAGCCCATACGATCGGGCTTGTTGCAGTTGCCCCAGCAGAAGTTGTCCAGGATGGCCGTGCGCTCCAAATTGCCACCGACGGCGATGCAGTTCCGCAGCGCCTCGTCCACCGCGTGCAGGGCGCTCTGGTAGGGGTCCAGGTCGCCTAAATGCGGGTTCATCCCGCAGGCGATCGCCAGCGCCCTGGGCGAACCGAGTAGTGGGCGTATGACGGCGGCATCGCCGGGGCCGTCGCCGGCGCCCACCAGCGGTTTAAGGACGCTGCCGCCTTGGACCTCGTGGTCGTACTGCCGGATGATCCACTCCTTGGAGGCCACATTCGGGGCGGCCAGGATGTTCCGCAGCGTCTCGTTGTAACTCTCCCGTGGCGGAGGCGGAGGCGAGGGCTTCCTGGGCCTGGCAAGCTGGCCCTCTTTGAGCGGGCGCGGCAGGCCCTCGTGCAGGAAGTCCATCTCCAGCTCGCCGACGGACTTGCCCTGATAGTAGAGCTGGAGCGTCTTTCGTTCCGTGCCGAAACGCCCCACCACCGTCGCCTCGACGCCCTCGTCGGCGAAAACCTTGAGGATCTTCTCCAGGTTGGCTTGCGGCACGGCCAGCACCATGCGCTCCTGGGCCTCGGAGATCCATATCTCGGCGTAGCTGAGGCCCGCGTATTTCAGCGGCACGCTTTCGAGGTGGACCTCGGCGCCAAGCTGACTGCCCATCTCGCCCACCGCGCTGGAAAGCCCGCCGGCGCCGCAGTCCGTAATGGCGCTGTAGAGGCCCATATCGCGGGCCTGGAGGATCGTGTCGAGCATCTTCTTTTCGGTGATCGCGTTGCCGATCTGCACGGCGTGTGAGAAGGCCGTCTCGTGCTCGTGGGTCAGCTCTCCCGACGAGAAGGTGGCCCCGTGTATGCCATCCCGGCCGGTGCGACCTCCCACCAGGACAATCGCGTCGCCGGCGGCGAGCTTCTTGAAACACTTGTCGCGCGGGATCAGCCCCACCGTGCCGCAGAAGACCAGCGGATTGCCCACGTAACGCCGGTCGAAATACACCGCCCCGTTGACCGTGGGGATGCCCATGCGGTTACCGTAGTCCCGCACCCCGGCCACCACCCCCCGCATCACGCGCCGGGGATGAAGGGCGCCCTTGGGAACCTCCCCCGGATCCATGTCCGGCGGGCCGAAGCAGAACACATCCGTGTTGGCCACGGGTTGCGCCCCCAGGCCGGTTCCCATCGGATCGCGTATCACCCCGCCGACGCCCGTCGAGGCCCCGCCGTACGGTTCGATCGCCGAGGGGTGATTGTGCGTCTCGACCTTGAAGCACACCGCGTGTGTCTCGTCGAACTCGATGATGCCGGCATTGTCCTCAAAGACGCTGATGCACCAGGGCCTGGCCAACTGCCTCGTGGCGCCGAACACGGTGGACTTGATGAGGTTATCCACCCGCTGGACCTCCTTGCCGTCGGGGTCAAGCAGGCGCACCTCCGAGCGGAAGGTCTTGTGTATGCAGTGCTCCGACCAGGTCTGGGCGATGGTCTCCAGCTCCACGTCGCGCGGTTCCCGGCCGATGCGGCGGTAGTAGTCCTGTATGGCCTTCATCTCGACGAGGTTCAGGAACAGCTCGCCCGCCTCGGAGAGCTTCATCAGGCCCGCATCATCCAGATGGCGGATGGGAACCTCCACGACGCGGAACTCATAAGGCCGGGTGGATGCCTCCGGAGGGGTATGGGACTCGAAATACACATCCTCGATTACCGGGTTCGCCAACAGGCGCCGGGCGATTGTCCGGCACTGATCGGCTGTGACGGCCCCGCTGAGTTCGTACCGCCTTGCGGTGGCGACGCGCTGGATGGCAAGGCCCATGTCGGCGATGGCCCGCTCCGCCGACGCCGCCACCGGGTCCATCACGCCGGACTTCAGATGCACCTCAATCACCGGGCCGGAAACGCCCGAACCGTCAGCCGCATCGCCGAGGGCGTACTGCTCGATTACCGGATCCACCAGAAGATCCCTGGCAACCTTGGCTGCGTCATCGGCGCTCAGATCGCCGATCAGGAAGAACAACCGTACGAACCGCACAGCCGAAACGGCGTCGATCCCAAGCTCGCCGATCTGGGCCTCAATCGACCTGCCGGCCGCGTCGGCGACGCCCTCCGCCAGCCTGATCTCTATGCGATGTATCATGGGCGCTCCGGGACGGAAAAAAGAAAGAGGCATTGTAACAGGCGCTGCCCATGCCAACAACGGGGCCTCCGTAAGAGCTTCGACAATCCTGTTGCCAGGCAAGCCGGGACCGGAAAGAAGCGGGCGACCGTTAACCCCGTTTGACCCAGAAGGGGCCTTTGGGCTTCTTGGGCCTGCTGCCCCGCGGCGACCAGCCGGGCAGATCGATGGTCGTCTCGGCGGCTGCCGCGGCGGCCTCCCTGGCCCGGATGTGCCGCCGGATCACCACCTGCTCGGCCACGCCCGCGAACGTCGAGGCCATGATGTAGAGCGTCAGGCCCGAAGGGGTGTTGTAGAAGAAGAACAGCATCATGAAGGGCATCATGTATTGCATCATCTTCTGTTGGCGAGCGGCGTCGGGGCTGGCGGAAGCGGTAGGGGTCATCTGGGGCGTCATCTTGGTCTGGAAGAACATCGCCACCGTCAGAAGGAGGGGCAGCAAGTTGAAGGTGTTGCCGAAGAAGGGGATGGTGTAGGCCGCCGGCCAGGTGAACAGGGCGTCGGGTCCGGCCAGGTCGGTGATCCACACCGGAAGGAACGCCGCGTGTCGCAATTCCACGGCCACGTTCAACGACGTGAATAGCGCAAACCAGATAGGCATTTGTAGGACCATCGGCAAGCACCCCAGCAGCGGCGTGACCCCCTGCTGCTTGTAGAGATGCATCATCTCGCGGTTCAGCGCGGCCTTGTCGTCGCCGTGTTTCTCCTTGAGCTTCTGCATCTGCGGGGCGAACTTCTGCATCTTCATCATCGAGACCTGGCTTTTCTTGGTCAACGGGTGCAACACAAGACGAACCACGAAGACCAGCAGGATGATCGCCACCCCGTAGTTGCCCAGCGTGACCTTCGAGAAGGCCTGGAGCAACCACATCATCGCCAGCGTCAGCGGCGCCCAGGAGCCACACCCGCCGCTGAAGTCAATCGTGCCCAGGTAGTTCAACTGCCGGTACAGCTCCCTGAAATGCGGCGCGGAGGCGTCGGAGAACAGGTCCCGTTTCTTGGGTCCGACGAAAAGCTGCCAGGAAACCTCCTTGGCCTCCCCACGGCCCGACAGGTCGAGGTCCGGTATCTTCACGCCGGTGACAAACGATCTCGAGGGCGGCTGGACGTTCTCCACCGCTGCCTCGACGTAGAACTGTGCCTTCCAATCGGGGGCATTCAACCGCCCAGGCGCCTGCGGCACCAGGTACAGGATGGCCCCGAAAAACTTGTCGAGGTGGCCGACCCACAGCAGCGGGTTCTGCTCGTCGCTGCTGCCCAGGGCGATCTCCTGGTCCAAGGGCACAGAGGCAAGGTCCTTGGCGGGTTTGACGGTGATGCGGACCTTGTTGTCCTGCGGGTTCAGCCGGCCATAGGTCACCCGGCGATCGTCCTGGGCTACGACCTCCTGCGGCACGCCGGTAGGCCCGAGCTGATCCAGCGACACCTTCAACGGCAGGTCGGAAAGGTTCTCCACCTTCAGCGACACCGTGACGCTGAAGTCTCCCTTGGCAAGCTGGTAGGTCTTGGTCAGCTTGACAACGGGGTTCCCCCGAGCCTGGTCCCAGGTCATGCCGCGGTGCATCACATAGGCCAGCCGCACTCGATCGGTGGAGTGCTCCTCTAGCGCCCAGTTCCTGGCGTCCAGGTCGTCCAGTACGATCGCCGTGTCGGGCTGGCCTTGCACCTGAACGCTCAGCCCGTGGGTGGCCAACGGGAGGACGGGCCTGCCTCCGCCGGGCATGGGGTTGAGGACGCTGTAGTGCCCCTTGTACTTGTCGGGCCTGGCGGCAACGGCGGACTCATACCCGCGGGGGTCCTTGTGGTAGAGCCGCTTGTCAGCAACGGTGGCGAAGTAGTCTGTCAGCTTGGCCGTGTAGATGGCGGCCCCGAGGCTGCTGAGCTGGAGTTGGAGAAGATAACCGTTGGGGTCCAGCCCGCCGATGGTGAACTCCCCGGCCGCCGCAGGTGCGCCAAACCACTTCATCGACGGCGCGGTAGTCGAGGCCGTCGCCGCGGCGCTTGCCGGCTGGGTTGCCGCCGCTGCCTTGGGTTTGGCGGGCGCCGAAGAGACGGCGGGGCGGGTGGCCACCGGGGCGGTGGCCGTGGCGGCCGGCGCCGGGGCTTGGCGCTGCTTGTCCTGCTGCCGCGCGTAGACCACAAGCATCGCCAGTACCGCCGCGAAGATCAGCAATACCGCTGCCAGGCGTCGCAGGTCCAAACCGTCTCCTTACCGCCCGTCCTTCAGGCGCGTGCCCAGGAACTCGTCCAACTCACCGATGGCCTGGACCTCTTTGACGACCGCCTCGACGTCGTACTCCACGCGAACGAAGCGGATCGCCCCCGGCTCCACAAGCACGTAACAGGCCCGGTTGTCGCGATCCCGGGGCTGCCCCACCGACCCGACGTTGACCAGCGCCTTGCGGGCTGGATCCACATCATAAACCCCTTCCAACTCCTCGGGACTGTAATAGTCCGGGGCCTCCGTGAAAACCCCCGGAACGTGTGTGTGTCCGACGAAACAGAGGTGCGGAAAGCGATCAAAGATGCCCTGGAACTTGCCGGGACTGTTGTAGATATCGTCGGGGAAGATGTACTCATTGATGGGGCGGCGCGGGCTGCCGTGGGAGAACATCAGCTCGCCCATGCCGTACGGCTCGCCCGACAATGAGTGCTTCAACTCCAGGTTCCCCAGGAAGTCCCAGCGCGTGTTGCGCAGGTCAACGTCCGGTTCCTCCTCCAGTTGCCGGCGGGTCCAGTAGCAGGCCGCCTCGGCTCCGACATTGAACTTGGCTGGCTCAAACAGCACCGCAAAGTCGTGGTTGCCCATCAACGTCACGGCCGCGTTGCCTCGCACAAGGTCGAGGCATTCCTTGGGCTGCGGGCCGTAGCCCAAAACGTCGCCGAGGCATATGATCTTCTCGGCCCCGCGGTTGGCTATGTCGGCCAGCACCGCCAGCAGTGCCTTGGTATTGGAGTGGATGTCGCTGATAACCGCCAGCATTCCCTGGTCTTTCGCAAGGAAGGGCTATGCTAGCGGCGGCGACCGGCCAGTGTCAAACCCGTTTGGCCTGGACAAGTCGTCCGTTGGGGATGACCTCCGCCAGACACGGCATCGAGCGGAGTGAACGGTTCGACAACTTATCCCCTTAACGAGACGCTCCGGGGGGGTAGAATACCTCGGCGCTGCTGGAAGGGAGTGCGAGCATGGTCGATTTCTTATTCGGTTTGGTTCTTGGGATTCTGGCGGGTCTGGCCCTTGGGCTGATCATCCTTGGGCTTCGCAGGCGGTCGGCGGACGCAGCTATGCGCGAGGCATTCGCGGCCTTGGCGGGCGAGGCCCTCGACGCCAACTCCCGTCGCCTGGCCGAGTCGGCCGGAGCGTCGCTGGAATCCAAGAAGGCCCTGATCGATCAGACGCTGACCGGCCTCGGCGAGCGAATGGAACAGGTCCGCCAATACCTCCAGCAGGTGGAGGCCACGCGAAGTAAGGACTTCGGCGCCCTGAGCCACTCCATCGCGTCGCTGGCCAGCACCGCCGGCGATCTCCACAAAATGCTCGCCAGCACGCAGCGCCGCGGCGCCTGGGGTGAGCGGATGGCCGAGGACGTGCTCCGCCTGGCCGGCCTACGGGAGGGTATCAACTACGTCAAGCAGTCGTCCGCCGACGCCGAGACGGGCAAACCGGACTTTACCTTTTACCTGCCTAACGGTCTGAAGGCCAACATGGACGTCAAGTTTCCGCTGGAGCGATACAAGAGCTACCTGGATGCGCAGACGGACCAGCAGCGCGCCGAAGAACTCTCGCAACTGGTCGCCGCCGTTCGCGGGCACATCCGTGACGTCGCGGCGCGCGGCTACATCGACCCCAAGGCCCCGACAGTGGACTACGTGATCGTGTTCATCCCCAGCGAGCAAATATACGCCCTGGTGCTGGAGGCCCAAAGCGACCTCATCGACGAGGCGCTGAAGAAAAAGATCGTCCTGGCCAGCCCTTTGACGCTCTATGCCATGCTCGCCGTCGTCCGCCAGGCGGCCGAGCGAGCCAACATCGCCCAGACTGCCGACCAGATCGCCGAGGAGCTGGCGAAGTTCTACAAGGAGTGGCAGAAGTACAACGAGGAGCTCGACAGGCTCGGTCAGCGGATCGACTCCGTGGCCAGCCAATACAAGACCGTTCACGGTATCCGCAGCGACGCCCTCCAAAAGCCCCTGGACAGGATAGAGCAGCTTCGCACGGTCGCGCGTCTGGGCGATCCCCCAACGTAGAGTGCCCGTCAGCCTTCCACCGGCGGCGCGACCGGTCCTTGTGCAGCCGCTCGCCCCGGCTGATATCGCAGGCAGTCTTCGATGGAAAAACCTCGCGAGGCGAGCAGTCGCGAGGGATTCTCCGGCTGAGAGGTGGAGTCTGACAGGTAAATCGCTTCGACGACCGCCAGGGTCAGGAGGTTCTCCAGGCCAGAGCATTCATAGGTGGGGCTGTCGGAGGTCACGGCGGCGGCGAAGGCTTCCGCCTGGCGCCGGAGGACGGCCACTGGCCCATCCTCGCTCCGCACGCCGTCCCGGGCGTTGCCGTCCGGATCGCGTAGCATGCACATCTCGCTGTTGGCCGTCAGCGACCCGCTCCGGCCATGCAGGCTCAATTCCTCGCTGACTGGGCCGGAAGAGCGGGTAGTCACCACGGATGCCATCGCCCCACCGCTGAATCGCAGCAGCGCCGCGGCCGTGTCGTCCGTGTCATAGACCCGCTCGGTGGGGCCATCGGTCTGTTCCGTACGGGACCGTCCGGCACGGGCGCTCAGGCCATAGACCTCATCCGGCATCCCCAACAGCCAGATCATCAAGTCGAGGGAATGATATCCCAGTTCCAGCAGCGCCCCTCCCCCGGCGGAGGCCTTGTCGGACCGCCATCCTAGTTCCGGCCCCCGGTTGAATAGGTAGTGTGCTCGGGCCAGGAAGACCGGTCCGACTCTGTCGCGAAGCTCCCAGGCCTTGCGATACCCCGTGGCGAACCGCCTCTGGGTCCCCACGGCGAGCTTCAACCCGGCCTTCTGCATGCGCCGAACCAGCGCGATGCCTTCGTCGAGGTTCCTGGCCAGAGGGGGTTCCTTCCACACGGCGATGCCGCGCTCGGCGCAGGCGGCGATGAGTTCCGGTCCTGCCATCGGCGGCACGGCCAGGTACACGGCCTTGGGGCGCGTCTCTGCCAGAAGGGAGCGGTTGTCGCTGTAGGCCGGGACGCCCGCGGACCTTCCGGCCTGCTCGGCGGCCGTGGGGTTCCTGTCGGAGACGCCCACCACCCGGACGGAGGAGGACCCTCGCAGGGCCTGGAGCGTGAAACTCCCGAACCCTCCGACTCCGATGACCGCCACCGGAAGTGGCTGGGTTGACATAGGACCTTCCCGCCCTGGAGGCTGAGACACCCCGATAACCTAGGCTCGGCGAGACGTACTGTCAAGATGATGGGCACCCAAGTGAGACGGCCCGACGGGGGCGACTGCTACTTGCCCGCGGGGACCGCCCTGGCCAGGGCGGCCTGGAGGTTCACGCGAGCGCTGGTGAGATCGGGATTACGTCGAATAGCCTGTTGATAGTGAAAGATCGCCTCGTCACGCCTTCCCATCGCCACCAGGACCACGCCCAGGTTGTTGTGCGCATCCGCGGCGTCGGCGGGGGTGACGCTGTACCGGATGGATTCCTCGTAGTGCTCCACCGCCTCTTTGGTCAGGCCAATGGAAGCCAGGGCATTGGCGATGTTGTAATGGGCGTCGGCGTATCGAGGCTCTCCTCGCAGGGCCTGGCGGTATTCCGCGATGGCCTCTTGTGTCTTGCCGATGCGAAGCAGGGCGTTGGCCAGATTGTTGTGCACCTGCACGGAGCCTGGGTTGATTCTCAGCGCACGGCGATACTGGCCGATGCCCTCCTGGTATCTGCCCATTTCGACCAACGACAGCCCCACGTCATTCAACGCATCCAGGAAATCCGGTTTCACTCGTATGGCATCGTTGAAACACTGCACGGCCTCGGGATAGCGGCCCAGGCCCTTCAGCACGTATCCAAGATTGAAGTGCGCGCGGGGGTTTTGGGGGCGTTGGGCGGTGGTCTTGCGCCAGATGCCCACCACGTCGTGGTAGTCCTCGTTGCGTTGCATCGTTCGCCAGCCCAGCGCGGCGGCAGTCGCGGCGAAGACGGC
>Ga0315273_10005895_pt1 | contig 15197 bp, 16 predicted proteins | sample YL17G02_0_MG_FD_205753 | JGI IMG/M metagenome (GOLD analysis project Ga0315273, IMG submission 205753) | Sediment microbial communities from Yellowstone Lake, YNP, Wyoming, USA - YL17G02_0 | ecosystem: Environmental > Aquatic > Freshwater > Lake > Sediment | place: USA: Wyoming | collected...
CGTAGGTGCCGGCCTTCACGTGGACCACGTTCGCGCCGGCGTCCGACGCCGCCGGAACGGCCTCGCACACCAGGCCGATGTGCGACTGCGCCCCGCCGACTCTCGCGACTCCACCAGAACAAGCTGCTGCAAACGTCGGATTCCGGTCTAGGGTCACACCGTGCAAGCTCAAGTAAGCGACGATCTCGTAGAACCCGACGTTCCATGCGCCGGTGATCGACGAAATGTAGATGAGGTTTCCGACCATCGCTGGCGTGAAGCCGCCCGTTTCGGAATGCACTTCACAGCTTTCGCCATCAGCTTCCAGGTCAGTGATGGCAAGTTGCGCAGCATCCTGCTGGGAGTAGTCAACCACTACCGTGGCGGGATTCACCCCGCCGCCGTTCAGTGCGTTTCCGGTAGTTCGCACTTCCCAGACTGTCGAAACGGACAGGGCCATCGGCTACCTCGTTGGATTGACAGCGACGGCCAGCACGGTTCCGAGCTTCCCGCCCGCCTGCATTTCCGTCACGAACTCCATCGCACGTGTGATGACGTTCACGGCGGCGGCGCCCGTGATCGGTGCTCTTCCGTCCATCGCCGCGCCGTCGTCGACCGCGTCAGAGGTGTTCGTCAGCACGGTTCCGACGCCTTGGGCGAACCAGTCATTCTGGAGCGCAAGGCATGAGTAGTATGCCTGCGCCAACTGGTCCGCCAGAGCACGCACACGGATGTTGCAGAACGCCACCGCTTGTGGATTCGTAATCATCTGGTTACTCCGCCTTCAAGATTCCATCGGTGTTACACTGGATCGTAAAGTCGTTTCCGTCCACACTTCCAAAACTGTGGTCGATGCAAGCGCCATCACCGACCTCCGAACCCGCCCCTGCGAGCGGCACTTGGCACCCCTCTGCGTCCTCGACGGAACCATCGGTCGGTCGGGCTGCACTTCGCCCCTCCGCTCAGTCCAGAGTCTATCGTCTCCATCCACGTCTCTACGTCCGCATCGCTGAGCGCCGACTTCCACGTACGCATGTTGGCGTAGCGGCCGAAGCCCCCTCCGGTGCCCGCGATGGTCTGGCCTGGGCGCAAACTGTCCGGGGCCGCAATCATCGTAAGCTCCGTCGAGACTGTCTGCGCTATGTGCCGGAACGCTTCCGCCGCCATCGGACTCCAGAGGTGCAAACGCAACCCACCGGCAACGGTATACGTCAGCGCGATCTTGACGAGATCGTGGTGCCGCCATCGCGTAGCGCTTCCGGTGAACGTCAACAGGCCGACCCCGCTGGTCCCGCCATAGACTTCCAGGGTGCGGTCGGTCGCCTTTGCTCTGAAGGTCAGTCCCTTCGTGTTGGATTTGTCGTAGATAGTCAATATAGCAAGAGTTCCGCTGAGAAGGTTCTCGACGCCCTCCAGTGGCCACCAGTCGAACATCACCGTCCATTCACTACCCAGAGTCCCGACATTCACATCTATCAGTTCGTTTCCTCTCACCCCTGCCGCAGCGCCACCGCACGGGAATGGCGTCATGCTGTACGAGTACCATCGCGTCGAACTGAATGCCACCATGATACCGTCCACATGCAGGACGGTGCCGTCCAGGTTTGTTGCGCCCGCCAGACGTTTCCATTGTAGAGCCCAGAACTGCTCCAACGAGGTTCCGTTGTAAGTCTTGTACGTGTGAATTGATCGTGCCCAGCGCTCTCCAGGGTGAAACTCCTGATGCGTCTGTCCCAGGCAGTGGCCGTGCCCTCCACCAAGGTCATCATGCGTAGCCAGTTTAACGCCGAAGTAGGATGGGCAGTCCGGCGACGCCTTTGCGTGAATCAGGGTGCTCACGCAGTAGTTGGCAGGCGGACCCCCTGGGCCAGTACCAAAGTTCGGACTCTTTCTGTTCTGGTAGAAGTGGTCATCGTCCGCGTCCAGCGCGCAGTGGATACTTCGGTCGCCAAGGACGGACTCGTCTCCGCCTACTGCGATATGCGCAGATTCGCCGCCGGTCAGTTCTGTCCATTTGTAATCTGCCGGGTCCGTGCTTGGCGGCACCGCCGTACTCTCGAAACTGTCCGGCGAATCCGTCGAGTCAGCGTCCATCTGATTGCCGGCCGAACCCTCCTGGATCAGCGCGTCAACCCGTTTTACGTTGGGGACCGAGACGAACGCGAAATCGTAATCGCCTCCGGCCAGTGCGAAGACAAAGCCGATCTTGCCGTTGCAGATTCCGGCGATGTGCTGAATGCCCCAAACTGTATCGTCGCGCCACAGGGCAACCCATGTATCCCCGTCGTCGGAGATGTAGAGTCCCTGGCTCTGCGGATAACTCGTACTCGGCTCGGCGTATAGCATACACCCGGCCATGAACAGGCCGCCAAAATGCCTGATAGCGGATACGGAGAAACCACCGCCCGCAGCCGGGCTGCGATTGTACACGTAGTCAAACGGCCCCCATGTTTCGTTCATGTAGCACGGAACAGTCATGTGATGTCGGTTTCCGTGGTACGGCCTGGTCCCGGCCATCGACCAGATTGATCCGCGCTTCGCGTCGTCCATGCCGTCACCCTCTCTCCCCACGTAGTACCTGCCGTTGACGACACACCCCTGACTCGCTTGCGCCCCATGAAGTGTCTGCCAGGCATTTACGGTGCAGGCTACCGAAGGAGGGACGGCCGGAAGCATGGTCCCGTCTCCACCGGAGAAGGTGAACTCTGTCTGTGTCCCGGACCCCGCCGTGTGGCTTCTGGTCAACACCAGCACACTCAACCTCGATCCGCCGGTCCACGCAACGTCCACCCATTCGCCGGGGACGATGGCATATATCGGAGTGGCGGATTGCATCAGGATCGTGCCGGCATCCGCCTCGTCGGATACCGTGATGTCGCCGGCGGGAGAAACGAGTTCCGTCGCTGCCTCCATGACAATCGCATCCCACGGATCGCTTCCGTTCCATCCGGCCGGCCTGTCCAGGCGGACGATGCACGAGCCCTTGCCGTCGCCGCAGGAAACCCAGAGTACATCGGGATTGTCCCTGTCGATGGCGATTCCGTGTACATGCTGATTAACTTTCGGGCTGGTAGAGTTGGACCATACCCGGACCCAGTTCTCTCCAGCGTCCTCCGACAGCCAGGCGGACCGAATCGAGAAAGCGCTGGAGACATATTCCCCGATAACAAAACGATCTCCATACGTATCAAAGCCGCCAACCGCGCATCCGGCCGTAAGAGACCATAGCTTCGACGTGGGAGACCATACCCAGGCGGAACCGTTCCAGTTGGCAATGAATCCAACCATGATCGGTTCGTCAATCGCAGGTGCGGCCTCCATGTTCATCAGCGCCAGGAACAACCTGTCTCCCGACGTCATGGCGGCACACAGGATCATCTTGGGATACAGGACCAGCAGTTCAGCCATCGGACTGGTTGTCAGACAATTCGCAAGTGTCTGGAACGTCACGCCATCCGTCGTTGTTTCGAGAGTTCGCTGCAGAAGCATCGAGGCATTACGGGTACACAGAAACCTCGCGGGTCTTGTTGGAGACCCCTGGTCCACGGAGAAAACACGGCCGCCGCTCACTCGCGTGGCTTCCGGGATAGCGCCAACCGAAAGCATGGACTGCTTACGCACCACGTTGGCCGGAACCTCAACGTAAGGTTCACCTGGAGAACCCGGCTCCATCGCAATCGTGGAGCGCACGCACGCGATCTTGCTGCTTCCGTAGTTGTACTCGCTCGGGCTCGTCATCCGGCGCGTTTCCTCCATTCTTGCGTTATGGCGTCCGCAAGCGCTCGCGACATCTTGCGAATGCAGTTGGCGTCGTCCGGAGGGGTCACGATGATCGGGCGAGCCGGAAGCTTTTCGTTGCCAGCCTGATGGATGGCCGCCAGGCCGGCGATCGTGTTGGGAAACTTCTCGTGCTTGGATGAACCGCCGTACCCGACGGTGATCCCGAACGGGATGTTCTCCTGCACTCCACCGCTCTCCACGTTCAGCTTCGGGTCGAGCGCTCCGATGAGAGTGCCCGTGTCGTAAAGGATCCGAACTGTTCCCTGGCCGACGGACATCTCTTCCGTTTTTCCGCCTCGCCGCTTCACTTTCAGCTTCTTGCCCTTTCCCTTCCTGCGTCCACGGATCGTCGCCGGGGAAAGCGGAGGCCATTCCCCGCCGCCTCGGCTCTGCTTGGAGAACCGAAGCTTCGCCCAGGAGCGGTAGAACTCTCCCCATGCGAAAATCGCGTCGCGGACCGGACCGCTCGCGGAGGGATCGGCCAGCTCCGCCTCAATATCCGCGGAGAACCGACTCAGGACGCCGAGATCGATTGTGACTGGCATGTCTGCCTGCCTCGCTCCAGCCGGTCATTCGGTATCCGACGACACCACGAACGGAGAATCAGTGCAGATAGAGGCGACGTTCATCCGAATGTTCCCAGCCCTGATGTTCCCCAGCTTCCTGTATACCTCTCGTCTGATCGGAGCCAGCCTGTCCATCGCCTCTCCGGTAGCTTCGTTCGTGTCCTGCGCTCCGCGCGAGGAATAAAGCAGGCATCCGGCCAGCTTGCGACACAGATCCACGATCAGCGTGGGGATGGTGGTGAACGGGACGGTGTACGGTCCTCCTCGCAGGTGGTCGTCGATCTCCGCCGTGGCGGACTCCAGGGCCGATGCGATGTTGGCCGCGATCTTCACCAAGGACTGGTCGTTGTCGCGGTCAGCCCACACGGCCAGGTCGGCCGCGGCGAAGAACGCCTCGACGTCAGTTCTAGATGCGTACGCCATCGCACATGCCCTCATCGCGTCGCGACCGGCACACTTCCTGGAACGCGATCACACGCTCCTCCAGCCTCGCAATACGCTCGGACTGCGAGACTATCTTGTCATCAATCGAGCGTACCGACGCTTGAAGAAAATCTACCGCGTTCTTCGCGTGAATCTCAGTAGAGGAAACTTTCTCTCTGAGCCTCATGCGCTCTTCCGTGGAAGCTCTCAGGGATCGGACCACGAACACGGTTGCTGCCGCCATCGAGGCAACGATCGCCGTGATTCCCTCTGCCGTCGTACCTACCACCGAAACGAGAGTAAAACCGGAAACACCATATAACACCTGCGCAACCAGCAGGCCACGCCACGGCATCTTCACGTCTCCTTTGCAGTGCGGGCGCAATCTCCCGTTGCGCCCGCATCTTCCAAAAGGCATGACCCGCGATCAGTTGGACGAATACCCGCGAATCAGCACTCCGGGCCGCGTGCAGATCGGAAGCGGGTTCGACTGCGTGTGCAGGCGGATCCCGCGATTGAACGGCAACGCCTCCTGCTTGGCGTACACTTCGAGTCCGAGCGTGTTCGCCGTCTCCATGAAGTCGCCGGGAGCGAAGTACGTCCGGAACAGCCCCGGTACTCCGACCGGGAAGAACCGGGCGTCACCGGAGGCCACGAACGGCACGCCGGCCACCTTTCCTCGATAGACCTCGAGGATCACGCCCTTGTACTCGAAGCCGGCCCGCGGATCGTTCAGGAGCATCGCGCCGTTCTGGTAGTACTGGTACGCGTACTTCACGTCCGTGTGCTCGATGAACTTGCGGAAGAACTGCGAACCGCAGAAGGCGTGGATGTGGTCGTACTGGGCATCGCCCAGGGCGTCCTCGATCTGCTCCTTCACTCCGATCAGGATGTCGCCGAGCGCCGTGGTGGTAGTCCCCAGGAGGAAATCCACGACGGCCGGGGCGGCCATGTTGAACTCCGTGAAGAGGTTGTACAGCGTGGTGCTGCCATCGCCGTCCACGACGATGCCCTTGAGGGCGCCGGCCCGCAGCCATTCGAGCGTGAGCTCGTGCGACTGCCGCATCCGTTCGAGCTTGGCGTTGACGATGTCGGCCGCCGTGGCGACCTGGTCCTCCGTGCCGAACTTCCGCACGTTCTGAACGTCCTCCGCCCGCACGATGTCCTCGAACGGAATGTGCGGGATGGCCAGGGACCGCGCCTTGCGTCGCGACGTGGGCGCGAGTGTTCCAGGCGCACCGCGCGGCGCGGACGGGATCAGCGACAGGATGCCGTTGATCTCCTCCACGACGACCGTCGTTGTCGGGACGCCCTGCGTCTCGAACAGGTTCATCGCCCCGATCCGACCGGCCTTGAACGGCAGCTTGTTGATCGAGTCCGTCAGGCTGACGAGGCTGAACGCCTCGCTGTTGAATACATCCGAAGTAGGCATGTTCTTACTCCTTGCGGGCGCTCAGCCCGGTTGACTCCGATTACACAGCGATCGCCTTCCGCGCCGCTTCGCTTTGCACGATGATCCCTAGCGCCAGCAACGACGCGGCCACCGCGGTGGGATCGCCACCACCGTAGACCAGCTCGCCAGCGTCCACGATCGCCGGTCCCCTGACGAGGAAGAGGCCGGTCTTGTCGGCGGCGCTCGCGTCGATCGCCTCCAGCGCGATCGAGTCAGCCAGGGCCGTCAGTTGCGCTCCAACCGCTCCTCCCGCCGTTGTGCGGGTCCACGTCGCGGTCGTCACGGACGTCAGCGCGGACGGGTCGATTTCGAGCATCGGGTGCGCCAACCCGGCGTACCCGGTTCCAGAGAACGTGAACACGAGAGCCAGGTCGGTATCCGTCGCGGCCTTGGCCGTGCAAACGATCCCGCTCGCACCGCAGACCTGGTCAAGCACTCCGTTGATGGTCGACAGGAACGTCGCGTCTGTGGCGCTCCAGGCAGCGGTGTCAGTCCAGACTACCGGCCAGTTCGCAATGTCCACCCCAGTCGTCGGGATGTGGACGCCGATCTTGACCGTACCGCCAGTGGCGGCCGCGCCAAAATCGACGGTCTGAACTTCGTTCCTCGCGACGCCGGCGGCGGTCGACCGACTCACCGTGAAAGACAGCGTCGGGAACGCATCCTGGATGTCCATCGATCCGAGTGGCTGGTACTTCGCGGCGTAGCCCGTTCCGCTGAACGCCAGCACCATCGTTGTGGCAGCCGTTCCGGTGCATCCAACGGCGCTCGTTCCGAGCACCGCGTTGCACGCGGCGGCGATGACCGTGTTCGCCGCGTTGTACGCGATGGCGGCCGTCTCCACCCAGTACCCGTCCTTGTGCCACAGCCGGAACTTGAACGTTCCCGACGTGGGAACGGCCACCATCGTGTAGGTGTGCCCTTCGTTTCCGGTGCCCACCAGGACCTGCTTCTTGCCAGCCGCGCTCGAAGCGCAGACCTGGCCGCAGACGAGCGTCTGCCCGCTCAGGGCCGTCTTGACCGCGCGGCAGTAGTTGTTGTTCTCTTCAAACTTGAGAAAGTCGCCGATCTTCCGGCTCTCGACTTTGAGGGACATGGCTTACTCCTTTTGCCCGCTGGTTTCCCGCGGGGTCTTGTCCGATTCCCGCTACCCGCGGGACTTCATGCGATCCTGAAAACGCTGAGCACGCGCCTCGGCGTTCGCGACGACGGGGTTCTCCGGCTGAGTCGACTTGCGAGAGTCCGACAGCGCCACGGTCTGCGGCCCTGTCTTCTCTCCCATGCGCACGACGGGCTCCGCCAGACGCAGGACCTCCAGCAGCCGCTCGAAGTCCTCGCCGTCCCGGCCGGCGGAGAGCGTCAGCGTAACCGCCTCTGGAGTTGCCCAGTCCTTGACGAGCTTGTCACGTTGGGCTGGCGTGATGCGGCCTTCCGCAGCCAAGGCGTTGAGCTTCATGCTGCGGTTTTCCGTTGCCAGACGAACGAGCAGCCGTTGCGGTTCACCGGCAAGCGAGGCCGCGTACTCGCGCGTAACGGTCTCCTTCTTCACTGCACCGCCCTGGGCGGGTTCCGCCGCAGGCTCGGTCTTTTCAGATGCCTGCACCGTAGAAGGCTCCTGCTTCAGCTTCTCGAGCAAGGCCGCAATGGCATCCATGATGGCCTTCGTGCCTGCCGTCTCATCCGAGATCGCGGCCGGGTCCAATCCGAGCGCCCCGGCGAGTTGTTTGAGAAACTCCAACATCATTGGGCTCCTGTCTTGTGAATTCAGCGATGCGGCCAGGGGGACGAACTCCCCGAGGCCAGGCACCACGGGATCTGTGACCATCGCAACGTGCGTGATCGGGCGCATGTACGTCCTCCCGATCCCGTCCATAAACACCGGAGGCGAGTTGATCGACACGTCGGACCGGCTGGCGGCCTGGATCGCGTCCTCACCGAAGAGAGTGCAATCCATCATCAGCGCGTCGTTCTCGATGAACAGCCGATCCACCCAGCCCATGTTGTTCCGGGGGTCCCCATCGCGGGCGGACGCCTCCCAGGATGTGTCCTGGTGTGTGGCCGGGATCGGCACCCGGACGCCGTGTGCGGCCATCCTGTTGAACTGGGCTACCCAGTTCTCCAGGGTGCGTTCTGACACCTCGAACGTCAGACCCTCGGAGCTCTTGACGTAGGTGCCAAGCCTGATCACGTCCTTGCGGAACCGCTGGGACGGAACGACCTGGCCTGCAAAGACGGCCGTGGTCTGGTCCCCGATGGCTTCCCAGCGTGCGGGGTCATGGCGCGGCCCAGGCCCGAGACGAAACCGCATCGTCTCCCTGGCCAGCCCGGCGGAGTTGTCCGGCATCGATGGCATCCACCCTTGTAGTATGCGCGAGGCCCAGCGGATTAAAGCGGACGCGCCATGGCCCCGGGCATCGCAAGGTCCGGACCGGTGGTAGGCTTGAACATCTTCCCAGGGTCGAACTCGAACCCCTTGTCGGCCCCTACGCGAACCTCTCGGCCACGTTCGTCCGTGACCTGTATCGGAGGCTCGATTACTTCCTCCTCATCGTAGAGCGGGATGAGTTGGCAGCGGCACGACCATCCGTTTGGAGGCTTGTTCGTCCTCCAGAACGGGTCATCCTTCGGAAGTGTTACCCCGTCCATCGCCATGTGACTTGGCCGTACGCGGTCGTCATCGGCAGTGATGTACTTGTACCCCCACAGGTAGTCGCGGACGGCTGGCTTGCTCTCCACCTCCGCACGGCCGGCGGCGTACGCAAGCTGCGTCTGCGTCCGGTACACGGCCTCAAGCTGGAAGCTGTTCTTCTCCGTGAGGCCCAGGTCATTCCACGCACCACGCAGGGCCGACACTCCGTCGCGGACGTGCAGGTTCTCGGTGGTGATCCAGGACATCGTCTCCATCAGGCTCCGCTGAGCCTGGTCGCCAACGCCGTCAAGCACACGGACGACATGGGCGTCCATCTGAGAAGCCATCTTGGCCAGTGCCTTCTCCGGAAGCCGAAGCCTCTTCTCCATCGCCCGGATTGCCCCCTCATAGGCGGTTTGCCTTGGCCTGGCCGCCTGGAACGTGCGCGGAACAGCCTTGATCGAACGCTCGATTCCCTTGAGCCTGCCCGCAAGCATGACCAGGACCAGGTCGGCCCGCAGCTCGGCGATCGCCGCCGGCACGAGCTGGGCCGGATTCTTCCCGGCCCGGTACGCTTCGATCAGCTTTTCGAGGATCCTCCTGGATGTCCGGGTTGCGGCCGCCCTGCCGAGGCGCGCGAAGTAATCGGCGTCGGCCGCCGCCCGCTCCGCCTGCTCCCTCTGCGCCCGGGTGACCGGGCCCGCTCTTTGCGTCGCCACCACAGGCATCCTACGGCTCCTCGATGGGGGCCACGTTTGCGCTCTGGTACAGCTCGCTCAGCAGGCCGGACAGCTCGTTCTGAACGTCTACGCCATCCGGAGCAGCGCCGGACGCATCGGAAGAAACCGGCAGGCCGACGGCCTGGACGATCGCCCGAAGATCCACGGCCCCGGAGGCGTCCGCGAAGCCGGAAGGGTTTGACAGCAGGGACTGGTAGATCGACCGGAAGAACGCGATCCGCTCATCCGCCAGCGGGGCCGCGACCAGGCGGACCGTGCCGCGAGCGGCCTCTCCCCAGTTGATTGCCAGGAGCTGGTCGACAAGGTGCCAGTTCACCATCCGCGTGATGTGGCGGTGCTCAATCTCACGGCAGGTCAGCATAATATCCGCGTGTACGCCGGCCTCCGCCTTCGTTCCGAACACGCCCTCCAGGGCGGCGCGTTCCGGGCTGAGCAGCCCGCGGATGAACTGGGTATCGCAGTACCGCATCCGCTCGATGAACCCGCCCTGCTTCGGCTGGGCGTCGATGAGATCGATCTTCCATGCGTCCTCGGGCGCGTTCTTGAGGTCCTCCACGAACGCCGCGATCTGTCTCGGTATCGCGATCGAGCCGCTCGACTCGAGCGCCTCGAGGAAGGCCCCGGCAACCTCGGCGTTGTCCGTCTCCACGCCGTTCAGGAACGTGGTGCCCAACGGGAACTTCACGACCCAGTGCGTTCCGGCCACCTTGCGGTCGTAGCGCTGCGCCCCGGAGTTCGCGTCGCTCCAGTCGGTGAACGCGCTGCGGATGTTCTCCAACAGCGGCTCGCCGTAGTAGTTCGCCCCCTCCACCTGCCAGTTGATGACCATCGCGTACGGGGCGTCGACGATGGTGTACTGCGGCCGTTGCAGAGTCGGGGCCTGGCGGACGCCCGCGAATGCCCCTGTTGCACGATCCAGCAGGATCTCCGTCAGATCGACCAACAGCGGCTTGAGTTTCTTGAGCCGCACACGGCCGTTGCCGACCGAGTCGTCGATCTCGAACACCTTCTCCCACGCCGACCACCCGTAGTCTACCCGTGCCTCCATGGCGCCCTGCACGATAACCGGCCTGGCCGGAAGCACGTCGCGTTCGACCAGCTCACGCGCTCCGTCCGGCGCATCGTCTCCGACCTCGATGGACCAGTCCGCCGCCATGACCGGCGCCATCGTTACGGCCCTGGCCAGGGCGATTGTCGGCTGACGACGGATTCGGCGGTAGGTCTCGTAGGTCGCCGGGAGCTGCTTGGCGAGTGCCGCACGCTCGTTGTCCAGCCAGATCAGCGCCGACGTCTGGATCGGGGTCTTTTCCTCACCTGTCGCCTCGATGGTTATGCGTCCGTTGTCCATGTCGATCCTCCTACCGTGTCCCCATAGAGATAATCGCTCGTGGCGTCGCCGATTCCAGCGGCACACGCAGTGCGAAGAAGCGGGCGACGATGTACCCGATGGCGTCGGTCATGTGGCCTACGTCCCCTCCTGGCGGGTCTGCCGGCTGGCTCGTTCCCGCCTTGTACTGCCGAGCCTGGAGGTCGTCTATCAGGTGGAGGCAGTGCGGAGCTACGAAAAGTCGCCTCTCGCCCTGGGCGTTCAGCAGCATCGCGTTCGTCCACGCGAATCGGTCGGCCACCGGAGGGTTGGCCGACGGGTACGAGATGTCGCATCCGCCGGCCGCCTTGCGGAACCGCTCGTCCAGTCGGAGTAGCTGATAGTCCGAGTCGCTCGCCGACGTGTGGGCGGACCTCCCGCTCGCATCTCCGACGAATTCCCAGCCGCCGGCGTGGTCCTTGTACTTCGACCACAAGGTGTCTAGCGTCTGCCGGGTGTTTGTGTTCCGCAGCCAGATCTCGTCGAACGCCTCCAGGCGATTCGGATATCGATGGCACAGCACCCAGGCCATCGGGTCGACGTTGAAATCCGAGCCGACCGTAATCTTGGCCTGTCGGTCGTAGGTGACGGGGCGCACGTTTAGAGTGCGGTCGAACGCCCAGAACACGCCTCCGCCGGCGTACTCCCACGTCGCCTCGAACTGCTCCCGGTAGTCTCGCGGGTCCGAGTACTGCTTCGCGTACGCCAGGTCATCGGCCGCCAGCACGTCGGACGACGGCCATGAGAACGCGGCACGTTCCTCGATCTCCTGTGCTTGCGCCTCCTCGCAGAACCTCCGGAACTCCGAGGCGCCAGGGCCGTATCGCTTGGGCACCCCGATACGCCAGCACCAGCCACGGCGGTGCGTCAGGGCCGGAAGAATCGTGCGGTCGAACACCCCAGGGTGTTGGTCGCAGGCTTCGTCGATCACCCCTCCGTCCCACTGCACACCCTCAAATCGTTGAGGGACGTCCATGCCCAGGACGTATATGCGAGCGCCGAAGCGGGTATCGATGAACTGGCTCGCCCGATGCTCCTGCGGCCCGAAGTCTTTCGGGATGAGGTCCAGCAGCCTGTCCCACGCGATGCGCAGGGCCTGTGCGTTCGTCGGCGCGCAGTAGAAGTACCTGGAATCGTCACATTCGTGCGGCGACCCAAGGGCGATGACGAGTCGACGGAACGCGATCTCGGTCTTTCCGGACCCTCGTCCACACGCCAGTCCGATGAATCGCTTCTTGCTGTCCAGGAGCTGGAGTTGAGATGGTGTCCACCGGAAAGGAGACCAGGACGACGGCAGCACTCCATCGGCAGGCCGCACTCCACGCATGGTCCCCTCCATCGCGGCGAGGAGGGCTGGCACGGGTATCGCCCCGGACCCGTCAAGTTCTCGGCGCGAGTTCTCGACGTCCTCCATCCTGTTTCCATTCAACGAGAAGTGCGATGGCGCCGTACGTTCCAGCAGCCAGGCCGACGCCTGCCACGTGTGTTCTGAGGCTCTCGCTATGTTCTCCAGGTGATGCAGGAGGAACGATGCCTGCGCCTCCTCCAGCTTCTCAACGAACTCCAAAAGCAGCGCCTCATCCGCGGTGAGTGCGTCCTGGCCCTTCTCGTCGGTTGACTCCTGAATCTCGATCCCGCGTTTTTTCCAGGAATAGAACGAGGAGTGTGGGGTACAGGTGGCCTTGCAGGCCATCACGTTCGGCATCCCGCGTCTGATCGCGCTCACCAGGGCCTGCACGCGAGCACGAGTAAGCCGGATGCGGTAGTCATTACCCATCGGTGGCTGCTGTTCCGTTGGTTCTCCGTTTCTCACGCCACTTGCGAATCTGACGCCAGATCGGATAGGCCGCCGTCGCGATCGCGAACAGGACGTAGATGACACGCTCCGATGTGGACTGCGGCTCGGTCCAGTTCGGCTGTACTGCGGCCACTCCGTTCGTTCCAGCCGGAGTTCCAACCACTGTTCCGACGTCTCCGGCCTTTGCCTGAAACAACGTCACTTCCTTTGCGTTCGGTGCAATGTTCAGAGTGCATCCTGCGAGGAATGCCATCCAAGAACACGTGAGCAGGGACCGAACCATGTTACACCTTCTCGATTTCCGTCTCGTCGATCGCCAGCATCATCTGCGTCGCGGAAATTGAGTACCCGACGATCGTCAGGAATCCGGCCGTGAGGTCGCCAGCGTCCATGCACTTGCCCGCCGTACCAGACATCACGAGCACCCGCCCAGCGCCGGAGAAGACCGATCCCACTGTGACCGGCCCGCTCGTCTGTACCGCGAGAACTTGTCCGGACAGCGCGTCCGACAGTGCCACGCCCACGAGCCCAGCCTTCGCTGACGTCGTGTTATCTGCCTTCTTCCAGAATCCTGTCGTCGGGTCACAGTACACGAGCTGTCCCGCTACGATCGCATCCGCTGTGAAGTTCTCAACTCCGATCGATGTTCCGAACACCGAACTTGCCGTGAACGTGTACGTCGCCATCCGACCGATCTCCGCCTACGAGTACGCCAGCCCTGTAGCCATCGTGACGACCGACAGTTCCGTCTCGGACTCCGAGTACCCGACTGTCGTCACGAACTTCCCGGCAGCCAGGTCGGCCACGTCCATCATCACACCAGCGGTTCCCGAAATTGCGTACTGGTTACCCTTCTCCGTCAGCACGCTCCCGATGGCGACCACTCCCGATCGGAGCACGCATACGGGCTGTCCGGCGGCGGCCGCCCGGTTCAAGGAGATTCCAACTGCTGCCGCTTTCGCTGCCGTCGTGTTGTCGGATAGCCACGCACGTCCGTCGGCCGCTTTCACGTAGACCCACTGGCCAGCGCTGATGACCTCGCCGGCGACATACACGTCGCCAACCGATCCGGCGATCACGTTCGCTGCCGTTATGGTGATGTTCGCCACGCACGGACCTCCTTCGCGCCGGTGGCCCGGTCGCCGAATCGCTCCGACAACCGGGCATCACCCGGCACAGCGACTGGAAGAGAGAACGCAGACACGAAACGATCCGAGGCTATGGAGACACCGGGGCGGGTGGCCCGACGTTCAGGCTCACGCCGCCCGCTCCGACGGCCGCCTGGCCACGGAACTCCGCGAGTGCCTGACGCATTTCCTGCACGATGGGCACCAGGCTCCCCACGGTCTCGGCGATCCCGGCGAACGCGGCCTTGATCCCTTCATTCGCGGCCTTCTGTTGCTCGACGAACGCCAGCATCTGCTGGACGTTCGCTTCTATCACCGGCGAACTCTTGTTGGAGATCACCAGCTTCTCGATCTTGAATGCGTGGGTATCCGGGTCGTAGGAGCAGACCAGGTCGATGTCGTTGTCCTTGGTGTCCGTGAACCGCCAGCCGGGCCCTTGCAGCTCAGTGGTCGGCTTGATGAACGCGCACCCGTGGATGCAGGACAGCACGACACAGCCAGCACACCACCCCGCGATTAGCCTCACGTGGAGGCCCCGGTAATCAGTTTCAGCAGGTCCGTGAGCCACGCAAGGAAGTCGGCGGAGCCGAACAACGCGAGAATCTGCAACAGGATCGACATGGAACCTCATTTCAGGTTCTGGTCACGGATGGTCCCGCGGAATCAGCGGCGGCGACGGAGGCCCTGGCATGAGAGGCCGTCCGTGCCGCCGCGATCCGCCAGGAGGACCCGTGGTCCGCGCCACAAGAGAAACACATGAGCGTGTGGGTTGCCACGCCTAACTCTACGTAAACCGTAGGGCTCGATTCAATTCTGGCTTTTATGCGGTCCAGCGATTCCGCGCGATGTCGACACCTTCTACGAGGCTACCAGGCTCGCAGGCGTGCGTTCTGGCGTGCTTTGGAGGGCCGGACGTGGAGATGGAGGGTTGAGACGCTTCCCGTCGCTCCTGCGCAATCCAGGAGCGTTTTTCTACACCCCGTCAGCGGGTGTACGGACCGACGAATTCGCGGTTCTTGATAGCGCCACACAGGGCGCTTCCTTGGCTGTTAACCGCTAGGTTCTAGGTTCGAGTCCTAGTCGGGGAGTTTGTAAAGCCTTGACAATTCGAGGGTTGTGGCGCATGATGGACTTGGCGGCATACAACCGTTCCGCGTGAATTACAACCGATCGCGGAGTCGATGGGCATGAATCGACGCCAGCCGGAACTCCACCTGCACTCCACGGGCAACTGGTACGCCAAGTGGGGAGCGAAATTCCACTACTTCGGCCGGGACGAGCAGGCGGCCCGGGCGGCCTGGCTGACTGACCAGGTCCACGGCCTGCCAGGGTGGGC
>Ga0315273_10005899_pt1 | contig 15194 bp, 9 predicted proteins | sample YL17G02_0_MG_FD_205753 | JGI IMG/M metagenome (GOLD analysis project Ga0315273, IMG submission 205753) | Sediment microbial communities from Yellowstone Lake, YNP, Wyoming, USA - YL17G02_0 | ecosystem: Environmental > Aquatic > Freshwater > Lake > Sediment | place: USA: Wyoming | collected...
TTTGGGTCGGGCCCCGGCCCGGGCCCCCCCCCCGCCGGCGTTTTTCTCCCCCCCCCGGGCCTCCGGGGGGGGGGGGGGGGCGCCCGAAAGACGTAAGTCGCGTTTTTGCAGGAACACTTACGTACAGAAAATGCGGAATGCGAAGTGCGAAATGCGGAACGAACGGCAACGGCAAAGGCAAAGACCTGAACCGCAAAGAACGCCAAGAACGCAAAGAACGGCAACGGCTCTTTTTCCTTCGTCAGAGTAAGGTCGTGCTTTGCGGCTTGGCGTGAGCCTGTCTTTCCCGTTGCGGAAGCCCGCGGGCAAGGTAGAATTGGCCTGACGGATCATGGGGCGGCGCCGGCCGCATCGCGATGGGCGGCGGCAGGCCGGCCGGGAATCTCGTGGAACCCGGCGGCGGATGTCGCAGGAACGAGCGGCGGGCGCGTAGCCGGAGGAGGATTCCGCGATGGCTGAGGCGGCGTTGAACGTGGCCCTCGTCGGGTGCGGCATCTTCGGGCAGATCCATGCCGCCACGTATGCCCAGTTCGAGCACAGCCGCCTAGTGGCCGTGTGCGATATCGACGCCGAGCGAGCCAACGCCACGGCCGCCAAGTACCGGTGCCGGGCGTGCACGAGCGTGGCCGAGATCGCCGCCGATCCGGCGATTCAGGCCGTCAGCGTGGCCACGCCCGACTTTGCGCACCGCGACGTGTGCGTGGCGCTGGCGCGGGCCGGCAAGCACCTCTTGATCGAGAAGCCGCTCGCGACCACCGTGGAGGACGGCCGGGCGATCTGCGCCGCCGTCGGCAAGGCGGGGGTCTTGGGGATGGTGGACTTCCATAACCGGTGGCACCCGGCGATTGTGCCCATCAAGCAGCGTCTGGAGCGCGGCGAGATGGGCCGGCCGCAGATGCTCTACGCCCGCCTGAGCGACCGCATCGAAGTGGCCACGGAGTGGTTTGGGTGGTCGGGCCGGAGCGGGCCGGAGTGGTTCCTGGGGGCGCACCTGGCGGACCTGGCGTGCCACCTCTTCGGCGCGTACCCGGTGCGGGTCTTCGCGGAGGGGCGGAAGGAGGTGCTGGCGTCGCGCGGCATCGGCTGCTATGACTCGGTGCAGATGCACCTGTCGTTCGCCGAGGGGTTCGCGACGCTCGAGACTTCGTGGATCGTGCCGCGGTCGTGGCCGACGCTGGTGGACTTCGTGGTGAGCCTCCAGGCGACCGGGGGTCGGGCCGACATGGACATGAGCCGCCAAGGCACGACGATCGCCGACGGCGGCGGCTATGCGGTGCCGATGCTCTGGGGCAAGGAGCCGGTGGACGCCGACAACTTCGGCTTTCTGTCGCTTCCGATCCGCCGGTTCGTGCGGGCGGTTCTGGCGGGGGCCGAGTCGCCCATGCCGCTGTCAGACGGCCTCAAGAACGTGCAGATCCTGGCGGCCGTGCAGGCGTCGCTTGCCGGGGGCGGGGTGATCGAGGTGGATTACACAAGCGCCTGAGCGCCCGGGCGTTCTCCTCGCCGTCCGCAATACGCGGCCACGCCAAGGCGCGTGGCCATGCCACCCTCGCAGAAGCACGGCCGCGCCAAGGCGCGTGGCCATGCCATCCTGCGAGACTTGCGATTGTCGAGACTGTGGCAATGTCATCCGGGCGCTGATGGAGCGACCCATCCGCTACACCACGCTCAGCGGCAGGCCGGTGGACGCGGACGAGAACCCGCCGTTGCAGACTGGCGAGATCGAGACAAGGACGATCCGATGCCCACGCTGGCTCGGTGGGCTGCTCAACCAATACTGCCGCCAAGCGGCGTGATTACCCGCTCGCGATCTGCACGTTGGCTGCCGAACACAAGACGGTGCAGGAGCGTACAAGAGCTTGCGTGCAAACGGGCTGGCCCGTAACCCCTCAGTCTTGGGCGCTCAGCATCGAAGAACAGCAAGAGGAAGATGGGAGAGACCGGCGGGCGGGTGTGACTGTTTTTCCTGGCCGGGAAGCGAGCGTTGTCATTCCGAGCGAGGTCGCCGCGGCGACCGAGTCGAGGAATCTCGCCGTGGTCTTGCCGTTCGCGGGTTCCCACAGCGAGACCCCTCGACTCTTTTGCGCTCGCTCGGGGTGACAACACAGGAGAAGAGGCTGCCAGAATCCGCGGTCACACCCCGGCGGGCCGGGATTTTCTTTTTTTTTCTTGACTGCATGTACTTGTTGCTATAGTACCTTGACCTGAAAGCATGAAACGGTTTGCGGCAACAATTCGGTACGTGCTGGTGGCCGTCCTGATGTGGGGAACGGTCGGAACGCCAGGCATGGTGCTATGCGTCACCGATGGCGGCACCGCCATCGAATGGGCGCCGGGCGGGTTATGCGCCCCGGGGATGGCGAGCGCGACACGCGAAGTCGGCAGCGGCACTGTCGACAGTACTTGCGGTCCGTGTCTTGATGTCCCTGTTGGAGAAAGCCAACTTCATCGCTCGTCCGACAGGTCGCATCGCGTTACGATGACCAGCGCCCCAGCCTCCCCGGCGGTCCTCTGCGTCCTCTTGCCATCAAGCCGCGAATTCCAGCCGGGCCTTCCTCAGCAGCCCCCGCCCATCGCAGACAGCCTCCGTAGTGTCGTTCTGCTGATCTAGCCGTCCTCTCTCTCCCCCCGAGATTGCCGTAACGGTACGCAATGCGCTCTTGCTGTGCAGGCACTTGCGGTTGCCGGATCCTACTCACCCGGACTTTAGACAGGAGATATCGTATGACATGCAAGCCCACAGGCTGGCCGCTGCTGTGCATGGCCTTGGCGCTCATGGGCGGCTGCACGGCGAATATTGTGGACAAGGGATGGCAACCGATGCGTCCCTTGGGCAACGATCTGGCCACCATGCGCCCGCCGGTTGACTCCAAGTCTGCCACCCAACCGGCGGTAGCCATCGAGCCGACCGGCCCGCTAACGCTACGGCAAGCGTTGACCTTGGCGATGCTGCACAGCCCGGACCTGGCCGGCGCATCGTGGGAAGTTCGGATGGCCGAGGCGCGGGCGATCCAAGCCAGCCTGCCGCCTAATCCCGAAATCGGCTTCGACCTGGAGTCCGTCAGCAGCCCCCGCGTGGTAGAGACGGTCTTGTCGCTGGGACAGGTCATCTTCCTGAGCGACAAGCTGGCTCGCCAGAAGCAGGTCGCCCTGCTCGACTGTGACATGAGCGGTTGGGATTGGGAAGCTCGGCGCATCCGGGTGTACTCGGACACCACCAAGGCGTTCGCGGCGCTGGTGGCCGCTCAGGAGCGGCTGGCACTGGCCGAGGAAATCGTCGGCATCTCGCAGAAGCTGCTGGACACCGCCGGCGAGCGCGTCCGCAGCGGGAAGGCGTCGCCCCTGGAAGAGATGAAAGCCAAGGTGGAACTGAGCACGGTGCGGGCCGACTTGGAACAAGCACGCCAGACTGTGCTGGCCGCCCGGCAGCGGTTGGCGGCGACGTGGGGAGGCACGACCCCCAGGTTTACCAAGGCCGAAGGCCGGTTAGAGGCCAAGGACGCGATCCCGACGGCCGATCAGGTGTTCTGCTTGGTGGAGCAGAACCCGGAAGTCGCCCGCTGGACGACGGAGATGCAGCGTCGCCGGGCCGTGGTGCGGCTGGAGCGGCGAAAGGCGATTCCCGACTTGACGATTGGCGGCGGCTTCAAACGCGAGAAGGCCGGGGGCGAAGCCGCGGCCAGGGGCTTCATTGTCGGGGCATCCATCCCCGTCCCCCTCTTTGACCGCAATCAGGGCGGCATCAAGGAATCGCGATACAACGTGGCCAAGGGCCACGAGGAACAGCGGGCGACGAAGGCCCGCGTCCTGACGGAGATTGCCGACGCCTATCAGTCGATGGCTTCGGCTCATGCCCGCTCGTCCATTCTCGGCAAGAACGTCGTGCCCGAGGCGCAGAAGGCGTTCGATGCGGCGTCGGCCGGCTACAACGAGGGCAAGTTCCCGTACCTGGACGTGTTGGATTCTCAGCGCACCGTGTTCGACGCGCGGGTTCGGCACCTTGAGGCGCTGACCGAGTACCTGGCGGCCGTTGCAGACATCGAGGGGCTGGTCGGGCAGAGCGTCGAGACAATCGTGGAAACCAAGACAAGCACACAAGAGGCAGCGACCCAGAAGTCGCAGGAGGAATAGCATGAGTATCCGTCGAAAGCCTATCGGGTTGGGCATCGGAGTGGTCGCCGTCATCGCAGGCGTCATCGTCTGGCTGAGTGGGGGGTTCTCCGCGGGCAAACACCAGGGGCCGGGCAAGCCTCTGGCGGCCCATGTCGAGAGCGACGCAAACGGTGACAAGGAACAGGGCCAGGAGGCCAAGCACGGGGACGATGACGGCCATGGGCATGGCGACAAGGGCGCCAAAGCCACAGCCAATCTCGACCCCAAGGAGATCGAGAAGAAGGTCTGCGAGCACAACATCCGGCAGATCGACTGCGAGGAGTGCCGCTACGAGTTGGGCGTGGTGAAGGTCGATCCCTCCGTGACCGGTGCCCTTACGAAGACGGCAGCGGTCCGGGAAGGCGACTTGGGCAGGACGCTGCGCCTGACGGGCGAGGTCCAATACGACCAGACGACACTGGTGGATGTACTGCCTGCCGCCGCGGGCAAGGTTATCCGCGTGAAGGCCCGGCTGGGTCAGAAGGTTCAGGCGGGCGATGTCTTGGCGGTGATCCACTCCGGGGGTTTCGGCGAGGGCAAGGCGGCGTACCTGGAGGCGTTTGCAGCCGCCGAAGTTGCCCAACAGGAGAAGATCCGGCAGTTGGCCATCAGTTCGGCCCTGGAGAGACTCCTGGCGTCCGCCAAGGAACAACCGGGTTCCGACATCCCTGCCGAGACGCTGGGCGAAGGGAAGTCCAAGCTGGTCGGTGCGGTTGCCCGGCTGCGTCAGGCCAAGATCGTCCAGGAGCGTGAGAAATCCCTCGTAGCCAAGCAGGCATCCAGCAAGGCGGAACTGGAGACGGCCGATCGCGAGATGCAGACGGCCCAGGCTGACTACGCAGCCCTCCTTGAGGAAATCCAGCTCAACGTCAAACTCGACCGGTTGAAGGCGGAAAACGCCTCCAAGCTGGCCGACGCCAAGTTGAACGCCGCCGAGCAGCGGCTGCATCTGTTCGGCATGGACGACGAGGCGATCAAGGCCGTCCCGCAGATGAAGGACAATGGCCGGTTCGCCCAGTTGGAAGTCAAGGCTCCCCGATCAGGCGTCATCACCACTCAGAACGTCACCGAAGGCAAGTTCGTCGAGTCTTCCCAAAGCCTGTACACGATTGCCGACACGTCCAACGTCTGGGTCTGGTGCGACCTGTACGAGCGTGATCTGGGGCCGCTGCACGAGCGCCTGGCCAAGGGCGAAAAGCCCCAGGCAACGGTCAAGGTGACGGCGTTTGCCGACATTCTCCCCGGCGAGGTGGACCTGCTGGACAGTGCCGTGAACGAAACCACTCGGACCGTCAAGGCGCGAGTGCAGGTCAAGAACGAGCAGGGCAAGCTCCGGCCGGGCATGTTCGCGGCCGTGGATATCCCGCTGACGGAGGGCAAGAAGGTCGCGCTCGTGCCGCGACAAGCCGTGCTGAGCGACGAAGGGCAGACGTTCGCCTTCGTCCATTGGAAGGACGACCTGTGGCTGCGCCGCGACGTGAGGCTGGGCAAGCCCCAAGGCGAGATGATGGAGATCGTGAGCGGGCTGTCGGTCGGAGACAAGGCAGTGGCCGGCGGCGGGTTCCTGTTCAAGAGCGACATCCTGCGGGCCAAGATGGGAGCGGGCTGCGCAGACTGAGCCTTCCCCCACACGGACTATCCAATCGGCCCACATGGACAGGAGACATGAATGCTTGACCATATCCTTCGTTTCGCCCTTAGACAGAAGGTGCTGGTGATTCTGGCGGCGGTGGTGCTGCTGGGCGCTGGCGTGCTGGCCTGGCAGAACCTGCCGATTGACGCCTTTCCTGACGTAACCAACGTCCAGGTGATGATCCTGGCCGAAGCGCCGGGGCTTGCGCCAAGCGAGGTCGAGCGGCTCATCACCGCGCCGATTGAGATCGAGATGGGCGGCCTGCCGAAGGTCAAGCAGGTCCGCAGTTCATCGAAGGCGGGTCTGTCGCAGGTCATCATCGTCTTCGACGACGACGCCGACACCTACTTCACCCGGCAGGTGGTCTTTGAGCGTTTGGCGGCGGCCAAGGAAAAACTCCCCGAGGGCGTCGAGCCGGAGATGGGGCCGATCTCGACCGGCCTGGGCGAAATCTACCAGTACGCGTTGGAATCCGGCTACTCCTGCCCCAAGCACGCCACTGTGTGGTCGCGCAACGAGGGCAAGTGTGACCCGTGCGGTACGGCCCTGGCCAAGAGCGACTACGATCTGATTGGCCTGCGGACCCTCCAGAACTGGCTGATCACCCCGCAACTGCGGCGGCTGGAGGGCGTCAACGAGGTCAACAGCTTCGGCGGATTCGTCAAGCAGTTCCACGTCGTGCCCAACCCGGACCTGCTGCTGAAGTACAAGATCGCCGCCGCGGAGCTTCTGGAGGCGCTCCAGAAGAACAACGCCAACGCCAGCGGCGGCTTCCTCGTCCAGGACTGGGAGCAGATGAATGTCGTCTCCATGGGCCTGCTCCGCGACATCGCGGACATCCAGAACATCGTCCTGAAGGCCGAGGATGGCTCGCCGGTGTACCTCAAGGATGTGGCCGAGGTGAAGATCGGCCATCAGACCCGCAACGGCGTGGTGACCAAGGACGGCCGGGGCGAGGCCGTTCTGGGAATGGCCATCATGCTCAAGGGGGCTAACTCCAAGGAAGTCGTGGACCGGGTAAAGGCGACGATCCCGGAGATCCAGAAGTCCCTGCCGCCGGGCGTGAAGATTGTCCCCTTCTACGACCGGACCGACCTGATCCAGGCATGCCTCAAGACCGTATCCAAGGCCATTGCCGAGGGCGTCCTCCTGATCGTGCTGATCCTGTTCCTGATCCTGTGGGACTTTCGGGCGGCGCTCATTGTGGCCTTGCTGCTGCCGATGACGGCCGCCGCTACGTTCATCCTCATGGGCTGGCAGGGCCTGACGGCCAACCTGATGAGCCTGGGCGGCTTGGCTATAGCCCTGGGTATGATCGTGGATGGCGCCATCGTCATCACAGAGAACATCTCGCGGCACATGCGCGAGAAGGCCCTATCCGGCCAGTCACGGCTGGAGATCGCCTACGAGGCCGCCAAGGAAGTCGTCCGCCCGGTGGCGTTCTCGTTCCTGATTATCGTCATCGTGTTCATGCCGCTGTTCTCTCTGGGATCGACGGAGGGTAAGTGGTTCAAGCCCCTGGCCTTGACGATGATCTTTGCCCTGATCGGGTCGCTGGCGGTGACGTTGACGGTTATTCCAGCCCTCGGCGCGATGCTTGTGAAACGCAAGCCCGAAAGCGAGCACGGCAACGCGCTGATTCGCGCGATTCTTCGCGGTTACATGCCCATTCTGTCGCTGGCGATGAAGGGCCGGTGGATATCCGTCGGCATCGCCGTGGTGGTGATGGTCGCGGCCTTGGGGGTCCTGCCGAGAATCGGCACGGAGTTCCTGCCACCGCTCGATGAAGGCGCCCTGGCGATCAACGTGGTGCGTCTGCCCACGGCCAGCGCGGAAGGCTCGGCCATCCAATGCACCGAGATCGAGAAGAGGCTTCTGGCGAAGTTCCCGGAGATCACATCGGTCGTGTCCAAGACCGGTCGGGCCGAGATTTCCGAAGACCCGATGGGCCCCGAACAGAGCGATCTGCTCATCATGCTCCAACCCAGGGACCAGTGGTCCAGGGGCATGACCAAGGAGAATCTTGTCCGGGCGGTCAACATCGAGCTTGCGGCCATCCCCGGTCTTCGGCCGGCGTTCTCGCAGCCCATCGCGTTGCGTGTCAATGAACTCCTGAGCGGCATCAAGTCCGACGTGGCCATCAAGGTCATCGGCGACGACATGGACCGCCTGCGTGAGACCGGCGAGAAGATCGCCCCCATTCTGGCTTCCATCGAAGGGGCCGAAGACGTGAAGATCGAGCAGGTCTCCGGCTTCAACCAACTGGAGGTGCGGCACACGCGGGAAGCGATGGCTCGGCACAAGATCAACGCCGAGGACATCAACTCGCTGATCGAAACGGCCGTCGGCGGCAAGGTGGCCACCGCGGTGTTCGAGGGGCAGCGGCGGTTCGACGTGCTGGTCCGCTTCCCCGAAGACAAGCGCAACACGCCCGACAGGATCGGCTCGCTGATGATCCCCTCGCCGGCCGGTTACAACGTCCCGTTGTCCGATCTGGCGGAGATCGAAGAGACGCAGGTTCCAGCCCAGATCAGCCGCGAAGACTCGATGCGACGGCTGTTGGTCGAATGCAACATCCGCGGCCGGGACATGGGTTCTTTCGTGGCCGAGGCCAAGGAGAAGCTCGCGGCCGTGGAACGGCAACTGCCCACGGGCTATCGCATGGCCTGGGGCGGCCAGTTCGAGAACCAGCAGCGGGCGATGGCCCGGCTGAAGATTGTCGTGCCCATCGCCATCGGATTGATCTTCATGCTGCTGTTCATGTCGCTTGGATCGGTCAAGAGCGCGCTGCTGGTGCTCATCAACCTGCCCTTCGCCCTGGTCGGCGGCATCCTGGCCATCTTCCTGTTGGACATCAACATGAGCGTGTCGGCCTCCATCGGGTTCATCGCCCTCTTCGGCGTGGCCGTCTCCAACGGCCTGATCCTGGTGAGCTTCTTCGACCAGCTTCGCGCCGGGGGCAAGAGCGTACAGGAGGCGGTCTTCGAGGCCTGCCGCCTGCGTGTCCGACCGCTCATGATGACCTCGCTGGCGGTGCTGCTGGGCTTGATACCCATGCTCCTTTCCAGCGGGTCGGGCAGCGAGATTCAGCGCCCGCTGGTGGCGGTGATCTTCGGCGGCATGGTCAGTTCGCTGGCCCTGACGCTGATTATCCTGCCCGTGCTGTACGCTCTGGTGAACGGCCGCAAGGAACAAGTAGCCTAAACGAGGAAACGCACATGAAAGAGATCAAGGCGATCATCCAGCCGCACATGTTGGACAAGGTGATGGAGGCGATCTGCCGCACGTCGAGCGGCAGCGTCAGCGCCCGGCGGCCGGCCGCGCGGACCTCGGCGGCGGTATCCTCGGCCGCCGGCCGATCGCCGTGCAGCCGACGAAGCCCAGAACGGCCGTCGGCGCCCCGACGACGAGACCCATGATGATCATCATGCCGAGGTTGACCTTCAGTTCGTTGGCGCCGAAGAGCGGCCCCGGCGTCGGCGGCACCAGCGTGTGCGTGATGGCCGCGCCGGCGGCCAGCGCCGTGATGTACAGCACGTAGTTCTTGCGCGTCCGCCGCCACAGCGACCGGGCCAGCGGCACCAGCAGAAAGATCACCGTGTCGAAGAACATGGGGATCGAGAGCACGAACCCGGCCGCCAGCAGGGCCGCCGCCGCCCGCGATTCGCCCAGCACCCTCAAGAGCGACCGCACGATCCGGTCCGCGGCGCCGCTCTCCATCAGGCACTGGCCGATGATCGCCGCCAGCGCAATCACGATGCCGATCTTGCCGGCGACCGACCCGAACGCCTCGCCGACGCGGGCGACCTTGGCCGGCCAGGCGCCGGGCGCCAACAGGCTGACCAGGATCGCCGCCATGATGAGCGCCAGGAACGCATTGAGGCGCAGAACGAGAATCAATCCGATGACCGTGACGACGCCGATGAGCAGGATGAGCAACGGATGCATCGCGCGCCCTCGAAGCGTCCGGGCCGGCCGCGCTAGAGCGCGGCTCGAACCGGCCCGCGGGGAGCGGCGTATCGATACCGGCCTTCGCTCCTCCGCCGCAGACGGCGCCGCATCGTGCCAGTCGGCGTCCGGGGCCGTCAAGCATCGCCTCCCCGCCGGGGTGATGCTTCCGTTACGCGGGTGGCACGGTCACGCGCCGTTGCGTGGCCGTGCATGCTATCGGCCGACCATGCACACCCACGCGCCGGGGCGATCGGTCCGTTACAGGTGGACGAAACAGAGCCGCGACCATAAGGGAGCGGTGCTGTTGGCCTTGGCGCTTCACGGCACCGCTCCCTTACGGTCGCGGCTCGGAAAAGGGCTCCGTCTCGCCGTACCTGTTTAGGGTGTCCACGTCCATATGCAGGGTGGCATGCCCACGCCGCTGTTCGCGTGGGCATGCTCCTCGGAGCACGGTCAAATCATGCCCACGGAACAACGCCGTGGGCATGCCACCCGGCTTGCGCAGCAGCACGCTAAACATGGACGTCACACCCCTTTAACTGACCGATTTCCCCCAGACTTCCCGGAACCTTGCGGCAGGCCCCCGGAACCAGTAGAATCCAAATGTATGAGCGTGTCGGCGTCCGCGCTGCGGTTGGGCCACGCAGCAGGTTCCTTCTTGGAGGCCAGACCATGATGCGCCGAATTGCCGTGCTGCTGTCGCTGGCGGTGTGTCTTGCGGGGTGTGGCCGGGAGCCAGCGGAGCAGGAAGAAAGGGCCGTAAAGAAGCAGGCGGGCCAGGAAGAAAAGGCCGCAAAGAATGAGACGAACCCGGAAGAAAAGGCCGTAAGCGCGATCCTCAAGTTGGGCGGCGTGGTGGACAGGGACGAGAAACTCCCTGGCCGGCCCGTAGGTCGTATCGTCCTCGCCGGCACCAAAGCCACGGACTCCAATCTGAAGGGTCTGAAGGAACTCAAGGGCCTGCGGTGGCTGGACCTCACTAACACCCAGATCACGGACGCCGGCCTGAAAGACCTGAAGGAACTCAAGGGCCTGCAGTCGCTGAACCTCCGGGCGACCCAGATCACGGACGCCGGCCTGAAGGACCTGAAGGAACTTGAGGCCCTAAAGCGTCTCTACCTCAGCCACACCCAGGTCACGGACGCTGGCCTCAAGGACCTGAAGGAGCTTAAGGGACTGCAGGCGCTGCACCTCGGCAACACCCATATCACGGACGCCGGCCTGAAGAACCTCAAGGAACTTAAGGGCCTGCAGTGGCTATTCCTCGGCAGCACCAAGATCACGGATACCGGCCTGAAGGAACTGAAGGAACTGAAGGGCCTCCAGACGCTGGAACTCAGAAGCACCAAGATCACGGACGCTGGCCTGAAGGACCTGAAGGAACTCAACCACCTGTACTGGCTCGATCTCAGGGACACCAAGATCACGGACGCTGGCCTGAAAGACCTGAAGGAATTCGAGGCCCTGGGCTCTATCGACCTCAGCGAAACCCATATCACGGACGCCGGCCTGAAAGACCTGAAGCAGGCGTTGCCCAACACAGAGATTTATGGTCCTTGAACGCCCAACGCGAACCGGATTGATCGCCACGTCGGGGTGTGTCCTCACGCCGCACCCGTGGTGCTCAGTTTCCAGAGTCCTGGACTGGCGGTAGGCCCGCGCCGGCAGTACAATCACGTCCGGCCGCATACCCGGGAGACGGCCCACAGCCAGGGAGCAGACATGACCCCAAAGCATGGCGATCCTTTGAAGGGCGGCGAGGCCGTCTCGCCGGGCGCCCCTCCGTGGCTGGCCGACGGGCGAACGCACGGCCTCACGCGGCGCGGTTTCCTGGGCGCCGCCACGGCCGCGGCCGGCGCCTTGGCGTCGCCGTGGATGGCCCTTGGCCCGGCGAGGGCGGAAGACGCCGCCGAAGCCGAGGAGCGAGCAAAGGTCGAGGCCGCGATTCCGGCCAAGGCCCTCGTGCCGCCGCGCAAGCCCCGGAAGCTGCTGATTTTCGACCTCAACGTCGCCTACGGCGGGCACGGGTCCATTCGTACGGCCAACCTGGCCTTTACGCTGATGGGCAGGAAGACGGGGGCCTTTGAGACGGCGATCAGCCGCGATCCGGCGGTCTTCCGGCCGGAAAGCCTGAAGCAGTTCGACGCCGTCTTCCTCAACAACACGGTGGGCAACCTGTTTGAGGACCCGGCGCTCCGGCAGAGCCTGCTCGAATTCGTTTACGGCGGCGGCGGGTTGATCGGGGTTCACGGCACGTCGGTGGCTTTCACGCGGTGGGCCGAGGGCGGGCGCGAGGACTGGCCGGAATTCGCCATCATGCTCGGCATGCGGGGCGCCTTCCACCGCGCGAACACCGAGCACGTGTTCATCAAGCTCGACGACCCCGACCATCCGCTCAACCGGCCGTTCGGCGGCAAGGGTTTCGAGTTTCGCGACGAGTTCTTCCGCCCGCAGGGAACGTATTCGCGGCACCGCGACCGCGTGCTGCTGGGCATCGACACCGAGAAAACGGATCTGAAGGACCAGCCGCACGACCGGTGCTATCGCGAAGACAACGACTATGCGCTGGCGTGGGTGCGGCAGTATGGCCGGGGGCGCGTCTTCTACTGCGCGTTTGCCCACAACCCTTACGTCTTCTGGGACCAGAAGCTGCTCGAGTTCTACCTGGGGGCGGCCCAGTTCGCCCTGGGCGACCTGCCGGCCCCGACGACCCCAAGCGCGAGGCTGACGCCGGCCGTCCGCGCGCAGGAGAAGCTCGGGTGGCGCCTGGGCATCGAGGCCTACACGTTCCAGAAATACACGTTCTTCGAGGCCATCGAGAAGACCGCGCAGCTCGGCCTGCCGTACATGGGGGGCCTCTCCTTCCAGAAGGTCGGCAAGGAGATCGACAAGTTCTTCGATGCCGGCCTCTCGGACGACGAGCTGCGCGAGGTGCGCCTGAAGCTCGACGCGGCGGGCGTCCGCCTGCTGACGTATTACATCCCGCAGATTCCGGGCGATCCGGCCGGCTGCCGCAAGGTGTTCGAGTTCGGGCGCAAGATCGGCATCGAGACGTTCATGTCCGAGCCGCCGCCGGAGGCGCTCGACACGATCGAGAAGTTCTGCGACGAGTACGACCTGAACGTGGCCATCCACAATCACGACCCGAAGCTCTCGCCGCAATACTGGCAGCCGGAAGGCGTGCTGAAGGCCTGCCAGGGCCGCAGCAAACGGATCGGCGCCTGCCCCGACCTCGGTTACTGGATGCGGGCCGGCATCGACCCGATCAAGGCGGTGACCCTGCTCAAGGACCGCGTGATCACCGTTCACGTGCACGACCTGAATGAACTGGGCCCGCAGGGCCACGACGTGCCGTGGGGAAGCGGCGCCGGGAAGACCGAGGAGTTCCTGCGGGCCCTCCACGCGCTGGGCGTCAAGCCGACGATGTTCGGCATCGAATATGCCTATAACTGGCTTGAGTCGATGCCCGAAGTCGGCCGGAGCATCGAGTTCTTCAACAAGGTCGGCCTGGACCTGGCAAAGTGAGGCGACCCATGCGGCCATCCCCGCACTCCGTGAAGACAGACGCCGGCCGCATGACGCGGCGCGAGCTTTTGCGCAGCGCCGCCGCCGTCTCGGCCATCGCGGCGGCGCCGTGGATTGTCCCCTCCTCGGCCCGGGGCGCCGACGGGGCCGTGGCGCCGGCCCGGCGGATCACGATGGGGCTGATCGGCAAAGGGTTGATGGGCAGCGGCCACTTGAGGCGGCTGGTGAACGATCCGGCCGTCCAGCTTCTGGCCGTCTGCGACGTGGACCGCGTGCGCCGCGAGGAAGGTGTGAAGCAGGCGGAAGCGGCTTACGCCGCCGACCGTGCCGGCGGCACGTATCGCGGATGCGCCGCCTACAACGACTTTCGCGAGCTCCTGGCCCGGCCCGACGTTGATGCCGTGGTAATCGTTACGCCGGACCACTGGCACGCCTTGCTGACGACTGCCGCGGCCCGGGCGGGCAAAGACGTTTACTGCGAGAAGCCCATCACGCTCAAGATCGAGGAGGGGCGGCGGCTGGTCGAGACGGTGCGCCGGTACGGCTGCGTTTTCCAGACGGGCACGCAGTATCGTTCGATTCCGATGATCCGGCAGGTCTGCGAGTTCGTCCGCGCCGGCGGCCTCGGGCGGGTCAAGTCGGTCTTCACGATATGGGGCAAGACCCAGGCCGAGGGCGCCGGCCCTTCGTACGCGCCGGTGAATCCCGATCTGCCGGCGGAGCCGGTGCCGGACGGGTTGGACTGGGACCTCTGGGTCGGCCCGGCCCCGTGGCACGCCTACAACCACCTGTATCACCGGAACCCGCCGCCGGGCGTGGTGCCGTGGTCGTTTTGCGAGGATTTCGGCGTGGCCGCGGTAACCGGGTACCATTCACATGCGGCCGACGTCATTCAGTACGCGCTGGGCGCGGAGACCGGCGGCCCCGTGGAGATCATCCATCCCGCCGGCGGCGCGTTTCCGACGCTGACCTGCAAATATGCCAATGGGACGCTGCTGCACCACGTGGATCATTGGGGCCAGGTCAAGGAGCTTTACCACGCGGTGCCCGACACGGCCCGGTTGGCGGGAAACTTCGGCGGCGTGTTCGTCGGCGAGCGCGGGTGGCTCACCTCAATGAGCGTCGGCGGGCCCATCGAGGGCGGGCCGGAAGAGGTCTTCAAGGAGATGAAGCTGACAACGCGGGACGTGAACATCGGGGCCAACGATCACCACGCCAACTGGTTCGAGTGCATTCGGACGCGGCAGCGGCCGAGTTGTAGCGAGGAACTCGGCCATCGGTCGGCCTCGCTCGGCCACCTGGTGATCATTGGGCACGTGCTCGGGCGATCGCTGAAATGGGACGTGGCCCGGGAGGAGTTCATCGGCGACGACGAGGCCAACCGCCTGCGCTGCCGCGCGATGCGGGCGCCGTGGCGAATCTGAAATTCAGGTCCTTGTCGGTCGCCCAGATAGCCCTTGCGGCGATGCGGGCGGAGTGCTTGAATAAACAGAGCCGCACGGCGGGTCAGGAGACCGTACGTGTTTAGCGTCTCGACGTCCATGTGCAGGGTGGCATGCCCACGCCGCTGTTCGCGTGGGCATGCTCCCCGGGCACGGTCAAATCATGCCCACGGAACGACGCCGTGGGCATGCCACCCGGCTTCCGGAGCAACACGCTGAGCATGTACGGAGACCCGCCGCGCAAGCCCGTATCTAGCGATGTCGTGTTAAGCGGTGTGGCTCTCATCGCTCGGCACATGGAGGGGCACGCATGAAACGTCGCGACGTGTTGAAGGCGGCGGCCCTGTCGGCGGCCGGCCTGACGATCTGGCGGCGGCCGGCCCTGGCCGCCTTGGCGCCGCTTCCGGCGGCGGCGCAGCCGGGCAACCGGGCGGCGCTCCCGAAGCGGCCGTTCGGCAAGACGGGGGCCGAGGTCTCGATCGTCGGCTTCG
>Ga0315273_10005900_pt1 | contig 15194 bp, 24 predicted proteins | sample YL17G02_0_MG_FD_205753 | JGI IMG/M metagenome (GOLD analysis project Ga0315273, IMG submission 205753) | Sediment microbial communities from Yellowstone Lake, YNP, Wyoming, USA - YL17G02_0 | ecosystem: Environmental > Aquatic > Freshwater > Lake > Sediment | place: USA: Wyoming | collected...
TTTTATTTAGATACTCTTCTACCCTGTCGTGGACTAGGCCCGCTGGGAATAGGTTTAATATATTATTATTTGGGTCCATCCAAGTCTTATATGTCCATTGATTAGGAGTTATCCCTCCTAAGGGCACCGCTCCTCCAGGCTGGGGGGCTATAATGGGACCGTACTGCCCACCAGTGCTAGGAGCGGTGATAGTCCCAATGTAACTATTAGCAATACCGTTGGGATTACCATCGGCGTTCATGCTCATTGCCGCATTAGCCATTATATTATCTATATGACATTTAGTAAAAAATTCCTTGTCAAACGCATCTTTAAACGAGTCGCTAAGCGTTTCCTTCGGTCCCTGTACCGTCTTTTTCTTTCCAAAAATCTTTAAGAGGCTTCCACGCATGGCATTTTTCACAATAGTACTTCCTTATTGTTGGTGAGTAATTGATTCTTCCTACCCAGAAGTTGTCTTTGCCCTCTATCACTTCTCGTTTGCAGATATGATACACCTGTTTTATTAGTACCGCATCTCGAATATATTCAGCTTGGCTATTGACAACGCCTGGATCTGCGATATAATGTCCGTCTCCAACGAATTGAGGTCCGTGCTTGTCTGACATTCACTCTCCTGACAACTGGTTTGATTCACGACCCGGATCTAGTATACATATCTTTCCTGCACCTGTCAAGAGGCGCGCGTGGCGAGCGGCTAGAAAGGCTGCACTCCAGTCTAAAGGCGGTTTTAGGCTTGGAGCGTCTCTTTATAGCGGCAATAAGGTTATAAAGACCGGCTGTAACCTCCAAGGATCGGGTAAGAGCCACCCAATCGTAGCTAAGTGGACCGACAGAGAGGGATATCGGTCTTTGCACGCTGAATTGCACGCTATAATGGGTGTCCACCCGGCTCGCGTGCGCGACTGTGACGTTTATGTCTTCCGAATTAGGCGGGACGGGAGCCAGGGATGCGCCAAACCTTGCCAAAACTGCCAAATCGAGCTTGCTCGAAGGGGCATAAATAGGATATACTACACTTTAGACGACATGGGACACGAGGTAATCAAGCTTTGCAAGTAAAAAACCACCCACTTTTAGGTCTTGGGTTCTATTTAAGCTTGTTTTTCCTACTTTGGTTCTTTATTTGCTGTGCCACAGCGCATGATACTTCGGTTTTATGTACAAAACCCTGTGAAATCTCTAATGTTAGGTATATAGAAGCGATTGCTGGAAAGGATTTGTATGTTTTAGTGATGCATATTTATGGTTTTGAGTCACAAGATAAGGCAATTGCTGCCCTAATCTTTGAATTACGTAAAAAAAAGTTGACAAGTGAGATGGGGTATGCTACATGTTTTACAGCTTCTATGGAGATTGAGGCTAAATACCAAATACGAGTGGGAACACTAGACGTATTTGTGGTTAAAGGAGTAATAGCTTGCCAAGATTAAAACTTTATCTCTTTCTGTGGATTATTTTCTGGTCTAGTCTTATTGGTTTTGTGGTGTGGTCTAATGCTGCCCACGCCCAAGCAGCACCAGAACCCCCCAGCATTGGCACCCTAGGTACTTGTGCTTTATACAGTAATGTAATCAAGATGTATGAACCTACAACTGCTACTAATGGAACCCCACTTGTAGAATTGCCCGCTGGGAAGAGGTTTTATGGTTGCATAGTTAAGATCTGGGAAGTAGATGAATTAGGAAACCCTCTGGCGAACACTAGTTCTATAGGAGTCCCGCCAGCCGGAGGAGTGGGTGGTGCTGGTTCTGGAGGGGGAGTCCAAGAAATAGGAATCCCTGCGAACTTCGAAGGTAAGTTGGTTAGAGCTACTGGGTTTTGTGCTAATGCCTTTGGACTAGGGCCAGAGTCTAAGCCCATGTCCTATTTCGTGAAGAAGAACTAATGGCGGGGAGCTTCGGAAGCCGACCAGTCTCATAAGCTGGTCTTTGTGGGTTCGACTCCCTCCCCCGCTACCATTTAAAAGGAGAAAATATGACTGAAGATAGAAAGAATGTTTTATGGACTATTGGTATGACGATTATTGGTCTGGTTGCTTTTGTTTGTTTGGCATCTAATGCAAATGCTGCACCGGTTCCCCCTGGAACTAACTATGATGCCAGTTTAGGAGTTTTAAACTGGGCGGCACCGACATTAAATGCTGCTTCATTACCTCTTCAGTCCGGGGAACTTAAGGACTGTTTCTGGACAATTACTTGGACTAGTGGTGGAACTATGTTAGTTACCGCTAGGGACGTTCTTGCTGGTGCTCCCTATGTTATTAACGCTCCGTTGTCTTTTGGAGTAGGCACAGCCGTAGGATATTGTACTAATGTTATGGGGGTTAAAGGTACTGAGGCTACTTGGCCGGTAACCTTTAAGGCACCTGCTGTTCCGGCTGCACCTATATTAACTAAGTAAAGAGGGGAGGGAGAGGGCTGAGACTCTTCAGCCTTCAAGGGTCGGACCCAAGTCTTGGTGGGTCCGGCCCTTTTTTTATTGTAAATACCCTGAAAAGTTCAGATAATTATTTAGGACTACCTTTTTTAAGGAGAATAACATGGGTGGTACCAGACCCAGTGGATCTACTGGAACCTTAGGCGGCGCTGTTGGTTATGCTCGCGGAGGTCCTGCTGGGTATAAGCCCGGAGGCCCTGCTGGTAATACCCGTGGTGGTCCTGCGGGGTATTCTCGTGGTGGTCCTGCTGGTAATACCCGTGGTGGTCCTTCATTAAGAAATTCTACTCGTGGTGGATCAATGGGTAGATTAGGATATAATGGCTAGTAAAACAAGAGATAAGGTTGAAAATGGAACTATGGGAAGCCTTGGGCTTTCTTACGGTGCCAAAGACGACAGCAGCCTAGACAGCTCTGGGGGTGTGGGTAGATCCCCTATAGACCAATTAACTAAGAAAACCCCTTTCAGTTCCACTAGACCGTCACTGATTAAATCCAGATCTACAGAGGACTCAGCACAGGACGAACCAAATGGCTAACGATCTTTCAAATCCGGGTATTTTATCCCAACAGGATACAAGTGCTGCATTTAATAATGGCATATCTTCTATTCGTAGATTAGTTGGTGGAGCCATACAGCCTGTGGTAGATGCTTGGAATACAATACCTACGGGCGTAACAAAGACGATGGATTGGATGGGTGAGCAGGAGCAACCATTCCGTGAAGCTAATCCTACACTTGCTAAAATTCAAGACGCATTAGGGTTATTAACTTCTGCTGGTCCGGGTGCATTGGGGATGATGGAAACTCCCAAGGCATTTCGTGCTATTCGCACAGCCAAGGGTGAGGTGTTGCAACACCCTCCATCTCGCACGCACCTAGACATTGCTAAGCATCATGGCATAGCCGCAGAGGATATTCTAGACACAGGATTTGTTACCGGAAGTGAGTATAAAAAAGGACCATTGATACATCCAGGTAGGGCAACACCAGAAAATAGATTACTTAGTGATTCCACACTACGACAAGGACCTGAGTTGGAAAGTTATTTTGGATCAGGACTCGACAGAGTGTATGAAGAGTATAGTAGGAATGGCCCAGAAGGTCTTCGTAGATCGGTGGAGTCTGGTGAAATAACTCCCTTTAATGCCAGGAGAATGATTCGGCAGCGTCATGAGATAGGGCGCGATAACATCATAGATCCGATTACAGAGACAATACCCGCAGGGGAAGGAAGGGTTCTAGATCAAGCGACTAGGGATGCTGCTAGGGAATCTCTGCGTAGAGCTAGAAATGATATTGCCCGTCAATCTCTGAATGTGGATGAAAATCCTAGACTTATAGCTCTTGGAGAAACATTGGATCGTCTACGGGCGAATACCCAAGCGAGAACCCGGCAGTTCCTTCAGGAGAGATCAGCGAGAGAACATTCAGATTCTTTAGACGCCCATTTCGCCAGAAATGCCCAAGAAAATCTTGAATTTAATCAAGCACAGGAGAATCTGAATCTGGATGACGCTTCTATAAGAAGTATTCGTCGGCATCGAGGACGAGAAACGGCTAGGCAGGATGCTATAGATCGGAGGGTCACTCCAGTGGAGGAGGACGTACCAGAGTTTGATGACTTCTTACTCCCTTCGGAAAGAAGTTTGAGACAGAGTGCAGAGAGGGAATCACTTGGTTCTACTCCTAATATTTCTCCTGCTTTTTTAGAGCGTATTCGTAGAATTATTGACACTACACCGGAAGGAAATTAGCTAAATGGCTAACGTATCTAAAGTAGACCTTTTAAACTCTGAGAATGCTGATGTTCTTGTGGACATAGTTGTAGACCCAAAGACTACGGAGCATCTCAGAGTTAAAACTCTAAACAAACTTCTAGAGGGTAGAGAGAACCAAAACTTCTTCCAGACGATGTTTGAGGAGAAAATGTCCTTTGGTGCTTGCCCCAATTGCAAACATGAGAATCATTGGCTCATTCCCGAGAATGACTTAAACGTTATGGGATGGGTAACCTATGAACAAGATCCTAGAGTGTTTAAGAACACAGATGCTAAGAGTTGTATAGAATACAGCGAAGCCTGTGCTAAGAAGAAAACTTCCTTTTAAAGGGGATAGATATGCTACAGTCTAGTGCTGGTTGGGGTAAGACTAGCCAATTAGGTTCTCGTGGGCCAGTAGGTTCTGGTAGTATAGGACAAGTTGGTATTAGAGAAGCAGTTCAAGGAAAATCTATGGGGCAGATTAGAGGTGGAGGTCCATGGGGTGGGTCTAGAGGTGGAGGTCAATGGGGTGGGTCTGGGGCTCTGCGTTCCCCAGCCGTGAGAGGAGCTAGATAACTATGTCCTCTATTGGCATAAATCTGAATGATGCTGGTTCCATTGGCTCAGGTGACTGGGGCGGATTTAACTTCACGCCAGAGTTGTTCAGTTCTACTACAAATCGAAATTATTATACACCTACTGGTTCCACTCCTAGTTCCACTGCGGGTTCTTATTCTGATGGAAGCCAAGATCTATTTAAGGTCAGCAGGGTAATGAATGCTCCAGGGTACAACCCTAATGGTTCTAGAATAAGTGACAACACAGACCCGATGGCTTGGTTCCCGCAGAACTATAACCCATCCACTGGATTTGGCTACAGACCAGGAATAACAGAGTCCTCTTTTTCTGGGGGTAATACTGGTTCCAATAGAAATAGGAACGTTAAGGTTACGTATGACGAGCCTACATATTCCGGTGGAAGCTATAACACTATCCCTGGTGTGCTAGCTGGAGGGTATCAATCTCCTTATGCTCAAGCATATTCCGGTTCTGGGAGACCTACTCCGGCCTATGATTTTGGTGACACCCCAGGAGAACGCTACGACAAGCTGTTCGGACAAGGGTTTTCTAATCCAACAATGGCAAGTAGCGGAAGAAAATCTGCTGCTCCTACACCGTGGACACAGAGTTTTGCTAAACAATCCGAGTGGTCAAACTATACCCCGGAGCAGAAATCTATACTACTAGACATGTCAGACCGAAAAGGTTCCCTCCAACCTCCAGTATCAGAGCAAAATCTTAGAAATATAGCAATGCAAAGGTACGATAGATTTACCCCAGAAATGAACAAAGCTGGAATACAACGAGTTTCTGATTTGGAAGGGTACAATGCTATGCGTGGTAACATGGGCTTCTGGGGTGGGCTAGCAGAACTTGGTGGACGTTTAGTAAATGAAGTTCCTCTTATTGGAAACATGACACGGAAAGCAGGACTGTCTGGTGGTAGACTTCTCACAGGGCAGAACCCATTCAGCAGGGCTCTACGCACCGGCTTTGACGTTGCAGGAGTAGCAGGCGGCCCAGGATTTAACATTCTTGGGTTAGGGGCAGGGGCTTTGTCTGACTATATCGGAGATACTTATTATCCAAATAAGCCAATCGCTGGTCTTACAGGCACAGAGAATCTACAACGAGCGAAACTTGTAAATGGTCAAGTTTATGATGAACAAGGAAACCCTTTTGCAAAGAGCTTCTGGGAGGACTAATGGGCAAAGAACAAGTAACTAAAGAAACAGCCGAACCTAGACCTCCTGATCCTGCTCCGCCTACTGCTGCTAAGGACATGAAGCCTAAGGCTGCTGAACTGAAGGAAGATATGGACAAACTAATCGACGAAATCGACGACGTTCTAGAGAAGAACGCGGAACAGTTCGTAAAAGACTATGTGCAGAGAGGTGGTCAATAATGCCAGCACTTGAACAATTGGTAACCGATCATAGGGATCATGAAAAAAGATTTGACCTTTTACACTCTACATTAGAGAACCATATTGTAGCAAATGAACGATCATTTTCTGTTATGAGTAAACAGTTTGACACCACAGAAAAGAAGTTGGATGATTTATTGGTAGCTACCACTCGATTAGCTACAATCAATGAAATAGCTAAAGAATCTGGGGCTGCTTCTGGTAGAAAGGCGGCGTTAATTTGGACTACAGCTATTGCCTTTTTGGTGGTAGTATTTGAGAGAGCAATAGAAAGACTGTTTTAGTGCCTAAGAAGAAATCAAAGCCCCTTGACCAGAATAACGCTATTCTCTTTGGAGAAGATAATAAGAGTTCTTTGAATGCGAATAAGATCGCTGGAATTTTAGAAGAAAATAAGGATAAGAACTTTGTTAAACGTATTCGTAATCATTTAGACTACCCATCAATGTCCCTTGGGAAGGGACAGTATGCCACGCATAAAATGTCTACCGGGGAAGAAGATGGAAAATATTACGCCTACCCTGAAGTGGTACAGGAAAAAGAAGGAAAGCCATTAAAGCAACTGGGTAGGGATGAAGCGTTTAAATACGCAAGGGATAAGAAAGAGAGAATAGAGTTCCCGAGTGGAAAAGATGCTGAATGGTTTGCTACTCACTACAAAGCAATACTAGGGGAAAAGAACTAATGTCCAAAGAAAAAATCAAAGACCTTGAAGATGGACTGTTCAATCATATACAGAACTCAGGGCTTCGTAGGAAAGAGCGCAGCTTAGAAGAATCTCTGTCAGAGGCCCTTGCTAACACCACAGTAAAAGACGCAGGGGTTCCCAATCGTGGAGAACCTAGTAAAGTGGAACCTGAATCTGAATGGATGTAGGTTGGATGGGGAGCTATGGCTAATCAAAAAAAGACAATAACTCCTAGTGAAAAGGAGTTTGCTCGACTAATGGCAGACGTTGGCCTTGGATACGTCCATGCGGCCAGGAAAGCCTTTGGTTGGAAGTGTGAACCTAAAAGCCAAGAAGTAAACAAAGCTAGAGACCTATCACATACCCCCCGTGTACTAGAGTACATGGAAACCCTCAAAAAGCAAATAGTAGTAGAGACCACCGTAGAGAACATCATCACTGAGTCCGGTAAGGTCGAATGGGATAAACTTCGTGCCTTTGCCTACGAAAGGCTCAGACAAATCCGCGACAACAACCGCCTTAATGCTCAAGTCCGATTCAACGCAGTCGAAGCACTTGAGAAACTAGAAGACCCCAACAAAGACATTAATTTGATTTGGAAATGGGTAGACCTCGTTTCACGGGGGATGCTTGCCCATTGTCCGTGTTGCCACGAGACTTTTCCTCTATGGAAGTTAGAGTCTCCTGCATTAGGGGTATATCGTAAGAAAGAGAAGTTGGAAGAAGTAAAAGAAACCTACGATGTACTTGAGCGTAGAATGGAAATCATTAGTAGAATGGATCGTAGGAAACAACCTCACGCCGGGCAGCTACAAGCTTTAGCCGCACCAGAACGTCACGTCGCGGGCCTTGGTCCTGCACGCGCGGGCAAGTCTCTGGTCCTAGCTTGGTTTGCTGCCACGGCGTTTCTTATTCCTGGTGTAGAGATCTGGATTCTAGCTAGAGTCTACGACGACGCCAGGTCCGAAGTAGAGTATATAAAAGGATTCCTTAACACCCTGTTCTTCCCCAACACTAGACACTTATTCTCAGAGCGGTTCGATTCCAAGACTGGTGAACTCACTATTATCTCCCGATGGGGATCTGAGCTAAAGATTAGGTCTGCCAAGGCAAAGGGCAGCATCACCGGCCGAGAACTTGAGTTTGCAGGGGTAGCAGAGCCAGGGTGGGTTCCTGAGGATCTGTATGAAGAGATCCGTGCTCGTATGTCCTCACGTCTAGGCCGTATTGTGGTGTTCGGAACGCCTAAGGGTTTCGGCGGTTTCCTTGGTCGTATGATGAATATGACAGGTCGAGACCCCAAGACTGGCAAGGTCATACGGAAGACCCCTGCGGAACGCTTAATCTCTGCTGGTTGCCCTTGGAATACATCTATGCTAGCATATACCCTTAGTCCAATAGACAACCCAGAGTATGTAAAATCCGAATTAGATGCGGCTCGACAAGAACTAACAGACGTAGAGTATGAGTCTGAGTTCGAAGGCCGAATGACTTCTATGGAAGGAAGTAAGTTTGGTCACATTAAACTTGAGCATTGTAGAGAAATTGATAGAAACATTGTTTCAGACTGTGATTTCATCTTAGGGGTAGACCAGGGGGAGCGTAACTTCGGTGGTGTGATCGCTGGTTACGATGGGGAGAAGGTTTATGTACTTAGAGAATATTTTGAGAACGGGGACAACACCATTAGAACTAACATGAAAGAACTGATGCAGAAGACTCCAATATGGATTAGACAGGCCGGTGGGGCTCCCGATCAGTGGAAGCTGACTATCTTTGACAGAGACCCCCCTATCTGGAACATTATTGGGGAATTGGAACAAGAAGGTACTCCCTGGCCTACTGAGTGGACAATGCGCCATAAGAATAAAAAGGTTCTTGGGGATAACTGGCGTAAGGAGACCACAGAGTTTATTAACGAGATGGCGAAGACAGGGAGACTTATTTTTGAGAAAGAACACTGTGACCTCTTGCACGATCAGCTAATGCGTGCTATAGATAAGCCTATGAACGACGAGCGGGATAGAGAGTCAGATACCAATAAGGGGTGGATCATTAATGACCCTTGGCGTGGAGACCACGTATGCGACGCCTTCATGGTAATGATGTGGACTATCTTCTGCAACATGGTAGTTAAGCTAGACCCGCCTCGTAAGGTTATGGACCCGTATGCAGAGGCAAAGGCAGGGTTTGATTACCTTAGGGCTATGGACGAGAGACACGCTATGGCTGGGTTAGATGGTAGGCCAGTAAATGAGGGACATGATATTTGGGAAAAGTCGTTCGGGCGCACGCGAGAGAAGAAGAACGTAGAGCCCAAACGATATGGGTACTACACGGATTATTCGTAAATTAGTTATGCACATACAAGCATTACCTGAAATGAAGAAGAATTTAGAATTGTTTGCTCCTGAAGTATTTCTAGATTCTTCTCTTGTTTTAGACGTGGGAAGTTTAGATGTAAAACATAAGGGAAATTATAGAGTTTTATTTGAGCCTAATGCAAAAACTAAATACATAGGCTGTGATTTAATAGCTGGTCCTAATGTAGACGTGGTTATTGAAACTGAAAATGTTTTTCCTTGGCCGAATAATACCTTTAATTTTGTAATAAGCGGTCAAACTATAGAACATTGTTCTAACCCCTTTCGTTTTGTATCCGAGTGCGCTAGAGTTTTAAAGCCCAAAGGAAAGCTGTTTATTACAGGACCGTCAAGTGGGGTTATGCATCATCCTCCTGATCGTTGGAGGATATCACCATACGGAATGACTACTTTGTTTGAGTGTGCAGGGTTGAAAATTTTAAAGGTTTATATGGATACTGACAGTGAATATTGGTTAGATTGTTGGGGGATTGGAGAAAAATGATAATTATTAATAGCATAGAAGATTTAATTCTTCATTCAAAAATAGCACGTAAAAGATCTGGTTGGATTTTTAATGAGGAAGCTAAAATTTTGTATGATGAAACAAAATCATTTGACTGTGCTATTTGTTATGAATGTGGAACTAAATATGGTTTCTCTACAATGGCTATTGCTTTGGCATTTAAACATAAAGGAAAAGGCAAAATATATACTTATGATACGATTCCTCAAATAAAATTGGATGAAGGTACTGATCTTGCAGAGTTTATAACTCGGGGGTATGGAAAATTTCATGAGAATGTAGTAAAAGAACTAGTAAATAGAGATTCTGGTAATGCCTTGTTCTTTATTGACGGGGACCATTCTGTAGCTGGGATAACTAATGATTGGAATGCTATCTTGCCTTTTATTAGGTCAGGAGATAAAATAGGATTTCATGATAATCGTATGAAAAGAGGACCAGGTGTAGTGAAATTGATGGAATCTCTTTCTGTTGACCCTAAGTATGAGACTACTCAATATGAAACTCAGTGCCGTATAGTGTTTTTGAAGGTGATATAACATGCTACCCGTTATAGGTATCATGTGGTGCATAAACGGGGCAGACATATTAGAAGAGACAATAGCAGATGCAAAGAAGCACGTAGATGCTCTTTTATTTGCTGATGACGGTTCCATAGACAATTCCCTAGACATAGCTAAGGCAGCTAAATTAGAGTATGTTACCCAGAGAGGGCAGGAGGGCAATAACCCTAATGAGTATGCTAGACCCTTGTGGAGACGCCAACATCTATTAGATAAGGCTGTAGAGATGTACGGTAGAGAGATATATGTTCAGGTTATTGAGCATGACATTATGATACTGGATACAGACGTAAAGAAATTAGTTAGAACAAATGAGATTGCATATAACTGGATAATGATTAATTGCTGCCAGAAGAACCTATGGCCGGAAGAGCTAGATAATCTTTATCCTAATTGGGGTAAGTCAATTAAAGAGATAATGCCCGATGGTTATGTAGATGAAGTTTACCCAGTGACTTTCAGACCTCTAGAGAGCGTTAGATTCGATCCACTAACCATATCCCAATGGCCTATTGGGCTCGAACACTATGGATTCAAGTATGTAAACCCCTATTGTTTGAAACGGGTAGATAACCCTTACGTTGATAGTTACTCCCCTCTTTTAGCACATTATGGCTATAGGGGAACTAAGTTCTTTAAAAAGAATATGTTGGAAAAAGGAGTAGATATTGTAAAGAAAGGTATTGACTTATCCAGCAGAGAGAGTATACTTAAGACAGCAAGAGCATTCAATTACCCAACAGTTACTGGTAGGGTTGTAGTTTCCCCTCTAACTAGGGAAAATTTGAGGTCACAGTTCTTTAATGACTGATAATATAATTGGTATTATGTGGGCCTATAATGAGGGGGACATAATAAGAGAAACAATAGAAGATGCACTAGGTAAAGTAGACGCACTTCTTGTTGCTGATGACGGGTCTACAGACGATACCTTAGATATTATTAAGAGTTTTGGTTCTAAGTTAGAGCTAATTGTAGACAAGTCTATGGTAGGTAGGAACCAGCCTCATTTATGGGCTAGGCAGTATCTTTTAAATGAGGCAAAGAAACGCTTCAATCCTAATGAAACTTGGATTCAAATTATTGAAGCGGACATGATGATTCTGGATACAGACATAAGAACAGCCCTTACCCGGTATGCTAAAAACAATGTAGTTATGTTTTGGCAGACCCTAAACGCTTGTCGTAGAAATTGGGAAGGGGAAGATAAGTACCCCAATTGGGATCGTTCAATAAAAGAGGTTATGCCAGATTGCCATTGGATTGAATATATGCTATACACTTTTAGACCTTTGGAAGGCATTGAGTTTAGTTGGGAGCCTAAACCTTGGCCTAGAGGATTTGGGAGATACAATGTCAAAGACTACAAAAAGAAACATACTGATAGTCCTCTGTTGGCTCATTATGGGTATAGAGGTCCTACTCACTATATGCGAAAATATGGTCATAGGGGCGCTACGCATCCTAAGTTCAAAGACCAAAAAATTGACACTATTGAAAACGTGTTAAAGACTGTGCCTAATTTCAATGGAACATGGAACAATCATCTGGTTGATACCCATGAATTAAGCAGAAAGGGGTGGATAGGATGGCTGACGGGAAAGTCTTCATCAGTAACGTGAACTCTCTGGCGGCTCTTTGTGATAGGCTCTCGATTGAGAATCATAAGACTGCTTACTTTGAGAATAAGAAGCGAGAAGCACAGAAGAGTCCAAATCCAGACTATGAGTTGATTGCACAATGGGATGATATGTCTAGGGATGCTTGTGAGTTGAGAGCCCTAATAAAGAGAGAGATAGACGGACTGTTCCAGTTTACGGTAGACCAAGGAGCATATGACTATGCAAAGGAAGTGAGAACCTTCTCTCCTGGTCCGCGTGCATCTCAAATACTAGACGAAATGTATAACAATTGTGCTAATAGCGCAGTTAGTGGTGAGCTTGCCGCAGCCTTCGAGAGGGAGTTGAATGTCAGTACTGAGGATTAGAGATGATGATGTTCTAGTCCACTCTTCAGGATTTAGTAACATATCCACGAGGTTTAAGCAGTACCATTCTTGGTTTGCACCAGCGTATGGTAAGGTTTTACATGTAGCTAATATCCTTTGTTTCGATATTCAGGACTTCCCAGAATCTATAGAGTTCATTGTTGAGGAATTTAAACTGGGACATTTGGAACCTCAAATCCACGGATGGAGGCATGATAGGTATCATCGTATGAATATTGTTGAGGTGGTGGATAGTCTTAAGAAATGCCAAGAATGGTTTAGTAAGACGTTTGACGCCAACGCATCAATCTTCTATACCCCGTGGGGTTCGAGTGAACCCCATCTTTGGGAAGCTGCTGCCACAGTAGGGCTAGAGTTGAGGGACACTTCTAATGTTCATAAGCCTGGAGAAATATTATCTGCATTGAGACGACCAGAAAGATACTCATTTGACTTACTAAATGAAAAAGAAGTGCTTAGTCATTGGTGGGAACGTGGAAGGCGTATTGAACGTATTATTGCATGTTATGTCCACGGTGGGTACCTACAGGCTAAAACAGCCGAACCAGAACTATTTAAGGATTAAATCATGAAACTAGATCAAAGAGACCGAGTACCTAATCCTGTTATGCACGAATTAGAGCATTTAGCTAGAAAGTATACTACAGATAAGAATGACCATAGCCATAATTATATGCCAGTTTATATAGATTTATTTGGGCATAGGAAAGAAGAGCCTCTTATAATTATTGAACTCGGTACTGATATGCGTTGTAGATCTACTAGAATGTGGGAGGAGTATTTTCCTAAGGCTATTATTTATGGAGCAGATATAGATCCAAAAGCTAACGCACGCGCAACAGATAGGATAAAAATTCTTACTTCTTTTGATTTTGGTAAGGAAGAAAATGTTGTTAGACTTAAAACTCTGTTACCGGCAGAAGTAGATTATATTATAGATGATGCTTCTCATAATGTGGATCATATTATACTATGTCATAGATTACTTTGGGATTTAGTTAAGCCTGGTGGAGCTTATGTTATTGAAGATACAAGTAAAGCTTATTTCTCTGAACGTAAGAGTTCGGAACAAGGTAGACGACCTACGGAGCAAGGTACCCGTATGATTGACTATTTTGGAAAAGTAATTGCTTCTTTGAACGGAACTGGAGAGCCTAACTTTCATAACTACAAGAGATTTAAGGAAGCTGGGTACCCCTATGGAAATGATTGGGCTACTAGAATAGAACAGATAAGGTTCCAAGCAGAGATGATAATAATGGATTATCGTAAGGAACTATAAGATGTCCTTAAACGATCTTGGAGTATTTTATCACACTGATAAATCGGACATGTGCCATGACTATCTAACTGTTTTTGAAACCTTTATGTCACCTAAGAAAGATAAAGAAATCACTTTACTAGAAATGGGGATCAGTAGAAGACTTAGATCCATACGAATGTGGAAAGATTATTTCACTAACGGAAAATTTTATGCCTTGGACAACAGCATTGAGATCTTTGAGAAGATTAAAGAATTTAAGATGGATTGGCTTACCTTCAATCTAATAGACTTGCATAACAAGGTTGAAGTCCGAGAAGTTGCTAAGTCATTACCAATGATGGATTTTATAATAGATGACGCAGATCATAAAGCAGATTCTATTATACTATGCTTCCAAACGTTTTGGAAACACATTAAACCTGGAGGCTATTATATTATTGAAGATACAACTCGTTCCTTTAGGCCAGGACCAGATAATGCAGTATTAAAATACTTTTGTAATATAATAGTAGATCTAAATTGTAATGCTCTTCCAGGGGCGCATAACTTTAGACAGGTCAAAAAGAAAGTTCCTTTTGTCTCAGAAACGTATGAAAGAATTGAGTCTATTACCTTTAGATCAGAGGTAATAATAATCAAGTTTAGGGAGGAGTTATAATGCGTAAACCGGAGGAATACACTGTGGACGCTAAGGCATCAATGATTCGTAGGATTGAGTACAGAGAAGAAAAGCTTAAGAATCGTATGGATAGGATGCGAAGGTATATAGAAGCAGGCCGAGTAGGGGGAGAAGAGAATAGAATGTGGCTAGACCAATGGGCACAAGACGGTGTTGGCCTTGATGTCTGTTGTGGGGACTTTCTCATAGGGGAGGCTGAAGGGGTAGATACTACTCCTGAGATGTTAGGCACAGACTATAGTCTAATAGAGGGGGAAGCTCTTGTAACCTTTGAGCCGGGGGAATTAGACTTTGTGGTCACTAACTATCTTGATATCTTTCCAAATCCTCTTAAAGCACTGCAAGAATGGCATAGAGTTCTTAAAGTAGGGGGCAGACTAGCGGTAGTTTGTTGTGATGCGTATAAGTACCCAGCTAGGCTAGGACCACTTAGAAATCATCGCAGAGCTAGTTGTTTTGTTCCTAGAACCTTGCGTTGCTATTTAGAACGAGCAAATTTTACTGTTCAGGTAATGGAAGAGGATAGCACGTTTATTAGAAGCATGGCAACTAAGAATGCTGACTGAACTAATAACCTTCTGTCATGAGTTAGATTTACTAGAAGCGCACCTCACCGAATCGCAGCATTTTATAGATCGTATAATCATACGGGAATCTAGAGTTACTTATACTGGGTGGGAAAAGCCTCTTTACTTTAAAGAGAATGAAAGTAGATTCTCTAAGTTTAATATTGAATATGAAGAGATTCCACCGGATGCATTTGAATTTATACCCTTCTCCTACCCAGTGGAAGAGCAAAGGAAGTGGTTTGTTACTCGTAGACAGAACAGGGAGAAGAGTAAGAGCTATGGATGGGACGGAGTAAGAAAAGGGGCGGATTACGTTTTTGTAATGGATACAGATGAAATTATAG
>Ga0315273_10005901_pt1 | contig 15192 bp, 18 predicted proteins | sample YL17G02_0_MG_FD_205753 | JGI IMG/M metagenome (GOLD analysis project Ga0315273, IMG submission 205753) | Sediment microbial communities from Yellowstone Lake, YNP, Wyoming, USA - YL17G02_0 | ecosystem: Environmental > Aquatic > Freshwater > Lake > Sediment | place: USA: Wyoming | collected...
CAAGGAGATGCACACGCTGATCGAGGCGGGGTACATCTACATCGCCCAGCCGCCGCTGTTCCGCGTGGCGAAGGGGAAAGAGGAGTACTACGCCTACGACGAGGTGGAGCGGGAGGAGTACGTCAAGCGGCTGGGGGGGGGCGACTCGGGCCGCGGGAACGTCGGTATCCAGCGCTACAAGGGCTTGGGGGAGATGAATCCCGACCAGCTCTGGAAGACGACGATGGATCCTTCCACCAGGACCATTCTCAAGGTGGAGATGGAATCCGCCCGCGAGGCGTCGGAACTTTTTGAAACGCTGATGGGGGATGAGGTCGAACCGCGAAGGAAGTTCATCGAGGAGCATGCGAAGTATGTGAAGAACTTGGATGTGTGAGGGGGTAAGAGGTAAGAGGTAAGAGGCCAGGGGAGACGGGGCCGTGGCCGTCTCGTGGTCGAATCAACTGGACATTCGCACCGCTCTCGGTCGGCCTCAATTCCAGCCTCGCCGCGGCATCTGTCGGAGCGGAGTCGACGTAGATCTGCGCGAGCCGTGGCGGCGCAACAGGCGCCCAGCGCTGGGCCGCGAGCGAACCTGTGACCGCATACTTCAAGATCCCAGCGCTCTTCAGTCTTGCCACGAGAGCTGAGAGCCCGCGGGGCTCCAGGAACATCGCCTGCTCGCCGCGCTTCTCCAGTGGCGCATCCGCGGCCCACCGCCGCAGCAGCCGCCCACGATCCACCCGGTCCAGCCTTCCCCTGGGTCCACGCTCGACGAGCGCGGCATCATTCAGCAGTTCGAGGACGCGCGAGACGTATCCGGCGTCGATTCCAGCGCGCTGCGCGAGGTCGCGTACCCCGACCGGCGGAGACGCGGCGAGCAGCGCCCGAACGATCCTCGCACCAGCAGGGGGTTGTTCCCCAGGCGTGCCGCCAGCCCCGCAATGCGCAGAGCGTCTGGGGCCCGATGCGGCTCTTGGCTTCAACAGCGATGCTGGCGCTACGACCATCGGGCGCGGTGATGCGGAGCATCCCGTCGTACCATACGTCGTCCTTCGTCCGAGCCGGCTTCCGCCAAGTCGCGCGCCATCTCGGCGGCAGGCGCTCCTCGAGGACCTTCCACAGCCACCACGAACGATGGTGGTCTTCGGACTTCACGTATTGCGGCATTCAGCCATTGCGTGAATATTAGGACACGTGATTCGCCATTCGTGAATGATTCGCCTCATCGGTGAGCGTTTCTGCGAGATCGTGATATGTCCGTGAGCGAATTGACCAGGAATCGCTAGCCCGTGAGCAAAACACCAAGAGGATTGACCCCATGCGGACGCCTACGCCTGATGGAGTTTCTCCCGTGGAGGCCGCCTTGGGCCGCTGCCTGCCACGCCTCGGCTGGCCGGCAGGCTACGCATGGCTGATCACCGAGCACAAGCTCCAAGTCCCAGCGCCCCCCCGCCTCGCTGCGATCGCAGCCGGCCACACGCCAAAGTCCACTGACGAGTGGGTCATGCTGCCGCCGCGGAGACGTCCGGAGGGCACTCTGGCGGCACATCTCGAATTCGCTCTCAAGTACGAAGGGGTCGACCTCGGGGTCTTGAGAGCGCTGTTCGACGCGGTGCCGCCCGAGGCTATCGCCAATCTGGTTCGCAAGACGCCTCTCGGCCGCTACGCCCGGCGCATATGGTTCTTCTGCGAGTGGCTTACAGGCCGCGTTCTTGATGTGCCCGACGCCGGGCTGGTGAGAGCCGTTCCCGCAATCGACATGCGACAGCAGTTCGGCATCGAGAACGGGGCACTCTCCCGCCGACATCGGGTGGTCGACAATCTGCCTGGATCTCGCCAGTTCTGTCCGTTGGTTCGCCGGACGGCCGCGCTTGATGCGCTGATCGCAAAGCGGCTGGACGAGCGGGCAAGAGAGGTGATTGGCCGGACGCCGCCCGACATCATCTCACGGGCAGCGGCGATCCTTCTCCTGAGCGACAGCCGATCCTCCTTCCGCATCGAGGGAGAAGAGCCCACACGAGCGCGAGCAGCGCGCTGGGCGCAGACGATTGCCCAAGCGGGGAGGAGTCGGCTATCAGTGGCGGAAATCGAGCGACTCCAAACGGTGCTCATCGGCGACGCACGAATGGTCGAACTTGGTCTCCGTCGCGGGGGTGGATTCATCGGGCAACATGACCGCAGGACCTTGGAGCCGATTCCTGACCACGTCAGTGCAAGACCAGAGGACCTGGCAAGCTTGATGGAAGGTCTCGTAGCCTACTCCGAGCGCGCGTTGTCGGGAGGGGTCGATCCGGTAGTCGTAGCGGCCGCCCTCGCGTTCGGCTTCGTCTATGCGCATCCGTTCGAGGATGGGAATGGCAGGCTTCACAGGTGGTTGATCCACCACGTGATGGCGGCGTCCGGCTACTCGTCTCCAGGCATTGTGTTCCCAATCAGTGCCGCGATCCTGAGAGAGATCGACGAGTACAGGCGAGTGCTCCTGTCCTATTCCTCTCCGCTGCTGCCCCTCATTGAATGGGAGGAGACCGAGAATCACAACGTTCGCGTCCTCAACGACACCGGACCGTACTACCGCTTCTTCGACGCGACGCTTCATGCGCAGTACCTGTACAAGTGCGTCGAGAAGACCGTCACCTACGATCTGCCGGTCGAAGTCCGCTACCTGGAGGCGTACGACTCATTCTCCGAGCAAGTCAAGACTGTCGTGGAGATGCCGGACCGACTAGTCGCACTGCTTCGCACCTTCCTGGCGCAGAACGGCGGCCGGCTATCGGACCGAGCGAGAGCAAGGGAGTTCTCGGAGTTGAGCACCGAAGAAGTACGACGCATCGAGGAGATCTACGGCGAGCTTCTGGCGAGTCTCCCGGAGCTGCCCACATCGGTTCCACGGCGGTAGCGCCTCATCGCCGCGCGTCGGTGGCCCTGCCGGCGCCTACCTCGGCGGTGCCGCGGCGGCGGGGCGCGCGCGGCGTTCGGTGAGCTGCCGCAGCGCCTCCCGGCATCGGCTCGTCTTCCGGAAGCCCAGGGCCGCGGATGACCCGAACACCAGGCCTTCGAGCGCGAACCCGGCGCCGACGACCCGGTACGGGGCGGTCCACCCTTGGGCGTCGCCTCCGCCGCCCGAGAGGAGTTGTGCGCCGGCGTGGAGCGCGGTGCCGGCGGCGACCGCGTCGAGGACGGGGCCGGCGTTGCTCCGAGTGCACGAGAAGGTGGTCAGGGTCTCATGGGCGGCAGGTGGCCCGTGCACCAGGAAGAAGCCGCAGCCCGCGGTGGCGGTCGGGAGGAGTAGGGCGAGCGCCAGCGTCGCCAGGCGCGTGCGAAGGGAACCGGCGTTCATGCGGGGACTCAGTGCCGTGTCCGCGTCCATGCGTCCCATATACCACGCGGAGGGCGGGGGGGTTAGGGGGAGGGCCGGGAGGAGTATGCGAGAAACCCCGATGTGTGAGGGAGGTAAGAGGTAGGTAGGAGGTGAAAGGTGAGAAGTCAGGGGGGACGGGAGACGGGGGCGCCCGAGGGGAGAGCTGCGGGCGCCTCTGGAACTCCACCTCGAGACCGCCGTCCACTTCGCCTGGCGTTGACGCCGCGAACGTGTTCGGCTGGACATGGCACTCTGCGAACGTTTCCTGTTTGCCAGCGCTCGAGTTGCATTCCAAAGCCATTCCGCGAAAATTGCGGCGACGCAGCGCCCGTGGCCCGGCGTCGTCGGCCTCGTAGCGGTACACGAGCCACCCGTCGTCCGAGCCGACCTGGTCGTCTTGGGCGCGAAGGCCGGTCACCAAGTCGTTGAACGGCATGGGATCGTCGAAGACCATCTCCCGCATCCTTCCGTAGTCGGAGCGCACCGCGCCGAGCACTTCCTCCGGCGGAACGAGCCGGAACGATCCCGGCTTGACCGACTGGTAGACGCCCCCACCCACCTTGAAGAAGACGTCCTTGTGCTCGGCGACCCGGCGGAGGAGATCTGGATCCGCCAGGGCCCGGAGCCCGGCGGTGGTTCCGGTCTTGGCGGCGGCTGCATCGCCCTCAGGGGCTGCGCGCTTGCGCTGCGGCTTGGGCTTGTCGGTGATCGAAGTCCGAGGGAGGGGTTGCCCCAACGTACGTGCCGATGCGGCGGGCGGCAACGCCGGCGGGCGACAGCTGCACTGGCCCTGTCTACCCGGTGAACAGCTCCTGCAGGACTCTGTGAACCTCCCCGATCGTCGCGGGGGCCAGCTTCCCGAGCTTCTTCCCGAGACGCTCGCCGTCGACGGTCCGTAGCTGATCCAACGCCACGAACCCGGCGCGGCCCTGGAACCGGCAGGGCACCCGCCAGGGGTAGGCCTGGCCCCCCGTGGTCATCGGGGCCACGATGACCGTCCGCAGATGGCGATTGAGTTCGTCGGGAGACACGACCAGGCAGGGGCGGGTCTTCCGGATCTCGCTCCCCTGCGAGGGGTTGAGCCCGACGAGGTGAACCTCCCCGCGCGCGAACGTGCGGCGCGCTACCGCCATTCCCACGCCTCCTGGTCGAACCGGGTCGGGGCCGGCGCATCGAGCAGGCGGTCATCCCCGTGTTCGTGCATCGCCCGCGCCGCCTCGGCCCAGCCCTCGCGCGTCCGCCGGACGCCGCGCACGACGATGCGGCCCGGTTCCGCCTGCAACTCGATCTCTTCCGGCAGCTGCGCCTGTTCGAGCAGCGCCTTAGGCAAGCGGATGCCGCGGGAGTTGCCGATCCGCACGATGCGCGTGATGGTCGCCATGGTAATTACATTGTAGTCACGCGCTGCGGGCCCCGCAAGCTCGGCGGGCGGGCACAGGGAAAGAGGAGCACACCGCGCGGTTCGTCCTCCAGCGCTGCCAGGCTGTCGCGCACGAAGGCACGGAGCTCCTCGGCGGACAGAGCATCGAGGGCGCTGTCGGAATCGCGGTCGTCTGGAAGCGGCCGAGGTCGCCCCGCCCGCACGCCGCCCCTCATCGCTCCCCCCGCTCCGCCCCGGCCAGCCGCGCGAGTTGGACATCGAAAACGTCGATCGCGAAACCCTGCTCGTCCTCCAGCCAGGCGTGCCATCCCGGCTCCCGCTCGCCGACCACGACGCGCCGCACCCGCGACCAGGGGTCCTCCCAACCCGGTGCGCTGCCGGCGACGACCTCGAGCGGCGTGCCGGTTTCGCCGGCGCGCTGGATGAGATCGTAGAGGACGCGCTCGTCGCGATGGACCCACGGCGCGGGGAGCATCTCCTCGTGGAACCCCCAGCGGAGCCGGACCGCCCCGTGGAGACGGCCGTACTGGTAGAGGGCGAAGAGCGACTTCGCGTCCGCCTCCAGCCGGCGGCGCAGCTTCGTCTCCTCCCCCTCGCGCAGATACCGCGACAGCACCGCCTCGTCCGCGAACGGCCGGCTGATGCCGCACGAACCCTGCACCAGCAGCTTGGTCGTGATCGTGAGCGTCCGGCCGCGCCGGCCAATCTGCTTTGTCTTCTGCGGCGGGCCCAACTCGGCGAGACGGCGCTCGCCGCTTTCGAAGGCCAGTGCGCGGAGCAGCGCCCGCACACCGACGGCAGCGATGATCTCGTAGCCCGCCAGCGCCTCCCCGGCCGCGGCGACCGCGGCGCCGAGCAGCGTCGTGATCGCACGCCGCTCCACGTCCACGAGCACCACCGCCTCGGGGCGCTCGGCGGGGAACGCGTGGATCAGCACGCGCCGCATCCGGCCCAGCAACTCGGCGTGGGCTTCGCGCGCCTGCTCGATCCGCTTCTGGTTCGCCTTGATGAGCACCGGGTCGCCGCGCAGCGCGGCCCACTTGCGGGCCATCGCGATCCGCTCGCTCACCGCCCGCCGCGCCGACCGGACGGCGTCGTGCGCAGCGTCGAGTTCCCAGGGGCCGTCCGCGCGCACCCGCACCGCCGCGCCACTCCGCCAGTACTGAGCGGAGTCGGCCGTCAGCATCTGCCACGGGCTCCGCGCGCTCACGAAGGCCAGCACATCCTCGGGCCGCATCGGCTTCCGGTGTGCGTCCAGCACGCAGATGGCGATCCGTTGCGCGGACCAGGTGTTGGGCACGCCCTCGCGCCACGCCTCGTTCAGGGCGGCGACCGTGAGCGGTGCGTCGGGCGAGGGGAGCGGTTTCGGGTCGGAGCGGACGAGCTTGAGGGCGATCGCCCTGGGCGGTCTCAGCCCGAGCCGGAACGCCCAGTGGTCGACCTCGTCGTCATGGGGGTCGAGGGCGTAGCGATCGCCGTCACGGTAGATGGGCGGCCGTGCCGGCTTGCACTTCTTCAGCGAGGCCAGCGCGCGGCCGGCGGGCGCGATGCCCGCCACCTCGAAGCGCTGGGCAACCTCGGCGAGGGTGAGCGGCTCCCCGCGTTCGAGGAGGGCGACGATGAGCATCGAGTAGGTGTTGGCGCCAGCCGCGCGCGCCGCCACCTCAAGACGCGGCACCGCGATGCCGAGCGCGTCACAGTAGGGGTTGGTCATCAGGCGGCGAGATCGACGGCCATCCAAACCTCCACCGGGTTCTGGGTGGTCAGCCCGTGGGGCGCGCGCCGCGCGGGTTTCCTTCTGGATGCACGGGTTCCTGTCGCCATCGGACGCTCTCAATGCTATGTACGCTCGGCGTTGGTAACTGTATGCCGAGGGTCGGTAACATCAAGGTCTTCTCCCGCAGTCGAGGATGCGGTGCCGCGCGACGGGCGGACGCCGCACGCGTGATCCCCGTGCCGGCTGCTGATCCGGCCGTTCGTGGCGGGGTTGGCCGCCGCGCCGCGGTCGCTGGAGCGCATCGCGGGCCCAAGTGGGTGCGGCACACCGAGGTGAAGTGGCTGGCGCGCACGGCGATTCGATACTGCGAGGGGAGGCCGGGCGTCCGAGCCGCCGCACTCAGTTGCGGCGAGCGCGGCGCTCAGCCCACACTCGCAATCCAACCCCACAAGCGTCTATGCGATACGAGCTACCGAATGGCCAGCCTTCTTCTCGTGAACCGTGTTCACCTAGCCAGAAGCATCCGCCTCGTCACCCGGTGTGGGGGCCTCTGCCAGCGTGCGCCGGAGCCGTGCAGTTACCGCAGCGACGACGTTCCCAGGATCGCCCTGAGCGCGACCTCCGACAAGCAATTGATCGGCGATCTCTCTCAGCAGCCGGGAGTTCCTCGACACGCCGGCGACTCGGCCCCACCAGCCGGCGTAAGCGCTGGGATAGCGCGCGGCGAGGTCCGGTAGTCCCTCTACGGCCAGCTGCCCCAGACTGGGATGTCGGAGAATCTCGTGAAGGTAGACCAAGTCCTTGGCCTCCTTGTTGAGTCGCGTTCTTGTGATCGACGAGAGCCCCTTGTGAAGGATGTAGGCACCGATCGTAGGCACTCTGATCTTCCTGGGCGGCTCGAGCGACTCGTGGATGTCGGTACCGACCGAAATCCACCTGGAATTATCGAGCGCAATGGTCTGCCACGGATAGCCTTGTGCCCTAAGGCCGCCCTGCCCGTCGATCACAACGGCTACGCCCGGTTGTTCAGCCTCGGTGAGGAGGTCGAGATCGATCAGGGAGTTGCCCGGGCCGGGTATGGTGAGCCGCATTGACGCCCCATCCAGCGCGGACATTGGATCGATCTCGAATCCGGCGCTCGACGCAAGCTCTACGAGCTTTGGGCGACCTTCGGTCAGGAGGAGTGGGGGCAACGTGACGTCGATATCGCCCGTGATGACAGCTCCCTCCGTTGCCCCGGCCTCTGCAAGGAAGAGAGCGTGGACCCAGCCACCAACGAAGACCACTTGGGCCGCGTACGGCGCCAGCGCGATGACTACGCGCGCGAAGGCCTCACTTGCCGTCACCATGTGCCGCCCCGCGCCCGCTAGAGCAGCTCGCCGAAGTGGCGAGAGTCAAGGCCAAGAGCGTGACCGAGACTGCCTCGCAGGAGCACCTCGACCGATTCACTCCCGCGCACGGGATAGCCGACGAGGTCCAGATACAGCTGGATATCAGATACCACTGGGAGCCCCTTGACCTCGCGTCGGCCGAAAAATGCGGACACTGCGTAGTACGGCTCAAGCAGGTGGAAGTTACCGCCGTGCGCTACGCGCTCCAGGTGCAAACTCGAACGAAGCTTCGATTCGGCTCGTCCGAAATCCGCGGGCCGCACATACACATGTACCTGCCCGTGCTGAACGTGAGAGGCGACGCGGTCCATTCCCGCCAACAGAGTGAGCGCCCATCCAGCCTGGAGTTCCCGCAGCGACGTGGCTGCGTTTGAGAGCAGCTCCTCGTACTCGAAGGGGGCGACATAGGAAACCATGCGGTTGCGATTCCATGAGTACACACCGGCCCAGTCCTTCAGAACGCCAATGGCGTCGCTCATACGCACGCCCTCTGCTCCCCGCTCGACGTACCTCCGCCTGACGAGTTCCCGTGCCACCAGCGAGACCCAGCCTTTTGTCACTTGAGCCTGTGCGCTGATATCGGAGTGGTGGAGCGGTCGACCCGCCGCCTCAAGCAGAACGCGCGACACGAGCGACGCCTTGTCGGAGAAGGGGTTGACGTGGTAGGCACCCTGACGATCGGCTTCGCGCGCCGACCCGCCATGCGATTGGATACCCTCCAAGTCGATGTAGAGGCCTGCGTCGCGAACGAAGACGACACCGCTCAGGTCAGCGTGGTTCACACCCGCCGCGCGAAGGTCGTCCCTGCCGCGACGGCTCAAGTGGGGCACCATCAACAACGGGACTGCGCTCGGATCTTCGATCCGCAGCTCGTGAGCCAACGGCACGAACGCTTGAAGGTGCTCGCGCAGAAACCGGGACTTGACCTCAACATGGATCCGACGAGGCGGCTGTATCCCACGCACGTCGAAGGCGAAGTCATAGCGGCCGCCAACGGATCTCATTGCTGCCCGTGTCCCATGCTTCAGCAGCGGCACTGGCTCCAAGTGCAGGCCCAGCCGCGATGACAAGACGTCCCTGAGATGTTCCGCGCCGAGTCCCTCGAGAGTTTCTTTGCGTAGCATGGTTTGCCAGTTCCGGTCTGTTTAGTATTTACTATATTGTACAATATCACTAAACCACTGTCAACCAGAAACGTACTTGACAACTCGTGTCGCTACAGGGGATATGGCGCCTCCCCGCCAGCCGGTTCCGGCCCGACCCGTTCCTCGTCGCGGCCGCCGCTCGACCCGACGCCGTCTTCTCGCACCGCAGCGCCCTCGAGTTGCTCGGCGCAGCGCACACGGTGTGGACCCGCACCACTCTATATACGCGCCGGTCCCTCCCGCTGACGGGAGCCACGGTGCGCTTCCTCGAAGACCCCGCTCCACTGGCCGTGGGAAACCGCCGGCACCTGGGGACGCGACGCGTCGAACGCCGGGGCAGACTGCTGGAAGAGACGGGGCCGGAGCGACTCCTCGCGCGCTGCGAGCGCCACCGCCCGCGCTCGCCGCAATACCTGGAGCGGCGGCGGCTGACGGCTATCGGCTGATACAAGCGCCGCGGCACCACGAGCGTGTGGCCCGCCGCCACAGGGTAGCCGTCGGCGAAGGCCACGAGGTGGGCGTTGGCGTCGGTCACGTGGCCGGAGGCAAGGCGCTGGCAGAAGAGGCAGGTGGTCACGGGTCGCTCCGCGCGATGGCATCGAAGCGCCGCCCGACCCGATCCAACAAGCCAGGTACGTCCCGCGCGTCCGGCAGGGAGCCTGCGATGACATCCTCGGTTACGCCCGAGGCCAGGAAACGGCGGGCCTCCGCCGCCACGAACGCCCGGATGTCCCGTTCCGTCGCGATGATCTCACCCTCAATGCTGGGCCGACCGGCAACAACGCGGACGACGTCCTCGATGTCGGCATCGCCGTACCAGATCTCCCCACCACGGTCGTTGTGCGCCTCCCACTTGGTGGCGAGGAAGACCGGGGCCGCGACCACACGGATCGAGATTCCTGGTTCCAGTTCGACGCGTGCGGTGAGGCGAAGCGCGTGGGAAAGCCAAGCGCGCGCAGGCCGAACTCACGCGATCCCCAGGTCCGCGCGGAGCAGTCGCTCGGCGATGCGGCGCTCGCGCGCCTGCCCGATTCGCAGCGCGTCCACGAGCGCGAGCAGCCGATGGAGTCGCGCGTCCGCGAGCGCGGCGGCCGCCGCCCCCTCGTACAGCGGCACGAGGCTCGGCCCTCGTACCGTTCCGTCCACGCTTGGCCACACGGCGCCGGTCCCCGCCGGCATATCCCCGCGGAACTCGGGCAGTCCTCCCGCCGTCGGCACTCCTCGGATCTCGGCGCCGAGCTGGGCGGGGAAGGCGTAGCGCGCGCCGTGAACGAGGAACTCCAACAGGGCCGACTTGTTCGGATGGCGATCTGTCGGCAAGAGCAGTTGGGCGGCCTCCAACCGGCGCACGGCACGGTGGGCCGCACTGAGGCTGAGCCGTAGCGCCCGCGAGAGGTCTTCGTACCGCTCCCCCGGTCTCAGGACCAGCGCGAGGGCGACCGCGATGTCGCCTGGCTTGAGTGCCCCCTGCTTCTGCCGCATCGGACCGGCTTTCCCGTTTCTGGAAACTGGAAAGTACTGTGGCAATTGCGGTTGTCAAGCGGCGCGAGGCGAAGAAGGCCACGGCAACCGCTGGGGAGCGCGGGACGGGCGTGAAGTTGCACGCCGCGATCGTCTGCACGTCCGGATGGCGCTCGTAAACGGCCGTGTTGAAGCGCCGGAGGAACTCGACGGCGTCGAGGTTCTCGCGGCCCCCGTAGCGGTTGGGAACCCATTCGCCGCTTTTGCGGGAGTAGCCGAGGGCACCAGCCGGTCGGCCAGCTCGCGGCAGGAGAGTGAGCGGTTGCCCCGGCGGTGCCGCCCCAGGTGGTGAGGTGGCAGCCGAGCTTGCGGTAGAGGTGGTAGTGGCTGCCCTCGTTGAAGAGGTGCAGGTCGTCTGCGGTGATGGGCTCGGCGTGGACGGGACGGGGTTGCCCCAACGTACGTGCCGATGCGGCGGGCGGGGGTGGCGGGGCCCTGACGGCTGACCGAGGCGAACCTGGCGTTCCTCGTGCTGTCTCGAGCGCGGGGCACGGCCGAGCGGCTGGCGCGCGCGGCGATCGGATACTGCGAGGGGAGGCCGGGCGTTCGAGCCGCCGCCCTCAGTTGCGGCGCGCGCGGCGATCAGCCTACAGGGGGGCCCGGCGAGACGACGCCCGGCCGCGAGGTGTGGTTCGAAGCGGTCCTACAGCTTGGTCATCGCCAGGATGGCTCCGACCGAGCCGACCCAGAAGAGGAACATCCAACGCAGCAGCTCGGCCTTGAGACCCTCGAGCCTTCCGTCGGACGCCGCGAACCCCGCCCGCACCTCGGCCCGCAGCTCGCCGATCTCCTGCCGCAACTCGGCCCGGAGCTGGCCCATCTGCGCGTCGATGCGCGCCGACTGGGCATCGGCGATGGCGCGGATGTCGGATCGGTAGGTGGCATCCACCGCGTTGAACCACTCCATGTCCCAACGCTACGCTCGGCGGGCCGAGTGACGCAATCGTTGCGGGGCGGGGCGAAACGATGCGGACCGCCTGCCCGCGGGGCGCGAGTCACGAGGGCGCCGGCGCGAAGCCCGGCGCCGTGCGAGCGAAGCGAGCCGTCCGACGGGCAAGCGCCGCCGTCCCCGCGACGCAGCGCCTGCCGGAGCGCCGCGCAGCACAATGCACCGGCCTGCAACAAACCGGTACCGCCACCGCGGCCTGTCCCTCCCACCTTCGCACGATGTACGTCTTCCACCTCGACGAGAGCGGCAGCACCGGCCTGGACCTCTCGTCGACCGTCGAGACAGTACACTGGCTTGTGGTCCTCGGCGCAGCCGCGCACGACGTGCACAGCATCGAGAGGGACATACGGGTGCTCGCGGATTCGTACTTCGGCCTTCGCGCCGGGGCCCCGGCCTTCGAGCTTCACGGCGCCGAGATCTTCGGGGGCCGCGGGGTCGCACGAACCCTGGCTCCCGCACGGCGTGTGAGCCTGTTTGCCGGCGTGCTGGGACTGCTCGACACGCACGATGTCCACCTCTGGGTGCGCGGCATCCACAAGGCACGGCTCCGAGAGCGGTCGCGCGCGCAGCGAGAGGATCCCGAACACCCATCCATCCTGGCGTTCCGGGACATTGTCACGTCGTTGGACACCTGGCTCCAAGCGCGCCAGCCCGCCCCCGGCACGCCGTTCGCCGGCGCCACCGATCAGCTCGGCCTTCTCGTATCGGACCAGCAGGACGAGGTCAGCCGATCTCTCGCGGCGGAGTTCGCGCACCTCAGGGACACCGGCATTCGCTCCCTGATCGACACGATTCACTATGTGAGGTCCCGGGACTCCAGACTCATCCAGCTCGTGGACTGCGTCGCCTTCATCCGGAATCGGTACGAGAAGAACCTGACGAAGTGCGGCGGGGACGAAGCGCGGTTTGGCCAGAGCGAAACGGCTGTCGCCACGCTCTGGAAGGAACACTGCCTTCCTCGCGTCGTCGACAGCCGCGTCTGGCCGGGCTAGAAAACAGGGGCGCGATCGAGGCGAACTTTCGCTCGCTGGGGCTCACAACGGAACCCACTCTCGACCGCGCAAACTGAACTTGCCGTTGCCGCCTTGCCGAGTCAATGGCCGAACAACCTCGACGTCTGCTCGAAGCCGGCCCGCTTGCACGAGCATAGCACCCGCCCTCGGGAACCCAGCACCGAAAGCACTCCGCCCCGGCGCGAAACACTGCGCGCCTGGCTGACGGCTGACGGCCGCCGTGGGAGCTTCAGGCCGCTCGCGGCTCACGCCAGCGACTCGAGATAGGGCCGCATCACGTGTTCGACGCGGCAGATGCGCGCGTAGCGGATGACCTGGTCCATCGTGAAGCGCCGGGCGCGCCACCCCTCGCGCAGCCCCTCGAGGGCGACGTCGCGACCCACGCGGTTCCGGAACTTGAAGCAGTCGGCGACGGTCTTGGCGGCGCCGTACACCCGCACGCGGAGGCCGCCCACGTCGTGCTGCTCCACCCCCGACGTGTAGGACCGGCCGGAGAAGCGGAAGACTCGGCTCGGGGGGTAGCGGACGTGCGGCGCGCGGGCGCCGGGCGGCAGGGCGATCTGGACCGCGCGGGGCACCTGGGTGGTGAGCCCGTGCCACTCGAGGGCGGAGACGAGGCAGACGACGGCGCGCGGGTGGCGGAGCGCGACGACGGCGGCATCCACGTGTTCCGAGACGGGGACGTCCACGAGGTGCCACACGCCGCGGCCCAGCGGCTCGATGCGGCCGGCGTCGCGCAGGGCATACAGGGTCTCGGGATGCACACCCAGCCGCAGCGCGTCGCGGGTGCGGAGGATGCCGCGGGCACGGCGGAAGGCGCGCTCGGCGCGTGCGAGAGCGGAGGGTGGGGCCATAGCGATGACTATGTCATTACTTGTGCATAAGTCAATGCATATTTATCGCCCGGTAGTCCCGGCGATCCCAAGGCGCCCCGTGGCGACGGGCGCGATGCGGGTGCTGCTACCCGCCCAGGGCGCGTAGAATCGCGCGGACGGTCTTCGCGGTGGGGTTGCTGTGGCCGTTCTCGAGGCGGGAGAGCGTGTCGACGCGGATGTTGGCGCGGGCCGCGACCGCCGCCTGGGAGAGGCGCGCGGCGCGGCGCCGGCGCGCGATCTCGCGCCCGATGGACTCGCGGGCGTACGCCACCGCGCCCCGGTGCGGCTCGCGGGCGAGCCGCGACAGGCGGCGATACACCGTCACCGGCAGAACCACGTAGTCCCGCCCGCCGACCCGCAGGCGCCCCGGGTGCTCCCCCGCCTCAACGCTCGTCGTAGAAGCCATCCCGGTGCCCGACCCCTTCGACGATGACGGCTTCGCGCTCGATGCGGAACTGGACACGATAGTCTGCGGTGTTCATGACTTTCATCTGAAGACTGCCGCATCCATGATGCCAATGTCAATGCGAGAGGGCGGGCTGCATCACCGAAGGATTGCCGTCCGGCGCATTTCATTGCGTCACGGGATGCCGCCCGCCCAGCAGGGCGCGAGTCACGGGGGCGCCGGCGCGAAGCCCGGCGCCGTGCGAGCGCAGCGAGCCGTCCGACGGGCAAGCGCCGCCGTCCTCGCGACGTAGCGCCCGTTGGGGCAAGCGACGCAGCGCCGCCGTCCCCGCGACGCAGCGCCCGGTGGAACGGGCGCTGGGGCTATCGGCTTGTGCTGAAGCTCCAGTACCTCGGCGACAGCCGGGATGCCTTCAAGGCGGTCCTCGCGTAGGAACGGGCCCCCGAACGGGCTCCCGCGCTCCCTGACGATTACCGGGCCCGGCCCCGTGTCGTGTGCAAGCGGCTCACGTCAGCTTCGCACGCTCGAATGCCAGTTGACCCAGCCACGTCTCAATCTCGTGTTCAACGTACGGCAAGAGGGGACGGCGCTCCGTAGGGAACTGCTCGGCCAGGGCCTTCAAGAACCTGGGCTCCCTCGCACGCTGGTGCAGCAGTTCGACCAGAGCGCTGACGCCGGCACCCCATCGTCGCTCCGCGGCAACGACGTCCGAGAGCACGGCGGCCGACATGCCGTTGACACTGTTGATGAGATCGAAGACGTAGAACACGTCTTTGACCTGCTGCTCAGTGTCGCGCCTCCTGTGGATCAACGCCTTCTGGATACAGAAGTGGCCAACCTTGGGAACCTGGAACGTGCCGCGATATGGCAACTCCGACGCCAGCGGGGAGCTGTCGTCAATGCGAACACGCACCGGTTCGTCCAGGAGGATGTCCACGTCGCGCAGGGTCTGCGCCGTCACGCCCTTCTGCAGTTCCACCACGCGCACCAAGCCGTCACCGCGAGCGGGAGCAAGGAATTCGATCTCGACCTCGGGCGACGCGATCGTCGGCCAGGCGAACAGGGCGACAGGCGGCGAGTCGTCCCCACGCGGGGCCCAGACGAACTGCTGAGCCTCGAGACACGCCTGCAACGGCGCGGTGCCCCGGAGGGCGAGCGTCTCCTGGCCGACACAATCCACGTCTCTCGTGAACTCCTCTGGAATCCACGTCGCGGCCCCCGAGCAGCGGCGGTGGACATACCAGGCCCACGCCCCACAGAGGACGACGTCTTCCACGTACGGGCCCAAGGCGCGCAGGGCGCGATCGAGGCCGGCGAGATTCACGGGGCTTTCCTCTCCCGGAGCGCAGCGAGAATGTGCTCGCGCACCCGTTCCGCCTGCTCCGCCCCGCGCCGCGGGTAGACGCTGAGGTCGAGGAAGAGCTGGACGTCGCTCACGACGGGCAGCTCCCCGA
>Ga0315273_10005902_pt1 | contig 15192 bp, 13 predicted proteins | sample YL17G02_0_MG_FD_205753 | JGI IMG/M metagenome (GOLD analysis project Ga0315273, IMG submission 205753) | Sediment microbial communities from Yellowstone Lake, YNP, Wyoming, USA - YL17G02_0 | ecosystem: Environmental > Aquatic > Freshwater > Lake > Sediment | place: USA: Wyoming | collected...
CGACGTCATCGCCGCTGTCATCATCGGCGGGACGAGTTTCACCGGAGGAGTCGGACGGGTCTGGGGGACCATGGTAGGGGTGATCTTCCTCGGCGTGATCATGAACGGCATGACGCTCATGAACGTGAACGAGTACTGGCAGCATGTGGTGCGCGGCGCCCTGATCCTGCTGGCGGTGCTCATCAATCGACTCGAACAGCGATCGGTCTGAAGGCCCCCCCCGGGGGGGGCATGGAAAACGGGGGGAAAGAAATCAAGAGGATGCATCCATGAACGGCTACGAACGTATAGCAGCGGCTCTCCGCGGGGAAGTGCCTGACTCCACCCCCATCATGCTGCATAACTTCATGATGGCCGCCCGTGAGGCCGGTGTGTCCATGCGCCGGTTCCGGTCCGACCCGGAGGCCCTCGCCCGATCGTTCATACAGGCCGTGGAAACGTACGGGTACGACGGAATCATGGTCGATGTGGACACGGTCACGCTTGCCGGCGCCGTCGGTGTCCCTGTCGACGCGCCGGAAGATGAGCCCGCGCGTGCAAAGGGAGGGATGCTCGGTTTGCTGGAAGAGATCGATGACCTTCCCGAGGTCGATCTGCTCAGCTCCGTGGGTGTGCAGGTCTGGCTCGAGTCGGTCCGCATACTGAAACGGTATTTTGGCGATGAGATCTATATCCGGGGCAACTGCGATCAGTGCCCGTTCACGCTCGCGAGCCTGGTGCGTGGAATGGACTCCTGGCTGATGGATATACTCGATCCGGACAACGAAGGAAGAATTCACAGGCTTCTGGACTACTGCACAGGCGTGACACTGCAGTTCATACGCCACATGGCCACCACCGGGGCCCACATGGCATCCAATGGCGACAGCATGGCCGGGCCCGAACTGGTCTCCCCCTCCCTGTTCCGGCGCCTGGCTCTTCCGTATGAGCGCCGGGTCGTCGCGGCCTCGCACCAACTTGGACTGCCGTACATCCTTCACATCTGCGGGAACACCGGGCCGATCCTCGACGACATGATCACGACCGGCGCAGACGGTCTGGAGATTGACTACAAGACCGACCCCCTCCTGGCCCACCGGACGTTGAAAAACCGCGTGGCCTTCGTCGGCAACATAGACCCGAGCGGCGTTCTGGCGCTGGGCTCCCCCCGCAAGGTTGAGGAAAAGACACGGGAAATCCTCACGGTCTTTGCGGACACGCCCCGCTTCATACTGAACGCAGGCTGCGCAATCCCCCCCACAACCCCCTCAGAAAACATTCGCGTCCTGATCCGGACGGCCCGTGGTTTTGTGCGCTGAGAACGCACAACCGGGCCTCGCAACAGCGACATTCCCGGAAGGGTGAGAGACCAGAGGTCCGCACGGGCTGTTTCACTGCACGGGTTTCACAGCTCAGAGACGGATCTGTACGAGAGATCACGTTCTCTTTTCACGTCTCGGTGAGCGATTCCGGGAATCTGTTCCTCATGTGAAGGGGGGGGGGGGAACCAGGCCAGCCAGTTGACTTTTGTGTATGCCTGTCGTATGTTGAGTTCAGAGAAGAATCGTCGTCATTTATACGCTACTTGCCGCGACGTTAAAGAACGGTCTAAAGGCGAACTGATGACAATAAACCCTCGCCTGAAGCGGGGGTTTTTTTGTTTCCGGCCGCTGTGCCTTCCACGCTATGTGTCATCCCGCAGCCGATAGAAATCCACCCCGCTTGCCCGATCGGCGGCCTCGAGCCGCGCCTCATGATAGCCGGCATCCATCCCGATCACCGGGATTCCGAAATTCCCGGTCGACGCATGAGACATGGCGCTCGCTTGTGCGGTATCGGCGTTCAATCCAATGACCCGTATCGGGAAACCGGCAGACGCGACGGTGACTCCGCACCACGAATCCTCCCTTGTCGCAGACTATATGGTGTACGGCATTTCTTTGCCGACATGCAATCATCGCTCGCATCCTCCCGCACTGCTTCGTTCGCCAAACCGGATATTGATGCGGATGCTACCCGGCATCATCCCTTGCGGCGCCCTCAGCCACAGCGAATGATCAGCCAGAAGACTGAACGGGACCTGAATCTTTCGTATCTTATCCTCGTTACACGACGGCGACAGTCAATGTTGACTGTATCACATCCTCCCATCACGAGAAAGAACCCTCCTATGGAAACGCAGAACTACGCAAACCATCGTCGCTATGTCCCCATGTACCACGGGGTGCTGTTTCTCCTGCTCTTCGCCGCTTTTGTCGGCTCGTTCGTCAACCTCTATGTGTGCCTCGGTGAACATCAGGGAGTCTACAGCGCCTCATTGATCACCGTCCTCACGATCTGCGGGCTGATCCAGTCCTGGTACAGCCGGGCGTTCGCCACGAAGGTGCAGGACCGGGCGATCCGGGCTGAAGAGAATTTGCGCCACTTTGCAATCACGGGAAAGCTTTTTGACACTCGTTTGACGATGGGACAGATCATCGCGCTCCGCTTTGCCTCGGACGAGGAATTCCTGTCTCTCGCCAAACGGGCCGCCGAAGAGAAGCTTTCACGCGAGGACGTCAAGAAGGCGATCAAAACCTGGCGGGCGGATCACTTTCGGGCCTGAGCGAGAGCGGAAGCAGGAGGACTCAATTGAAACCGCTGCGCTGCAATCGATGGCGGACTTCGATTCAGAGATGTTCAACGTGGGGAATGAGCGTGCCCGGCAGCCGAGGGGGGGGGGAATTCGCAGCGGGCCCCACGATCCACTGAGTCCCATGGGGAGCGGAACGACACTAAAGCCGTCTCCTACGTGGAAACGGAATACTTCGCCGATCGAGACGCCCTCAAAAATCGTATCTTACAATGAACGAGACGCGATTTGCGGTACCATCGTCGCCGTTTTTGTTCACGCGACGTCCCCAGGCGTATTCGACCCCCATGCGCGTCCCGGCCGAGGGATCCCAGAAGAGATTCGCGGAGACATACTGGCTCGAACTGAAGGCGTCATCCGGAAAGAAGTCGATGTTGCGTATCCGGAGAAAGCCTGCAGTGACATATGTCAACAGAGACGGTACCCACTCCCGGGCATAGGAGATATATCCCCCCTCCGATTGGGTCAGCTCCACAGACCCGGAGAGAGGGTTGTAGACAAGATCCAGACCTTCTCCTGACAACGCTGTAATGAACCGGGATATCCCTTTCCCGCCCACCAGCTGATACAGGATACGGTGGGGACGTGATCCCCCGAGGTAGATTCGCCCGCTGAGCAGCATGCCATACCCCGCCAGAACGTCCAGATCGCCTTGGGGATTTCTCACACTGATACTCCGGAGAACAGCAGCGAGCTGGACATGCCCCCAGGTCCCGGATTCTCTCATCCGCCCGACAACGTCAGGAAAGCTTTGAAATGACGGCTCCTGCCCCACCGAGTCCGGTATCGACGACTCAACGCTCGGCGATTCGATCGCCGCGTCCCACGTCAGTGTCGGATTGATCGTGCCCATGTATCTGAACTGGACCGTTCGCGCACTGACAGAGCTGTTGGGGCCATCGAGGTCCACGGTCAACGGAATCGAAGAGGGGTCATCGAATGTCGACCATGTCTGTCCGATCAGGAACCGGTTGAATGTTCCATAGGCTTGACGCAAGCGGAGGGCATCTGAAGGGCCGAGAAAGTCCGTTTCCACCTTGACGAATATGTCTCCCGCGTCCCCTTTCTTCGTCGCCTCGAGGGCGAGACGCGTCTGGGCGGCACTCATTTGAAAACTCGCCTCCTGACTGTTGGCGTCCCCGACCGGGATGGCATAGGTGTTGAAGCTCATCGACGTCTGCAAGCCGTTGAAGTCGTAGATTCCGTTCAGCCTGACGGAGCCAATGATGCGAAGTTCAGCCTTCCCATCTCCGGTCCGCAGCAAGAAACCACGATCGGTGGGCGAATCCTGAGGATGCCCTTCGTTGGCACGCGCCGAGTCTGCCTGACCACGGGTGCTGTCGGGGGCGGTCGTTACATACAGGAGTTGAGTCGTATCCTTCTTCACCGCCAGCGTGTCGATCACCACACGGGCCCTCTCGGCATGTCGTACGGTACTATCGGGCACGGTTGTATCAAGCAAGGGCCGGGTTGTGGCCTTCTTCGCTGTCAACGTGTCGCTTGACATCGGGGATGTCTGGGCGGCAACGCTGCCTATTGTGCACAAAAGCAGAGCGACTGCAGACATAAGCTTCCACGCCGCTTGCAGCGCTATGCAGTGGTAACGGTGGCGGATGATACGTGTCAGATGATGGTCCGTTGGAATATGGGTGAGCCATGCCCGTCCGCGAATTCGGGCCGGAAGAAATTAGTGGTGGTCAGTTTTTCGCTTCGAGTTGACGGATGTCCCTTTCTATCCGGTTGTCAAATTCCCCTTGTGCTGATTTCAGGCTGTCCACAATTTGGTTGGCGGCCTCTTTCAGATTGCTCGTGAATCGAAAAGTGTTCTCGAACTCCAGACGCGCGCTGCCATCTCTGCTCGCCATTGAACGCATCAGGAGCACCTGCTCATTGAACTCATCAGCAAACCTGTTGAATTGGGAGAACTCCTCATACACCGCAGCAAGGTTGTAGATGCTCAGAGGTCGGTGGGCGATGAAATAGTCTTTCGTATTCGCATTCTCCCAGATTGTCGTCTTGAATCTCCAGTCCGGGGAATAGCTCAAGAGCACAGTTTCATCCTTCAACTCAAGCTGGAGTCTCATCCCCATCAACCCATACCTCTCTTCATCCGTAATGTGTTGAATGTTGCTGCCGATTTCACCGCGTATCTGTTTCAGGACGTTGATCAGTCTGATTCTGTCTAGTCTTTGCTGATTTCGAACTTGTCCCCGTAAAGACCTCTCCAGCAGCCTTTGTTGCTCCGAAAGAGTTATGGAAAGAGAGGCGGCCTGGTTGTTCAGAGCGGTGTCAAGCATAGCCTTCTGCGTCGCAAGAGACGTGTCAAGATTCTGCTGGAGAGCATGAAGATTCATCTTCAGGAGCTCTCTTTGTTGCTCGAATGACAGAAACAGGACACACAGCGTCGCTCCGACGCCAGCGGCAATGAGAATCAACTTCACCATGAGTTCGACCAACCAACGATTGAACTCGGTTGCTTTCCCCTCTTCTTTCAATGGAAACATTGGCTTCTTGTCTCCCACGTGTCTCCCGGATTCTGAAGGATAAGAAGGTTCTTTCGGGTCTAATGCGGTCTTGCCGGGAAGGTTGTCCCGGTGCGGCCTGATCAGCTCTGGAGAGCCGTCATCACGCGTGGACATCTCCCCCGCGCTGGCTTTCGTGGAGCACGGGGATCATAGCCGCTCAACGCCGCGTGTCTTAGAACCTCAGACTCACGTCTATCTTGAACGTATGGGTCATGAAGGGTGTCTCGGAATGAAACGGCCAGTTCATCTCGCCGCGGAACATATAGAAAAACCCGTACGCAACGGCATTCCGGAGCACGAAGTAGAGGATCGGTCCCAGAACGGGGCTGGACGAAGCGATATCCTGTGCGAAGTCCGATATGATGACCACAGACGACCCGAGCAGGAGGTAGCTGCAGACCCACTGGGGGAACACGAGACGGGTGTAGATGACCGAAGCTTCGTACCCCGCTGATGCGCTGAGGCTCGAAAACAGTTCCACGGTTGCCCCCCCCTCGGTCGACATGAGAAGACGGCCGTCACCCATCACACGCGCCACCCTCGCGGAGTCGTCCGACCCCAGCGACGTCGTATTCGTGAACTTGGGCTCGATGTAGCTGAACGCGTACTGGTGATACGGGATCACCGATTGGTTCCCGATCTCCCATCCATAGCCTGAGCGCTGGCCGGTACCCACTCGCCACCATTCCCCCTCCATACCGCCGGAATTCTTCTTCCCGGGAGGCATGGTGGATTTTGCATAACCGCCGACGATAAACCTCTCATCCAGCTTTTTTCCCCAGGACTTGAACGGCTTGATCTCGCGGTATCCGATCTTGAATCCGGCGACCCCTGCCGTCGGTAAGTCGGCGTTAAAGAGTTTATGGTCGAAAAGTCCGTACCCGTAGGACGCTTCGAGGATCGGCTCGAAATCTCCTTCGCTGAGAAAGCTCCACATTGATTTGCCCCCTTGCGCCCGGGCGGAGAGCGAGCTCCCCTCCGGTGAAAGCAACAGGGCAACTCCCGGCAACAGGGTCATGCACAGAGCCAGCGAGAGGATTGGTAGTGGGCGAAGTGAATGCATCATCAGGACCTCCTTCACAGGTGAACGACGGCCAAGGTACCTTAGTTATGTCAACACGGGCAATGTATCATTCATCATCGCAGATCTTGGACGTCAGGAGCAACGTAACGTCACATGGGGAGTCAAAGCCGCCTTTGCATCCGGCACACCTGACGGTTGTCAGTGATCAGGAGACGCTTTTCCCGGGTGCTTCTCCCGTCGTTCCGCCTGCACGTTCCTCTCTGGTGAATTCTACGTACATCCGGTTCAGAACCAACGTGAGGGGGACGCCGAGGACTGCTCCCATCGGACCGAGGGCCCAGGTCCAGATGAGGAGCGAAATCACGATGAGGAGGATAGAGACATCCAGCCCCTTCGCCATGAATCGGGTTTTGATGACGTTCTCCGAAAAGGCGTTTATGAGAAAAAATCCCACGACAACGATCAGCGCTCTTTCCCACCCTAACACGATGAGGGCCAGGAATGCCGGCGGAAAAACCGAAAAAATGAATCCCAGATTCGGCACGAAGTTGAAGAAGAAGGAGAGTACCCCCCAGAGAACGGGGAAGTCCACCCCCAGCACCAGGAGCAGAACGGTATTTCCCACAGCAACGAACAGCCCCGTCAGCGACACAATCGAGACGTACTTGCGGACCTCCTTCCCGAAGAGCGCGTATCGGGACATGATACCGTGCACCTCTTCGCCGCGCCGGGTTTTCGCGATAGCCCCGGCGGCCTCGATCAGAATGAATACCATGACCAGGACGATGACCAGTGAGGTGCTGACAACCCCGAGTCCTGCAGAAAGTACCTCGGCGGCCAAATCCAGGATGCGCTGAGGCTCGAGATAACGAGCCACATCAAGGCGTCCGGTGTCGATCCCGAAACCGGCCAGAACCTTCATGATCGAATCCCGTATCTCTGCAAGCCGGGGTAGGTAGGTCGGGAGTACTTCGATCATTCTTGAAATCGACCCGCCGACGACCAGTGAAAGCAGGAGGCCGCCGATCACCACCGCCGTGATGGTAATCGTCACGGCAAGTGCGGGCTTGACCCCTTTCCTGATCGCCCATTCCATCAGGGGAGTGAGGGACATCGCGACGAGAAACGCCGTCAGAATAATGTTGACAAGCGGGGCCGCCGCATGCATGCCGGCGACGATGATCATCGCCGCTGCAACCGTGATCAGGGGATTGCGGATTGAGTCCATTGGATAATTCCCTTGTCGTTGATACTGGCCGAAGAGATCGTAGAGTGTACAACGATCATAGACAAGACGCGAAGAGGGAGCCCGGGATGTATTCAGATCGCGGCGCATCCCTTTCCAGGCCCCGTTGCTTCTTCTCTTCTTTTTCTTTATGTTTTCATACTTATGTATGAACCCCACGCGTCGCTGGCGCGGGCGTGACGCATAGTGCTCTTCCGCTTCTGCCGGCCGTCATGTCCCGATGATGCTTGCATCACTCCCATTGCAGAGAAGACCGAAGAGGACGACCATCTCAATGGACAGTGCGGGGGTATTCTGACAAGAACGGGGCGGGCTTTCGAACAAACGTCCTATCGGAGACGAACACATATTCACCCCCCACGACGAAGGAGGTCGTCATCATGAAAATGATAATCTCGTGTATTCTTCTCGCTTCATGCACACTCATCATGTCATGCGGGTCTTCACAGGAGGTGATCAGCTTCTGGAAGAACCCCAAGTCTGCTCAGGAGAAGAAGTACAAATCCGTTTTCATTATCGCGGTGACGCCAGACAGGGACGCACGCAACATTGTAGAAACCGACCTCGCCATCGCGGCAAACGCCAAAGGGCTGAGCGTAACACGAAGCATCGATGCCTTCCCGGGGAAGTTTACGAACGACATTCTCCCGTCGAAGGACGAGGTGCGGGAGAAGATCAAAGAATCGAAATGCGAGGCCGTGTTTACCGTGTCGCTGCTTGATGAAAAGAGCGAACAACGATTCATCCCGGATGCCACGACCTATGCCGGCGGGTATGGGTATTCGCCGTATTCCTCCTATAGCTACTACGGCTCCTATTCCACCTACGTCGCCTTCTCGTTTCCGATGACATCCACACCCGGCTATTACGACGCCAAAAAGAGGTACTTCCTCGAAGGTAACCTGTACGATGCGGTATCAGAGGAGATACGCTGGTCGATGCAATCGAGCGCGTACGATCCTTCGGACCTGGGCAGTGCCAGCAGAGATTACGCCCGGCTCCTCATTCACCAGCTGGAGAAGAAATAGAAGTCCGCGGTGCCGACAAGCCCGCAACGATTTTGAGTTTCGGCACGCGACCACAGACTTGCTCCCGCATGAGCGTCATGGTATCGTGTGCGGACCGTCGTAAGGTATGGCGAGGCAGAGGTCAACGATGATCACCTGACCCACCTCTCTGCCGATGCGCCGGGCTTAACCCCGCAGCGGACGCCCGCCCCGTGTCGCCCCCCCCTAAAAAACAAACTTCATCGTGAGCAGAACATTGTGGTACTCGATCGTCTGATCCACCGTCTGATCGGCAGCAACCTGCACCTCGGCTTTCGGCGAATCCCACCAGCCGTACAGATATCCGATGTCGAAGGAAAGTCTGTCGGCGGAATTGATGCCGAAGCCGAGCGTGAAGAACTTCTGATCGTAACGGCCGGGATCACCTTTGAACGGTGAAGGGCGGTACATCGCGCCCGCGCGCGCGATGAGCCCGGTGAAGGGAAGCCGGAACTCCCCGCCGACATTGAGATTCAGGACGCGGGTGAACTCGTCTTTGATCCGCTTGTTGATGTCGCTCAGCTCCGGGAAAGCGACCCCGCCCGAAATCTTCATCTGGCTGTAGTCGACGTACGTTGCCTCCGCGGTCCCGGTCAGTATCCAGAGATTCACCATCGCCCCGACCGTCGCTTCGTAGGGGGGCTTAATCTGATAGCTCTGCGTCGTGGCGATCTGGTCAGCGGTGAAGGAGGCGCCGGTCGAGAAATTCGAGGTCCCGCTCAGGTACCGCGTTTCGTCAATCGTGTGGGGGAAGGGAACCTTGAACGAGGCGCTGATCCCGATGAAGTTGTAGAAGCGGTAGACCAGACCGAACCTGACGTCCCATCCCTTGTACTGGGCGTTGCGGACATCCCGGTACGTCGCATCTTTGAAACCCGCCGTCCGGGGGTCAGAGGGGACGGTCCGGAGGGAGTCCGGATACGTGAGCCTGGTATTCGTGGCGGTGAATTCTCCGTCGCTGGCGTACGTCCCGATATTGTAGCTTCCGCTCACGCCGAAGAAGACGCCGGGAGCGGCCTCTAAGGAAAGCCCGCCGGAGAAGTGGAGCATTTCTCCGGCACTGAGCACGTATCCGTGCTCCTGAAAGTTCCCGGCGAGGATGGTCTGATCGCCGAGATATCGGCCCGCATTGTCATAGGTCGGATAGATCAGACCGAGGCTGCGCGCGACAGGGTTCGGGTTGTCGGTGAGGAGCCCGACGAAGGAGGTGCTCCCCGCATTGTATCCGTCGTATTTCCCCCCCATGTTGAAATCTTTGTCCTGCGTGTACCCCAGTCCGATGACCGCATGCCTGAGCGAATCGAGTTTGAACGGAATCGTGAACCCGGCCTGGCTCAGCGTCGTGTTCGTCGTTGCGAAATTATCCTGCGTCCCGAAGAACTTGTTCTGATAAAGAAATCCGTTTGTGTTCACCGACATCGTATACGTTGTCCCCTCGGAGAGCCCGAGCGTGGCGGGATTCATGCGGAGCGCCGTAAAATCGTAGCCGATCGTTGAATAGGCGTTCCCCATGCCGAGGGCACGGGCATTGAAAATCAAGCCCTGGCGGGAAACCCGTATTGCGTCGTCAACGCCCTGCTGGGCCAGAAGTAATCCCGGCAGGACTAGCGCCATGATCAAGAAGACACCCACCGCACCGCGAAGTCTTTGCTCTGTCATCCATTTCTCCACAAATTAAGTATTGTAGCTCGCCCCAAGTGCGAAATCTGTATAATTTCGACAAATCGGCGACAAAAGTCAACTTCTCGCCGGTCTTCCGCCCTTCTCCTCCCGAATCGCGGGAATTCTATTCCATGGACACTTTCGGCAAGCGCAGCCTGATCCAGCTTAAAGAGGCCCCGATTCTGTCCCCCTTGCGCAATATTTCAAAATAGTGAAGAGATCAGAGAAAACCACCATAAGGAAATCGGTGAGGTCTCGAAGGGCTCTCCCCTGTCAGGCAAACAAAGTTACTGAGGACATGGCTTCGTTCCTCCCTCCTCGCGCGCCGGAGCCGAACGCTCGGCTCCCGGACGATCGCCCGACGTGCCGGCAGCGTAGACCCATGGGACAGAGACCTCCCGTAACATGCACCGTCAGGCAGAGTTTGTTGATCGGATTCAGAACAAGGGGTTCCACGTGGCCTCACCCCGCTTTCACACAGATTTCAGCCGGGGCAAAATCGCAGGGTTGCATCGCAAATGAAATGTGTGTACATTTCTCTTGTCCTCAATTGCGAAACCAACACTCTTGTCGCGGGAGCTCACTATGCTGACCATTCTATTCTACACATTGTTGCTGACGATTCCTGGTGGCCCGGGAGGTCCTTTCGGCTCTTTGGGTGAACCTGCGGTTGTTTCTGCGCTGACGGCGCAGGACCAGCAACAGCGGCCACGAGAAACACTCTTCGCGTCCCTCACCAAGTACCATGTCGGCGTTCTCTCGTCTGGTCCGAAATGGACCGGCACCTCGGAGAAGGAAATCCGCGAACGTTTGAAGAAGAACAGAAGCCGCCTCGTGGACCTTGTGAAGAGCGGAAAGCTTGTAGGCATGGCCGAGGTTGCTGAAAAATCCGACTGGAAGCTTCTCGTGTTCTTCAAGACTGATTCAGAAACTGAGGCGCGGGGGATTCTCGAAGGAACCAGGGCCGTGAAGGAAGGACTTCTCAAATCAGAAGTATATACCGTGTGGGGAACGCGCGGCCTGGGCGCAGGCCTGAAGGAGGAAAACAAGGAACGGAGCAAGGCCGTCTACTACCTCACCATTCTCTCCAAGGGAAAGGCGTGGAAGGAAAAGCCCGACGAGGACCAAAGCCCGCTCGTGGATGTCCACGCATCAAACGTCTTGAAGTTGAGGGAAGCTGGCGTTTTGAAGTTCTATGGACTTGTTGATGGCAGTGGCGCGATCCGCAGCCTCTCCATTGTCTCGGCACAATCTGCCGAGGATGTGAAGACCAAGCTCGCCGCCGGTCCTCTTATCCAGAAGGAATGGTTTGTCGCCAGGGTGCTCACCTGCAAGATTGCAGAAGGGATTCTCCCCTGATACCCGGCACGTCCCAGTGGTCAAACCCAAAACGGGCTCTGGTTTCCAGAGCCCGTTTTGTTGACCCGTAAGGCGATCCCCTTGGGGGCAATGAAGAACGGGCAGATCGCGAGTTACAAAGCGATGACGACAAACGTGAGGGAGGTGGCCTGGGGATGACCGGAAACACAACTCTTCGAACATTCACACGTGCTCCTTCCTGAGCTCCGTATCCGCACACAAAGTCGCGCGGTCACGTTGTCCCCCCGCTGGGAGGTCCCTCCCTGCAACGGTTCCGATCACCGGCGCGCCGCCGGAAGCATGGCTGTGATTGTCCGATCACGCTCAAGGGAGGCCATCCCGGAGAGGGGTACTCACCATAGAAAATTGCCCGCGCCGAACCCGCGGCATGCCAGGCGGCAAGCCGCAGTTCCAGGCAATCATGATTTCCCGCCTTCTGCCACTAAAACCCAGCCAATAAGTCGCCAGCCAAGATAATTGATGACCCCCACCCATACAGCCCCGATTATGATGATCGAGGGGTATATGATCCAGAAAGATGTGCGCGCATTCACAAGCAAGACAAACACCGGCAGAACAATCATGCAGAAAATGACAATCATCAGCAACAGGTAGAGATACACATTCCGGCTGCGACGGAGATTCGAGCCACAGTTGTCGCATTGCGATATCTTGGAAGGTTCCGCCTCCCGGAAGAACCGTTTATACGACATGACAGCCTTCCCACACCTGGGACAAATATTCCCGTTCACTGTTATCTCCTTCGATAGAAATACCGCGGTCTTTCCAGGGGGACGTTCCTTTTCGTTTCAGCGAGAGAAATTCATCGTTGCCGCCAGCCGGATTCGGACCGGCGTTACAGGCCTGAAGAGCCCGTGTCCCAGGCCTCGAGACGATGAAGGAGGCGAAATCGAGATGATCTCCGGTGAGGCACCCGACTTCTCCGGCCAAAATGAACCAAGGCATAACCAGTTGTATGACCACTTGCCTCGGGTGGAAGCATTTGTGACCGCTTCCATTGTACCATAGCTCTCCGAAAAACGCAAGCGAGAGAACGCCCGCCGTCTCCGGGGTCCAAAAATTTGGCTTCGCCAAAATCCCTGCAGGCTCTCTGGCGATGGCGAAGATTGATATTCGCTTCGTACCAGGCCGGGGGCGGTACTCACCTTCCTTCATCCATCGTACGCGGGCCGTCGTTATGGTATCGCCCAAAGCCCCTTTGAGTGATCGCGGAGAGATCTGGGACCACCGGATGATAATCCGCTTTCGCTCCAGCATCTTGTCGCCCCCATGCACTGTCTTCAAATCGACATCCGCCTCCAAAAATGATTCGGACAGATGATCCTGCGGCTAGTGTTCTGCTTCAACAATGCCCTGATCCTCAAAACAGAGAAGATTGGCATCCAAACTGAGCAATCGCGGCGCCCTCATCTTTGTCGGCCGCATGGCGCGGTTTCATAGGCTTGAAGAGGCGGACACCTTCGTGTTTTGAGAATCACCTGGGTCGCGACGTCGTCTGACCCGTGCAGGAGGAGCCCCCTGAGAGGTTTTGAAGATTTATATAAAAAAACTTGCCTATTAGCAATTTTATGCGTATCTGTTCCATAGCCGAAGGGACCTCTTCATGCTCAACAAGGTCAGGGCATAGAATCGGTAGCCCTGGCAAGGATCATCTGTAAGCACTCCGAAAGTAGGAACTAACGACGGGAGGTTCATCATGCCCACACATCGCATCTCCATTGCATCGTTGGTTGCATCACTGTTGATCCTGTTCTCCGCATCGGGACAGAGTCAATCACGGGTCGAGTATAGCGGCAGGCCACTGTTTTTGAGTGGCGCCAATGTTGCCTGGGTAAGTTTTGCGGGTGACCTTGGACCGGGCGCCATCAGCGCAAGCACGTTCAGACGAATGTTTGATTCTGTCCGCGTCGCCGGCGGAAATTCGATGCGTCTCTGGTTGCATACGAACGGGGCAAATACACCCCAGTTCGATGCCAACGGGGTTGTCATCGGTCCCGGGACAAATGCCCTTGCTGATCTCAGGCAGATCCTTGATCTTGCACAGCAAAGTCGTGTCGGGTTGATTCTCTGTCTCTGGTCATTTGATATGTTGGGGGCTCAGTATGGCGCGAATGTGGTTGCACGGGCGAAGCTGATGCTCACCGATGTAACGGCACGGACAGCGTACATTCAGAAGTCGCTTATACCGATGGTGACTGCCGTCAAGGGGCATCCCGGCATCATAGCCTGGGAAGTGTTCAATGAAGCAGAAGGAATGAGCAATGAATATGGCTGGACAGGGTACGACCACGTTCCGATGCAGACCATACAGACATTCGTCAACGTCGTTGCCGGTGCTATCCATAGAACAGACCCTTCAGCCAAGGTCTCGACCGGAGCGTGGAGTTTCATTGCGCTTTCCGATGCGTCGTTTCCGGCACTGACCGGCGCACAGGCTCAACCACAGACACTGTCAGATTCAGCGAAGAGAGACATCGAAGATGCATTTAGCGCTCACTATAACATGTCAGTTCCGGCCGACACGATCCTAGCAAAGTTTGCCGGGGAAAATTACAATTACTACCGGGACGACCGGCTGGTCGCAGCGGGTGGTGATGTACAGGGAACGCTGGATTTCTATATGGTCCATTACTATTCCTGGGCGGGAACCGCGCTTTCCCCCTTCCATCACGGATACGCACAGTGGAAGCTTACGAAACCCGTGGTTGTCGCTGAGTTCTTTGCTCAAACGACATTCGGTGTCGCAACGCAGAATCTCTATCGCGTGCTCTATGATAGCGGGTACGCAGGCGCACAGACCTGGCAATGGATCGACAATACGCAGCAGTCGCTTACGAAGGGGTTAATGCGGGACCTGTTCTCATTACATCGTGCGGACCTGGAAGTGATAACGTCTGTTGCGGAGTCGGCTCCTGAACGCTCATCATCTTTTGCGCTGGAACATAACTATCCGAACCCATTTAATCCATCCACACAGATCGCCTTCACGACGACGAAAGAGGGTCCCGTGTCTCTTCGCGTCTATGATATTCTTGGCCGGGAGGTAGCTGTTCTCTTCAACGGGAATAGAAATCCCGGGCACTACACTGAGCGATTCGATGGCGGCCGGGTGGCCTCCGGAGTATACATCTACGTGCTGAGGAGTTCAGAAGGTCAACGATCAGGACGCATGGTACTTTCCAAGTAATACGTTACGGGGACTGTCGGCGAGGCATCCCCCTCATGGGAAGGGTCATAGCCCCCCGGGACAGTTTGATGCCGGGAAAGGATCTCCCCCTCCTGCCAGAACCAGTCGCTTCCGTTACGCCTGGAAAGAAATAGGGTAGGAGGAGACCCATAAAGATCAGGGCCTCCGTCCCCCCGTCAAACCGTACGGACGGATTTCCCGTATACGGCTTTCCTGTAAGGTTGCCCCATAACAGGGAGCAATAGGGATTTGGTGTGAAGCACAGTAAGGGAGATCAGACCCATTGCCTTTAGCAGAGCGTTCGGGAGGCGGCGATTCAGATGCTTCACGGCACGTTTCTTCTCCATGAAGCAACGAACGCGCATCCTGATCCACTCGTCCAGCTTCTCAAACAGGCCCTTGATGTTTGCCCGCCGGTAGTAATTCCCGAAGCCGCGGAGAACTGGATTGAGCAGGCGAATGACTTCTTGCACATTCCGGCCTTGTTGGCGTCGGGTGGCAAGGCGAACTT
>Ga0315273_10005903_pt1 | contig 15191 bp, 14 predicted proteins | sample YL17G02_0_MG_FD_205753 | JGI IMG/M metagenome (GOLD analysis project Ga0315273, IMG submission 205753) | Sediment microbial communities from Yellowstone Lake, YNP, Wyoming, USA - YL17G02_0 | ecosystem: Environmental > Aquatic > Freshwater > Lake > Sediment | place: USA: Wyoming | collected...
TGCCGAGGATGACGATCAGGATGACGATCAGCAGGGGCACCCGCGATCTCCCCGATGATGGATAAGGGTGGCACGGCCACAGCCTGCCCGCCGTGGCGGGCGCTGTTACGTGGCCGTGCATCCTCGGCTGACTGCAAGACACGGCCACGCCCAGGCGCGTGGTCGTGCCACCCGGCTATCGAGACGGCCCGACAAAGACGGCGCGGCAGGCCGAAACCTGCCGCGCCTGATTGTACCGCTAACCGGTCCCGCCACGCAAGGCGGGCGTGCCGAAGGATCTGCCATCAGCCGCACGGCCGGACAAGCCGGCCGTGGCACGCGCGAGGGGCTTACCGTTTGCCGCTTGTTGCGCCTATCGCGAAGAAACGCGTCCGCCGCGGCGGACGGCTAAATGGATCGGCGCCGTACCGGCGACGGCTAAACGATGGCGGCGATGGCCAAACGGGCTCTACTTCTTCTCCGCGGCGGCGTCATCCTTCATGGCGGCCTTGCGGGAGAGCTTGATGCGGCCGGTGTCGTCGACCGAGATGACCTTGACGCGGATAACGTCGCCCATCTTCACCGCGTCCGCCACGTTCTTCACGTACTTGTCGGCCAGCTCGGAGACGTGGCACATGCCGTCCTGGCCGGGCAGGATCTCGATGAACGCGCCGAAGTCCTTGATCGAGACCACGGTGCCGGTATAGATGCGGCCGACCTGGACCTCCTGTGTGAGCGCCTCGATGATGTCGCGGGCCTTCTCGGCCTTCACGACGTCGACCGAGGAAATCGTGACCGTGCCGTCGTCTTCCACCTCGACCCTGGCGCCGGTGTCGGCCTCGATGCCCTTGATGGTCTTGCCGCCGGGGCCGATGACCTTGCCGATCTTGTCGGGGTTGATGTGGATCTGGATGAGGCGCGGGGCGTGGCGGCTGATCTCGGCGCGCGGGGCGGGGATCGCCTGGAGCATGACCTTGAGGATCTGGAGGCGGACCTCGCGGGCGCGCTGGAGGGACTTCTTGCACGTTTCGATCGTGACGCCGCGGATCTTGAGGTCGAGCTGGAGGCCCGTCACGCCGAGCTGCGTCCCGGCGACCTTGAAGTCCATGTCGCCGATGTGGTCCTCTTCGCCCTGGATGTCGGTCAGCAGGATTTCCTTGTCGCCCTCGGAGATGCGGCCGATGGAGACGCCCGCCACCGGGTTCTTGATCGGCACGCCGGCGTCCATGAGGCTGAGGGTGGCGCCGCAGACGGTGGCCATGCTCGAAGAGCCGTTCGACTCCAGGATGTCCGACACGATGCGGATGGTGTAGGGGAACGCCTCATCGGCGGGGATGATCCCGGAGAGGCTCTTTTCGGCGAGGGCGCCGTGGCCGATGTCGCGCCGCGACGCGCCGCGGATCATCTTGACTTCGCCCACCGAGAACGGCGGGAAGTTGTAGTGCAGCATGAACGACTTCTTGTACTCCTCGATGAGGCCGTCGATGATCTGCTGGTCCTCGCCCGTGCCGAGCGTCGTGACCACGAGGGCCTGCGTCTCGCCGCGCGTGAAGAGCGCCGAGCCGTGCGTGCGCGGCAGAACGCCCACCTCGCACGTGACGGGCCGGAGCACATCGGCCTGGCGGCCGTCGGTCCGCTCACCCGCCAGCAGCATCTTGCGGATCAGCCGGTCCTCGACGTTGTACCACGCGCGCTTGAAGTCGGCGCCGGCCCACTCGTCGGTCTCGCCTTCCGGCCCGAGGAGGGTCTCGCGGGCCTTGTCCTTGATGACGTCGCAGGAAGCGTTGCGCTCGATCTTGCCAGGGGTCTCGTGCTTGACGGCCGAGAGCGGGCCGAGAAAACCCTTCTCGATGGCCGCCTCAAGGGCCGACACGTCTTTCAGGGCGGGCACCTCGCCCTTCTGCACGCCGACCTTCTCGACGAGCTCGCGCTGCATCGCGATGATGGTCTGGATGGCCTCCTGGGCCATGGCCAGGCCCTCGACGATCCTGTCCTCCGGCACCTCCGTGGCGCTGACCTCCATCATGTTGATCATGCCGTCGATGCCCGCGGCCACGAGGTCCATCTGGCCGGCGTCGCGCTCGGCGTGGGTCGGGTTGAGGACGAGCTTGCCGTCCTGGAGGCCGACGCGCACCGCCCCGAGCGGACCGTCCCACGGAATGGGCGAGAGCGAGAGGGCGGCGCTGGCCCCGATGATCGAAAGGATGTCGGGATCGTTTTCCTGGTCGGCCGAGAGCACCAGCGCGATGACCTGCACCTCGTCCTTGTAGCCTTCGGGGAAGAGCGGCCGGAGGGGCCGGTCGATCATGCGGCACGTGAGGGTTTCCTTGGTCGATGGTCGTCCCTCGCGCTTGAAGAAGCCTCCGGGGATCTTCCCGGCGGCATACGTCATCTCACGGTACTCCACCGTGAGGGGGAAGAAATCGATGCCTTCGCGCGGCCGCGCGCGAACCGCCGTCACCAGGACGACCGTGTCGCCGTACCGCACCAGGGCGCTGCCGTGCGCCTGCCTGGCCATGCGGCCGGTCTCGATGCTGAGCGTGCGACCGCCAATCTCGCGTTCCACTCTTGTCACTGCCATAGTTGTTCCTGACCTTTCCGTTAGCGACTGTTTCTAACCGTTTACGCCCCCGCCGCCGACATAAGACAAAGTTCCAGGTTCCAGGTTCGCGAGATTCGGACGCCGGTAGCAGGCTGAAATCCAAGGGGCCGGCGCGTGTCTTCCGCCGGCAACCTGGAACTTGGAACCTGGAACCTGGAACTTCCTCACTTCCGGATGCCCAGCCGTTCGATGACCGCCTGGTACCGCCGGCGATCCTCGCGGGCCAGGTACTTGAGGAGGCTGGCCCTGCGGCCGACCATCTTCAGGAGGCCTCGGCGGGACGAATGATCCTTCAGGTGGCCCTTGAGGTGCTCCGTCAGGTGGTTGATCCGCTCGGTGAGAAGGGCGACCTGGACTTCCGGAGATCCCGTATCGCTCTCGTGGACCCGAAACGTTTCAATGATGCCCTGCTTCTTGGCTGTCATCCGACGCTCTCCTTGTGACACGTGGGTGACGGGCCGCGGCCACGCCCGTACCTGACGCCTTTCCCCCGCTACAATAGCGGCCGCTTCTATCGCAATACTTTACCCAAAATGCGGGGCGAAGGCAATAGGGTGCTTGACGAGTTGTAACGCGCCGGAACTCCACTACGCAAAACTGATCGTCGGCTTGCAGGCGGCGACAAAGCGCTGAACCTCTTCGTCGAGAGATCCGGGGAAACGTTCGGCGGCCCGTTTGATGTTGGCCCCCAGGGTGTCCCCTCCCAAGCGCACCACCTCGATGATTCCGACGCGGCCGGGCCCCTGGGCGGGGTAGAGTGAGGGGTGACTCAACAGCGCCGCTTGGGCACGGCGATCCGCGGTTTCCTTGAGAAACGCGATCCAGCGGTATTGAGCGGGCACATGCATCAGCCTGGGAATAGCTTTCAACGCATCGGCGGCCTTTCGCTTGATCTGAACAACGTGGACATCTCCTGACCCTGCGCGGTCGATCGCCAGAAGGTCAACGTGGTTGGCAAGGGACGGCCAAGGGGCATCCCAGTAAACGTCCGGCACAACCAAGTGACGAATCAGGCAACGGGACACGGGTTCCTTGGCCCGTTCCTGGACTTGCTGTGTCTGGGTCATGGTTCCACACCTTGTCTTGCGATTTCCCTGAAACTCCGGTAGGCCCAGCCGGCGAACCGTTCGGCGTGCACCTTAGCCATGCCAATGTCCCTGTCCGGATGTAAGCTCCGTTCCCCGTAGGCGAAGTCCGTCTTCCGCTGAACCAGCCAGTCGAAGTGGGTGAGGCCCACGGGGTCAACCCCGCGGGCTCCGCACAGCTTCCGCATCGCATCGACGGCTGTCCGGTGATCCTGTTCATTGCTGCGATACCCGGTGCACCCAATAAGCACGGCGTCGGCAAGAGATATCACGGTATGCACGGCCAGAAGGGCCACCGAATGCCCATAGTACACGGGATCCTCGGCAAGCAACTGCATACCTAAGAGAAACGCGTCGGACCGCGACCGGTAGTGCAGCACCAGATTCGTGTCGACCTTCTTCATGGATCACCCAGGCTGCCCAGATCACTCGTATCGTATGCCTTGACGAACACGAACACAAGGGGTAACCATCCCATCCTCCTATCGCCCTACTTCACGTCACGCGTCTGGAGCCGCTCGACGCGGATGCCGCCAGCCCCGTCGACCGGGCAGACGTTCTCGCACGTGCCGCACCCGTTGCACCGGTCGCGCAGGACGTACGGCAGGCCGAGCTTGCGCGTCTTGGGGGGCATGGCGGCCAGTTCCGCCTTCTCGTCGGCCGCGAGGGTGGCGCCGCCGCGGCGCGTGGCGTCGAGCTCCTCGTAGCGGTTCCGCTTCGGCTGCGGCATCTTGAGCCACTCCAGGTTCGCCACTTCCCCGGTCTCGTGGCTGATGGCCTTCTCGGGCAGCGGGCACTGCTCTTCGCACGTCAGGCATTCCTCGCCGCGGGCCCAGGGCAGGCACCGGCTCTTGTCGAAGACGGCGGTGCCGATCTTGTGGGCGACCTTCTGCGGATGCATGAGCTTGAGGATTGCCCCCGTCGGGCAGACGATGCCGCACAGGTTGGCCGGGCGGTCGAGGCGGCCGCTCTCGACGTCCTCCTTCCGCACGTTGCAGAAGTAGTCGCAGTAGCCGATGTTGAAGACGAACGTGGGCGTCCAGAGCCCGCCGATGCCGTTCTCGATGCCCGACGGATGCAGGGCGTTCGTGGGGCAGACCCGCATGCACGCGCCGCAGCGGATGCACGTAGTCTGGAACTCGGCGTCGGGCGCCAGAACGCCCGGCGGCCGCAGCATCGGGTTCGTCTCTTCCTTCTGGCGCGTCCGCTGGTCCAGCAGGAGGGCCGGGCCCAGGATCGCGCTGGTGGCGGCCGCGCCGAGAAACGCGCGCCGGCCGGGGCAGACCTGCGGCTCCGGGCGCGCCGGGGCGGGCGACCCGGCCCCGATGTGGATCGCGCCCACCGGGCAGAAATCGCGCTCGCACGCGTAGCAGGAGACGCACTCGTGCACGACGCCCGTGAACTTCTTCTCGTCCGATGAACGGGGCGCGGCGGGTCTCTGACCTGGCGCGCCACCGATGGGCTGAAACGCGCCGGTCTTGCACAGCTTGCGGCAGGCGCCGCAGGCGATGCACTTCTTGCTCACGCGCGGCCGCAGGGGGCTCGCGGAGCCCAGGAGGCCGAGCAGGGCGCCGAGGGGGCAGAGGTTCCGGCACCAGAACCGCTTCTGGTACGCCTGCGCCAGCACGATGCCCACGAGCAGGGCCGTAAACACCAGCGACCACAGGTACGCGACGTCGGGGTCGCCCTTCTTGAAGTCGGTGTTGCGGATGAACAGCCGCGCCCGCGCCGCCCAGTCATACACTCTCCCGGCGGGGCGGAAGCCGGATTCCTCGGCCGCCACGAGGCCCGCCTTGGCCGCGTGATCGGCGATCGGGTACAGCGCCACGCCGTACGAGCGCGTGGCGATGCACACGGGGTCGAACCATCCGAACACGCCGAGCCGGAAGACCGCCAGCACCAGGAGCGCGGCGAGCAGGGCGTACTTCATCTGCCGCAGGCGCGGCCCCACGTTGGCCGAGCGGTCGTGCTGGCGGAAGAGGAGCTTGTCCGCGATGTCCATCGTGGTGCCGAGCGGGCAGATCCACCCGCAGTACGCCCGCGGCGCCAGAAGCGAGAGCACCACGACCACGAGCCCCGCCAGGAGCGCCGCCGTAAACGCCCCCGCCAGCGCCATGCCCACGAGCACCAGCGGATCGGTGATCAGGAACAGCTGCGCGAGCCACGGCTGCGCCGCGACGGGCGTCCCGAGCGCGGTCATCACCAGCAGGGCGAGAAAGAGCGCGAGGAACGCGAGCTGGACGACGACGCGCAGGACGTGGAGCGGGTGGCGGGGGTTCGTAGGGCGGGACATCAACCGATGCCTTTCACGCGGGGACCTTCAGGCCGATGCCCTCGAGGATCACCTGCCGCAGGGCGTCCTTGCCGCCCAGGCGCTTGGCGGTGTCGAGAATCTCGATTCCGACGAGGCGGCCCTCGCTGTCGAAATCGGCGGCGATGCCGTCGCCTAAGTCCTTGGTGGTAACGGTGGTCTCGCGGAAGATGATACTCATCGCGTCTACTTCGGCGTCATACGTGATCTTCATGGGCCCTTTTCCTGTTGTGCATCCTCATGCCGACACCTCGATCTTCGCCGGATCGGCGACGCCCAGGCCGGCGGCGGCGCCGAGGGCGATGTAGCCGACGGACGCCAGGTCATGATGGCCCTTCGGCCAGGGGAGGTTCTTCGGGTCGGCGCCCCAGCAGTCGACCGTGACGGCGCTCGTGCCGCAGACGATCGTCCGGGCGGCGACGACCTGGTCGCGCCGTCCGCCGCTCGGTCCGCCGGCGATCATGACGCGCGTGGCGTCGAGGATGTTCAGCGTGGGCCGGATCATCACGTTCAGGTCGGCCAGGTTCTGGCTGATGTCCTGGTGGAACTTGCCGCGGTCTCCGCCCTGGACGCCCATCAGGTTCTTCATGCACAACGTGACCTTGGTTTCCCGATGGTTGTGCACCTTGGCGCAGGCCACGTTGATGAAGACGTCGGCCGTCAGGGCGTCTTCGTAGATGGGCCACTCGGCCACGCGCTTCGCGCGGGGGTCGTCGAACTTGAGCATGAGGAACCGGTGCGGGGCGCACAGGAACACCTCGGCCCCGGCCGCCGTCGCCGCCTTCTCGATGCCGCTGAACTCGTAGCACTTGGAGCTCGTGCCGACCGTGTTGTCGAACACCTTGACGGTCTTGGCGCCGGCCTCGCGGCAGAGCCGGATCAGCGTCGTGACCACGTCGGGGTCGACGGTCGCGCCCATCTCGGGCACCTGGGCCCAGCCGATGTTCGGTTTGATCACGACCCCGTCGCCCGGCTTGACGAACGTGCGGACGCCTTCCGGGCCGCAGAGCTTCTCGATGGCCGCACGGACGTTGCGGCCGGGATCGTCGCCGCCCTGCGCGAGGCCGAGGCGGTGCTTCCACGGTTCGGCCATCGGGTGCGGCCGGGCGCGGAACGTCGCGCCGCCCTCCGGGCCGGAGGAGCAGCCGGGCAGGGCGACCGCCGCCAGGAGCGCGGCGCCGGCGCCCTTGAGCAAGTCGCGTCTCTTGAGGCGGTTGGTCATGCGCAAACCCTCAAACGCCTGAGGTCTGATTCCTAAGGACTAATCAAACTACAAACAGCAATGACCCGTGACCGGCGGCGCCGGGACCCTCGGCATGCCGTCTCCTCATTGGTCATTTCGCATTCGGAATACCGTTGTCGAGCCTCGCGATGAACTCCTGAACGATCTCGAGCAGGCGGCCGATGGGGAACGGCTTGCGCAGATAATCGTCGACGCCGTGCCGCTCCGCGAACTCCTGGTGCCGCATCCCCTCGTTGCCCGTCACCATGCAGACGAGGGGGCGCTTGCCTTTCATGGAGGGGTTGCCCTTGAGCTTCTGGAGGACCTGGAATCCGCCGCGCTTGGGCAGCATCACGTCGAGGATGACGATGTCGGGGTCCTCGGCCTCCGCGAGGTCGAGCGCTGTCAGGCCGTCGGAGGCCGGCAGGACCGTCACATTCAACTCCCCGAGGGCCAGGGTGATGGTGGCCAGGATGTCGGTGTCGTCATCGGCCACCAGGATCTTGTACTTGTGCGTCTGCTCTTGGGCCATTGGAGTTCCTCGTCAGGGATTCATGCAAGGATTGTACGGGAGTGCCGCCCGCAGGTCAACGAAAGCCTGCGCGCCATTCCAGCCTGCTGCGGAAGCAGCGGGTGACGCCGCATGGAGAGATCTCCCGCCGCTCCCGCGGCGGGCTCGAAAGAACCGCATGACGCAGCGGGCGGCGGCATCTCACGTGCTGCGAGTGCAGGGGCACGGCATACCGTGCCCCTACGAGGGAAGACGGTGCTGCACCATGCCGCGGCGGGCAAGACTGCCCGCCGCGCGGCATGTCGGAGGGCGACCGCCACGGCCGCCGGTCAGTGATTTCCTCAGGTGGCCTTGCAGCCGGAGAGGAAGGTGAGCGTGGCCATAGCGGCCGCCATGAGGATCGGAAGCCACACGCGCAGCATCTTTCGCATTCTGAGTCTCCGTTCACCCAGTCAATGGTAACCATCGGCGTTCGGCGGTCAAGGGGGTGGGCAGAACCGTTTGCATCCGAGCCCGCCGCGGGAGCGGCGGGAGATGCCGGAGTCGGGGATCTCCTGCCGCTTCCGCGGCGGGCTCGAGGCCCGAATTACAGGCTTGTGCGGGCCGCGGTCTACACGTTTTCGAAGACGCCCGCGTACCACAGCGCCGCCGCCACGGCGACGGCAGCCAGGCAGACGGCGTGGGTCAGGATGAACGTCGTGTTCGCCAGGTCGCGGTTGAGGCCGAAAAGGCTGGCTATGAGCACCGAGTACAGGGCCGTGGGCATCGCCGCCAGCAAGACGCAGACGTAGAGCGGCTGGCCCGTGATGCCCATCGCCAGCGCCAGGCCGAGCATCAGGGCGGGGCTGAGGAGGAACTTCAAGAGGCCCGACCCCACCGCCCTTTTCCAGAAGACCGGGATCCGCCCCGCGTACACCGTCATGCCCACGCTGCCGAACTGCAACAGGATGCCGACGATCATGAGGATGTCGATGACGTGCGACTGCTTGATGGCCGCCGGCGGCGCCGCGCCCGCCAGGTCGAGGGCGAGCCCCAGCGCGGCCGTGTAGAGGGGCAGGCTCCGCAGGTCCGTCAGCGTCCGCCACAGGGTTCGCAGGGCGTAGGTCAGCGGCGGAATGCTCTTGCGGGCGCCGGAGGCCGCCTCGCCGTACTGCCGCCCGATCGGGAAGCAGAACAGGAACGCGAAGAACGGCGCCATCATGCAGAAGATCTGCTCGAGCGCGAGGCCCTGGAGCCCCCAGAGGGCGAAGCAGAGGAAGCCGCCGAGCGTGTAGCCGACGTTCCCCATGCCGGCCTGGAGGCCGAAGACGGCCGCGTCGGCCGGGGGCATCCGCCGCCACCGCGCCACGGCCAGGCCCGCCAGGCACGTCGCGATGCCGACGAGGCCGCCGGCAACCGGCACCTTCCACACGTCGGCGTAAATATCGAGATGCCAGATGGCCAGGCACGCGATGGGGGCGTCGCACCCGACGATCGTGGCGCTCATGATGCCGCGCGCCCAGTCGGGATTCAGGAGGCCGCGCCGCCGCGCCGCGTACCCGCCCACGATTGCGAGGACCATGCCGCCGAGGAAGAGGGGAAACCGGTATTCGGCCACGCCATCACACCGGGCTCTCGCCGATCTTCTGCTTCAGGATCTCGTAGGACTTGCAGTCGGGCGGGAGGCCCTTGGCCTCGGGGTTCTTGATCTCGCCCTTGACGCCGAGCAGGGCGTAGGCGGCCTGTTTGCCGGCCTCGACCCCGGGCTGGTCGTAGGCGTCGATGCCCAGCATCGCGCCCGCCAGCGACGTCTGGAACATGAGCATCATCATCAGGCCGCCGACGTTGCGCGGCGTGATTTCGGGGATGACGATCTTGGCCACCGGCCGCTGCGAGACGCCCGCCAGGGCCCACAGGGTCGCCTGCTCTTCGGCCTTGAAGAGTTCCCTCATGGTGTGCTTGCTCAGGAAGCCAAGCCCTGGGGGCACGCCGTCCACCTCGGGCAGGCACACGTCGTCGCCGAAGTCCTCGACCGAGAGGATGGTGAAGACCTTGTCGGCCGGCCCCTGGCGATACAATTGCATCTGCGCGTGCTGATCGGTGACGCCGAGCGCGTTGAGCGGCGTCGGCCCGACGAACGCCCCGCCGGGGCACACCTTGCCGAGGCTCTCGGCCCAGAGCTGGCGGAACCAGTCGGCCACGTCCTTCAGGGCGGCCGCGTAGGCCATCATGGCCGACATCGGCTTGCCCCGCCGGTAGAGGCCGATCTGGACGGCGGCGCCCTGGGCGGCGGGGTTGGTGCCGAAGTCCTCGCGCGTGCACCGTTTGACCATGTCGGCGGCGCCCTTGAGGAGTTCCTCGACCTTGATGCCGATGAGGGCCGCGGGCAGGAGGCCCACCGGCGAGAGGACGCTCCAGCGGCCGCCGAGTTTCGGCGGGGCCGCGAAGCTCTCGATCTCCAGGCCGATGGCGGCCTCGCGCAGCGGGTTCTTCCTGTCGGGGTCTTTCGGCTCGGTGATGATGACGAAGTGTTCCCGCCAGCCGTCGCCCACGCACTCCTGCGCCAGCTCGAGCGTGACGAGGAACTGCGAAAGCGTCTCGCCCGTGCCGCCGCTCTTCGAGATGACGATGAAGAGCGTGCGGTGCGGGTCGATGAGCTCCGTCATGGCGTGGAACTCGGCGGGGTCCACGTTGTCCATGACCCACAGGCGCGGCAGGTTGCCGCGGGTCTCCTTCGACAGGAGGTTCCAGTACGGCGGCCGCAGGGCGGTGCGCAGGGCGATCGTGCCGAGGGCGCTGCCGCCGATGCCGAGGACCACCACCTCGTCGAACTTCCACTTGGTCTTGCGGACGTACGCCAGCACCTCCTTGAGTTGCGAGAGCGAGTTGTCCGTCGGCACGTCGCGGTAGGGGGTCTCGGGGGGCTGCTTGTTGAGGCGGTGGACGATGGCGATCGTCTCCTCGCCGAGCGCGCGCCACTGGGCGTCGGTCAGACCGTTGAGGGGGCCGATGGCCGTGGCCAGCGCGCCTGAGTACTCGAATCGGATGTCGGTGTTCGGCATGGCTATGGCTCCTTGTTTACCTGCCTTAACTTAGCATACTGCGGATCGAGCAGTTTTTCACCCACTGTGTTGAATCGGATGCGCACGAGGCGCCGCCCGCCCCCGGTCGTGAACGCCGTCACCCGGCCGATCCCGTACGTCGGGTGCCGCACCATCTCGCCGAGCGTCAGGCCCGTGACCGTATCGGTCTCGGGCTTGGTGAGACGCTGGGGACCGGGCCCCGAGTAGCCGGAGCCCTTGCCGAGAGGCGCGGGGCTGGTGCCGGTGGTCTCGTCGACCGGCTCGACGACCTCCTCAGGAATCTCGCGCAGGAACGGGCTGGGCATGTGCCGCTCCGGCTGCCCGCGGAGGCGGCGGAAGCGGGCGTAGGTCAGCGTCAGGAACTGCTCGGCCCGCGTCAGGCCCACGAAGAACAGGCGGCGCTCTTCCTCGACTTGCGAGGGGCTCTCCCGGCTGCGCACGTGCGGCAGCAGGCCGTCTTCGCACCCCGCGATGAAGACCGCGGGGAACTCCAGACCCTTGGCCGCGTGGAGGGTCATCAGCGGCACGCGGTCGGCTTCCTCGTCATAGCCGTCCTGGTCGCTCGCCAGGGCGACGGTCTGGAGGAAGCCTTCGAGGCCGCGCGGCACGGCGTCGTCTTCGGGGCCGGCGGCCTGGGCGTCGCGGTCAAAGTTCGCGCCGAGGGTGATGAGCTCGTCCAGGTTCTCCAGCCGGTCCTTGTCGTCCTCAGGAGAGAGGCTATCGGCATAACCCGAGTCATGGATGACGAGGTCGATGAGCGTTTTCATCGAGTCTCGCGGCGCTTCGAGCAGGCCGCCCATGAGCTCCTTGAAGCGCGTGACGGCGGCCCGCGCGCGGCCGGCCAGTTCCGGCATCTGGTCCACGTGGGGCAGGGCGTGGAACAGGGCGATGCCTTCCCGCCGCGCGAACTCCAGCAGCACGTCGACCGTCTTGTCGCCGAGGCCCCGGGCGGGCGTGTTGATGATCCGGCGCAGGTTCACCTCGTCGTTCGGGTTGTGCAGGATCTCGAGGTACGCCAGGATGTCGCGCACCTCCTTGCGCTCGTAGAAGCTGGTGCCGCGCACGATCTCGTACGGGATCGGCGGGCGCGCCCGGCGCAGGCCGTCTTCGATGGCCCGCGTCTGGGCCACGGTGCGGACGAAGACGGCCATGGCGCGGTACGCGAGGCCCTTGGCCTTGAGCCCGGCGATGCGCCGCACGATCGCCGACGCCTCCGCCTCCTCGTCGTCGGTCTGGACGATGCGGACGCGTTCGCCCTGCGGGTTGTCGGTGAAGAGGCCCTTGGGCTTGCGGTCGCGGTTGTGGCGGATGACGCTGTCGGCCGCCGCCAGGATCGTCTTGGTGCTGCGGTAATTCTTCTCGAGCCGCACGACCCTGGCGTCGGGGAAATCCTTCTCGAAGTCGAGGATGTTCGAGAGCTCGGCCCCGCGCCAGCCGTAGATCGACTGGTCCGGGTCGCCGGTGGCGCAGAGGTTGCGCCGCCGGCCCGCGAGGTCCCGCGCGATGACGTACTGGGCGTGGTTGGTGTCCTGGTACTCGTCGATCAGGATGTAGCGGAACCGCTCGTGCAGACCGTCGCGGAAGTCCGCCTTGTCGCGGAGGCCGAGGGCCACCTCCAGCAGAAGGTCGTCGAAGTCCAGGGCGTGCGACTCGCGCAGGATGGCCTCGTAGACCTCGTAGACCCGAGCCAGGTGCCTGGCCCAGAAGTCGGTGCGCGGCGAGGCGGCGAAGGTCGCGGCCCGCTCCAGGCGGTTCTTCGCGCGGCTGATGGCCTCGGCCATCTTGCCGGGCTCGAAGTGCGTGGGGTCGAGGCCAAGCTGGCCGAGGGCCCGCTTGATGGCTGCCGTCTGGTCGGCCGTGTCGTAGATGGTGAATGCCGGGTCGAGGCCGAGCCCCTCGCCGTACTCGCGCAGGATCCGGGCGCAGAAACTGTGGAACGTGGTGACGAGGGGTTTGCGGGCGCCGGGCACGAGGGCCTCGGTTCGCTCGCGCATCTCGCCGGCGGCCTTGTTCGTGAACGTGATGGCCAGAACCTCGGAGGCCGGGACGCCCACGCTCATCAGGTACGCGATGCGCCGCGTGATGACGCGGGTCTTGCCGCTGCCGGCGCCCGCGAGCACCAGCAGCGGCCCGTCTCGATGCGTTACCGCCTCGACCTGGGCGGGGGTGAGTCCTTCGAGGATGTCCATTGCTCTTTCGTGCTTCCATTGTGAGGCGAGGTACTATAACAGGCAGCGCGCGGCGAAGGAAGTGCCTGAGTGCCTGGGTGCCTGAGTGCCTGAGAAACGGCAAAGGCGAACCACGCAGAACCGGCCCAGAGACAGCGGTTCAGGCATTGCGGGTTCCTTTGGAGCGGATGAGGGCAGAGAGGATGGCGTCAAGTTCATGGGCCAAGTCGCGCATGGCCGAGAGGCTGTCTCCTTTGAGCCAACTCAGACGCCGCGCTAGCTCGGCCTGGGTCTGCAGCTCGAAGAGGCTGCCCTTCGCTATCTCGAGAAACCGTCGGAAGTCGAGCCTTTGCGCGCGGCCGAATCCTTCGGCGATGTTGGAGGGCACGCTCACCGCGGCGCGGCGCATCTGGGAAACCAGGCCGAACCTCTCGTCATCTGGGAAACCAGGCCGAACCTCTCGTCATCTGGGAACCCTTTTGTCACCCGGTATACCTCTTCCGCCAAGATCATCGCCTTCTGCCACGCAATGAGATCCCTATAAGTGCGCACGCCTGACCTCTTGGGTTCTTCCACGGTCTGTCTCCTTCTCCGTTGTACTCAGGCACTCAGGCACTTAGGCACTCAGGCACTCTCTGGCGAGGCCCTCAAGTACCGTAATTGCCATGCCGGCGCCAAACCTCCAGCATCAACTCATACCGCTTGAGCGGCATGCCCGTGTAGATGCAGTTGGAGGTCGAGAAGATGTACCCGCCGCCGGGCATGCCGTGCCGGAGGGCGTACCGGGCCGAGGCCACCACCTCTTCGTCGGCGCCCGTGTCGAGCATCGCGCAGCTCACATTGCCGATGAGGCAGACCTTCCGGCCGACGCGGCGCTTGACCTCGGCGATGTCCACGCCGCCCTGCGGGTCGAGGCTGTGCAGGGCGTGCGGGCGGGCCCAGACCAGCGAATCGAGGATCGGCATGATGTTGCCATCGGTATGCTTGATGGTGTAGAACCCCATGTCGCGGTACCCGGCGATGAGCCGCGCCAGGTACGGCGTTACGAACTCGTCGAACATGGCCGGCCGGAAGAACGGGCCGGTGTTCAGGCAGTAATCGGCGCACAGGGCGAAACCGTCGAGGACGCCGTGCCGCCGGTACCCCTCGGCCCACGCCAGGGCCTTGTCGACCATCCGGGCGGCCTCGTCCTTGACCTCCTGCGGGCGGTCGGCGATCTTCTCGGAGAACTCCATCATGCGGTTGCCATCGGGGATGGAGTACGTGGCGTCGCCGTGGATCATGAGAAAGTAGTCCATGCCCGACAGGGCGCGGATGGCGTCGAGCGTGCGGCGCGTCTCGTCGTCGGCGCTTGAGCCCCATCCGCCGGGGCCATGAAAGAAGATGGCCGAGTGCTCGTACCGCCGGGCGGTCGCGACGTACAGGTCGGCGATGTCGCGGACGTGCAGGTCCCGCTCGCGCTCGGACATCTGCCCCCATTGGCCGTAGTGCCGCTGGCTGGGGTGGAGCCGCCCGAAGGCCTCCATCGTGAGGAAGAAGACGAGCTCGAAGTGCGGGACGCGGCCGGGTGGCTGCTTGCCTTCGAGGGCGAGGATGAATTTTTCGCGCGGGGTCATGGGTTCTCCTTTCAGCCGCTGTGTGCACAGTGTACGGCCCCGCCTTCCCTGACGCAACCAGACGAGGGGACAAAGTGCCTGAGTGCCTATGTGCCTGAGTGCCTGAGTAAAGGCGACCCGTGCCCTTGCTGTTTCTCAGGCACTCAGGCACATAGGCACTCAGGCACTCATTCACCCGGCGGCAACACGCGCCAAATTCACTTGGCGTGCTACCCCGCGCGCCGTATCTTGAGTGCATGATCATCGGCCACGGCATCGACCTGTGCGGCGTGGAGCGGATCCGGCGGCTGATCCGCGACCACGGCGACCATTTTCTCGACCGGACGTATACGCCGGCCGAGGTCGCGTACGCGCGGCGCCGCAAGAAGGGGTTCGAGGAGACCCTGGCCGGGCGCTTCGCCGCCAAGGAGGCCGTGATGAAGGCCCTCGGCACCGGGTGGCGCGAGGGGGTCGGGTTCAAGGGCATCGAGATCCTGAACGAGCCCTCCGGCAAGCCCTACGTGGTCCTCTCGGGCACGACAGCCGAGAAGGCCTGGGCGCTCGGCATCACGCACTGGCACATTACCATCACGCACACCGAGGACCTGGCGATTGCGTCGGCGGTGGCGGAGCGGCTGTGAGACAAGCCGCGGGCT